>Ga0105055_10000186_pt1 | contig 86678 bp, 66 predicted proteins | sample BON03_FD_78090 | JGI IMG/M metagenome (GOLD analysis project Ga0105055, IMG submission 78090) | Freshwater microbial communities from Lake Bonney liftoff mats and glacier meltwater in Antarctica - BON-03 | ecosystem: Environmental > Aquatic > Freshwater > Ice > Glacier meltwater | place: Lake... | reverse complement strand
CCAACGGTGACCGCAACTTCCGCAATATGGGCAGTCAGGTTTTGTACAAACACTTGTTTCCCAAAGCTGGTAAGGAATTGACGGCCGATTTCAACTACAACCGCTCTACCTCAAACAATGAATCATTTTTTGCAACTACTTTCGATGGCAATGGTATCAACTCAAAAGAGCGGCAAACAGGCGATGGCGGCAACGATTTTTTTACATTTCAGAGCGATTTTGTCAATCCGATCGCAAAGGGTAAAAAACTGGAAATGGGCGTGCGCGCTGCCATTCGCACCTACAATTCGGAAAATGGCAACTTTGTGTTTAACGAAGCCATGAACAACTATATTTATGTTCCAAGCTTCACCGATAAATACAAATACGACGACGAGGTATTTGCTGCTTACGGCACCTTCAGTCAATCGTACACGAAATGGGGCTACCAGCTCGGCTTGCGCGCCGAAAGTTCAAAGTATGCCGGAACCCTTATCGACCGGGACACTACTTTCAATAATAACTTTCCCATTAGCCTGTTTCCCAGCACCTTTGTCACATACAAATTGAACGATCAAGACAACATGCAGCTGGCGTATACGCGCCGTATCAACCGTCCCAATTTTTTCCAGCTAATTCCATTTGCTGACTTTTCAGATTCGCTCAACTTGTCTACTGGCAATGCCAATTTGTTACCAGAGTTTGCCAATTCTTTGGAGTTGTCGTACCAAAACATCATCAACAAACAGCACAACTTCCTGACTTCCATTTATTTCAAGAAGTCAACCAACCTCATCACACGGTACACTTATTCCGAGTACAATGACACGCTGCAGCGGGTAATTGGTGTGACCACCTATCAAAATGCCAACTCCAGTATTGCTTATGGGGTGGAATTTACGATAAAAAATACTTTTTGGAAAAAACTCGAAATTACCAGCAACCTCAATTTTTATAATTCCGTGCTGGATGTGACTGCTGAAGGCAACAAAACAAGTAAGGTGGAACAGTTTACCTGGTTTGTAAAGGAGAACATTAGTTACAAGCTACCCAAGAGTTTCACCATCCAGCTCAATGGATCCTACCAAAGCCGAACAGCCTTTGATACAGGCGGTGGTGGCGGCGGCCGACATGGCTGGGGCGGTGGCGCTACCAGTTCTGCTCAGGGATATTCTATACCAGTTTGGTATGTTGATGCTTCCCTCAGGAAAGATTTCTGGAACAAAAAAGCCAGCCTTACCTTGAACATACAGGACATCTTCCGCTCTAGGAAAACGGGTTCATTTACTGATTCTGAACTTTTTGAGCAAGAGACCTGGCGCCGCAGAGACCCACAATTGTATCGCCTCAACTTCTCTTATCGTTTTGGCAAGTTTGACGTGTCTTTGTTCCGTCGGAAAAACACCCGAACAGAAACAGAGGGGATGGATGGGGGATTCTAACCCTTATCAACTATCAACGAACAAACGAACAACGCTGATCTTATCGCGCCAGCACCAATTTCCGCACATCCCGTGCATTCCCGCTGTTCAATTGAATAAAGTAGAATCCATTTGATAAACCTTCAAGTGGAAGTTCAACCGTATTGGCACCTTCCTTAAAGTTTACTGATTGTAGGCTGCGTACCAGTCGTCCAGCAGCATCGAGTATCAATACATTGGCTTCAAAATCGCTCGTTGCATTGGCAATAATACGCGCAGCATTTCCTTCAACCGGATTTGGCGAAACTTGCCAAGCAGAAAGGCCATTAATTTCAATGGTACTGGAAACAACATTATTAGTTTTGAAATTCCTGCTTTTAAAAGCTGCGCATCCAACGGAATAGTTAAATGGTTTTACGCGCCAGTAATAGGTGTCGTTGGTATCCAGATTTGTAAGCAAAAGTGTCGTATTGGTTGTTATGTAAGTACTGACGAAGTTGGTTGCAAAGGAAGGAACAATATCCACTTCGATCAAATAGTGCGTGGCACCGGCCACGGCATTCCATTCCAACGTTACGGCATTGTAGAATTGAGCAGTGGAGCCGTTTGCAGGAGATACCAACAGGTCATTAGGGGTATCAATGCTCGTGGCAACTGGAACGTATGCATTATCCAAGAAATTTCTATAAGATTTATTTACGTCAGCCGACATAGCCGCATATTGGAGCGGGGTAAAAACATAGCTTGAGCATGGCTCAAAATAGCTCATCATATTGTTCTCATTGGGGTCAACAAGTGTGCCGATTGGATCTTTTGCGCCGCCAGTGTAAGGAGCACATCCAGCTACTTGAAAGGCAAATTTGTAGTCAGGGCCAGTATCACAAATTTTATCCGCAGCAATGGTACAGTTCGTGCCATTTTGGCGCTCTGTAGGCGTGCCATCCGGTGCCAGCACTGGAGCCGTTGGCCAACCTGGAGAGGATGGGCCAAAACCGCTGCTGCTTTCCCATCCTTTAAAAGGGTGTTGGAGGCTAAAAAAGTGTCCAGTTTCGTGTGGAATGGTGCTGTTGTTAGCATTGCCATTGATTTGGTCACGGCGGCTAACAATCCAGTCATTTGCGGGTGTGTAATAGGCCAAAACAAGACCTGGGTCATTGTTTCCTGAGGCTGCTATATCGGTGATGAAATAGTTGATGGCATTCTGGTGCCTTTTGGCCTGCATCAAAAATGTATTCGTTTGAGTCGTGTAGACGGCATTATTGTTAATTGTTTTGTCAAAAAGGCCGAGCGTTGGATGAGGGCTAAAGTAAAACTGAATGCCAGAAACTTCAAATGCCTTATTCAAAGCACAAAGTTGTTCGAGAACCTTAATTTCCCTTACCCTGCCGTTCCCGCTGGCATCTCCAACCAAATGAAAAAAAACAGGGGCATATTGGATGCCTCCACGGTCTTGAACCTGGCCAGCCTCAACCGAAGCTAGGTTTTGAATCAGGCGCTCGTTGAACATATCCTGATCTGCAGCAGAGGTGCCGCAAATTGGGCGCAATTCTTGCGCCTTTGCCGAAAACATGGCAAAGAAGCCAAGTAGTAGTAATATTCCTTTTTTCATCGGACTTATTTGTTTGATAGTCAAAAAATATTTTTAATCCGCAAAGGTAATAAGAACTTTATGCCGCGCTTGTCTATTGCTGGCATTTTGAGTTGTTTTTACAACCTTTGCCGTGTTGGCTTGAACTTTTCACGCTTTTTTCTTGAGATGAAAGGACGAGCGCTAGCAGCTTGAGTGGAATTTAATTTCTTCTTTTAGTTTTTTTTGTAGTATTTGTTCTGTTTGACTTAAATCTTACTCGCCTTTTCAAAATTAAATATCAAAATTAACATACCAGATGAAACCTTTTCTGCCTTATCACTGTCTTTTATTCGCCGCGTCACCCAAGCATTTCAAACATTGATGCTATGCGTACTAGATACATTTTGACAAAATTCTTTTTGTTTTTGCTTATTTGCTCGCCTCTCCTCGGTATGGCCCAGCACTCGCCGTCAATTTTTGACAAACTGACAGTGAGTGAAGGAGAAAAGATGACGCTGGAGCTGGATTTGACGACAATTACTGCGCAAAAAAAGAGCAATGATTATTTTCCAGCGGCACTTATAGGCAGTGATGGCGTTGCTTATAAAGTTGAGGTGCGCCCACGCGGTAAATACCGCCGAAAAAACGCCTATTACCCGCCGCTTAAATTAAAATTTAAGAAAAAAGAACTTGTTCAAGCTGGATTTGACACCTTGAACGAGATTAAGTTGGTACTACCCTGCTTCGATTCTAAATTAGGCGAGGAACTCGTAATTCGGGAATACCTGGCTTACCGGATATTTGAACACCTCTCCCCTGCTAGTGTCAGGGCCAGATTAATCAGGCTTACACTAAAAGATACCCATGTTGAAAAATCAAAAAGGACTATGTATGCTATTCTGGTAGAAGACCAGGAGGAGACTTGCGCCAGAATGGGCGGCAAGGAAGTAGAAGATTACGGCATCCCCGCTGACAGTTTGAACGCCAATCAGACTGCCTTGATGATTATTTTTCAGTACATGATTGGCAATACTGATTGGGAAATATCCATGTTGCGCAATGTTCGGTTGATTAGAACCAGTGCATCCAGTAAAATTTTGGCCATGCCCTACGATTTTGACTTTTCAGGACTCGTGAGCGCGCCATATTCCAGCCCTTCCTCTGATACAGGCTTAAAAACTGTCAGAGATAGGTTTCTCATGTCGAACGGTGTGGACCGGGAGGCCTTAAAAAGAGCGCTTGAGTCCATCAAGAAGGCAAAGCCCGCGATTTATGATATTTGTCGCCACAAAAATCTCTCCAGAGACGCGATATCAGATATGCTCCATTTTTTGGACACTTTTTTTGATAGCATCGATAACAACACCGAGGTGCCGCAAATGATGAAAGGTCCTGGAATGGATAAGGGCTAGCACCACGTCCGCTTATTTTTGGAACAAAAAAAATAAAAACCGCGTTTGGTGTTTTTGGAAGTTGCGGTTTTGTGTACCTTTGCCGCGCATTTGAGGGGTCATGCAAAATTCATGCCCCTAAAACAGCCACGGAGGAGTGCCAGAGTGGTTTAATGGAGCGGTCTTGAAAACCGTCGTACTGAAAGGTACCGGGAGTTCGAATCTCTCCTCCTCCGCAAACAGTAGTACCAATTAACTCTAAATCAATATTTTGTACATTTGTTTTTATATTATGTATTTTAAATTGGTAGGGTCATCAAAAATCAGGCCGTCTATTTTCACTTTTTGAGAAAAAAACCTGATATTTTAGCCGCCTTTCCCGGCCATCGCCTGTGTTTTTGCCAATAATAGCAATACATTCCTTCCCTGTGAAACAAAAATGCCGCCAGCCATAACAGCCAGCGGCAAAAAAAAACACGATCAAAAATCTTTTTTAACGGTATCCGTAATGGCTTCCGGTATTCCTGGGGTCATTGCTTGCCTCAATCTCTAGCATCTTTTTGTGGGCTCTTTGCGTCTTCTCCCATCGAGCCGCAATATCTGCCGCACTCTCATTCATTGCCCTGCCGTGTCGCTGCATTTCCAGGATCGCCAGGGACTGCTTGGCTTCGATCTGTGCTATCAATTCTTTGGGGTCACGGCTTTTAGTGGCTGGTGCTGGTGCTGGTTTCCGCAAAAACCCTTGCCGTTCAGCCTCGGCATTCGCGGCCTTTTCTTCTACATAGGCCAAAAAAGCTACCGGGTCGCTGCCATCGGGGCGCTCTCTGGTTTTAGGTCGCTGTAGGCCGGCTGGTGTCATCCTGGAAAGTATTTCGCGCTTGTCTTTTTCAGGAAGTTGACCGGGCAAAGGGTCTGTTTTGCCGTTGCGCATCTTTAAAGCGATTTCGCGCGCTTTGGTGTGGCCATCGGTGTTGATAGCCCTGCTGGTAGTCTCGTACATTAATCCTGATTTTTCCGTGCGAAGCATTGGAAGTAATTGCCTTGGTGAACTGTTTAGGTTTAAATTGTCTGCTTTCGGTGTTTTCGACGTTACCCAAGCGTAGGTATCTACATTGGCTGGGTAGGTGCATACACAAGTATCAAAAAGCTTGTTTATCCGCTTTATGATCCTTATCGGGATGCCGTCCGCATTGGCCAGCCATTCAGAATCTTTGTTAGGGTCGCTGGTGAAAGCGAAGCTGCATCCTGTTACGACCTTGCTTTTTACAAGCTCGAACGTATCCCGGCCCTCTGTGGTATCTGGGACTTGGGCAGTGAATTTAAGCCCTCTGTGGTCAACCTCTAGTTTGAGCGTTGCCGAAATTGTCCGGTCTAAAACCTTGCCGCTGTCGTGGTCTCGGCAAAAAATTACGCTAGACATATCGGTTAAATCGAAGGCGGCCCGGTCGATCGTTTCGTACCAAGAATCGTACAGATAGAACGAATCGAATAATAGAGCATAGCCCTGTATTTGCTTAGTTGACATTATTCCTAAAGTTATTTTGTTGAAAAGTGGGTATTGATCGCAGTAAATGCCGCCTGTTTTGTTTCGGTACGTCCAATTCGTTGCGCGGCTCCATTTTCATCGGTGGCAATTACCTGGTAAAAATCGGTGGCTGATTCCTGGATAATCAAAACAGCCTTGCCCTGGTAAGTCCAGGCAATTCCATTTTTAAAGAACTTTTCTTTTGCCGCGAAAAGTCCGCTTTTCCGTAGGTCTGCAACTTCGGCCCTATGGCTGAAATTGATACCTGGTGCGCTGACCGAGCAGGTGAAATGATGGGTTAACATATCGGCGTTAATAGGTTCGATTTCCTGCGATACCTTTACCGCCGCCGTGCTTCCTAATTTTTCAAAGAGCATTTTTTGCACGGCGTATTCAATCGCTGCCAGGTGGCCGCTGGGAACGTCGTAACTGTTATGAAAACCCGCCCTGTATTGAACTTCACCAATTAGCTTGCCTGATAGGTCAAAATTCAGTACAAGTATCTGAATTTCACCAACACGCTCATCCTGCTGGATAGGCAAGTGCTTGCCAGCGATTTGAACCACTGCGAAGCATTGTGTAACTCCTTCGACGTCGCGTAATTGCAATGAGATTTGATCTACAATACTTGCGCTTTGCGGGTTTTCTGCAAGATTGATTTTTACGGCTTGAAATTCCGGGAAACCTTCCTGCAATGGCGGGAAAATTTGAAGCTCCAGGTTTCCAGATTTTACCCTGGTTTCAATGGCGGCATCAAACTGCGTATGCAGGTCGAGGGTCCTTAGTTTGCCTATTCGTTGTTTGCGCATCATTTTTTTTTGAATGTGTTGAATAATGTGAATAATGTGAAAAAAAGTGCTTGATTGACGGTGCGCGTGCAGCTCGGGGCGTGGGATGTTGAGGCGAAGATCGTTAAGGAATTGCCCCACCCCCCCCTACCTGCTTGATTATCAGAGTTTTAACTCTTTGGTGCTTTGTGGCCAGGTGGGTAGCCATTGCCTGGTTGGCCAGGTGGTTGACGTGGCCAGGTGGCTGTCGTGCGCCAGGTAGCTGGTGCGCCAGGTAGCTGGTGCGCCAGGTGGCTGTCGTGTGCGTCTGCTGTGTTCATTGCGTTGTGCGTCGTGTGTGCTGTGTACCTGGTGCGCTGGGCTTGTACCATCGAAGCCGACGTGACTTCGCTTCCTGGTCGGCTTTGTCGCTTCCTGGTGTGATTGCTGTCACGCCGTCGCACCTCCAGGCGTTGGCTTCCAGCATGGCCTTTGCCGTTTCAAAAGGTAGGCTGCCCCCCTGTGGTGGCGCCGCGTCCCAAGTCGCCGGGTAGCCATCGGGACATAATACAACCTCGAGTTTTTCGCCCGTTTTTTTGTCGGTAAATGATTGGCGGGAATTGCGCGGAATTGCGACGCTTTGCTCTGGTTCGTTGAACGTGGGGCGCTGTGGGGCGTTGTGCGCGGCTCCTTCCCGGTGTTTCTTTGCCCGCCTTACCAATTCTGCCCCAGTGGCCACATAGCCACCTGCACGCTTAAAACTTTGCCAGTGGCTTTCAAAGTCCCGGCAAAAATTGGATGCTGAAAATGCGGGGCTTTTGTCGAGTATTGCCAGGGCATTGTCTTTGCCAGCTTCGCCCCATTCAAATTTACAAGCGGCGGCAATCCGCATGTAATCCCCGTAATCATAAGCATCGGCGGCGGCGTTTTCTGCCAGGTAGTTAGCTGCCCAAACTGCCGGGCTGCTTTCAATCGAATGTGATGTTTTGCGGGCTTGTAATGGGCGCGCGGCGGACAACACTAAAAGCCGCTCGTATGGCGTGGCCTGTGGGTTGAAATATGGCGCGGGGTCAAAGGAAAAGTACCGGAAACTTTCAACGCCTTTTACCTTGGTGTCCAGAACTAAACCAAGCCGGGCGAAGTCTTGCACCATTGCCGCGTAATGTTCGGCGTGTTTGTCCAGGTCGGCAATCGGCACAAGAAACCACAAGCCATTGCCAGATGCGCTTAGGCCACAATAGGCCACATTTGCCAGCTTGCTAATTTCGCGCTTTATGCTTTCCGGGTCGTACGGGTTTTGCTTAAAATCTATATCGCCTTGAATCAGGCCGGAATGTTTAACCAGGTGCGCGGCATCCCTGTAAGAGAAAACCCCGTGGGGCGTAATGCCGGGCAATCGCTCCTTTAGGTGGATTCGTTCAACATCGGTTTGAGCCGCCCGCAATTCTTCCACCCTATTCCGGTGCTTTCCAGAATTTAGATAGCTCCAAAGGCTTACCGTTGCCGGGTTGGCCGTGTCTTTGTTGTTTTTGAAGTACGATATTTTAACGTTCAAACAGTTCATAAGCTGAAAAATAAAACTTACTCAAAAAATACGTTTTTTACTTACCTACTTACCACAAACGACATAATGCACTGTTATTCAGCGTTTTAGGCGGGGTAAGTAGATTTAGGTGGGGTAGGTAGCCCCTGCCTTAGGCCAGGTTTAAACCGCCCGCCCTTTAGGGGTAAGTGGGGTAAGTTGTGGTAAGTAGGTTTTTTGCTTTACTTACCACACGCAAACTACTGAATATCAATAACTTGTTTTATTTGTGGTAAGTGGGGTAAGTAGATTTAGGGTTTTGGTGTTTTTTTTGTTTTGCTTTACTTGCCCTCTTAGGGGCGGGCGGTTTAATCTTCGTCGCTGTCGGTTAGTCCGGCCTCCCATTCGCCGGGCAACAGCTCTCGAACCATGTAGCCATAAACGGATTGCCCGTTGTGCCGTTTTTTTATCCGGTCAAATCTTAGTTGTGCCAATGACTTCCCTATCGGCACCAAATGTTTGAAGTCATAAAAAAAGCCAGTATTAAGCCGTTTTTGAATGTCTAAAGGCTGCATAAAAACGCCTTTTTTGTCCGGTTCAAAATGCTTTTGGATTGCTTCAAATTCGGCACTTTTTACCGTATGGCCTTGGTTGAACGATTCAGATTTTTGTATCTCCTCCCGTGTGAGGCTGCTCTTAAAATCCGGGTCGCTCATCAGGTGCCTTGCCTGGCTGTAAATTTTATCAATGTCGATATTTTGGCCATAACCATTTGCCCCTCCGTTGTCGTGGTTAATTCCCTTAATTTCAAAAACCAGCCATCTTACATTGCCTGTTTCATCGGTCAAAAACTCTGCGTTGTTGGTGGAGGCAAAGAAGCTCGCGACGCGGCGCAATCGGGTTTCCCGGCGGTCAAATGGCAGCCTGGCTTTAACGTTGTCTTTGGATGTGTAACTCTTTATTTTGGTAATGTCGCTGCGGCTCATCCCCCGCAATTCATCCAGGTTGATAATTACGTTCCTGGCTAGTGCAATTAGGCCGTCTTTGTTCTCAAAATCTATTTCCTCGGAATAATACGCTTTCCAGGCGGGCGGGCATAAAAACCGGGTGAACGTCGTTTTGCCGTCGTTTTGGCCGGACACAAAAACGAAAATTTGTTTATTAAAATCGCTTTTCCCGGTGGCACATGCCAGCATCCTAACCAGGTGCTTTTTAAACATCAGGTTGAACCATTCCCTGCGGTTTTGGGAAATGTCCACATAGCCAGCCAACTCGGAAATGTGGTCTTTCCCGTCCCATGCGGGCAAAGCATCCAGGTAGCCCGCTATCGGGTCAAATTCCGGCACGTTGGCCAAATAAACATTTAATGTCCGGGAAACGCCCTTGTGTCCCGCCCGCAACAATTCGGCCTCAAAGCGAAGCGCGGCGCGTTCGTCGCAATCCTGCCAGGTACTTGCGTTTTTGCGCTTAAATTCGATCTCGTTTTTAACCTGGTTGTATCGCAGCTCGTGGGATGCGGTCAAGTAGTCCCCTATTTCATCAATTAGGGGCTTTTTTGGCTTTACCGTGGTTGCTTTCGGCTTTCCCTCGGTCGGCTGGTCTGCTGTTGGCGTATCCGGCGGCGGGGTGTCGTTTAGGTTGCTGCCGGGTTGTATAATTGTTGGAAATGGCGTACTTTTGTGCATCTCTATTTGTTTTGCCCTTGCTCGTCCGTGTCCCCGGTCGGGCATTTTTTTTGCCCAAAAAGCAAGGTGGTTAATAATTAATGGCTTTTCGCGAGGCTCAGAATTTGCGCCCGATCAAAGCGAACGAACTTTGAGCCAAACGGCTTGTATCGCTTAATTTTGCCAAGCCGTGCGAAATTTTCAATTGAGGAAACCGAACACGAAAGGATCGCTGCGGCCTGTCGTTTGTTGACAAAGGCAGTGCCAGCCTCTCCCGGCACATTGTCCGGTGTGGCGTACTGTTGCGCTGCGTGGCGGCGCAGACAAGCGTTGACTGCATCAATGACGATAGCGTGAAATTCTTCGCGGCTTAGAGCGGTGAAAACCATTTGTTCCATAAAACTGAAATTTTGTTTCAGCAAATGTCAGGTGGTTAAAACCGTCCGGGCTTCCATCGCTGCCAGGTGGCAGAAATGGAAGAAAAAACCGCTAAGTCTTACCTAAAAACGTCGTTGAAGTCTGCCAGAGAATCAGAATAGACGTTTGTGTACCCGCTCCCGGTTTCACTTCTTATCCTTGGCCGTTTTGGTTCGATTTCCCCAAAGTGACTGCAAAGCATAGAATAAACAGCCCTTTGTTTATATTCGGGTTTTATCCTGTTTGCCGTCACCAAAGCTTGGGCCAACGCCATCAGTACCGAAACGTTTTCACCTTCCCAAATGAATTGGCCGGAAACAGAAACCAGCGGCTTGGGCATCGGTGACAAGTCATTCCATAAGTCTATGATATTGCCTTGGTAGGCATCCTCAAGTTTTGGCAATACCCTTTCCGGTTTTGGCTCATTCTTTGGCTTTTGCGCGGCTCCCTCTAATTGTTCAGAAAAAACCTTTGCCGCTGTTTCAGCTTTCAGCACGTTGCGGTAGATCAAAAACGGCTGCCTTATGCTTTGTTCTAAATCTACCGCCTTATCAGGAATGCCCGCTAAAATCCATTTTGCTTGCTTCCATATTTCAGCCCAATCTACCGCCCCATCAAAATGGAAATTTATGGTGTCCGCAAGGTGTAGCGCGGCCGCGTCCGGCTCCCCCATCCACTTTTTCATAACAGCGTCAAAGTGATTAAAATCCGGCTCGCTTAGTGCTTTGTCACGTTCTTCAATTAGCCATTTTTGAAACGAAGCAGAATCTACCCTACCCTTTCGGGCGGCCATTGTTTTCTCCGTGTAACTTTGTGTGGATGAGACCACAAAAAGTATTTGATCTAAAACCTTTTTGGTAAATTCTGCTCTGTCCATGATGGTGCGTTAAGATGCGTTTATCCGGTGGCGTATCTGTTTCCCGTTCTTTTCCTGCCAGCTTTCAATTCTGCATTTTTCAGTACAAAACTTTTGCCGTCGGTGGCCATACGTGTACACGGCTTGGCAGTGTTCGCAGGTTCTTTGCCCGTCCGTTAGTATCGTTCTGTGTGGCTCCGTTGTTTCTGCTGCACTCAAAACGTCCGCGTGTACATGCGCGCGCGCGGGGTGGACGTTTTGCGTTGTCCGGTCAGCGTCGGCACGTAGGTTGTGCGCCGTTGCGGCGCCGTTGCGGGAAAATGTAGCGGGTTGCGTCTTTGGTACTTCTTCGCTTTCTCCCTTGGCTTCCTGCTCTTTTTCAGCAAATGCCCGGAACAGGTAGTACAAAATGAAGCCCGTACAAAAGAGGAAAACCAATTCCGCAACAGCGGCAGCGGCTACGGCGTACACCTGCATTTTATCTACCTTTTCATTTCGCGCTGCCAGTGCTTCGGTGTGGTCGGCATCGCTTCGCCCGTTTGCGTCCTTGGTGGCTCCGTCACGCATGGCCACCATGTCGGCACGTTGCTTTTGCAGCTTTGGCAGCGTTCTGTTTTCAGCTACCCAATTTTTGCTTGATTTTAGATTGCCTTGCACCCGATCAATATCGGTTTGCACTCGCTCAATATCAGCGGACAATTGTCCAGCGTTGGCAGCGTCAACCGTTCGCGCTGGAATGGGATAAAACACGCCTGGCAGTTCCTTTGCACCGTAGAGCGCGGCTGCTATGGAAATACACATAACAATCGCGGCAACAATGCCCACAAAACCAAATGTTTTGTACTTCAAAAAGTGTTTGGCTGCAATGGCAAGGGTAGAGCGTTTGATTTTTTCAACGCCAAACGCAAACAGGATACCAAGCGGGACGGCAATGTAAATGCCCCACCATAACGGAACAACATGCTCCAGGGCGAACACGCCTAAACCCGCTGTTGTGGCAAACGTGACCACCTGGGCGGCACCTGTTCCCCAAAGGCTAATTTTGTAAACGGTGGAAAATTCTTCAGTGAAAGGTTTGTCCCGGAATGTATCGGAACTTTTGGCTGCAATGTGGGTTGCATGGCCTTCGGCATTTTGTTTGCCTAAATTCTGTGCAAATTCCTTAAATTTGCGCTCAAATGGATTCATTTTTTTATGTGTTAAGAAAGTGAACGTTTGCCGCCCGCTCCGTAGAAAGTTTGGGCGGCTTTTTCTTTTAAATAGCTTTGGTCGATTTCTTAATTACCCACAAAGCAATTGCAATTTCTTTTTCAAATGTTTTCAGGGTTTCAGCATCCTCGAAAAGCGCATCGATCAAAGTTTCAAGCACATCTAACAATTCCGGTGCGGCGGCCATCAAAGAGGCGTTTGCCGCGTTTTGCTCCGCTGTGTTGCCCTTTCCGTATGCGCTGCCTAGGGTGTTGTGTTTGCCGGGCTGTTCGATCTGATACCAATCTGGCGTTTGTGTCTTTGTGTAGCCCCATGGCCCAGGTGTGTGATTTAGGTGTTTCACTTTTTGAATGTTTGTATGGTGAACTTATTTACTTTGTATGGCCGCCGCAAACTTCAAAGCACTGTCGCGGGCATCGGTGACTATGTAAGCACGAAACATCCTTTCCGTTGTGTGGCCTGTTATTTTCATTATTCTATCAATTTGCTCCGGGTGACGTTCGTAGTAATTTGTGGCGAAGGAGCGGCGTGCCACATGGGTAGTCAGCATCTCCCAAAATTGCGCCCTGCGTTCCTTCCTTATGCCTCCTTTTGAATCTTGCACAATGATTTCGTGTGTAAGTCCAGCGGCTTGCCCGATCTCTTTTAAGTACCCGTTCATGTCTTGATTGTGCATCTTTGGAGACGTGTAACCGTAGCGGCTCAAAATACTGTCAAGTATTGGGTGTAAGGGAATGATTACAGTTTGCGCCGTCTTTTTGGTAGTGATCTCCAAAACCCTTTCCCCTTTGTGTGTTTTGATATGTTCGGGGCTTATACGGGAAAAATCGCTGTAACGCATACCGGAATAAGAACCGATCAAAAACAAGTCGCGGGCTTTTTCAAGATGCGGTTTTTGCGAAAAGTCAAGGGTTGCAAGGTGTTCCAGTTGCTCGAATGTCAATACTATTTTAGTGACTGGCGCGGTCGTGGTTTTAAATTCGCGGTAGCTCCTGTCATTGTGCAAATGCTGGTTTTCTGCTTTGCGAATGAAGTACTTTAGGTACTGGAAAATCCTGTGTACATAATTAATGGAAAGCGAGCGCGGCGGGCTAAACAGCCAGCTACGAAAGTCATTGTACATCCGTTCGTTTAACTCTGAAAATTCCAATTTGCGGCGGCGTTCTTTGGCATAGGTTTGGAGGTGCCACCAAACTTTGTGCAAAACCTCTAGTGTGCCTGATTTTGAGGTGGCTTGTTTCGCTCGCTCTTTGTAGCTGAGCTCTACAAATTCCAAAAAGGTGATTGGCTCCGGCTCCGGTGTTTTGGGGTCGTTGTCATTTAGTCGGCTTTCAAGTTGCTTTCTAAAGTCCTTCGGGGAAATGGTAGCACCTGATTCGCTGTTGATTTCAATGCAGCACCTTGAAATTTCTTCTAGGCGGGAATTTACTTCTGAACTGGCGGCAAAGTGCTTGGTGTGCCTTGCCCGCTGTTTTTTTCTATCCCAGTCGTTTGGCCTGATTTTCCGGCCTGTGAAATATTTTAACCGTTTGCCTTTTCTGTAATGGTAAAAGGTGACAATGTAGGTATCGTCTTCACATTCCCAATCAAACAGGTTAAAAAGTACTTTTGGATCTCCTATTAATTTTGGCATCGTTCGCGGTGTTTAACACCACAAATCTAATAGCCTTTTTTACATTTGGCTTTTTGGTTGGACTTTACTTGCTCGTAATTGATAGCAACTTTAACTAAAAACGAGCAGGAAACCCGTTTCTAATGGACGCTAATAGCATCCTTCATTCTTTCTTTGCTTTCTCCTCCTCCGCAAGCACATAACGCAATTATCTGTTAATCAGGTATTTGCGTTTTTTCTTTATACACCCTTCTCGCTTTCGCGCCGTTCTTTTTCCCAGTCTGTACGGGCAAAAACAACAATTAACACCCCGCCAATTGTCATCAGAATTTTCAGGATAAATGCCAGCAGCCGCCCACCCCATTCCAGCGGGGCTAAAAATACCCAATGCGTACCAACAACTTGCATAATCAGCGCCGTGAGGCCAAAAGTCATCATCCCAAATCCCAGTAGCAGCCAAAGTCCTTTGTTTTTCATATTTAATTAATGTGTTGAATTCATTTTAAAGACATGCAAAGCATTCATAACTTTGGCGGGTCAAATTTGTTTACTTCAAAAACGCATTCTTTTGACAAAAACCGACCATACAAAACCTGCAGTTAAATTGATTGAATGCCCGCGTGATGCTATGCAAGGCATGCACCATTTTATTGATACCGATAAAAAGGCCGCCTATATCAACCAATTGTTGCGCGTGGGGTTCGACACCATCGACTTTGGCTCTTTTGTGAGCCCTAAGGCTATCCCCCAAATGCGGGACACCGCCGAAGTTTTGGCAAAGTTAGAACTTTCAACTACTACTTCGAAACTTCTCGCCATCGTGGCCAATGAACGCGGTGCCAAAGATGCCTGCCAGTTTCCAGAAATCCAATACCTGGGATACCCCTTTAGCATCAGCGAAACATTTCAATTGCGGAACACCAACGCGACCATTGCTGAAAGCATCGAACGCACCCAGGCAATCCAGGAGCTTTGTGACCGTCATGGCAAACAAATGGTACTGTACATTTCTATGGGTTTCGGCAATCCGTACGGCGATCCCTGGAATGTGGAGACCGTCAATAAATGGGTCAATGCGCTGGTTCCATTGGGCATTAAAATATTTTCTTTGTCCGATACCATTGGCTGCTCCAACCCCGAAAACATCGCTTATTTGTTTTCGAGCCTGATTCCTGCATACCCGAATATTGAATTTGGCGCGCATTTGCACACCCAGCCTGCCAGTTGGCACGAGAAAATTGAAGCTGCCTGGGAAAGCGGCTGCCGCAGGTACGACGGCGCTTTGCGTGGCTTTGGGGGCTGCCCCATGGCAAAAGACGACCTTACCGGGAACATGGCCACTGAAAACCTGATCGATTTTTTTGATTCCATCGATGAACATCTCGATATCAACCATGCGGCATTTTTTAAGAGTATGGCCATGACGGATGGCGTTTTTAACCCACCCAAATAAGTTGCCATGAAAATTGCTGAGTTTTCCGTAAAAAACAGCCAGTTTACTTTTATAATCTTCTGCTTTGTGATGGCCTTGGGCATTGGCTCCTTGCTGAATATGCCACGCGCAGAAGATCCAAAGTTCTCGCCACCTGGATTTAATGTTGTCATCGTATACCCAGGAGCCGGCCCGGCGGAAATCGAAAACAAAATTACCGAAAAGGTGGAAGCGCGGCTTGGGGCGCTGGAGAACATCGACAGAATGCGTTCTTTTTCCTCCAACGGCTTTATGTTGCTTTCCATGGAGTTCTTGCACGGGGAGGATACCGATAAAAAATACGAAGAAATCGTTCGGGAAGTCAATGCCATCAGGCCTGAATTGCCGCCTGAAATTTACCGGATCAATATTCAGAAGTTTGCTTCTTCCGATGTTGCCATTTTACAGGCGGCATTGGTCAGTGAAGTCGCTTCTTTTGATGAACTGCGCCGCGAAGGCGAACGACTAGAGGAAGCACTTGAGAAGCTTCCTGGCGTAAAAGGTGCAGACACTTGGGCATATCCCAAGCGGGAAGTGCGCATTGCCCTTAATTTGCCTAAAATGGCCTCGGAAAACTTACCCATCAGCCGGGTCTTGGGTGCCATTCAAAGTGAAAATGTAAGCATTCCAGGCGGTGCCATTAATTTGGGCGACCGCAAATTCTTCGTGGAAACCAGTGGCGATTACGAAAACTTAGATCAGGTGAAAAACACCGTCATCAACGGTAATGATGGTAAAATCCTATACCTCAAAGATATAGCGGACGTTGATTGGGCCTACGAAGACCCCAGCCACCTGGCACGCATCAACGGCGTACGCTGCGTGTGGGTAACGGTGCGCATGAAGGACAACCAAAACATTTTTGATGTTGGGCAATCTGTCAATGATGTAGTGGCAGAATGGCGAACTGGAATGCCCGCCAGTATGGATTACGTAAAGGTTTTTGACCAAAACGACTCTGTCCGAAAGCGTTTGACACGATTTGCTAAAGATTTTGGCATCGCCATTTTGTTGGTGTTGATCACCTTGTTGCCCTTGGGTTGGCGAGCCGCTCTGGTGGTAATGGTATCCATACCGCTGAGTATTTCTATTGGATTGTTTGCGCTGGATCAGCTGGGGTATTCTTTAAACCAGCTCAGTATTGTTGGCCTTATTATCGCCCTAGGTATCCTGGTCGATGATAGCATAGTGGTGGTGGAAAATATAGAACGATGGTTGCGAGAGGGCTATTCCCGGCATGATGCGTCGATATTGGCGACGCGGCAGATTGGGTTGGCAGTACTTGGCTGCACAGCAACCCTGGTTTTAGCTTTTTTACCCCTGGTCTTTTTGCCGGAAGCCTCTGGCGATTTTATCCGCTCATTACCAATGGCTGTGGTGCTGACGGTACTGGCGTCCCTGTTCGTTTCCCTGACGATCGTGCCTTTTTTAAGCAGTCGGGTGCTGGCAGAGAAACATGACCCGAGGGGCAATATTTTTCTGCGCGGATTGAAGTGGATGATATCTGGTACGTATGCCAAATTGTTGCACAAAGCGCTGGAATGGCCCAAAACTACGATGCTGGTGGCATTGCTGATTTTTGCTGGTGCTGTTGGGCTGGGCAGTAAAACAGGTTTCGCCTTGTTCCCGGCCTCTGAGCGGCCTATGTTTTACATCGACATAGATGCCGCTGCTGGCAGCAATATTGAAAAAACGGATGCCTTGGTTCAGTTGGTTGATTCAGTGCTGCAAGAATACGTAGCGCCAGAATTTAGGCAGCAACATTTGCTTCCCGACTCCATTGAGCCCGTTTCCAAATATCGGCGGGGTGAAAAAGCGCAAGTGACCTGGTATTCCAGCAACATCGGTCGCGGCAACCCGCGGGTGTACTACAATGTTATCCGGGAGTTTGAAAGCCCTTCGTACGGGCAGGTTTTTGTGCAATTGCAGGAAAGAACGCCACCAAAGCTAAAAATTGCGCTGATTGATGAATTGCGGCAGAAACTTAAAAACATCCCGGATGCCAAAATAACGGTGCATAATTTTGAACAAGGGCCTCCCGTGGAGGCCCCTGTGGCCATCCGGGTTTACGGTGAAAATTTCGACACCCTGCGCGTCCTTGCCGGAAAAGTGGAGCGCATTATAGAAGAAACGCCCGGCACCATTTATGTCGACAATCCTATTTCAACCGTCAAGACCGATTTGTTTGTCAACATCAACAAAGAAAAGGCCGCAGCAATGGGCATCCCGATCGTAGATATTGACCGGATGGTACGTTTGGCGGTGGCGGGCCTAAATGTAGGCACCCTGTCGGCCACGGAAAATGCGGAAGACTATCCGATGGTGGTCACCATTCCCAAAAAAGGCGCCTCTGCTGACTTGAGCCTTTTTAACAGTCTGTATATCAACAATATACTTGGTGCTGCCATTCCACTTAATCAGGTGGCAAGCATTGAATTCAAGCCATCTCCCAATTTTATTCAGCACTACAATAAGGACAGGTTTACCAGTGTGACAGCTTCCGTCAAAACAGGCAGCTTTTCCACAAAAGTGAATGCGGAGATTCGCGACAAATTGGCTACCCTGGATATGCCGGAAGGCTGTCGTTACGTAATCGCTGGCGAAGTAGAAAGCGCCGAGCGCTCCTTCAAAGGTCTTGGCACCATCGTTTTGGTGACTATTTTCGGCTTGCTTGCCGTGTTGATCCTGGAATTCAAGACCTTTAAAAGTACTATTATTGTGCTCTCTGTTATTCCACTCGGGATTATCGGTGCCATTTTGATGTTGCTGGCTACGGGCTACCCGTTTTCTTTCACGGTCGTTGTAGGCCTCATCGCCTTGATGGGTATTGAGGTGAAAACCTCCATATTACTCGTTGATTTTACCAACCAGTTGCGGGCCGATGGCATGGCGCTGGATGCAGCGATACAGGAAGCAGGCGAAATTCGTTTTGTGCCGATACTCTTAACATCACTCACGGCCATAGGTGGTTTATTGCCGATCGCTATGGAAGGAAACCCGCTCTACTCTCCTCTATCGTATGTGCTGATTGGAGGTTTGATTTCGAGCACACTGTTGTCGAGGATTGTGACTCCGGTGTTGTATAAATTGTTGGCGCCGAGCGTAGAGATGAAAGATGAGTTATGAGTTATGAGTTATGAGTTATGAGTTATGAGTTATGAGTTTGCACAGCATCCTGGATTTAGTTTTAGAATGGTTTTTCAGCACTTAATCCGAAAGAATTTGTATTGTTTGGCAAGCCAAAAACACAAATACCCAATTGAAAATGAGTGTGTTGAAATTAGTGCTGAAAAACCTCAACCAAACCAATCTACAAATGCCGTGCAAACTCATAACTCATAACTCATAACTCATAACTCATAACTCATCACTCATCACTCATCACTCCTAAAGGTGTATCACCTCTCCGTATGCCGCTGCCGCCGCTTCCATCACCGCTTCGCTCATCGTCGGATGCGGATGTATGGATTTGATGATCTCGTGGCCTGTGGTTTCTAGTTTTCGAGCAACCACAACTTCTGCGATCAGTTCGGTCACATTCGCACCTATCATGTGGGCACCTAAGAATTCACCGTATTTTTTGTCGAAAATCACCTTGACAAAGCCCTCGGCATGGCCGGATGCTTTGGCTTTTCCGCTGGCGACAAAAGGAAATTTTCCGATCAATAATTCGTATCCGGCATCTTTGGCTGCCTGTTCGGTATAACCGACTGAGGCAATTTCAGGAATGCAGTAGGTGCAACCAGGGATGTTGTTGTAGTCAATTGGCTCTGGGTAATGGCCCGCAATTTTCTCCACACAAGTGATGCCTTCTGCGCTGGCTACATGCGCGAGCGCCTGGGTGGCCAAAACGTCGCCAAGAGCAAATACTCCCGGTACATTGGTTTGGTAGTAATCATCTACTTTGATGTAACCGCGGTCGGTCACGATGCCGAGATCTTCCAGTCCGATGTTTTCGGTATTGGGCGTTACACCTGCCGCACTCAGCACAACATCACAGAGAATGGTTTCTGTTTTGCCGTCTTTGCGGTTTTTCATGTTCACTTTGATCTCTTTCCCGCTGGTATCAACGGTTTCTACTGCCCAGCCGGCGTATATCTTCATGCCCTTTTTGGAGTACAACTTGCCCAGCTCCTTGGAAATGTCTGGATCCTCGCGGGGCACGAGCCCTTGTTCCATAAACTCAACGATGCTCACTTCTGTCCCAAGGGTGTGGTAGAAATAGCCAAACTCTACGCCAATGGCGCCTGCACCGACCACGACCAGCCGTTTTGGTTGGCTTTCCAGGCTCATAGCCTTGCGGTATTCGATTATTTTTTTGCCGTCAATGGGGAGGTTGGGTAGTTCTTTGGCCCTACCACCAGTGGCAACGATGATGTTTTTTGCCGTGTATTCGGTCACTTTGCCTTCGGCATCCGTCACCGCAACTTTGCCACCTTTGAGCAACTTACCGGTACCCATGATGACATTGATCTTATTCTTTTTCATTAGGAACTGCACGCCTTTGCTCATGCCATCTGCCACGTTGCGGCTGCGTTTTATCATAGCCCCAAAATCAGCCGTTGGTTTGCCGACTTTTATGCCATAATCTTCTGCATGATTCAGGTATTCAAATACTTGCGCGCTTTTCAACAAGGCCTTAGTGGGAATACAACCCCAGTTCAAACAAATGCCGCCCAAACTTTCGCGTTCTATCACGGCGACGTTCATACCCAATTGTGCGGCACGGATGGCTGCTACATAGCCTCCGGGGCCGCTGCCTAATATTATCAGATCGAAATTCATTTTTTATTACGGTTGACGGTTGACGGTCGACGGTTGACGGAGGGGTAATTTGAGCCCATAAATCCATCTTTCAGACCTTAAAGGTCGCAAAGGTAGTTTTGATCTCCGTTTTAAGCCTTAAATTTTCTCACTTTTGTCCCGATGAATATGCGCTTTTCAGAAAAAACGCTGTGGATGGCCCTGTTTTTTGGGTTAATACTTGGGTACTGCTTGTTTTATGCGCCTTTTGGGGTGAATGAAACAGACGGCGGCTTTCTCACGGGGCTGGCCTGGCAGGTGCTGAGTGGGAAAGTTTTATACCAGGACATCATTTACGTGCGCCCTCCCCTACCCATTTGGCTGCGAGCGCTGGAATTGCAGTGCCTCCCGGAGCAGTTTGGAGTTTTGGGGGAACGCTGGATATTCTACCTGAAATTGGGGCTCTATTCCTGGCTTGGAGCTGCGTTGTTGGAAAGAGGAACTCGGCGTTGGGTATTGGCAACCTTTGGTTTTGTGGTGTCGGCGCATTGTTATCCGGCGATGGCCTGGCATACGGTGGATGGAATTTTGTTTGCAGTGCTGGCGGTGTATTTGTTTTTTACATATAACAATGGCAAATGGGGCTATGTAGCAGCAGTATTTGCAGGCATTACCTTGTTTGCGGCATTGCTGTGCAAACAGTCTTTTTACCCGCTATTTTTCATCGCTGGCGGAACTTTTTTTCTTTTCAATTGGCGCAAGGCGCTGTTGTTTTTTGCAGGCTTTTTGGCAGCAATAGGTTTGTTTGTCAACTATTTACAGTCAAATAATATCCTGGAAAGCTTCTTACAGATGACCAATGGTGCCGCTGCCGGGGGGCAAGCCATCCAACACGGAATTGTGGATTATTTCAGGATAACGCCGGAGTTGGCGGTGCCAAGCCTTGGCTTGCTCGCCATTGGCAGTATACTTTACCTAAATCAAGGAAACAGGAAATGGTTGAATTTAATATGGCAGGCTTGGTTGCTGTCCTTGGTGCTCAGCTATGCCACCATTACATGGCTGCGTCAGGCGCATACGGTGCCTTTTGCGCAAGCGCGAGTGCTGTTTTGGGTAGCGGTAGTTGTAATTGCAGGGCGTATTTGGCAAGGCGGAACCTGGAAAAAAATCCAGGAAGGTAAACCAACTTTTATAGCCGTCCTTTTGCTGGGAATTGGCTGGTCGGCGGCCATAAGCTGGGGTTACAATCTACCAATATTATTTGCTACACCGTTGATTTGGGGGGTAATGCAGGTTTCGGATAAACTGGCAATCATGACTGGACATCTAAAAAACTGGCTCGCTGTGGGCCTGTTGTTGGTCCTGATAGCTGTGTTTAGGATAGGCCATGAATTTGTGTACCGCGATGGGAAGCGGAGCGAAATGACGGTGAGCCTAGGTGCCACTTTCCCCAAGTTTTCAGGCGTATATTCAAGCCCTCAAACACTGGCGCTTTACCAGGATTTGAAACAGCTGGCTGAAAAATATGGTGCGAATTTCACGGTGCTGCCGGCGTTTCCACAAGCGAACTACCTGACAGGAACCCGCCCGCCGCTTCCTTTGGATTGGGTGGTGAATCGCGAGACAAATGCTGATAATAAATTGATTTACAAGGCTATTAAAGCATTGAAACCTTTGATGTTTATTGAAAAGGAATACCTTGAAAAAATAAAACTTGATCCGGAGTTGTCGCTTACAAAGGAGGTTTTGGGCGCTGGCGTTGTCTTGGAGGAGAGTAGATGCTTTTTGGTGATTCAGGTAAGTCTGGAATAATTTTTTTTAACACATAGACACATAGGGACATAGAAAACATAGCACGACAAACACGACATAAATATTTTCACGCAACGACACAACGCAGCATTGCTTCTGGTCAAAAATCTCTAAAAAAACCAAGAGCGAAGCCTTTTTCTTTGTGGCGTTGTGGCGTTGTGTGAGATATTTTTTAAGTCGTGTACGTATATTAGCGCTATTTTTTTTATGTCCCTATGTGCCTATGTGTTAGAAAAAATATGATATGGTAAAGAACTAATTTTGTACCTATGAAACTTATTCTCTTCGACTTTGACGGCACCCTGATCAAGGGCGATTCCCTGCTGCGATTTTTGCTGTTTGCAGTATCTCCAGGGAAAATTGTCATTGGAAGCTTTCAAGTTCTAATTAAATTCTTGGCCCTTGTATTGTCTGGCAGCTGGACCAATGAACGCGCCAAAGAAACCTTGTTGGCTGTTTTTTTTAAAGGACAATCTCAGGCAGAACTTGAAGCACTTGGCACCGAGTTTTACAAACAGCGCATTACTACGGGCATGTTGCGTCCGGAGATGCTCACAAAGCTGCGGGAATACCGCGATTCTGGCGATACGGTTGCATTGGTATCCGCTTCTGCTGACATTTGGTTGCGCCCTTTATGTACTGCCGAAAACATCCTAATGATCTGTACAAAACTTGATTTTGAAAACGGCAAATTTTCTGGCAAGCTGGCAAGCCCCAACTGCAACGGCCCGGAAAAAGCCCGGCGCATCCAGGCTGCTTTTGACCTTCCAACTTTTGAAAAAATCATTGCCTATGGCAATTCTTCAGGTGACGATGCCATGCTTGCTTTGGCCAATGAAGGCTGGATGATTCTAAATGGTGCGGTTTTTAAGGTTAGTTAGTCATACATTTGCCCCACAAAATCACAAAACAGCTCCATGGTAGAATTTTTGACCCAGGTACTTGATTTCATCCGCCACCTCGATGTGCACCTTGAAAACATCATGCGAGAGTACCAATTGGCCACTTATCTGATACTTGCTCTCATTATTTTCTGCGAAACAGGACTGGTGGTAACGCCGTTCCTGCCGGGCGACTCCTTGCTTTTTGCTGCTGGTGCCATTACAGCCAAAACGGGTATCTTGAATATCTGGCTGCTTATTCCCCTCTTGTTTTGCGCCGCTATCTTGGGCGACAACACCAATTATTTTTTCGGAAAATTTCTCGGTGAAAAGGTATTTACGAAAGACTACTGGTTCCTGAAACGCAAGTATATTGATAAGACGCACGAGTTTTATGAAAAACATGGCGGTAAAACACTGATTATGGCGCGTTTTGTGCCGATTGTACGCACGTTTGCCCCATTTGTTGCCGGTGTAGGTAAAATGGAATACCGAAAATTTATCAGTTATTGCGTTTCAGGCGGTATCCTTTGGGTCAGCTCTCTAAGCTTGGCGGGCTATTTCTTTGGAAAAATTCCGATTGTGCGCGACAATTTTGAAGTCGTTGTCATCGGGATTATCTGCATCTCGGTGCTGCCAATACTGGTGGAGTTTATCCGGGCGAAAATGAAGCCTAAAACGGCCGCATGACGGAATTGCAGCGCTTTATCTGGGAGCACCGGGAAGATGATCCGGTGAAGCTGGCCTTGTCGGCAAAAAAGCACCCCGATTTGCCGATAGCCTATATCGCCCGGCAGATAGATTCGCTATCAAAAATTCGCCGCAAAATTCCTTCCTGGTATCAAGTGGGACTTGAGTTTCCGGTTGCTATATCTTTGGAACAAGCTTCTTCGGAGGCAACGGCCCGGTTCAAGGCTGCGTTGTTTTCGGGTACTGAAATGGCCGACCTGACGGGAGGCCTTGGCGTGGATGCCTCGTTTTTTGCCGGGCAATTTGAACAGGTTCATTACGTGGAAAAAATCCCCGAAATTTTTAACGCCGCGCAACACAATCTTGTCGCATTGGGAGTAAAGGGTCTACAATTTACCCAAGGAGAAGCCGAAGATTTCCTGGCCAGCTCCAAGCAACGATTTGACCTTATATACCTCGATCCTGCACGGCGCGACGATCGCAAAGGCAAGGTGTTCCAACTGGCAGATTGCACGCCAAATGTTTTGGAAATCAAAGATTTGTTGCTTCAAAAATCGCCTAGGGTTTTAATAAAAACAGCGCCTTTGCTGGATATTCATCAAGCCGTTCAGCAACTAAAAAACGTTTCTAAAATTTGGGTGCTGGAATACGAAGGCGAGTGCCGGGAGGTATTGTATTTACTAGAAAAAGAAGCGCCGGAGCCAGCAACGATTCCTATAAATGCCGTTTCCATAGATCATTCCGGCGCAGCGATACACAGCTTTGTGTTTACCCTGGAAGCAGAACAAGATGCCATGGTGGCCAACGCCTTACCCGGTGGTTTTTTGTACGAACCCATACCCGCTGTTCTTAAAGCTGGTGCCTTCAAAAGCTTTGCCAAACAATTTGGAATCAATAAGTTACATCCCAATACGCATTTGTATAGTTCGGATGTTTTGGTTGCAGACCTTCCTGCGCGATCCTTCCGCATTGATGCTATTTGCAAGTATGACAAAAAAGCGGTCGCCCACTTAATTCCAAACGGGAAGGCAAATATTACGACCAGAAATTTCCCGGAAAGCACTGCTGAGGTGCGTAAAAAACTGGGACTTAAAGATGGAGGTGATACCTATATCTTTGCCTGTACCAATTGCGACGGGGGGAAAATTCTGATTATTTGTTCAAAAGTTTAAGATGCCGTTCGTCTTGAATTAGGGTGCTATATGCCTTGTTGAATACCGGCTGCGGTAAGAATGTGTTGATACCATTAATCCCAAACGTAGGATCTAAACTACCAGATTGCGCCCAAAGCGTAAAGGAAAAACAGGTAGCAAAAGCAGCACAAAACAGATAATGGAGCAATCCAATTAAACCGCTTAGGAACATCATCATCATGCTCCTTATGGTTTGGCCCCCTTTTTCCATGTTACCAGGTGGCTGAGAAAAGGGCAATTGCCGCAGATACCGTTTTTGTATTTATTTGGCGTAGAACCAATGCAATTGTACGAATTCTTTTAAATTATTCGGCAAACGGTTTACCCGCAGAAGCCTCGGCGTAAGTGGTTGGAGGCTATTGACAATATTTATCTTTGATATAGCATTGATTTTCAGCATATTTTGCGAATTTTATGAAGGAATTTATTACTTTTGTGTTAGTGAAAAATCCCAATATAAGCATATCCATCCATGAGCCAAAACAAAGCCCGTTACTATACCTCAGTCTTTCTCAAGCACGACTTTCGGGCTAGTATTACCGTGTTTTTTGTCGCCCTTCCGCTATGCCTGGGCGTAGCGCTTGCTTCCAACGCCCCTGTTTTTTCGGGCCTCGCCGCCGGCATTATCGGTGGTGTTGTCGTTACCCTGTTCAGCAAATCTGCCTTGAGTGTTAGCGGCCCCGCTGCGGGACTGACGGCTATTTAATTAGAACTGGATACAACTTAGCCAAGCCGAAAATGATCCTGGCGGTGTACAAACAAGGCCGGGAGCAGTTTTTACCCTTTATCGTCACCATGTTGGCAATTCTTTTCACTGATTTACTGATCGGTGTGTTCATTGGCATTGCTTTTTCCGTTTACTTCCTCATAAAACACACCTACCGGGCAGGCTACAATGTGGAGGAAAAATTGGAAGGAAATATCCGGCACTATACCATCCGCCTCGCACTTAACGTAAGCTTTCTGAACAAAAAACGCTTCACAGAACTCCTGGACGCCATTCCGCCATATGCTGTCGTGGAAATCAATGGAATGGACAGCGTTTACATCGACTACGATATTTTGGAGATATTTCAAGCTTATAAATCGAAAGCACACGCTAAACACATTCAACTGATTATGCTTGGGATACCGGAAGTGACGACGATTGAATTGCATTAGTACGGAGGACGGTAAACGGTTTGCACAAAATCTGTTTTTTTTCTTGGAATGGGTGTTTCAGCACTTTAATCCAAAATATGGAGGTTCAAAGGTGCTGAAACAGAAATACCAAACCTGAAAATCATTGTTGTGCTACCGTCCACCGTCTACCGTGCACCGTCTACCGTGAGAATGCAAAAATTCGCTCCATCAGCACCCACTTCTCCCCCGGTTTTGCCGAGGGCAATGCCTTTTGATATCGCCACATGAGTGCTTCCCATTCCTGCACTTTCGGGTTTACAGCGTCAGCTTGTGCCTTTTTTTCAAATGAAAAAGCATCATTGGCCTCTAAAATCATGAACAATCGCTGCTCTACGCGGTAAATTTCCAGGCGTTCAATTCCTGCCTCCCGAATGCTTGCAGTGATTTCGGGCCAAACAGCGCGATGATACGCTTCATAATCAGCGATAAGACTTGGATCGGGTATTAAATCTAGCGCAAGGCAATATCTCTGCATGGGAAAGCTTGAATTTTGAACCGAAAGAAAGCCGAAAGTTAGTAGCCTCGGCTATTAGAACGACGCGATATCGTATTTTTGGCCATTAAATATTCGAACACGAAATAACAAAAAAACATAATTCCCTATGCGTCAGCAAATTGTAGCCGGAAACTGGAAAATGAACACGACCCTCGATGAGGGACTTGAGCTGTGTAAAGCCATTCTCGAGAAGGTAGATAAACCTAAAGGACTGGTGGTCATTGCGCCGCCGTTTACCCACCTTAAGGAAGTTGGGAAAATGCTAAGGGTGCGCAAACACTTCCACCTCGCAGCACAAAACTGCCACCATGAAGCCAAAGGAGCGTTCACCGGCGAAGTATCGGCAGACATGATAGCCTCCACTGGCGCTGAGTTTATCATCATCGGGCACTCAGAACGCCGACAGTATTTCAAAGAAAAAAACGACGTGTTGGCGGCAAAAGTCAACGCCACCCTCGCCCGCGGTATGCGGCCAATTTTTTGCTGTGGCGAGCCATTGCACGTCCGGGAAGTAGATACCCATGTCGGCTACGTCGCCAAACAACTGAAAGCCAGCCTTTTTCACCTGAACGTGGAAGAATTCAAAAAAGTGGTAGTGGCTTATGAGCCCATCTGGGCCATAGGAACCGGCCGTACCGCCAGCAGCCAGCAAGCACAGGACATGCACCATGCCATCCGGGTATTGATTTCTAAAAAATACGGCAAAACGGTGGCAGATGCAATCCCCATCCTGTACGGTGGCTCTTGTAATGCACAAAATGCCGCAGAGCTATTTGCCTGCCCGGATGTAGACGGTGGCCTGATTGGCGGCGCATCCCTTAAGCCGGATGATTTTGCGGTGATCATTGGGGCGCTGAAATAAAAGAAGGGTTTCATGTTTCTGGTTTCAAGGTTTCAGGTTGTCGTTGCTCTTGGCTTTGCTGGATAGATGATGAAAAGGAACAACAAAATTAAAGGATCATTTACTTTGTAAGACCAAGAGCAACGACAACCTGAACCCTTGAAACCTGAAACCCTTGAAGATTACATAAAAATTCTAGACTATGCACCTTTTTATACGACACACCCTAATTTCCTTCGCTTTATTACTTTCCATAAGCGCCCATTCCCAAGTCACTTTCCAGTCAATGCCTACCCTACCCTTCCTGGACAGCGATTCCTACCTCAACGGTGTTTCCTGGATTGATGTGGACAACGACAACGACCTGGATGTTTGTGTCACAGGTGCCGGCGGCGTGTTCCCAAATTTTGTAAACCGTTCCGCCATTTTTGTAAACGACGGCAATGGTAACTTTACCAATTCCATGTTGCTCAACAGTGCCCAGAAAAACCCCATGCGCCACGCCTGGGCAGATGTGGACAACGACGACGACCTGGATTTGTACATCGGCGCTACCTGGAACAGCACAGGAATCAATGAATTATGGTTGAATAACGGCGGCGCAAGCCTGACCTTGACACCCAACTCTGGCGCTACACCAAATCTGGCACAGCCCTATGAAGGCACGGTTAGTTGGGCTGACTACAACAATGACGGCCTGGTTGATCTGTTTATTCCGCGCTGGAACGATTTGAAAAACAAACTTTACCGCAATACCGGCAATGGAAACTTTGTAGAAGTAACCACGGGAGCATTGGTAAATGACTTAGCCTGGACCTCCGGCGGCTTTTGGGGCGATTACGACAATGACAGAGATCAGGATCTTTTCGTCATCAATTATCAAATTGGGCCGACCGCACCGGGAAATAATAATTTATTCCGCAACAACGGCGACGGCACTTTTACGAAAATGACAGGCGCTGGCCCCATTGTTAACACAACCCAGAACGCGCGTTCCGCCAATTGGGTTGATGTCAACAACGATGGCTGGATTGATCTTTTTGTCTGCAATCAATTTGGACAGGATATGCTGCACGTCAACAATGGCGACGGCACCTTCATCAGCAAACCCGTCGGTGCACTCAACCATACCTCCTGGTCGTCCAACTGGGGTGATTTTGACAACGACGGCGATCAGGACTTGGTTACGATTGGCTTTTTTGGCACTGATAGCCGGTTTTGGCAAAATGACGGAAAAGGAAACTTGACTGACATTACCGGCAACTTCCCTACCGTGTTTCCAACTGCGACCAATGGCTCCAACAGCAATGGCATCGTCTGGGTGGATTACGACATGGATGGCTGGCTCGACTTGCATGTTACGCAACCAGACGTTGCAGAAGATCATTTTTACAAAAACCTCGGCAGCCCTTGTGCTTCCTGGCTGGAAATAAAATGCGTTGGCCAGGAAACGAACCATGCCGCCATTGGCACCGCGATCATAGCCCAAGCACAAATCAATGGTGATAATGTTTGGCAAACGCGACAAATATCGTCACAAACTGCCGCTACTGGTACAAACCCGATGTGGCAACATTTTGGCTTTGGTGATGCTTCCGTGGTCGATTTTATTTCGGTACTATGGCCTTCTGGGAAGACATGCCCCATAATGGATATCGCCCCGCAGCAGTTCATAGAAATAAGAGAGGATTGCAGTATAAAGGTACTAAAAGCCGCTCCACAGCAGGAAGGCTCCACCCAAACCTTGTCGCTTTGTATTCCCGTATCGGATACCATCCACTTGAATGCAATGGCTCCGGCAGGCGGCACCTGGAGTGCTAATTGTGGTAATTGCGTTGATGGAAATGGCGTGTTTAATGCAGTTGGTTTGGCCGCGGGCAATTACCAGGTACTATACAAGCAAGGGAATCTTTGTGCTGGAAAGACCGACACCTTTTTGATCACGCTTTTCCCGCAGCCGCAAATTACGGCCAGCGGAAAAGACACCGTTGACGCGGGGGAAATTGTCCCCTTGCTTGCCAGCGGCGGCGAAACTTATTTATGGGAGCCAGGCGGTTCCTTAAACTGTTCTGAATGTTCCAATCCAGCATTTAAAGCCGATACCACCACCGTTTTCACAATTACTGGCACGGATACCAACGGCTGTACCAATGCCACAACGTTGAAGGTTACCGTCCGCACGGAAATCAAATTCGATATGCCCAATGCCTTTACACCCAATGGCGATCAGGCCAACGATTTTTTCGGGCCTGTTTTTTCGGGAAATATTTTCAGAGACTACCACCTGTCAGTGTATGATCGCTGGGGAGAGCGGGTTTTTGAAACATACACACCAAGCGAAGGCTGGGACGGCCGATTATATGGCAGCCTCCCGCTAGCCTCTGATGTGTATGTCTATACTTTGGAGTATGAATTGACGACAGGTGAGAAGGGGGGTACAAAGGGGCAAGTGACGCTTTTGCGTTAGGTCTTAACCCTCGCAGGTATTAACAGCCCAAGCGAATATACACATCCTTGCATTGCCGGGCATCACCATAAAATTTAGCTAAAAATCAAGCAGTCGTGTCATTCCGAGCGAAGCGAGGAACCTGGGTAGTAATATAATATCAGGTTCCTCGCTTCGCTCGGAATGACACGACTGTCTGGTATTCAATATGGAATAAAATAGGAGCTACTGCTTTGCCAATTGATTTTAGCTGAATTTTGACTCTTATTTAGAAACTACGCGGTGTAGAACGCTAACGCAACAAACCTCACCTTACCACCGTCAAATCCCCCTTTTTCTGCACCACCACACCATTTACCAGTTCTAGTTCAATCATCCAAACATATACCCCCGGGTTGACCAAAGAGCCTTTGTGTCGCCCGTCCCAGGTAATGGCAGCATCACCGGGTAACGCATCCTGCACTCCATGCAACAAGCTTCCCCAACGGTCATAAACCCGCAAAAGGTTTACTTTTCGAACTGCCGGACCAAAATTCAGCTCGAAACGACTGTTCTCGCCGCCGCCGCCGATCGCATTCGGAATATACACGCCAATAACCTGATCGACGGTCAGCAACATTTCGTCCGTTGCCACACAGCCGTTTTCATCCGTAATGATCAAAATATAGCGCAACGTTTGCAGGGGCAATTGCGAAACCGGGTTGGGGCAGGTAACACAACTGAGGTAGCTCGTATCGCTCCATATCCAGCTAACAGGGGCAAGGCCTTGAAAGCCAATGTTTAAGGGGAGCGATACACCCAACTGAATGGTCGTATCACTCGGAAGGTCGACCACCAATAAAGGTGGTTGCAAGACATTCACCTGTATTGTATCCTGACAGCCGTAAATGTCTTCAGCCAACACATCATAGCTAGCCGCTGAGAGTTGATCATAAAAAAGCGTTTGCATAAATGGCCAATTATCCAAAGCATACGTCAAACTAGGATCTGAGCTTGTGATGGTAATTGAACCGTCACTCAAACCAAAACAACTCACGGAATCCGCAGTTGCAGCATAAGTATAGGCTGGGTAACCATCAATTGTAACGTTTTCTGTTTCGGTGCAGTCATTGCCATCCGTGACGGTCAGGGAATAATCCCCGGCTGGCAGGTTGTCAATTTGCGGCGTTTGAAGCCCTGAAAAGTTCCATACAAATTGCAGCGGAGCCACGCCATTGGGCACATTGACATTTAAAGCACCGTTGGATTCTCCAAAACAAGCCGTTGTGGCATCAATCTCTAACTGGATTTGCGGCAATACTGTTAAGGTCACAATGTGGGTAGAATCGCAGCCATTGATTGCGGTAAAATTGCCATTGTAAACACCGCTGGTATTTTGTGGCTGCCCAAAAATGTCCGAAGATTCACCGTAACAAATGATACGGTCCTCAAACAGATAAAAGGTGTCCAGCGGGGCTACCCGCACCAAGACGATTGAGTCGCAGCCCGTTATGGCACTTAGATTGAAGGTTTTTTCTTCCCCCCATTCAAGGTCGAATCCCAGGTAGGACAAGGTGGTTCCAAGACAAACTGCTGTATCCACCACAAGATTGTAGGTGCCTACGGTGGTGCCCATCACCCGCACTTGCAGGGTCGAATCGCAACCATGGATCGTTTGCAGGAAAAAAGTAGCGCTGCTGTCCGGCGGAATGATCTGGCCATTCCAGTTCACCTTTGTGCCCCAGCAAATTACGGTGTCTACTTTGTAATTAAAGGTGTCATAAACGGTGATGAATGCGGAATCCCTATTGATGCAGCCATTTGAAAAACCTGCTTCCAGGACAATTAATGCCGAATTGGATGGGGATAAGGTAACGTTGGCACAATCTGTACAACTTAATGACGCAGGGGATGTCCAAGTGTAAAAATCAAACCCGGCCTCCGAAAAAGCCACCGTTTCGCCTTTACAAAGGCTCTGATCCAGTCCGATGTTTACGACCGTGCTGCTGTCTATGGTTATGAGCACCGTGTCTATTTGTACGATATTGCATACATCAGTAGCGGAAACGGCGTACAAGCCGGGAGCGCTTATTGTCAGGTTGGCGGTAGTGTCTCCTGTATTCCATTGCCAGCCAACCAAGTCGTTGCCGGAAACATCCAATTGAATAATGGTATTGTCACAAAGCGCCGTATCAATGCCCAGGCTGATGGCATCGGGCAGATAGGGATAAAAGAAGGATGCGATGTTGTTGCTAAAACTGCATTCTCCGATGGCCGTGACCGGGAAATCAGTATTCAGGTTAAAAGGTGTTGGGGTGGAATTATCATCGTTTAGCACGATAAAAATGGTGTCGTTCACTAGGCGGGGAATCTTGAAAGTAAGGGTATCGCAGGTTCCCAAATTGATGTCCATACCGATTGGCACCGCCCCGATCCATATTGCTGCTGAGGTTTGTGGATTGCCAACATAGGCCGAAATCGGGGTTTGAGGTGGTATGATATTATCCCCGATATTGCAGATTTCCACGGTAATTACCAGCGAATCACGGTCACACGATACCCGTTGAAAGGAAATGGCCCCATCTGGCGATGGAAATGTCGGGTTGAAATATTGGTTCATAAAGGTGTTCATGACCAATGAATCCCCGATAATATTTGGATTTTGCTGGTATTGCGGCACACTCAGGTCGTCATTGATATTGGTATTGAAATAGCCGTGCTGATTCCACACTTTTCTGGATGAAATACCCGGTGTGCCAATAGCTTCGTATGCCACCACTGTTCCCGTTGAAGAGCCCCCATTGGTACCGCATTGAATGACAATTTCTGTTTGTCCATCATTGTCAACATCAAGGATCAACGGCGCCTCAATATGGGTGGCACTCAAGCATTGATCTTGATAGCTCACCGCACCAGTCGCTCCATTTATTATCCGCAGCCACTCCTGGTCGCGGTAAACAATGTCCGCAGAACCATCGCCACAAAAATCGAATATACTGGAACAGGTAATAGAAGAGGCATCGTTTACAGGGCGCGTCCACAATATTGTGAAATCATTTCTCAGGGCATAAAGGTTGGGAAAACTCACAAAACTGACGTCTAGCTGCCCATTTCCACTTAAATCTGCCACATTTACCCTGGAGGCGCCTTCCTGCCAGTTGTTTAGCAATTGAAACTGCCGCATGATGGTGGATGTTTGAATATCCCAGACAAATACAGTGTTGAAATTATTGACACTGTTCCTGCCCTGTACAATGGCATCCAAGTCGCCATCCCGGTCGAAATCTGCAATACTCGTAAAGCCATCTGTCATGGGTGCATCAGCTGTAACTACGGCTGCGACAACCCCGGTTACCAGGTTTACGGAAAGCACCTGATTGCCCGCTACAATTTCAAGCCCGGAGCAGTCGGGACAAAAAGAGTCTGGCAGTGCATCTACGGCTACCGGAGAAGCAAAGGACAGCCCTGAAATTACACGGGCGGGGTGTTCGCCGGCAGAAACACCTGCGCCGCCTTGGGCCAGCAAAGCGCCAGTTTGTCCGCTAAATACTTGGTTTCCAATGTTTATTTCCGCCCAACCATCGTGGTCAAAATCCGCAATATTGGGTACCGCATACCGATAACGGGGATGATAGCCTACTTGAATTGTACTGGTAAATTTCAAGGTGCCGTCGTGCTCATAGCAATACAGCACCCGATCAAAACCTACGATGACAATTTCGCCAAAGCCATCATGATCCAGGTCGGCTATGGCTGGAGCGGTCCCCCCTGGCCAAACCGTGGGTGCCAAAACATGCACTTTTGTCAAGCCCGTAGCGCCATCAATCACATATAAATCAGGGGATTCAACGCGGGTGGTGACAATATCAGGAATACCATCGGCATCCATGTCGCCCGCTACAAGGGGTGAATATGTACCTGTCTCCGCATCAGAACTCCACTGGATACCCAAGGTGATTTGCCCGCACGGTGGCACATAGTAGCAGTCAGCATTGCAAGTGGTGTAGTAGAAATCCGTGCATTGACCCGTGCAAGTGCAATCAGTATCAAAACAATCAATAAGCCCATCGCCGTCATCGTCGATACCGTTGTTGCAGTCTTCTACTGGTGCTTGCGCCAATAAAACAAAAGAAAAAAAGAAAAAAGGGATGGCAAGCATCAGCCGCCGGGTATACATTTTCAATAGCATGATTGGGTTTTGTTTTGAACGGGCATGAAAACGAACAAACTTACGATTTCATTTGCCCGTAAACACGATTAACAGTCTGTTTTGAAATTGAGACCGGGCGGGAACTAAAGCGGATTAGGGTGACAAATGTACGTTTTTGCAACAGATTGGTACTAGCCTCGAATAAGTATTAAACACATGCTGCAAATTTTAAACACCTATGTGTTTAAAAAAATATATGTTGCCCTGAAGCCCTACTTCTTCGCAATCTTCACCAATTCATTCAATTTCCACAACGCTTCCATCGGCGTCATGGTATTCAAATCAAGCCCTAAAAGCTCATCTTTGATTTTCATGGTATAATCATCCAGGTCAAAAATACGCAATTGCAACGGCGCAGCGATGTTTTTGACCTTTTTCTGCATTTGTGCCTGGGTTTCAGTTTTTTGCTTTTTCCCCTTACCGCCCTGATCTGCAATTTCCCCTTCAACCGATTGAGACTCCAAAGTTTTTAAGATTTCATTCGCCCGCTCTACTATGCTCTGCGGCATGCCCGCCATTCGGGCGACGTGAATGCCAAAGGAGTGGTTGGAGCCACCGGCCACAAGTTTGCGCAAGAAAATGACCTTTTGCCCGATTTCTTTGGTGCTAACGTGAAAATTATGCACCCTTTCATGGCTTTCAGAAAGCTCATTGAGTTCGTGATAGTGGGTGGCGAATAAGGTTTTCGGGTGCGCGCGCTCATTATCGTGCAGGTATTCCGTCAAACTCCAGGCAATGCTGATGCCATCATAGGTACTGGTGCCACGGCCAATTTCATCCAGCAGAATCAACGAACGGTCGCTGATGTTGTTCATAATCAGGGCGGTTTCGTTCATTTCCACCATAAATGTGCTTTCTCCCCCGCTGATGTTGTCACTGGCTCCTACGCGGGTGAATACTTTGTCGACCAGGCCAATGCGGGCGCTGGCGGCAGGCACAAAACTACCCATTTGAGCCATCAGGGTAATGAGGGCCGTTTGCCGCAACAGGGCCGATTTTCCCGACATGTTGGGACCTGTAATAAGGATAATTTGGACGGACTCACTGTCCAGGAAAAGGTCGTTCGGTACAAATGGCTCCCCAATTGGCAATTGTGTTTCGATGACCGGGTGCCTGCCATCACGAATATCGAGCATGGTACTGTCGTCCAACTCTGGGCGTATATAGTTGTTTTTCTGGGCACATTTTGCAAAAGAGAGCAGACAATCCAGGCGGGCAATCAAGTGTGCGTTGTTTTGAACCGCCTGGATGTAGTTCACAATCTCTTCTACCAAAGCCCGGAACAAGGTTTCTTCCAAGGCTTGAATTTTTTCTTCTGCGCCCAATATTTTGGCTTCCAGTATTTTTAGCTCTTCTGTAATAAAGCGCTCCCCATTGGAAATGGTTTGTTTGCGTGTCCATTCCGGCGGCACCTGATCTTTCCATTTGGACGTTACTTCGATGTAATAGCCGAAGACATTGTTGAAGGCTATTTTTAGGCTGGTAATACCCGTGCGTTCAATTTCACGCTGCTGGATTTCGAGCAACAGCTCGCGGCTATTGCGCACGATATGCCGGAGTTCGTCCAGCTCGGGGCTGCAACCATCGGCCATCGCCCCACCCTTTCTGATGTCGGCAGGAGGTTCGGGGCCGATGTCGCGTTCAATGCGGGTACGCAAGGTCAGGCAAGGGTTTAGCCCCTCTGCAAAGCGGGAGATTACGGCGGACAACTGGCTCTCGGCAATGGATTGTTGTTGCAGCAGCAGTTTCAATTGCTCAATCGCCAACAATGCCTTCCGCAATTGCATTACCTCGCGTGGACTGATTTTTCCCACTGAAGTTTTTGCCATTAGCCTTTCCAGGTCTCCAATATGCCTGATTTGCGGTTCTATTTCGCCGGAAAAGGCTTGGTTCTCCACCATAAGCTGCACCGTATCGTGCCTGTCTTTGATCTGGTTGAGGCTGGTCAGGGGCAGCAGCATCCATTTGCGCAGCAACCGGGCTCCCATGGGCGATACGGTTTTGTCAAGCACTTGATACAAGGAAACGCCGTTTTCATGGTTACTCGATACCAGTTCAAGATTTCGGATGGTGAAACGATCGAGCCAAACGTATTTTTCAGTTTGAAGCCTGCTGAGGGTTGAAATATGGGTGAGGTGGTTGTTCTCCGTTGCGGCAAGGTAGTGCAGGGCGGCTCCTGCAGCTGTTTGGGCGAGATCCAGGTCTTCTATGCCGAACCCTTTCAAGCTGGCAGTCTGGAAATGTGTGAGCAGTTTTTCCCGGGCAAAATCGCGGGTAAAAATCCAGTCTTCGAGTGTATTGGTGTAAAACTTGTCCCCATAAACGGCTGTAAATTCCTTCACCCTGCTTTTTGGCAGCACCACTTCAGCAGGTTTGAAACTCTGCAACAGCTTGTCAATAGTGCCGCTATCACCTTCTGATACAAAAAATTCACCCGTCGAAATATCCAGAAAAGACAGCCCAAACTGTTCATTTTTTCCGTAAGCCAACGTTGCCAAAAAATTATTGGCATTGTGATCTAGTAAGGCATCTTCCGTGGTAACGCCAGGGGTAACAACTTCCGTGACTGCACGGTGTACCACTTTGCCGGGCGTAGGCTTTTCCATTTGTTCGCAAATTGCCACGCGGTAGCCTGCACGAACCAGGCGCGGAAGATAGGTGTCCAGCGAATGGTACGGGAATCCAGCCAGTTCAACATCAGAACCGCCATTATTTCGACTGGTCAGCGTAATGCCCAAGGCGCGGCTGGTCTTGATGGCATCTTCGCCAAAGGTTTCATAAAAATCGCCCACACGAAACAACAGCACCGCATCCGGGTATTTGGTTTTTACCTGGATAAATTGTGTCATCAACGGCGTGGTGCCGCTGTCATTCTTTGATCCACCCTCTTTTTTTGTCCTTGCCATGCGTTTTTGTTAAAATTCGCCGATGAATTTGCACTGTTTGTATTTTCTCTGACGGCAAATGTAGTAAGTCATGCCGCTGCTTTCTAACTTCGCCCCAATATTCAATAACACTAGACATTGACATGGACATTTTTAGCAATCTAACGAAAGAAGAAATTGAGGCACTGAAAGCCGCCCCTGCATTGGTGACCATACTTGTTGGTGCCGCAGACGGAAAATTAGATGGAGAAGAGCGCAGCTGGTCAGAACGGCTGATTCGTACCCGAACATACGCTGGTCAAGCAGACTTGCAGGAGTTTTACCGCTCCATTTCAGAAGGATTCTGGGTACGTATACAGCATGAAATGTCCACTTTGCCCAGCGATGTGGAGACGCGCAGTACGGTACTTTCGGATCGTTTGACGCAATTAAATCCAATTTTGGCCAAGCTGGATACTGAACTGGCCCGCAGTTTGTACAAAGGCCTGCTGGGCCTTGCTGAAGAAACAGCAAAAGCATCTGGTGGCTTTTTGCGCATTGGCGCGGTCTCATCGGAAGAGCATGAGTGGGTGAAATTGCCGATGATAGAGGCTATTGAAGCAGGGGAAGGCACCAAGGAGGATAAGAGCGCCTTTGACCAGAATATTTGGGGGGAATAGAAGGGGCGGTTTCAGGGTTTCAGGTTTCAGACACGACCCCATAGTTTGATAACCTCCATAGCTTCCTTGACATCGTGAACCCGGAGGATGTTTGCACCTTGTTGCAGGGCAACCATGTGCAGGGCAGTCGTGCCATTCAAAGCATCCTTTGGATTCACGCCCAATGGCTTGCAGATCATGGATTTACGCGAGATGCCCGCCAATACGGGAAGGTCAAGAACGCGCTTGAAAACATGCAGGTTGCGCAACAAAGCGAAGTTATGCTCCACTGATTTTCCAAAACCAAAGCCAGGGTCCAGGACAATGTCATGCACGCCCATGCCCCGAAGCTTTTCAACTTTTTGGATAAAAAAATCAAGTACTTCCAGCACAACGTCTTCGTAACGAGGGTTTTGTTGCATGGTGTTTGGAGTGCCTTGCATGTGCATTAGGATGTAGGGAACTTGCAGTTTTGCGGTTGTTTCGGCCATTTGCCCCCTTCCCCCGGAAATATCGTTTACAATGGAAGCGCCTGCTGCAATAGCTTCCGATGCCACGTTTGCCCGCCAGCTGTCTATGGACAAAATGGTGTCGGGAAAACGGTTTAAAATAGTGGTGATAATGGGCAGTACCCTTGTAAGTTCTTCGGCTTCTGAAATTGTTGCGGCTCCCGGCCTTGAGGAAGCCCCGCCTATATCCAGGATGCTGGCGCCAGCTTCCAACATCTTTTCTACTTGTTGGAGCAGGGAGGTTTCATCGCTGTAGCGGCCACCATCAAAGAAGGAATCTGGCGTGACGTTTAGGATGCCCATGACGATTGGGCTGGAGAGATCGATAAGGTTGGTTTTACAGTTCATTGTTGGGATGTTTTTATCACCACAGAGGACACAGAGTTACACAGAGGTTTTCACAGAGGAAAAAATAATGAGGCTTCGCCGCTTCTTGGTTAAAAAGCACCTCTGTGGTGAAAGAAAAACCTCTGTGAAAACCTCTGTGTAACTCAGTGTCCTCTGTGGTGATTCATTGCGTTTACAAGCTGAAAACCTCCTTCCGCATCACCCAATCCAACTGCGGATCATCGCCCAACTGGAAAACCTCCGTGCCACAAACCTCATACCCACAGCGCTCATAAAAATGAACTGCGCGCGGATTTCTTTGCCAAACGCTCAACCAAATCCAATCCGATTGTGCCAATTGAGCCTGCTGGTAACAAAAATCAAGCAAGATTTCACCCAATCCATTGCCTTGCCATTTAGGATCGACGTATATCCGCTCAATTTGGAAATACTTGCCAGTGTTTAAGGATTCCGTGTAGGTGCCAACATTCAATTTTAGATAGGCCACAAGGTCTCCCTCCAGCCACCCCAACCAAAATGTAGACTGGGGATGTTGTATTTCTTTGCTGAATTGTTCCGCCGTAAATGCTTCGTGGCAGTATTTGTCAAAATCCTCGGGTTCGTTCATGGCTTCATAAGCCACACGGAACGTTCGTTCTGCAAATTCAAGCAGCAATTCCACATCCTCCAATGTAGCTTTTACCAACTCCATCATATCAAACTTGAATTACACCTACATTAAATTTTTCAACGGGTGCATTGTTGGCCGCTTCGATACCCATGCTGATCCATTTTCGAGTGTCGCGTGGGTCAATGATAGCATCTACCCAAAGTCGGGCAGCGGCGTAATAGGGTGTGGTTTGGTCATCGTAGCGGGCTTTTATTTTCTTAAAAAGCTCCTTTTCTGCTTCAGGGTCTGGTGGGGAGCCCTTGCTCACTAAGGATTGAACCTGAATTTGCGTCATTACTTTGGCGGCTTGTTCGCCACCCATGACCGCAATTTTGGCGCTGGGCCATGCCGCTATCAGGCGCGGATCGTACGCTTTACCGCACATCGCGTAATTGCCAGCACCGTATGAATTTCCGATGATGATGGTGAATTTTGGCACCGTAGAATTCGCCACCGCATTCACCATTTTTGCGCCGTCTTTGATGATGCCGCCGTGCTCGGAGCGGGTGCCGACCATAAAGCCCGTCACATCTTGCAAGAATACCAAGGGAATCTTTTTCTGGTTGCAATTCAAGATGAAACGCGTGGCTTTATCCGCTGAATCTGAATAAATTACGCCACCAAACTGGATTTCCCCTTTGGCATTTTTGACCAACAAGCGGTTGTTCACCACAATGCCCACTGCCCAACCATCTATGCGGGCATAGGCTGTTATGATGGTCTTTCCGTAGTGTTCCTTATATTGTGTCAACTTGCCTTCATCGACAATGCGGCGCAACATTTCAACCGTGTCGTAAGGTTTTGCGCCATTTTCCGGGTAAATTTCAAAAATGTCTTTGCTGCCATCCCCCACGGGTGGCTTGGACGCTTCGCGACTAAATCCCGTTTTATCAAAACTGCCGAATTTATCCACCAAATCCTGTACCGTATCAAGGCAAGTCTTTTCATCGGGCATTTTGTAGTCCGTCACGCCAGAGATTTCAGAATGTGTGGCCGCGCCGCCAAGGTCTTCCTGATCGGCATCTTCGCCAATTGCGGCTTTTACCAAATAAGGACCAGCCAGAAATACGGAGCCTGTGTTCTCAACAATCAGTGCCTCATCCGACATAATAGGCAAATACGCCCCACCGGCCACGCAAGCGCCCATGATGGCGGCAATTTGTGGAATTCCTGCAGATGAAAGCCGGGCATTATTGCGAAATATGCGGCCAAAATGTTCTTTATCTGGGAAAATTTCGTCTTGCATGGGCAGATAAACCCCGGCCGAGTCCACAAGATAAATGATGGGCAGCCTGTTTTCGAGGGCAATTTCCTGCGCGCGCAGGTTCTTTTTTCCGGTGATGGGGAACCAGGCACCAGCTTTTACAGTCGCATCGTTGGCAACGACGATCACTTGTCTGCCGCGAACATACCCGATTACCACCACTACCCCACCCGCAGGACAACCCCCATGCTCTTTGTACATTTCATAACCCGCAAAAGCGCCAATTTCAATACGTTCCTTTTCAGGATCGAGCAAGTAGTTGATGCGCTCTCGTGCGCTCATTTTCCCTTGGGAATGTAGCTTTTCGATCCGCTTTTCACCACCGCCCAGGTAAATATTTGCTAGGTGGCGGTTCATTTTGGAAACGGCGAGCAGCAGCGAATCGGCATTCATCTCAGCTTCCAGGTCAAGTTTTTTAGTAGACATCGTCAGGCAAAATATTATGTTTGGCCCAAATGTACAGCGAAACAGGCAGCGAAGGTGTGGTTTTTATGTATATTTCGAGCTAATTAGACACATGGATCACAAGACAGTAGATTTCATCTCAGACCCAAGCCTTTTCTCAAAAAAAGAAAACCTTTACCTGGAAGTGCGCCGAAAGGAAGGCAGGGTACTTGACGACGATTTTGTGGTTAATCTTCCAGATGTTTCATTATCAAGCCCTTACGCAAAAGAGTGGCGCTGGCGCAAGCGCTCCTTTTTAAGCCTCTTACAGTACCTTCAAGCCCAACAACATGGCGCTTTACGCATACTTGATCTTGGTTGCGGCAACGGCTGGATGTCGAACCGCCTGGCAGAAAACCCGAAATGGGATGTGACGGCTGTTGACTTGAACAAGGAGGAACTGGAGCAAGGTGCCCGTTTGTTTGGTCGTGAAAAACTGCGTTTTCTATATGCTGATATACTTGGAAAGGAGTGTCAAAATCTGGAGGCTGTGGGAAAGTTTCAGGTCATCATATTGGCCGCATCCGTACAGTATTTTCTGAATATGGAGGAATTGATAGTTTGCTTAAGCAGCTTATTATCCGATAATGGCGAAATTCATTGTATCGACTCCCATTTTTACCCTGACAAAACTGCGGCGGCGGCGGCTAAGCAACGCACCTTGGATTACTACACCGGTATTGGTGCGCCAGAAATGGCAGCGTACTATCATCACCATCTATGGCCGGACATTCAGCGCCTGGGCGGGAAAAATTTGAACGTCGGTATTTGGACTAAATTGAAGCAAAAGGCAGGGTATCTGGCAAATTTCCCCTGGATTCGGCTGCGGAAACCCTGAATTAAACATGCGTCATCCCGGATTTTTTTTGGAGGAAAAACAGGTGTAAATTAGGGTGGTTGTGTATACTTATTGGTCGGACGAAGAAAATCCGGGATGACTCATGTTACGACAAATATTTACCCACAATCGGCAGTCGCCGGCCCATACCAAAAGCTTTGGGGCTTACCCGCAACACCGGGGCGGCCTGCTCCCGCTTAAATTCATTGATGTTGACCAAGCGCAGTACCCGCAGCACGGTGGCTTCATCAAAACCCTTGAAAATCAACTCATTGGGGCCTTGGCGGCGTTCGATATATTGGTACAGCAGCGGATCGAGCACCTCGTAGGGTGGCAGGCTGTCGCTGTCTTTTTGATCGGGCCGAAGCTCGGCGCTTGGAGGCTTTACAATTGTATTTTCCGGGATTAGCTCTTTTGGGTTGTTGAGGTAACGGGCAAGCTCATAGACTTCCATTTTGTACACATCGCCCAGTACCGAAATGCCGCCGCACATGTCGCCATACAAGGTGCCGTAGCCAACAGCCATTTCACTTTTATTGGTCGTATTGAGCAAGATTAACCCAAACTTATTGCACATCGCCATCAGCAACATGCCCCGCACACGCGCCTGAATATTCTCCTCGGTTACATTGAAAGGCAAACCCTCAAAATGTGGTTGGAGGGTAGATTCAAAAACATCGTACATGGGCTTGATGGGTACAATATCGTATTGAACACCAAGGTTTTCTGCCAAAATTCGAGCATCGTCCACGGAGTGGCCCGTGCTGTACTGACTGGGCATGAGCAGCACCCGCACATTCTCTTTTCCCAGGGCTTTTACCGCCAAAACGGTGGTCACCGCAGAGTCGATACCGCCCGACAAGCCTATAATGGCCTGTTTAAACCCCAGTTTTTTGAAATAGTCCTGAATGCCCAAAACAAGGGCATCATGGATCAACTTTATCTTTTCTTTAGGCTGCTCATTGGAAATGCCGCCAGTTATTACCGCGTCATAATCGTATACTTTCAAGTCTTCCTCAAAGTATTTCATTTCATCAAAAACCTTTCCGTCGGGCGACATTACCAAGCTGCCGCCATCAAAAATAATATCTGTCTGGGCCCCTACCCCATTCACGTAAAACATGGGTATGCGGTATTGCATTACGTTCACCCGCACGGTATGAATGCGGGCAGCAGCATGGGCATAATTGAAAGGCGAAGCAGAAAGGTTCAGGATGAAATCGGGGCGCTGCCACATCATTTCATCTAGCGGGCAGACGGTGTAAAGCGGGTTTTCATTGCCGACGTTCCAAATATCTTCGCAAATGGATAAAGCAATTTTTTTGCCCTTGAATGAAACTGTTTGAAACTTGTCGGCAGGTTCAAAATAGCGGTATTCATCAAAAATATCGTAAGTGGGCAGCAAGGTTTTGTGTTGTACGCCCAATACCGCGCCATTGTACAGAAAATAGGCAGAATTGTACAAATCCTTGCCCGCCAACACGGGGTTGCGGCTCGGTGCCCCAACGGCAATAGCGATGCCGTCACTGGCTTTGCACAAGGTTTCTACGCTTTTGCTGCAGCGATTGATAAAATCATCAAACTCCAGGAAATCACGCGGTGGATAGCCACAGACGGCCAATTCGCCAAAGGCAACAATATCTGCCCCTTGTTTTTTGGCTTCAGCTACGGCATCGAGCATTTTTTGGAGATTGCCTTCGATGTTTCCGATATGATAATTGAGTTGTGCCAGCGCGATTTTCATGAAACAGGAATGTTATTTGTGTATGGTTGAGGCGAGTTGTTGTGCTTTGTGGTGGCAAAGAAACAGAATTGTACGTTGGCTTGTTAAATGAATCTACCAATAAAAAAATCCTTCCTAACTTGACCGCGCAGAAATGCCCATCCAAAGCTTCAACTTTATCCTCTTTTGTATGAAACGTCTCTTAATACCCTTCCTGTTAACCCTACCACTCTTTTTACTTTCCCAAAAAATGTACCGTAGCGGTGAATGGTGCGCCGAAAGCAAACACCTCTCCTTGAGGGGCCTGGCGGGGCTAGGGGGGGATGGGCGCTCCGATTCCATCGACCTCACACATGCCTGGATTACCCTGGACATGAGCTTGGCAGCAACAAAAACGATCTCCGGAAATTGTCGCTGGGTTTTTACGCCAAAAGTCGCGGGTGTCGACCAGTTGCGTTTCGATTTACTGGGGCTCACTGTTGACTCCGTGACTTTAAACCAGCAAATGCTGACATTTGAACAAATTGGCGAGCAGGTTTTGATACCCATAAATCCTGTGCTACAAGTTGGCTCCATCAATGACGTAGTCATTTATTACCAGGGTAGTCCGCAAAAAGATGCCTCTGGTTGGGGGGGCTTTTATTTTGAAGGCAACTACGCCTTCAATCTTGGCGTAGGCTTTGCCGCTGACCCACATGTATTTGGCCGAGCTTGGTTTCCCTGCTTCGACAACTTTGTCGAGCGTAGCAGCTACACTTTTGACATCTACACAACTCCCATACAACCAGCTTATTGCAACGGCTATCTCTTGACTGATGAACCAACAGCCGATGGGAAACGTCGACGATTGTGGTTGCTCAATCAGCCCATCCCGTCCTACCTGGCCAGCGTGGCCATCGGGCCCTACACCTCATTCACCTGCAACTATCCTGGCGAGCTGAATACCATTCCCGTTGAAATTGCCGCCGCTGCTGCCGATACCACAAATGTGCGCAATACCTTTCAGCATTTGCCAGAAGCCATCAAAGCGTTTGAATACTGGTACGGGCCTTACAAGTGGAATAAAATCGGCTTTTCATTGGTGCCTTTTAATTCAGGCGCGATGGAACACGCCACCAATGTTGCCATCGGCAGGGTTTATATCAACGGCACTTTAAATTATGAAACACTTTGGGCGCATGAGCTCAGTCATCATTGGTGGGGTGATTTGGCCACTTGCAGCACCGCAGAAGATATGTGGCTCAACGAAGGCTGGGCGAGCTATTCTGAGCACCTTTTTACCGAGTGGGTGTATGGTAAACCTGCCTATCAAAAAGCGGTCCGCGACAATTTTCTGGATGTCTTACAAAAAGCACACGTGGAAGAAGGGGGCTATTTGGCCACCTCTGGCGTGCCGCACAACCTTACCTATGGAAAACACGTATACAACAAAGGTGCTGTTTTAGCCCACAATTTACGGGGCTACATGGGCGATACTGCGTTCAGGCTTGGTATTAAATCGGCGCTGGACAATACCAATTTCAAAGATTGGAGCAGTGCCGACTTTCGCGATAAACTGGAAAATGCTACAGGCCAAAACCTGGATGATTTTTTCAATGACTGGGTCTTTACAGGCGGCTACCCGGATTATTTGATCGATTCAGTGCTTTGGGCCCAAGAAGGGTTAGACGGCAAAGTGGCCAATATTTATGTGAAGCAAAAGTTGCGTGGAGCGCCACATTTTCACCAAAATGTGCCACTTGAGTTTACAGTTGTACATCCCGATGGCAGCAAGGATTTTACAACGAAAATGGTTTCTGGTGAAAACGCAATGGTCAAAATCAGCTTCAGTCTCCTGAATATGCCCTACCCTCAAATATGGGTCAATACCAATCAGAAAATCCTGCAAGCCCGATCAGAAGGGGAAAAGCTGTTTATTGGAACAGGCACAACGAATTTTGGGGATGCCAAAATGAGCGTGACCGTCAACACCCTCGGTACAGACTCTGTGTTGTTTCGGGTAGAGCATCATTTTTCCAGTCCCGATGATGCGGGCGCAAACCCGAACAACTATGTGTTAACCAACCGCTTTTGGCAGGTGCTGGGTTCCTTCCCCACCGGATTTGACGCGCGGGGTATTGTTTTTTACGACGGAAGAGGCCAATTAGACCAACTGGACACAGAACTGTTTGCTGCAACCAGTCCTTCTGAAGACAGTATGGTATTGCTATATCGACCAAGTGCCGGGTATCCCTGGCAAGAGTGGCCAACATACAGCAAGAATACATTGGGTTCTGCAAGCGACAAGTTTGGAAACCTTCAAATTCTACACCTGCAAGCAGGTCAATATACCATTGGTAAAGGTGTATCTAGTACAGCCATCAAGGAGCCTTCAACATCGCTTGGAAAGATCAAGGCAACACCAAATCCAACCAGAGACCTTGTTACCATACGTTCGGAAAACCCCATCGAACAGTTGCAGCTCTACAGCCAATCAGGTGGATTATTGAAAGAAATATTTTTTGAAAAAACAAGATCCCTGGACTTTTCATTGCAACAGTTTCCAAGTGGACAGTACTGGCTGATAGCTTCTGGAGTGGATGGCGTATCAACACTGTCTGTTGTGAAACTCTAGTGCCGCATCCAATATTCTATTATTGGTTACCGAATGCAAATAATTGCGTCTAATCCTCATGGTATAATCCAGTCCCTGCGTGCAAACTAAAGGACATGTCTCACTTTCAAACGTCAAAACAATAAATGAACAAACCTTCTCTGCTCCGTGCGGGGTTTTCATCCCTACTGATTACACTGTGCATAATCCCAGCTTTTTCACAGTTAAAACCTGCCAATCAAGCAAACGATGCTAAAACAAAGGCAACAAATCCATTCTCCATGGTAGCCCAAATGGTATCTGACTCCTTTGGCGCGCCTGTAAAGCTCATTGAAGAGTTCATCCGAGAAGCAAAAGCATTGGAAAAAGATGAAGGTATTCCAGCTACCCTATTTATTGGCATCGCGATCCTTGAATCCACGGGTTTCACCAGTCATTTGTACCAAAATGCCTTAAATCCATTTGGGATGCGGGCTACCAAAATTTGGAACGGCCCAACTTTTGTCATGTACCACGAAGGTGCTGATGCGCCTTTTCGAAAATACGACAGCCCGCGACAAGCGGTTCGCGATTTTAAGGCATTCCTTGCAAGCAGAAAATGGTTTGACGATGCGCTACGATGCCCCGTGACGGACATAGATTGCTTCCTGAAGGGCATGAGTGCCAACTTACAAAAAAAAGAACCCGGCTACGCCCGAGACCCGGAATGGGCCAATAAAATTCGTCGGGTCATCCGCACGTATAATTTGGAATCGCTGCGCTAATGCCGCGACCGCCGAATATCCGATGACTGTGACGAGCTCATTTTACGTTCAGCTACGGTTGTAGCATTGGGCTCAAAAGCTCCAGGCGCCCAGGTATTTCAAGAACAGTTTCACCAGATTTTCGGCATCTGAGATGGCGCGGTGTTGTTGTCCGGTAAAAAGAATGTCTTCCATTTCAATGGCTTTACGCAGGCCAGGGCTGCGGCGAATCCGCTTCATCAAGCGATATTGCTCCTTTAAGTTCACGTGGGAGTCTGTCCAGTCCGATTCCAATCGGTGCAGCCGGCAGTCGTTGGCAAACATTTTTTTGTCAAAATTGCCCCAGGAGCACAGTACATAATCCTCTTCGTGAATGCGGCCCCAGTCCCAGAACTCCTCGATTACTTCGGGGAATTTATTTGCTCGGGTTACATCTCTTTGATCGATACCTGTAAGTTCCCGACAAAAAGGCGAAAGTGTGGGATGCGCCTGGGGTTTTACGAATCGGTTGAATTTCCCGCGCACCTCACCAAAGTGGTTGATTTTGTAAGCACCTATTTCTATTGTCTCCTGAATAAAGTCTGGCGGCGGATTCTCCCAGCAGGTGGCTTCAAGGTCATAAACGATATAATTCATACACTTTCTGTGTTTAGCGGAGTCCTGATTTTTTCAATATGTACCACAAAAGGAGCCGCCAGCGGCTTTTTTGCGAAAGATAGAACAAAAGTTGATCCAGTCCTGGTCGTACCAGTTTGGTTTTGGGGTGTATCAAAGGAAAATCGAGCTGGTCGGCGCGAATGGCTGCACGCGCATCTTTTTTACTGGTATGGGTAGCGCCTGCTTCCCCGATGCCCGTATTCTGTACCAGATTTTTCGATGGTACAATAGACATGCCCCTTGCTTGAAGGACGCTGAATAGCCAGGCATAAGCCCAGGAATTGTTCTTTTTTTGGCGGGTCGTCTCAAATTTATCCAACAAATATGCCTGCGACATTGTATTTGAGGTGATCTCCGCTAAGCGATTTTGCGCCACAAACGCATCCAAAGCATCCAAATTAAGGGACATTTTTTTCCAGGCGCTGCGCCAACTTGCCCATCCCCAGACAAATACGAATTTTGAGAAGAAATAGCTTTCAATTTGGCCTGCTGTAATTTCTGCGGCGAGGTTCGAACCCGCTATGTGCATGACTTTCGGGTCGTTCTGGTATTCTTTGAGCAAAGTTTCACAGTATGGGAAAAACGAAATATCTGGTAAGCAGTCATCTTCCAGTACAATACCCATTTCTTCCTGCTCAAAAAACCAATCCAGTGCATTGGACACACCGTTGCGCAGCCCCATATTTTTTGCACGAAAAAGGGTATAAACCTCGCATTGCCAATCAATTGTATTGACCAGCGCCCGAACAGCTGCTACTTTTTCGGCTTCACCTGCTACTCCTGCACGGGGTCCATCGCAATGTACGTACACCCGAGAGGGACGCACTGCACGAACCCGCTCAAGCACAGCGCTGGCGTGCTCAGGCCTGTTGAAAAACAGCAGCAACACAGGTACTTTACAGGTATACTCCATATTATCAATTACATAGAATCATAGCAAACATAAGACTAGGCTGCTAGTAGCCCTGAAAGGGCGAAATCTCTAACATTGGGCAGCGCCCGATGGTAACGCAGTGCCCGATGGTAACGCAGTGCCCGATGGTTAGACCTCCCAGGGCAGCGCCCTATGTGTGAGGCGTAACCTCTACACCAAGACATCGCCCGCGGCGCGGTAGACCTCTACATGCGCCGCCACACTCTTCTCCCAGGTAAATTCCGCAGCGCGTTCCAGCCCTACGCTTATCATCCGTTCCCGCACCTTTATATCCTCCAACACGGTCTTGACGGATTTCACCAACTGCTCCCCATTATTTTCGCTGAAATACAATGCCCCCTTTCCCCCTACCTCTGGCAGTGAACTTGCCGCATGTAGGACACAGGGACAAGAACAGGCAAATGCCTCCAACACTGGCATTCCGAAGCCCTCATAGTAGGAAGGGAAGATGAAACAAGCGGCCCTGCTATACAGTTCCGCCAAATCAGTATCTGTCCGAATGTTTGGCTGAAGCACCTTTTCCTGGACGCCCAAGGACATCATTTGGGCAGTTTCTTTCTTGTCGAAAATGGAGCCACCGGCACAAACCAAGTATAAACTGGCATCATTGCGCAGCAGCTCGGCCAATTGCTCCAGCATCCAGGAAAAGTTTTTATACGCGCCGCGTTGCCCGACGAACAGCAAAAATTGCGCTGGCAAGGCAAGTGCATGCTTTGATCCCAAAGCTGGTGCCCGCATTGAATTGCCGTGGTGAATGGTGTGAATTTTCTTAGGATCAAGGTCAGGGATGTACGCCAAAACATCTCGTTTGGTATTTTCTGAGACCACGATCACCGCGTTGGCATGTCGCGCAAGCAGTTGCATGTTTTCAAACACTTTTGAATCGAGTGAAAACAGGCCTTTGCTGCCATGCTCAAATTTCGCGTGGATCATATCGTGGATGGTCATGACAAATGGAGTCTTCTGTGCTAGAATAGTTTCCAGGTAATAATCACCAAAATAGGTAGGGTGAAACACGTCCGGCGCGGTATTGCGCAAGGCCCGCAGCGAAGGGCCACGCCCCAAACGCTCTTGCAACCATTTTTTTCCTTTGAATGGAAACGGGCTCAAAGAGGTAGCCTTAAAATCCGGATCGGCACGCATGTAAACGTTTTCACTGTAGAAACCCTCTGGAAAAATTGGCGTATGCCCTAATTCCCGCATTCCTTTGGCAATTTCAAAAAAATAGCGTGAAATGCCGCCATAAGCCTGCCAGGAAAATACTTGATGGTCAAAAAGTACACGCATGGCGCAAATGTGCAGCAAATCGGCATCGAAACGAGGAGATTTTGAATTTTATGCAAAAAAAAATGACGATCCAAGTACTTTTGAGTCTCAATCAGCAAACAGGTGCATTGCTGTAGTCTTACTAGATTTAAGAAGGGAGGCTGGCACAAAATTCATTTACCATAAATTAAATAATGTCAAATAAAGACAAGTTCATTGCAGATATAGAGGCTGGATACACCTTTAATGGTGCTTCCATGATTATGGGCGGGGCCATGCTCGACGGGGAAGCCATTCAGGGTTTGCAGGTGAAAGTCCCACTGCGCACCATGAACCGCCACGGTCTGATCGCAGGTGCTACGGGTACTGGTAAAACAAAAAGCCTACAAGTTATCGCCGAGCAACTTGCAGCAAACGGGGTTCCTTGCTTGCTCATGGACATCAAGGGCGACTTGTCCGGCATCGCAATGCCAGGATCTGACAACCCGAAAATAACGGATCGAGCTGGAAAAATCGGCATTACATGGCATCCTACGGCGAATAGCATTGAGTTTCTTTCCTTGTCCGGTGAAAAGGGCGCCAGGCTCCGGGCTACCGTCAGCGAATTTGGCCCAGTCTTGTTTAGCCGTATTCTGGGGCTCAATGATACCCAGGGCGGTGTAATAGCGGTTGTTTTTAAATATTGTGACGACAGAAGTTTGCCGCTCCTCGACCTGAAGGACTTCAAAAAAGTGCTGCAATACCTTGGGAATGAGGGCAAAGAGGAAATGGAAGCTGAATTTGGGCAGTTTTCCTCCGCTACCGCAGGCACCATTTTGCGCAAAGTTGTAGAGCTGGAACAACAAGGTGCGGAGGCGTTTTTTGGCGAAGTCTCCTTTGATGTGAAAGACCTGACCCGAATTGACGAAAATGGGCGTGGTGTTGTCAGCGTAATACGCCTGACCGACATTCAGGACCGCCCGAAATTATTCAGCACTTTTATGCTGCAGATGTTGGCAGAGATTTATGCCTCTTTCCCGGAAGAGGGCGATATGGAGCAGCCTAAACTTTGCATTTTCATTGATGAAGCACACCTTGTTTTCCAGGAAGCTACTTCCGCCTTGATGCAACAGTTAGAAGCCATAATTAAGCTTATTCGCTCTAAAGGTGTTGGTATCTTTTTTATTACCCAAAATCCGACAGATATTCCAGACAGCATCTTGTCGCAGTTAGGCCTCAAACTACAGCATGCGCTTCGGGCATTTACCGCCAAAGACCGTAAAGCGATAAAGATGGCCGCTGAAAACTACCCAATAACGGCGTATTACCAAACAGAAGACTTGCTTACCTCCCTGGGTATTGGAGAAGCTTTTATCAGTGTTTTGAATGAAAAGGGCATCCCATCTCCGCTCGTACACACGCTCATGCGTCCGCCCGAGAGCCGAATGGACATCCTGACACCAACAGAAATAGACGGTATCCTTGGCCGTTCTGCGCTGGTGCGCAAGTATAACCAGGATATTGATCGGGAAAGTGCCTATGAAATTCTGAATGGCAAAATTGCAGATGTTCAAGAAGCTCAGGCAACTCAAGCACCATCGAAACCAACAAGACAGGAAAAAGAAGAGCCGGGTATGATTGAAACAATAGCCAAAGATCCACTCGCCCGGCAAATTGGGCGCACCGTTGCAAGGGAACTTACCCGCGGGTTATTGGGTGTTTTGGGATTGGGCGGCAGTCGGCGGACTACCAGGAAAAAGACAGGTTGGTTCTAGTGCCGCAAATTGATTGACGTGTATCGATAGGTTATCTTCACAGGCGCGGCACTTGCATTCAACATTGTTAGCAACCTGTGGATAACGAGGGGATAACTTCACATCGGAATGTTCCACGCTTTGGAGAAACCGAATCTATCTTTGCCGACTTTTCAAGGCAAAACCAATCCATAGATATGCTAAAAGACATGGGCAAAGTAATTACCATTGCCAATCAAAAAGGTGGTGTCGGTAAAACGACCACTGCTATAAACCTCGCGGCGTCTCTGGCTATTTTGGAGAAAAAAGTGCTGCTGATCGATGCCGATCCACAAGCCAATGCTTCTTCTGGGGTTGGGCATCTGGACGATGATGAGCGGATAAGTCTGTACGACTGTCTGGTGCATGGCGCTGATCCGCGTGAAGGTATTCTGCCTACAGAGACACCAAACCTTTGGCTGCTGCCATCCAATATTGATTTGGTAGGTGCAGAGCTGGAAATGGTGAACATGCCCAACCGCGAATACGTGTTGCGGGGGGTTGTCGGCGAATTGCGCAACGATTATGATTACATTTTCATCGATTGCTTGCCATCACTTGGACTGATAACCGTCAATGCCCTCGTAGCGGCCGACACCGTATTGATTCCAGTGCAGTGCGAGATGTTCTCTTTCGAAGGTTTGGCCAAGTTAAAAAATACGATCGACCTCATTCGCCAGGGCTTCAACCCGAATTTACAGGTAGAAGGACTGCTTATTTCTATGTACGACAGTCGTTTGCGTCTTGCAAACGCCATTGTAGAAGAAGTGCGGAACAGTGCTACCGACTACGTTTTTGAAACCATTATTCACCGTAACAGCCGCGTAGCGGAAGCGCCTATGTCACATACACCTGTGGCATTGTACGATGTTTCCAGCAAAGGCGCGACCAACTTCTTCAACCTCGCGGAAGAATTCCTCAGAAAAAACCCTAATTAAACATGGGAAAGACAAAATTCGATACTGGCGGCATTAAGGCCCTTTTGGGGAATCCCCGTCAGATGGACAAAGCGGTTCAGGAAAATCCGCAGGACGTGGTGCGCGAATTGGCCACCATGGTCGCCATGATCCCAATAAAGCAGATCAAATCGAACAGCGGACAGCCGCGTAAAGCATTTGCTGGTGAAGCACTGGAAGAACTGGCAGCGAGCATCAAAGCGCACGGCATCATCCAGCCAATTACAGTGCGTCGCATCCACGGTAAAGAATACCAGATCATTTCTGGTGAACGCCGATACCGCGCCAGTCAACTCGCCGGTCTAACGGAATTGCCCGCCTATATTCGCCTGGCCAATGACCAGGAGTTGTTGGAAATGGCCCTGATCGAGAACATCCAGCGGGAAGACCTGAATGCCTGGGAGATAGCCGTTTCTTATGGCCGTTTGGCAGAGGAGTTCAAGCTTACCCATGAAAACTTGTCGGATCGGGTTGGAAAACAACGCAGTACCATCACCAATTACCTGCGTTTGTTGAAATTCGAAGGGGATCCTGATATCAAACAAGGCCTTATTGACACAAAAATTAGCATGGGCCATGCACGGGCGCTTGCGAGTGTCGACGATTATGCCATTCGCAATTCTTTGTACCAACAAATTGTGGAGCAAGATCTTTCTGTGCGCGCCATTGAAGCCTTGATCGCGAGTTATCAGGAAAGCCGCAAGCCAAAGGAAGCTAAAAATGAAGACGGTCTCCCGCAGCATTTGCGCGAAATACAGGATCGTTTCAACGCGTTTTTTGGCAGTAAAGTGTCGCTCAAGCGCGATGAAAAAGGGAAGGGTCAATTGGTCATCAAGTTTTCAAATGACGCGGAGTTCAATCGGTTGATTGATGCCATTGAGCGGTAGGAAGCGGAAACCTCGTAGGTCTTAAACTTCAGAACCCTCCAAAAAAACCTTGTTTTTTTGGAGGGTTCTGAAGTTTAAGACCTACGAGGTTTGTAACAAATGCCAAGCCAACGCGTCGGTAGCACCGCGTTCACGCGGTCCGGACGAGAGCCTTCAGGCTCCCGAAGCTAAAAACGTATCTACCTTATCTAAAATTCAACCACAAACTCTCCTACATGCACTCCGTCCCCCATTACCCATTGATCCGGTGTTGGGAGCATTTCTTCTATAAAAGCATTGCTATCTCCACCCAGCTCCAGCATTTTTTCAAAAACCAACATTGAAACAGGGCTTTCCTGGTCAAAATACTGCGGCTTCTCGCGCTGCTTCTGGCTACGGGCAAAAAAGTATCGTGGTACATTTAATGCATCAAGCCCCTTTTTCAATAGCCTATACCGTGTTGCAGATTTACGCGGGGCAGCCATTGCAGCTTCGAAAAAAACAACCTTTAAATCCCATGCCTCCCGTGCCAGCACCAATGATCGATATTCGATTCTTGGGCGCTTATTTACAGTTTCTGAAAATTGAGTCCACGCCCTTACCTGATCCATTAAAGCAAGGGAAGATACATACGGTACGCCCAAATGCCACAGCACTTGCATAACGGGCGGGCGGGATTCGGGCGCTTCTAATCCCAAATCTGTTAAAACAATTGGTTTTCCGCTGCTTTTTTCCACCAAAACAGGGCCATCTGCTTTCAGGCAAACGCCTAAATCGCTTAATAATACCGTGTTCTTCCCTCTTTTGCCCCCTACCCTTCCATCCGGCACCAATAAGGTCTGCTCTGCTTGTATGGACTGGAAATTGGCATTTGACCAGCCTTGCCAGGGGAACAAAATGGGCGGGGATTCCAAAGATTCTTTGAAATCGCTTGGGAACAAGTGCAGCCAACGTGCGAATAGTTTGCCGCCGCCGGGGAACATCGCGTTTACGACAGCCTTGTAGCCACTTGGGGTTTGATACACTTGAAGCATGGCACCCAGTTTCCCCTCGTAGCGTGGCGCTGAAGTTGCTTTTTCTGGCGTTTTATCTTCAAAAAATAAGCTACAAAAGCGCTGAAAATCAATTGTTTCTCCGATCTGGAGCTTATCCTTGGCAAATTGATACAACCGTGACCTAAAACGCGGCAATACAATTTCCTGACGGCTTCCCCAGCAAGCGGACAATTCATCTGCAAATTGTCGAATAGCAGCTTCCGGGCAATTATTCGGCAAAGTGCGCTCAACATCCTCAAAAAAGATTTGTTCGGCAGGGATTGGCGGTGCTACGGCAGCGTTTTTTTCAAAAAAAGCTGCCAAATGCCCTTTGGATTCTTGTTGGGTTTGTTGCGCGGCTTCAAGGCTTTGATAGGGAATGGCGCGGGCAGAAACCCGCAACAGTTGCAATAAGTATGCGGTATCGGTTAATCCAGGATCGCTGGGGAGCTGACTTAGGTATTGGACCAAATTGCTGCTCCAGGAAGGTGTCATGCCCGTTTCCGGGAGTTGCCAAGCCAGCAAGCCCAAATCAATCAAGTTTCGCAACAGTGTTTCTAGCGGTGCTTGCTGCGCATCAACGACCTCCAACAGGTTGCCCAACAGCTTTGGATATGGTAGTTTTCGGTCATTTTCAAGTAAAATCTGGACAATCAGTTCCGCTACAGGATTTGGCTCGAGCTGCTGAAAAGCCTCGTGTTCGCCATCAAAGTAGAGCCAGGTCAAAGGCTTGTCTGCTCCCTCGTTAATGGAAAGAGCGGGGTTTAGGGCGACGAATAGTGATGCATAAAAGCTTGGATTGCGCAACAACACTTCATACAAGGCGGGCAGCATGGCAACATTGGGCGTTATGGCTACTTTCTCAGCCTCGAAGCTAAAATCTTGTTCCTGACCCAAGCGCCAAAGCTGAACGGTGGTAAACCGGCCCAACGGGGATGTTTTGAAGGTGCTGCGGCAGCGGTACTGGAAAATTGACACTGCGGTTTGGCGATCCTTTTTATTGAATGCAGCAATCGGTTTAGCGCAAAACTCCGGCAGGCGATCAAGCAAATCGTGGCTGGCAAACAACAAGGCTCGGCGAAAGCCTGGATCAGTTGCTGTTTGTTGAAGGCTCGCCCATTCTCCTTCCAATCGGCGTTGGTAGGCTAGTTCGTAATGTTGCGTCCAATGCGCAGCAATGGACCAAGCCTTTAAATTGGCCAACAACTCCACCGTGAGCGGCTCATGCCTCCTGGAATCCAATTCACCCAGCAAGGTTTCGTTGGGCATTTTTTGTTTCTGGTAAAAAACCTTCCTGGCATTGTACAGGGCCGTGCGAAACGTTGACTCGGGCTGCGTCGCGATCAAGGCATCAAATGCAGCTTGTACTTTGCCTGCAGCTTCTTCTGCAGCATGTTCCAGCTCGGAATGCAGCCCATCCTTAAATTCATTCGGTTGGAAGGGCAACCCGCCAGCCCTTATTAGAATCATAGGAAATATTGCCATGCCGTCGTCTTTGATGCGCAAGTTGGCGCTTACCGTTGAATTCTTCCTGATCTGCCGATGAAAAATTTTTTATTTTTGATCTTTTGCTTCCATGCTGTTCTTGGGTTCGCTCAGGAAAAGCAAAAGAATGCAGTGAAATGGGGCTTTATCCTTGGTATAGAAACCCAAACCCTGGGCATTGAGCCACTGGATGAAAAAGGGCCGGAGGAAAGCGCCGTACAATCGGGGCGAAACCAGCCAGGGGTGACCATCGGGGTATTGGGCGAAAAAAAACTGTGGATTGGCTTGTCCTTTCAATCGGGCCTGTCGTTTTCCTATACACACAATCCTGTGGATTTCAGACCCGATGGGCGCATACGATATCAGTTTGCCGATATTGAGTTGCCTTTGTACTTCAGTATCGCCAATCAAAAAAATGGTGGGCTTCCTTTGCGGGGGAAGATATTGTTTGGCTCACGTTTAGGCTGGAACCTAGCGAATCGCTCGAATGATCGCTTGCTACTGATGCAGGAAAGGATTGGTCTTGATCTGGGGCTGGGCGTCGAGATTAGAATCGGAAAACTGAAAATATGCCCGGAAGCTATTTATTCGCATGGACTTAATAACCTCCACAATTTTACAGGCACAAATTACGACTATCTCGTAGGCCGGACAGTACGCGACAAAGTGGCATTTCGGGTGGTATTACAACGTTTCGATTAACTTATTTTAGGTCTTTTTGAGCGAATCTGGCTACCTTCCCCGCCTAAAACAATTCGCTTATGCTCCGTTATTTACTCTTAATACTCTGTCTTTCAGCAACATTTACGGTCAACGCACAAGAACCTACGGAAGAACAAGTGTCCCCTTGTGGCACGCCAAATGGCATTTCTCCCTGGTTGAAAGCCTATAAAGCCAATCAAACGCCAATTTTTTCAGAACGCTCGGAAGACACCCTGTGGGTTGCCCTGCAAGTGCACCTGGTAGGTAGGGACAACGGTGTTGGTCGGTATCCTTACGACAAGGCATTTGAAGCCTTTTGCCGGCTCAACCTTGATTTTGCCCCTGCCAAAATCCAGTTCTATTTGAAGGATTCCTTCAACCTCATCAACAATACGGAGTGGTACTCCCACACCACCATTCCACAGGGCATCAACATGATGTTGAGCAACAATGTTGATGGTGCATTGAATACCTATTTTGTAAGCGATCCGGCGGGAAACTGCGGTTACAACCTGCCTTATGCAGGCGTGGCCATAAAACATACCTGCGCTGGCGCCGCTGCCCACACTTGGGCGCATGAGGTTGGTCATGCCCTGGCCCTGCCCCACCCTTTTATTGGCTGGGAAGGTAAGACGTATAACTACGCTACGCCCACCCCAACGTTGGTAACCTATGATTACACCTATTTTCACGATAGCCTGGAGACGCAAGTGCCAGCGCCATTGGATACAGCCTTAGTTGAATTAGTCAATGGCTCCAATTGTGCTATTGCAGCTGATTTGATTTGTGACACCAAGCCAGACTATCTCAGTTACCGCTGGAATTGTAACACCCAGCAAATGAGCTCCGTAAAGCAAAAAGACCCCCTCGGGGTGGATTTTTACTCCGATGGCAGCTTGTTCATGTCGTACGCAGATGATGCTTGCCAAACGCGGTTTTCTCCTGAAGAAATCCAAATCATGCGCGCCAACTTGATGACGGAAAAAGCCGAATGGGTGGCTCCATCCGTGTTGGAATCGCCTACAGTAGGGGTTGCTCAAGCCATTGAGCCTATTTTAGATCAGCCCGTGCCTTTTACTGGAACAATACTGAAGTGGTCTTCAGTGCCCAATGCAACGTATTACGTGGTACAAGCCTCCAGATTTGCCAGTTACGTATTAAAAGAACTCGATATTCTCACAACTGATACTTCGGCGTTAACCGGGCCATTGGTACTCAATAAAACTTATTTTTGGCGTGTAAAAGCGTACAATTCATGGCATTCTTGCGTGGATTTTAACGAAAATGCTTCTTTTTTAACGGTACCCACCACCTCAGTGTATACCCCCGATTGGGAAGGTTGGCGCTGCTATCCTTCTTTGATGGTAGCAGGTCAGCCATTGCAGCTGGAAATTCCTGAATCTTGGCGGGGGCAAACTGCCATAGCGCGCATTTTTGATACCTCAGGACGACTGGTATGGGAAGAATACTTAACCATGCACAGCCCAATAATGAGGCTTGAGTTGCACAATGAAGCTTGGCAAACTGGTTTGTACCATTTTGTGCTGACGAGCAAGCGGGGGGTGAAAAGGCAGCCTTTATTTATTCATTAGTGTCGCTGGTTGGCCAGTCCCCACATGCCATGAACAAGTCTGCAAACAAAAAGCGACCTTCGCCGCTCAAACAAACTTACTGTATTCTCGATGATGTCAAAATTACGCTTTCTGGTTCCAGCCCTGTTGTTTTTTGTGCAATCGGTTCAATCCCAACAAACCCCTGATGATTTTTGTGGCACCCGTGGTATGACCAAATGGTTTGACTGGTATAGCCAAAACCGAAACATATTGTCCGCAGATTTTGGTGGGGACACTTCTTGGCTGTACGTGCCCATGACGGTTCAATTGACGGCAAATGACGCTGGATCAGGATATTTCAACCTGGAGCAAGCGATCATAGCGGTTGACTATATGAACCAACGTTTCGTTCCAGCTAAAATTCGTTATTATTTGGTGCCGGGCGACCCATTTCGCTTTTTGCCCAATTCGTATTGGCATATCCATCAGTGGGACGGCGGTGCTGATATGATCGTAAAAAACAGGCTGCCCGATCGCCTGAATGCCTTTGTTGTCAATGACCCTGCGGGCAACTGCGGCTATTCCTGGATGGATGCTATTGTGCTGAAAAATAGTTGTTCCGGTCAATACAACAGCACCTGGGCCCACGAAGCAGGGCACCATTTTTCACTGCCGCATCCCTTTTTCGGTTGGGAAGGACAAACCTGGAATTATTCCACACCCGCACCTGTCGACTTTGGTGGCTACCAGGTTGAAAAAACGGACGGCAGCAATTGCTATAACTCAGGCGATCGTTTTTGCGATACACGACCAGATTACTTGAATTACCGTTGGAGCTGCGACCAGAACGGGGAAAGTTATGTGCTCCAGCATGATCCAAACAACGTGGAATTCAAGTCAGACGCGTCCCTTATTATGGGCTATGCAAGCGATGTTTGTGCCAGCCGGTTTACACCGGAGCAGATCATGGCGATGCGCACCAATATCATGACCGAACACAGTTCCTACCTACAAATCACTGACCCTTTGCAGGAGATTTCGGACAATGATCCTGTAGCGCTTATCAGCCCGGTTGATACTGCTTTTGTGCAATACAACAACATCACTTTTTCCTGGAATCCGGTGCCGAATGCCTCACTCTACACCGTAGAAGTGGCACTACATGGAAATATGATACCCAAATTTATCTGGGAAACGGTGTATAACACCACAACTTTGACCGTCACTAAAAACCTGCCACAAAACAGGCTCCTTTACTGGCGCGTACGCCCCTATAGCGAATGGGATTTGAGCAAACAACTTGCGCCGCAACAAATTGGGGTGTTCAGTACCATCGTCACTACTGCTACCAATGAGCTGGAGCGTGTGCTCGCTGCGGACTTGTCGCCCAACCCAATTGCGTCAGGTACGCCTGTAAATCTATCGCTGGGTGCTGATAAAAGCATGGATGTACTGCTTTCAATTACCGATGTAACAGGCAGGGTCATGCACCTGGAAGCAGCTTCTATCCAGCAAGGCGAGAATTTATTAAACATCCAAACCACGAAGTTAAATGCTGGCATTTATTTCGTTTCAATGCAGAACGAGTTGGGCAGGCTGGTAAAGCGCTTGCTGGTGACAGAGTAACAATATTGTAGCAATCTGATTCGGTATTGCCCTTCGCCCTCATTTCCCTATTCAACGGAGAAAATGAGGGCGATTTTTTTCTGCCTACATTTGCGCAAAATCTATCGAAACCATGGGCGTTATCCGGCGGCAAAGTCTCAAACATGCAAGCGTCAACCTGGTCGGACTGGCTGTGGGCGCTGCCAGTACATTTCTCGTGTACCCGCACGTGCGCGAGGACTTTGGCCTGGTGCAGATATTATTGCAGGTTGGGCTACTGGGCCTCCCGGTAATGTCGCTGGGCGCCAATACGGTTGCCATTCGCTTTTTTCCGAAATTCCAGGATAAATCGTTGGGGCACAATGGTTTCTTGCCTATGCTGCTGCTGCTTTGCGGCATGGGTTTTGTATTAAGCGGTGCCATTGCCTGGGTGTTTTGGGCACCGTACATGGCCAGTGTTGAATTAAAGTCGCCGCTAATACACCAATATCTTTGGATGGCGTTTCCAATGGCGTTTTTCTACGTCGTGAGCACGGTCTTGTCTGTCTATTCCGCCAATTTCAAGCGAATAGTCGTGCCTTCCATCTTGCTGGATTTTTCGCAAAAAATGGTACTTCCCCTGTTAATGATCGGTGTTTGGCAGGAGTGGATCAGTTTGGAAATAGCGCTATGGGGCATGTTATCACATGCTTGTTTTGTCAGTATCGGCATGGTGTTGTACCTGCGCTGGCTCGGCGAATGGTATTGGAAGCCCAACTGGAATTTCTTGACACCCGCGCTAAAAAAAGAACTTGCGTCTTTCATCAGTTTTTGGGCGATAGGCGGATTTGCTTTACTCATAGCCGCAAAATCCGATGTTTTTATGGTGGGATCGCTTAGCGCGGTAGAAGCAGCAGGCACCTTCACCATTGCGGCAGCGCTGGCAGCCATCATTGAATTACCCATTAAAAGCCTGTATTCCGCCAGCGCTTCCTCCGTTGCCAAACACCTGGCGGAAAACAATATGGCGGAGTTGGACAAACTTTACAAAAGTGTGTCTATCAATCTCCTAGTGGCAGGTTTATTGCTTTTTGGTGGTCTATGGGTGTGCATTGACAGCATCTTTCAGTTTTTCCCAGCCAACCAGCAGTCCGACATGGCGGCAGGTGCTTGGGTGTTCTTTTTTATAGGTTTGGCTAGGATTGTCGAGATGAGCACCGGGCTGAACAACAACATGATTTACTACTCCTCACATTACCGCATCTCCCTGATCTCGCTTAGTATCGCTGCCGCATTGACCATTGGACTCAATCTCCTGCTGATACCCCTGATTGGCTACACTGGAGCTGCCATCGCCACCCTGATTTCTGTGACTTTTTACAACGGCTTTAGTATTTGGCTGGTTTGGATCAAATTCCGATTGTTTCCGTTTACGAAAGAGACGTTTCTAGCTATTGGGCTTGCGCTAATAGCGTATGGGATGGCTTGGAGTATTCCATTCACAGGCATTGATTTATTGGATATCGTTTTTCGGGGCGGGGTATTTGCGTTGGTTTTTGGTGTGCTGGTGCTGCGTTTGAGGGTATCGGAGGAGTTGAATGATTTGTGGCGGGTGATGCTGGGGAGAATTAGGGTTTGGTGATGGGGGCGGATAGGGCGATGGGGCGACCACAAGGGTCGCCCGTACGGGGAATGGCCGTGGCGCCATGGTAGGGCGACCCTTGTGGTCGCCCAAAAAAATCAATTTTCACCCCAAAATCCCGCCGATTCGTATATTTTCCAGCAAAATCGCCCTCACCCGCCGTATCTATGCCCCGCATAAATTTCAATAAATGATCAGAATCACCCTCGCCTTTGCATTTTCCATCATTGCAGTTGCCCTTCCCGCCCAAGACAAAAAGAAATGGGATGTCAGCAACCCTGCAACCAGCATCCCCTACCGAGACGTTGAATTCACCACTACAGAAGGCACTTGGATGTGCCTCGACGTATCGCCCGATGGCAAAACCATTGCGTTTGACTTGCTTGGCGATATTTACACCATGCCGATTAGCGGCGGCACAGCGACGTGCATTCGTTCAGGAATAGCCTGGGAGGTGCAGCCTCGCTTTTCGCCCGACGGACAAAAAATTCTGTTCACCAGCGATGCAGGCGGTGGCGACAATATTTGGGTGATGAACTCAAATGGTAGTGAGGCTAACCAGATAACCAAAGAATCCTTCAACTTGCTCAACAATGCGGTTTGGATTGACAATGAATACGTTGTAGGCCGCAAGCACTTCACCAGTACCCGCTCCCTTGGTGCTGGTGAGCTTTGGATGTATCATATCAGTGGCGGCGGCGGCGTGCAGCTAACCAAACGGAAGAACGACCAACAGGATGTAAATGAGCCTTCCGTTTCATCAGAAGGTCGCTATGTATACTACAGCGAAGACATGTACGGCGGTGGCTTTTTTCAATACAATAAAAACCCGAATACCCAGATTTTTGCCGTGCGACGTTATGATCGGCTGGAAGGGAAAGTAGAGAACGTTACGGGTGGCTCCGGTGGTGCTTGTCGACCACAGATCAGTAGAGACGGGAAATTGCTGGCTTTTGTGCGCCGTGACGGCATAAAAACAATGCTGATGGTACAAAATCTAGAGACAGGTGCAGAATATCCCGTTTATGCCGGATTGGACAAAGACCAACAAGAGGCCTGGACGATCTTTGGCTGCTATCCCGGGTTTTCCTGGATGCCAACGGGTCAGGAAGTTGTGATTTGGGCTGGCGGCGGCCTCAAACGCATCAACGTGGAGCAGGCCCTGAACGGAAATGCCTACAATAGCAGCTGGGTAAAAACCATTCCTTTCACTTGCAATGTGAAGACCAAGCTCGCAGAAACCCAACGTCCAATTCAAAAAGTGTACGAAGAAAACTTTACTGCCCGCGCCATTCGCCAGGCAAGTACTTCTCTAGATGGGAAATGGTTGGTTTTCAGTAATAACGGCTATTTGTACAAAAAACCAATGCCCAATGGAAAGCCCGAGCGGATTACAAAAGCCGATGGAAATGGAGAATTTGAACCCACTATTTCCCCGAATGGAAGAAATGTCATGTTTGTTACCTGGAATGACGAGCAACAAGGGCAAATCAAAACAATAAACCTGGAAACAGGAACAACCGAAACGCTGCGCCTACCAAAAGGGATTTATCGCACACCCGTTTATTCCAGCGACGGCAAAAAAATCATTCTACGCAAACAGAGCGGTGACGACGAACTCGGCTTCACCAATTGTAACAAGACGGGTATTTACACGATGAACGCCGACGGAAGCAACCTGACATTTGTCATGGAAGAGGGCGAGAACCCCCTGTTCTCCCCCGACGGATCACGCATTTATGTCACTACTGGCGGTTATTTTTTCGGCGCTCTGGACAAATCCTTGCGCTCCTACGACTTGAATGGTAAGGATGAAAAAATACTCGCCAAAAGTAAATACGCCAACCAATGGATCCCTTCACCTGATGGCAAGTGGCTGGCCTTCACGGAATTGCACAAAGCTTACATCTGCGCGATGCCTATGCCCGGGCAGACGCTAGACGTGAGCGGCGGCATGAGTTCAATACCCGTTTCGCAAGTAAGCCGCGACGCTGGCTACAATTTGCATTGGTCTTCCGATTCGAAGCAGCTGCACTACACTTTAGGCGAGGAATATTTCAGCATCAACCTGAATCAACGTTTTAAATTTCTACCCGGCGCGTCAGATTCATTGCCAGCACTGGATTCTACGGGCATTAGAATTGGCCTTACCTTGAAAACTGATGTGCCAGATGGCGCGATTGTTTTCCAAAATGCCCGCATCATTACCTGCGAAGGTGATAAGGTGATTGAAAACGGGGTAATTGTGGTTGAAAAAAACAAACTCACGTTTGTGGGAAGTATGACCGATTACCAGGCGGCCCGTTTCAAAGTAAACAACCCCAAAGTAATTGATTGTGCAGGCAAAACGATAATGCCCGGCATGATCGATGTGCACGCCCACAGCGGTAATTTCAGGTTTGGCCTCAGCCCGCAAAAACAATGGGAGTACTACGCCAATTTGGCCTTCGGCGTGACCACCATGCACGATCCTTCTACCAATTCCGAAATGGCGTTCAGCCACGCGGAAATGCTTCGTTCTGGCCGGATGGTCGGGCCGCGGTTGTACAGCACCGGCACCATTATTTACGGGGCCGATGGCGATTTTAAAGCCCCTATCAATTCCCTGGACGATGCACGGGCTGCCCTGCGCCGCACCAAAGCCTGGGGTGCTTTTTCCGTAAAAAGTTACAATCAGCCCCGCCGCGAGCAACGGCAACAAGTGATGGCCGCCGCCAATGAGCTGGGCATGCAAGTTGTGCCGGAAGGCGGTTCCTTCTTTGCCCACAACATGACCCAAATAGTTGACGGGCATACCACGGTGGAACACAACATCCCAGTTGCGCCCCTGTACAACGATGTTGTTACACTTTGGAGCAAAACTCAAACGCATAACACGCCAACGCTGATTGTAAATTATGGCAGCCTCAACGGAGAATACTACTGGTACCAAAACACTGATGTTTGGGCCAATAAAAAACTACTTGGTTTTATTCCAAGACACATTATCATGGAACGCAGCCGCCATGTGACTAAAGCACCCGATGAAGAATATCAAAACGGCCATATTTTAACGTCAAAATCCTGCAAAAAGCTCCAGGATGCAGGCGTAGACATCAATGTGGGCGGCCACGGGCAATTGCAAGGCTTGGGCGTACATTGGGAACTCTGGATGCTGCAACAAGGTGGTATGAGCAATTTGCAAGCTTTGCGCTGCGCCACCATCAACGGTGCAAAAAGCCTGGGTATGGATGCTGAAATTGGATCGCTGAAAACGGGAAAACTCGCCGATTTAATCGTGTTAGATGCCAACCCACTGGAAAACATCCGAAATTCAGAATTCATTCGATACGTGATGGTAAACGGTCGCTTATACGACCCGGAAACCTTGAACGAGATCGGTAACTATGATAAAAAACGGAGCAAATTCTGGTTTGAATTGCCCGGCGGCGAAACAGGTGCTGCTGGCATCGGCCATACTTGTTCGGAAACAAAATGCGTCTGCGGACATTGAACCTAGCGCACATTAGAACCATGCCACTAATCACACCACTTCCTCCCGACCACGATTCCGAAGTAGCAGCACTCGCCGAGTTTTTCAACGAGACACTTGGCTTTTGCCCAAATTCTGTGCTTACCATGCAACGCCGCCCAGCCATCGCCAAGGCGTTCATTGAATTGAACAAGGCTGTTATGGCCAACCACGGCCGGGTCACCAGCGACTTGAAACGACTCATCGGCTACGTGGCTTCGCTAACCGCTGGTTGCCAGTATTGTCAAGCACATACCATCCGCGCAGCGGAGCGATATGGTGCTGCCGCAGAGAAAATGACGCATATTTGGGAATACAAATCGCATCCGGCTTTTTCAGGTGGGGAACGGGCGGCACTAGACTTCTCTGTAGCGGCATCCGCCATTCCCAATGCTGTAGATGAGGCCATATCAAAAAACCTCCGCCAACACTGGGATGAAGGTGAAATCGTAGAAATCCTGGGGGTAATTGCCCTGTTTGGTTACTTGAACCGCTGGAATGATAGCATGGGCACTTCTTTGGAAAAACCTGCTAAAGAAAGTGGCGATGGGCACCTTGGCGGCCACGGCTGGACAGGCGGAAAGCATGTTTGATGGTGCCACAGAAAAAGCAGTTTGATCGCATTCTAAAATTATTTTATGGACATTGTAAAAATACGCCCCCTTAAAGAAGAAGACTACGAAGGTCTTAAAGCCTGCATGATACACGCTTATGCCAATATGCCGGACGCTTATTGGAAAGAGCACCAGATTAGCAGATTGCTCAGCCTTTTCCCTGACGGGCAGTTTGTAATCACCATCAACGACGAAATCGTCGCCTGTTCATTGTCCATAATCATTCGATATGACCGATTTGGCGACAATCATACCTACCGTGAGATAACGGGTAACCACACTTTTGTGACACATGATCCCATGGGTGACACACTTTATGGCATCGATGTGTTCGTACACCCTGATTTCCGGGGCCGTCGCTTGGGCAGAAGGCTCTATGATGCCAGAAAGGACCTTTGTGAAGAACTAAACCTGTCAGGCATTGTGTTTGGCGGCCGAATCCCCAATTACCATGCGCATGCTGCCGAGCTTTCGCCACGTGCTTATATTGAGAAGGTAAAAAACAAAGAAATTCAGGACCCCACCCTCAATTTCCAACTGTCGAACGACTTCCATGTGCGCAAAGTCTTGCGCGGATACTTACCGGGAGACGAAGAGTCGATGGAGTTTGCCACCTTGCTTCGCTGGGACAATATTTATTATACGCCTATAAAGGCCAAAGGCGACGACGTGACCAAAACCATCGTTCGTTTGGGCTTGATTCAATGGCAAATGCGGAATTACAAGACCCTTGACGAGCTATTTGAACAAATGGAATACTTTGTAGATGCTGTTTCCGGCTACCGCAGCGATTTCGCCCTGTTTCCAGAGTTTTTCAATGCACCTTTAATGGCGCAATACAATGCGATGCCTGAAGGGGAGGCGATTCGTGAATTGGCAAAATTCACGGACGCTATCCGGGAGAAGTTTGAAGAGCTCGCTGTTCACTACAACATAAACATCATTACAGGCAGCATGCCGGATCTACGCAATGGCAGCCTTTTTAATGTCGGCTACCTCTGCCGCCGGGATGGCAGCGTAGAAGAATATGTAAAACTGCACGTCACGCCCGATGAAGCTAAATGTTGGGGATTGAAGGGAGGTAACGCCCTCAAAACCTTTGATACGGACTGTGGCAAAATTGGCATCTTGATCTGCTACGATGTTGAATTCCCTGAATTGGCGCGTCAATTGGCTATTGAAGGCATGAACATCCTTTTTGTTCCTTTCCTCACCGATACACAAAGCGGCTTTTCAAGGGTGCAAATTTGTGCCCGGGCACGCGCTGTTGAAAACGAGTGCTTCGTCGCCATCGCCGGAAGTGTGGGTAATTTGCCTAAAGTACACAACATGGACATTCAGTATGCGCAAAGTGCCGTGTTTACGCCTTGCGACTTTGCATTCCCCATCAATGGGGTCAAAGCAGAAGCTACGCCAAACACGGAAATGCTGGTCATTGCCGACGTTGACCTGGAGCTACTGCACGATTTGCGGCACTCAGGCAGCGTACGGAATTTGAAAGACCGCAGGCATGATCTGTATAAATTGGAATTTCATGGAAAAGAAGCGGTGAAGGCAATGCCGAAGGCGCTTTTGGCTACGCAGGAGAAGGTAATTGTTGATTAGGGGAAACAATTATAGCGCATAAAATATTATCATGTTATGTCAAAAGGTATGCAAGGTTGACATTTCAAAAAGCAGTCCGATTTTAATTTGGCGTTTGGCACAACATGAGTCATCCCTTATTTTCATAGTTTACCCATGTTATACTGGTTGAGCGTATCCAATTAGGGCTAAAATTATTATAACTTATTCGTCAGACCACGAAAAGTGGTCGGACGAGAGCCATTTGGTCTGACGATTAAAAATCGTCAGACCAATAAGTATAAGCTAATACCCAAATTTACTCCGATTTTCCTTCCAACAAAAATAAGGGATGACTCATGATTGTCTAAACATCATCCCTTTCTGCTCCACTCGCAATTACAACGGGCCGGTCTTTAAACAGCAGCGCACCAAACATCAAGATAAAGCCTGTTGCCAGAATAACAAAGAACAATACGCCTTGGTCAAATGCCTCTATGCGCTGCCAGTCCGGTATTTTATAAAATAGCAGGATGGTTATCAATCCCCTGGGAAAGTAGAACAGCTCTGGTAACAAGTTGTATTTGTGTACCACCCGCAGGTACACAAAACGCAAAGCCATCAGTGCAGCAACAATGATGCTGCCAAGTTCCAGCACTTTTATGTCTTGAAAATATGCCAGCCCGATCCCAAATCCAAAAATCACGAAAAAGAAGGTGCGGATCAAGAAGGATGATTCGGCGGTAATGGACTTTAATAGCTGTACCTCACTTTCAACGTTTTCATCAGAAAAATAGCTTTTAAGTGGCTTCCATTTAATAATCCGCCAGTTACTGATGACCAACCCAAACATCAAAATAGTGATCAAAGAGGGAAGATGCATCATTTTCCCGCCCACATAAATGACGATCAGCACGGCAAATGAAAGGAAAAATTTGATTTCGATCTTGTTCTTGATCAGCAACCACATCATGCCAAAACAAACGGCAACAGAAAGCACAATGGCAACTACCACATTGCCGCAAAACCAGGCAAATTCTTGGAACCCGATATCACTTCCCTCTGTGAAAAAATTAAACACCATGATGCCAATAATGTCCGAAAATGAGGCTTCATAAACCAGAAATTCTTTCTTGTCCTCTTCCAAATGATGCACACTCGGTAATACCACCGCGCTACTAACAATGCTCAACGGTATGGCATATACCAGGCAATTAATAACTGGCGTACCTGGCAGCCACCAATACAAAATAAGCGCAACGGCGATGGATGAGATCAGAAATATGATCAGTGCCGAGAAAAAAGATTTTGCAATAAGGGGTAGCCGATCCTTGGTGATGTTCAAATCCAAACCTGCTTCCAATACAATCATTATAAGACCGATAGTTCCCAGGAATTCAACCACCGTTGGGGGAATGTAGAATGGCAAACCAGCAGTATCGGAAAGATAGCGCAACAAAATGCCTGTTCCCAGCAACAGCAGTACCGACGGCACCCTGGTGATCCTGTTTATAATCGAGAACAAGTAGGAAAGAATGATGAGTCCGCATACCGCAAAGAGTATGGTGTAAGCTGATAAATGTTCCATCGGGGCTAAGATAGCGCGATTGCTCCAACTCTCGTTCAAAAGATAACGTGTTTGTAAAAAACGCTACTACATCGAAGCTGGCTTTCAGTGTGTCTTTGGAAGCTGCCGGAAAAATTCTGCGCCGCCGCAAATAAAAAGTTGTACCCGTTTGAAGGCCAAAGAACTCATCCCCTAAACCACGCTCCAACGATGCTGTTGACCGCTGTCGCTTCGATCAAAAAACCATCGTGCCCAAAGGCAGAATGAATTTCATGATACTCGGCATCCAGCAAATGCGCTGCTAAAAATTGCTGCTCCGACGGCGGTATCAGCACATCAGAATCGATGGATACGACCAATGCGGGCATATTTATTCGGTTCAATGCCGCTTCAGTGCCACCACGGCCACGGCCAATATGGTGTGCGTCCAGTGCTTTCGTCAAATACCAATAACATTGGGCATAAAAGCGCCGCACCAGCTTGTCTCCCTGGTATTTGATATAGGATGCCGCCCGAAAATTATCGAGCAAATCCCCTGAATCAGTTTGGGCATGTTTGTATGCCTCAAAAGTTCGGTAACCGATGAGCCCCATACCGCGCGCTGCTTTCAAACCAGCCTGTCCACCAGAATCGTTATTTTCGGCCCAGCTCGAATCTGCTTCAATAGCCAGGCGTTGAGCCTCATGAATCGCGATTGCCCAAGCCGTTTCGCGGGCACTGGTAACGAGCAATGCTATTTTTTTGATTTTATCGGGCAGCAAGTAAGCAAATTCAAGCACCTGATGTCCGCCGCAGGAACCACCTATGCACAAGGCTATTTCATTGATTTCAAGGTGTCTACGCAATATTTCATGCGCATTAACCATATCCTTGATCGTAAAAAGGGGAAAGTCGGTGCCGTAAGGGCTGTCTGTATCAGGTGAAATGCTACGTGGACCAGTACTGCCATAGCAAGAACCCAATATATTGGCACAAACAATGAAATAACGCTCCGGGTCCAACAGTTTCTCCGCTCCAAAAACACCTTCCCACCAATCCGCTACGTCGGAATTGGCGGTGAGCGCATGGCAAACCCAAATCACATTGCTTCCTTGGGCGTTGAGCGTCCCGTAAGTATGGTACGCGATGGTCAAATGCGGCAAGGATTCGCCAGATTCCAGGGAAAATGGTTCTTCCCACTGAAAAAACTTAAGCCCAGGAATTACCAATGGCAAGGTGTAATCTGATCGCTGCATTATAGTCTGCTGATTTTCAAGGCATTGTCAATATCTTCTATAATATCATCCAAATGTTCGAGGCCAACTGAAATGCGGATGAGGCCATCGCTTATACCGGCATCCTGGCGGGCGGCGGCAGTCAACTTGGCGTGGGTAGTCGAAGCAGGGTGCGTCGCAATACTCCGGGTATCGCCGAGGTTGGCGCTTAAAGAAAGCATTTGCAGGGCATCGAGGAAGCGTCGGCCTTGGGCCAGGCCGCCCTTGAGTTCAAAGGTGACAAGTCCACCACCATTTTTCATTTGTTTCCGCGCAATATCGTGGCCAGGGTGAGAAGCCAGGAAGGGGTAGCGCACTGTTTCCACGGCATCGTGGTCAGACAGGTGTTTTGCCAGCGCCAAGGCGTTGTCACAATGCCTGTCCAGCCTTACAGCCAAGGTTTCAAGGCTTTTGGAAAGCAACCACGCATTGAAGGGCGATAAGGAAGGGCCTGTGCTGCGGCAGAATTTTTTTATCTCCGCCATGAGGTCTTTTCGGCCAGCAACCAGGCCACCCAATACGCGACCCTGCCCGTCGATATACTTGGTGGAGGAATGCGTTATCAGGTCGGCTCCAAATTGGGCTGGCTGCTGCAAATATGGCGTAGCAAAACAGTTGTCTACATTGAATATCAAGTTGTTGCGTTTGGCGAACTGCCCAGCGGCTTCCAGGTCTATTATGTCGAGCCCCGGATTGGAAGGGGTTTCCAGGAACAACATTTTTGTATTGGGCCGCACAGAATCCTGCCAGTTGGCGGTATCGGAATCCAGCCAATCGCAGGTGATGCCATAACGGGGCAGCCATTGGGTCAGGATGGTATTGCTGGCGCCAAAAATGGCTTTGGTCGCCAGCAAGTGGTCGCCAGAAGACAGTAGTCCCATGATGGAAGCAAAAATGGCCGCCATTCCACTCGCAGTGCTCAAAGCCGTGTCGACACCCTCAAGCGTCGCTATTTTCAGCTCCAGTTCGCTGCAATTGGGGTTGGTGAACCGACTATAAATATTGCCTTCCTGTTCATCTGCAAAAAGTGCGCGCATTTGTTCCGCATCCTCAAAGACGAAACTCGACGTTGGAAAAATAGGTGTGCTGTGTTCCCGATGTTGTGTGCGCTCCGTTTGCAAGCGGATCGCGGCAGTTTCAAATTTCATATCATTCCGTATTAAAAGTAATCTTTACTTTTTTGCCCCTTGCCCCTCTAACTCCCAATCATACGTAATAGCAGCCGTTTTATCCAACATTCTGCCAACGCTACAATATTTCTCCACAGAAAGCCGGAGAGCCTCTACTACCTTATCAGCGCGAAGATCGCCTTTCAAGACAAAATGCAGGTGAATTTGGGTAAATACGGCAGGAATTTGATCTGTATCGCGGTGCCCCTCTACCAAAACACGAATGTCTTCTAGTGGTTGACGCATTTTTTTCAGCATTGTAACAACATCCATGCTGCTGCAAGAAGCCAGGCTGACCAGCAATAATTCCATCGGTCGCATACCCTTACCTTCACCGCCAATATTCGGGCTTCCTTCCACGGTAACCGTGTTGCCAGCTTCATTGGAGCCTTCAAAACGAACGGAATCGTTGCTTCGTTGAAGTGTTATTTTCATGGTATCTGTATTTTTGAGCTGCAAAAGTAGGGTTAAAAAGCAAGTTTCAACCGATCTTGCGCCCATGGATTCATTTCAACTTGTCAGCCTGCTTATAGTGCTCTGTGCCACCCTGGCGTATATCAACCACCGTTACATCAAGCTCCCCAGCGTTATTGGACTGTTGGTCTTAGCGCTTGCCTTGTCTACAGTGCTGTGGATCAGCAATCATGTATTCCACCTGGAATTGGCTGCAAAGCTTGAAAGTGTCATCGTGCACCTGGATTTCAGCAAGGTATTGCTAGAAATCATGCTCTCCTTTATGCTTTTTGCCGGTTCTTTTCATTCGGATACCGCTGCCATCCGAAAAGAAGTAAAATCCATTGCTATTATGGCGGTATTTGGCACTGTGGTTAAGACATTCGTGGTCGCTTGTATGCTGTACCAGATTGCTATCTGGATGGGAATGCCCATGGCCTTTATCTATTGTCTGTTGTTTGGTGCGCTCATTGCCCCTACCGACCCAATTGCGGTGTTGGGCATTCTCAACCAAACGAAAGTGCCCGAACGTATTAAGACAAATATTATAGGGGAGTCTTTGTTCAATGACGGCGTAGGTATCGTTGTGTTCCTCACGATTTTGGAAATTGTTGAAAAAGGTGCTGACTCCTTTACGTTTGGTGGTATGATAATATTATTTATCCGAGAAGCAATCGGCGGAATTCTGTTTGGCGGGGCACTCGGGTACGGTGCTTACCTTCTCCTTAAATCCATCGATGATTACGAGACTGAAATTATGATTACCCTGGCGGTCGTTATGGGTGGCTATATGATGGCCGACATGATGCACATCTCAGGCCCATTGGCCATGGTGGTGGCGGGTTTGATTACTGGCGGCAAAAACGCACGGAAAAAGTCAATGAGCCCAACCACCGAAATGTACATGAATCAGTTTTGGGAGCTCCTTGATATGGGCTTGAATGCCATATTATTCCTGCTGATCGGCTTGCGCCTTGTTGGACTGGTGTTCCGTTGGGAATTGGTGCTGCTGGGTCTTGTTTCGATATTAATGATACTAATTGCGCGTTTTATTACGGTGAAATTGCTCTCCAATGTATTCCGAAAAACCATCAATACCACGCACAAAGAACAAATGATCGTTGTGTGGAGCGGCTTGAAAGGTGGTCTTTCACTGGCCATGGCACTGTCAATTCCCAACATGCCAGAAAAAGACGCCATCGTGTTTATTACTTATGCGATTGTATTGTTTTCAATTATAGTGCAAGGGCTTACGGTGGGTTTGGTAGCGAAACGGTACACCGAAGCATAAACAATGGTAATGACCATTGTATAAAAACAATTTGAAAAGGTATTTCGGGGAGTACTTAAAACAAGGGATGACTCATGTTTTGTGTTGCACTAATTTCAAATACTACTTCCCATTACGAAACTCCTCCCAACTCGTTTTAACATAATGCTCTTCGGCTGCGAATGTGAGTTCCTTCAGCATATCCGGTGTTTCTTTATATCCTGGAGAAATCATGATGCGCTCGTATTTTTCATTGAGGTACACCATGGATGGGTAGCCCATTTTACCATCGAGCAAGGCATACGCCAACGAGTGTACACCGCCGCGCCCGGTGTCGCTGGGCACGAATTTGAAAACTTCTGAATTGAAGGAAATTTCGGCACGCTGTTCTGCGTCAAGTTTTACAGCGTAGAAGTTTTCATTTACATAAGCAGCTACGGAAGGATCCATAAAAGTGCCTTTGTCCATTTTTTTGCACCAGCCACACCATTCGGTATATACATCGACCATGATTTTACGGGGCTGTTTCTGGTTCAGGGCAACGGCTTCTTCCCAGGTAATCCAGTGAATGCCATCGGCGGCAGTGGTAGTAGATTTTTGGCTGAAACCTGTGAAGGCCAGCAGAACACCAAAAAGGAGGGTAAACGATTCTTTTTTCATAAAAAAGGAATAATGTGATAATTTAATAATGTGGTAATTTGATAATTATCAGGTGTTTGTGGTGGTTTTGGCCAAGGTTACATGCTAACAATCGCAGCCAACCTTGCTTCATATCGCAATGCCCGCAAAAGTAAGTCGGCATTTTATTCCATTTTGTTAAAAATAATCAAAACACAAGGCATTCAAGTTAAAATTTTGGGGGAATTTGAATCAAAAATCAAATTCCAGGGTTGCCAAGCACAGGATGCCAAACTTTGTTTTGGTATTGAGCCAAATTTTTCAACTTAAAAAAAAGTTGACAAATTCTAACTCCGCTCAAACCAAGAATTCGTTGTTCGTTGCTCGTTCACATTCACTCGGCTGTTTTTGGTCACTTAGTTTCAATAAAACCATCTCCTTATCACTTTACGGCAACGAGGGTAAACCAAGCGCATTGCGAACGAACAACGAACAACGAACAACGAACAACGAACAATAATTTAAACGACTTTCCCCGGGTTCAATATCCCATTCGGATCAAACACCGCCTTAATCTGCCGCATCAATTCCAACTCCGTTTTCGAAAAGACAATATCCAGGTACGGTCGTTGCACCAGGCCAATGCCATGTTCCCCGGAAATAGTGCCGCCAACACTTTTTACAAATATAAAAATCTCCCGGATGCCTTTTGGCACTTCCTGAAGCCAGGCTTCTTCTGTTAAGGTGCCGCGCAGGATATTTACATGGAGGTTGCCATCGCCCGCGTGGCCGTAGCAAACCGATTCAAAGCCGTATTTGCTGCCTACTGCTTTTACTTTTTTCAACAATTCAGGCAGCTCAGCGCGTGGCACAACGGTGTCTTCTTCTTTATAAATAGAATTCTTTTTCACCGCATGGGCCACATTCCGCCGAAGCTTCCACAGCGCGGTTTTGGTGCTGTCATCGTCGGCAAAAAATATTTCACCTGCATCATACTGCTCTAGCACGCCGGTGATGGTCTCGCAATCCGCCATCATGCTATCAAGGTGAAAGCCATCCAATTCGATGAGCAGGTGCGCCGCATCGTGTTCTTGGATTGGAACGGGCGTTTCCCCAACGTAACGAACAGCCCAATCGATGGCGTTGCGCTCCATGAATTCCAGTCCGCTCGGTGTCACACCCGCCTGGAAAATGGCCGCTACCGCCGCACAGGCACTTTCTGCGGAGCGGAAAGGCACCAGCATGAGCAGATTTTGGGTTGGGTACGGCTGTAGTTTCAGCACAATTTTTGTAACAATGGCCAAAGTGCCTTCACTGCCAACCAACAATTGGGTGAGGTTGTATCCTGTAGAGTTTTTCAGGGTATTGGCCCCAGTCCAAATAACTTCACCGTTCGGCAACACCGCCTCCAGATTCAGCACATGATCCTTTACCACACCGTATTTGACTGCTTTGGGCCCTCCGGCATTGGTACTGATATTGCCCCCGATAAAGGACCAGCCCCGACTAGAGGGATCAGGCGGATAAAACAAGCCCTGCTCCTTTAAAGTGTTCTGCAAATGCTCGGTAATAACTCCGGGTTCTACCGTCACCTGAAAATTGCGGCTGTCAATTTTCAGGATTTGGTCAAAACGTTTCATGGAAATAACCAGTCCGCCAAAAACAGGCAGCGCACCGCCGGCCAGTCCAGAGCCGCCGCCGCGAACCGTCACCGGTATCCGGTTTTTGTCACAAATCCGCATCAAAGCACTTATTTCAGCGGTATTGGCGGGTTCCGCGACGGCCTCCGGCATAAAAAGCAGGTCTTCGGTTTCATCGTGACCATTGTCCCGCAAGGATGTTTCGTCACATTTGAGGTAAGGTTCGCTCAATACCTGGCGCATTTCCTGCAAAACAGCAGCGGAGATGGGCTGGAAGGCGTTACTTTTGCCTCGATCAATAGATTCGTTCATTCGTAGTAGCTTATGAAACACAAAATCATATTTTTTTTGGCCTTGTTGCAAGGTATTTCTGTTTGCGCACAAAGGTTTCGGGAGCATGCCGAGGAACAAGATGCGCGGAACAAAGGTAAAGCCATTATGTTCCATCTTGGCATGGGCGTGCAGTTGCCTGGCGCTGATTTGGCTGATCGATTTGGATTTTGCGGCTCCTACGGCGGCGGCATCGATTTTATGACCACCAATAATTATTTCATAGGATTTGAAGGCTATGGCTTTTTTGGGAAAGAAGTAAACGAGGATCCTTTGGCCATCCTGCGCACGCCTGAAGGCTATATTATTGCCAACACCCGCTCGCTTTCCTCGGTGGTACTCCGCGAAAGGGGCATGTACCTTGGTGGTGCCATCGGAAAACTGTTCACCTTCAAGAAGGAAGAGAGGCGTGGAGTTCGGGTTTCGCTTGGTGCAGGATGGCTGCAGCACCGTATTGCAGTTCAAGACAACGACCGCTCGCTCACTCAAATTACGGGCGACTATGCCAAAGGGTACGACCGATTGACGGGAGGACCTGCCCTTCACCAGTTTATCGGTTGGCAAAAACTCGGCAAACTAAAAAAGGCCAATTTTATGATTGGTTTCGAATTCGCGCAAGGATTTACCCAAACCCGTCGCGATTGGGATTTTTCTGAAATGAAAAAGCTCAGTGGCAAGCGGCTCGACTTGACATTTGGCATCAAAGCCGCCTGGACCATGCCTTTTTACCTTAGGGCGGGATCGGAGATATCTTATTGAGCAAAACCATGCACTTTTTGTACAATTTGGGCATCCAGCTCCTGCGAGCGGCCATGCTTTTGGTCAGCTTTTTTCACCCAAAAGCAAAGCTGTGGGTGCAAGGCCGCAAAAACTGGCGGGAGCGACTAGGAAATGCGCTGCGACACACCGATGGTAAAAAAACACTGTGGATGCACGTTTCATCCCTGGGTGAATTTGAACAAGGTCGGCCTATCATGGAGCAATTTCGCGCTGAATTTCCGAGCTGGCGCATCGTGCTCACCTTTTTTTCTCCGTCAGGCTATGAGATTCGAAAAAATTACACGGATGCTGATGTGGTGTTCTATTTGCCTGCCGATACACCGCGCAATGCCCGGGATTTCCTGAGCATATTGCAGCCCGATGTAGCCATTTTTGTGAAATACGATTTCTGGGCGAACTACCTTTTTAGCCTCCCCCCAACCCCTACCCTGCTCGTTTCGGGCCTGTTCCGTCCTGAGCAGCCATTTTTTAAGTGGTATGGCGGTCTTTGGCGCAAAATGCTGGTCTGTTTCACGCATATTTTCGTGCAAAACCAGGCATCGGCAACCTTGCTACGGCAAATTGGCATGCAGCAGTTCGAGGTCGCCGGCGATACCCGCATTGACAGGGTGTTGCGTATAGCAGCAGATGTAAAACCGAATCCCATTGTGGAAACATTTGCTGGTGATGCGCCGGTTTTGGTGATCGGTAGCTCTTGGGAAGTAGATGAGGCGCTGCTGTTTCCAGTTTTACAACTTACTGAATTTCAGCGCTATAAAGTCATTGTTGCGCCGCATGAGCCATCGGAACGGAATGTTGCACGGATTTGTGGACAATTTGAACGTGCTATTCCTTATTCAAAATTTGACCGTAGCGCTGCAACGAGCGCTCAGGTATTGGTGATAGACAATATTGGCTTACTCAATACTTTGTATCGCTATGGCAGCATTGCCTATATCGGTGGGGGCTTGGGCAAGGGTATCCATAATACGCTGGAACCTGCCGCTTTTGGTTTGCCCATTCTTTTTGGGCCGAAGTATGAAAAATTTGAGGAGGCACGACAGTTTGTGGCAAGCGGCGCTGCTTTTCCGGTACACGATACGGAATCATTGAAAGCCATTTTGCGGCAATTACAAAAGCCGGCATTTCATGAAGCTGCATCAAAAGCAGCTTTAGGTTATTTAGCGGAAAACAAAGGGGCAACGGGAAAAGCAATTGAGTGGCTACAGGCTCATATTCACTGATATCTTCCAAGATTAATGGCCGCTTTTCTTTAAAAATTGCGCCTTATTATTCCAAAATCTATAAAAAAACCTATTTTTGCGCCCCTAAATCAACATTGGACGCGGCACTAATCGCCCTATTTCATCACTTTATACCTATTCTCACAACATGCAAGGTTCTGCAATAACGATTAAACGGGGCAAACTGAAAGTCCCCAATGACCCAATTATTCCATTCATTGAAGGAGACGGCATCGGCGCTGATATCTGGGCCGCATCCGTACGGGTTTTGGATGCCGCCGTTGAAAAAGCATTCAATGGCAAGAAAAAAATCTTCTGGAAAGAAGTTCTGGCGGGCGAAAAAGCCTTCAATAAAACGAAATCATGGCTGCCAGAAGAGACACTGGACATTATCAAGGAGTATAAAGTTGCCATTAAAGGCCCTTTGACCACACCTGTCGGCGGTGGTATCCGCTCCCTCAACGTTGCCTTGCGCCAACAACTCGACCTGTACGCTTGTGTGCGCCCTGTTCGGTGGTTCCGCGGGGTGCCAAGCCCGGTTAAAGAACCTGGATTGGTCGATATGGTTATCTTCCGCGAAAACACTGAAGACATCTACGCGGGTATTGAATACCTGACGGGCACGCCAGAGGCCGACAAAGTAATTGCCTTCTTGCAAAATGAAATGGGGGTGACTAAAATTCGATTCCCGAAAACTTCCAGCATTGGTATCAAACCCGTTTCCAAGGAAGGAACGGAGCGCCTGGTACGTGCCGCACTGGAGTATGCTTTTAAGTATAAGCGTAAGTCCCTGACCCTCGTACACAAGGGCAATATCATGAAATTCACCGAGGGCAAATTTAAAGATTGGGGCTACGAATTGGCAGAGCGCGAGTATGGCGACCGGGTGTTTACCTGGGCTCAATACGACCGTATCAAAGATGACAAAGGAGAAACTGCTGCCAACGATGCACAATCAAAGGCACTCGCCGCAGGTAAAATGCTGATCAAAGACAGCATCGCTGATGCATTTTTGCAGCAAATCCTGCTCCGCCCATCGGAGTACGACATGGTGGCTACCCTAAACCTAAATGGCGACTACCTTTCTGACGCACTCGCAGCCCAGGTAGGTGGCATCGGTATCGCGCCAGGCGCCAACATCAACTACTTGACCGGTCACGCTATTTTTGAAGCGACACACGGCACGGCGCCTAAGTACGCTGGAAAAGACATGGTAAACCCTTCTTCAGTCATACTTTCCGGGGTAATGATGTTCGAATACCTGGGCTGGGATCGCGCCGCGAAACTGGTTGTCCGGGGCATTGAGCGCAGTATCCGCAAAAAGCGTGTTACCTACGACTTTGAGCGTCTGATGAAAGGTGCAACGAAGTTGAAATGCTCGGAGTTCGGTTCAGAGATTATCGAAAATATGTAGTGCCGTGGTTTTTGAAGAAGAAGCAAAATTGCGACTGATCAAAACCTTATCTTTATTCATCCCGAATTTTCTGTTGTAGGAAAATTCGGGATTTTTTTTCTTGGTAGTTTGAATCACCACCTACCACTAAATCCCCAACATGCTCATACGAATCCATGGACTCCAATGGAAGGCTTATTTATGCGGTGTGACAATTATCACGCTACCCCAATTCATTTTTGTAGACTTTTGCCACGACATTCATCGAAATATGTCCTAACCCACGCTGTCTTTCACCACATTAAAAACAATACTCCCCATGGCAATTCCACTCGACGATCAAAAATCACCCTTAAACCGCCGGAAATTCCTGCGCAATTCCTTGATCACGGGACTGGCCGCGGGGCTCTCTCCTTTAAGTTTGCAAGGGCGGGAATCCAAAAAGTCCGCTTCTGTTATTGCTGATGAAGGAGAAGACCTTGGTGATGATTTTAGACCGCTCACGAACACCATTTCTATCCTGCAAACCACGGACGTGCATTGCCAAGTTCACCCGCACGACGAGTTGTTTTGGGAAAACGAACAAGCTGTTTTTCGTAAAACTGCAGGCTATGCACACATTGCCACCATGTTCGACAAGGCTCGGAAAAGCAATCCGAACACGTTTATTGTCGATACGGGCGACATGTTTCAAGGCAGCGAACTATCCGTAAAAACGACGGGCAAGGCCATTTCACCGATCTTGAACGCCATGGGTTATGACCTGTATCTGCCCGGCAATTGGGAAGTGGTGTATGACAAACAGAACATGCAGACTTTGCTGGGCGGGCTTGATGCACCGAAAATCTGCGCCAATATGTACCACGATTTGGGCGATGGACAAAAAGGTGAATTGATCTTCCCACCTTATTATACCTTATTCAAACTTGGCGTTAAAATTGGCTTTCTGGGTTATACCGACCATTTGGTGCCGCTTCGCCAATCGCCAGCCTATTCGAAAGGCATTGTGTACACAAAGCCCGAGGAAAACACCGCTTATTACGTCAATGTATTGCGGGAGCAAGAACAGTGCGATTTTATCATCATTCTGGCCCACATGGGCTTGTCGCAGCAAATTGCCCTGGCCAACATGCCCGTTGCGGAAGGGGTGAATTATATCTTGGGTGGCGACACCCATGAGCGGGTGCGCGAACCCATTCAGTGCAAATACGCCAAGGTGGTGGAGCCGGGGGCTTTTGGTTCCTTCATCGGCCGCTTGAACCTGACCGTGAAAGACGGCAAAATAACGGGCGAACAATACGAGCTTCTAGAGGTGGATATCCGGAAACATAAGGCGAAAAAAGAAATTTCAGCCCTTATCTCAAACCTGGAAGCGCCTTTTTTAAAAGACATTGAAACGGTAGTGGGATACAGCAAAGTGCCGTTGTACCGCTACTTTGTGGTAGAAAACACCATCGATACGATGATTCTGGACGCACTGGCCTGGAAAGTAGGCGTTGATATTGTGCTGTCCAACGGCTTTCGTTTTTGTCCACCACGCAGCACCCCCAATGCCGATGGCTTAATTCCTATAACCGATGGATTCTTGTTCGACATGCTGCCCGTAGATGCCACTGTGCGCACGGCAAAGGTGAAAGGCGACATCTTGATGACCTGGTTGGAAAAAGAGTTGAACAATGTATTTGCAAAAGAGGCATCCAAACGCTTTGGAGGATGGCTGGTTAAGTTCCGGGGCATGGAAGTCGCGTTTAACGCCTTTGGCGAACAGGGGAAACGGGTACAAAAAGTGACCGTTGGCGGTCAACCGCTTGATTTATCGCGTACTTATAGCGTCTCCGCCTGTGAGCGCGATGGCGACCCTGATACCATGTTGTGCCGAATACCCAACGTTACCGAAGGCCAAAACAAGCCATACACCCTGCACCAGGTATTGAAAGAGTATTTGGCCAAAAATTCGCCCGTATCGCCTGTGCCAACGGGGGCTGCTAAAATTTTGGATGCCCCTGCTACCCTACTCACACAGGTAAGCGGGGTTGATTACACCTTTAGATAAAGACAGATGTCAAAACCAAATCTCGGACTACGTGAAAATATCGGCCAATTTGCGCTACTGGTACTGGTAAACGCTTTTGTTGGTGCCATGGTCGGCTTGGAGCGCACGTTGCTGCCACTGATGGCGCAGGAGAAATTTGCCATCACTTCTTCGGTAGCGATCATGTCTTTCATCGCAGCATTTGGCGCATCCAAAGCCCTTGCCAATTACCTGACAGGCCGATTGTCGAACCGTTTTGGGCGAAAAAATCTGCTGGTGTTTGGCTGGTTGCTGGCCCTGCCGGTGCCCTTTCTCTTATGGTATGCACCGAGCTGGGGTTGGGTTATTGCTGCGAATGTACTGCTCGGTATTCATCAGGGCTTTGCCTGGTCGAGCACGGTGGTTATGAAAATAGACCTTGTCGGAGAGCGGCAACGCGGCTTGGCGATGGGTTTGAATGAATTTGCAGGTTACGTCGCAGTGGCTTTGGCAGCCTTTGGTTCTGCTTTGATGGCACAGCGCTTCGATGCCCTGAATGTTATTGTGTACGCTGGTTCGGTGATAGCGGTGTTGGGCCTTTTGTTAAGCGTGATTTGGGTGCGCGACACCTTGAAACATGTTTCAGTAGAAGCTGCTGATTCTTGTAGAAAAAAGCTGGGGAAGGTTTTTGTCGACACCACCTGGCGGCACAAAAACTTGTCCGCCGTGACGCAAGCCGGGCTCGTCAACAACCTGAATGACGGCATGATGTGGGGCCTGATGCCCTTGGTGATGGCGAAGCAAGGCTATTCACTGGCATCCATTGGTTTTATCGCTGGATTGTATCCTTTGGTTTGGGGTGTTACACAAATTTTTACCGGTAAATGGTCAGATATCGTCTCGAAAAAGCAAATGCTGGTATCAGGAATGCTTCTGCAAGCAATTGGCATCATGGGATTTCTTTGGGCCAACAGCCTCACAATATATGCCTTTTGCAGCATTTTGTTAGGCCTGGGCACGGCTGCCGTTTATCCTGTGTTCCTTTCTGCGGTGGCTGACAACACCCATCCCGAGCAACGCGCGGAGAGCATTGGGATTTTCCGCCTTTGGCGCGATTTGGGCTACTTATTTGGAGCCTTGCTGACGGGGGTGCTGAGTGATTGGTTTGGCATATTCACCGCGATCAGTGCAGTTGGTGCCTTGACAGCATTTTCTGCGCTCGTAATTCATTGGCGCATGCACGATGTACCACCTTGCGATGCACCGCTCCCCGTTTCAATCCTTGCATTCCTGAAAAATTTATTTACTTTACCTTCAAATAAACCACTTGCATACACGCACCACAGCAATTCATAAACATGGAAAAATACCGCCACCTCTTCCCTGACCTCGAAACAGGGCTACAGCAAGCAATGGCCGAGAAGGGCAAAATAATGGAAGTACCTGCGGGGCAGACATTGCTACAAACGGGCCAAAACATCCGCAATACCATCATTGTGCTCGATGGATTGGTAAAACTGTACCGCGAAAGCGAGGAAGGTACCGAGTATTTCATGTATCACCTCCATCCTGGCGACGGCTGCGCGCTTTCCTTGATATGCGACAGAACCTTTCGCGCCAGCTCTGTAACCGCAAAATCTGTTACAGATTCCGTGTTATTAGTCGTCCCGATTGATGAAACCGAAAATTGGATGCGCGAGTACCGCACCTGGTATCATTTTGTGGTAGGCACCTATCGCAAACGCTACGAAGAACTGCTGGAAACCATCGACCATATCGCTTTCCAAAACATGGACGAGCGTTTGGAGTTTTACCTGCGGCGTCATTGCAAGTCGCTGGATACCAATGTTTTGAAAATGACCAATACAGAAATTGCGCAAGAGCTAAATTCCTCCAGAGAAGTTATTTCCAGGTTGATGAAAAAGCTGTCTGAAAATGGTCGAGTGCGCTTGTTGAAAAATGGCATTGAGGTATTGAACCTTTAATTTTTGGCTTCCGTGATATTTGTCACAGACTCGCAACCATGGTTTCCGTGATCTTTGCAGCGATAATCAGGCACAAACAATTGCCGTTGTGGCTTAATTTGAATTGTGATTGGCACAAATGGCCAATAATTATCACAATGTTTGAATTAGCACATTATCAAATTCCCTCATTATCACCTTAATTAAATCATGGAAATCATAGGTTATTTCGCGTCGGCGCTCATTGGAGTATCACTTGGGCTCATCGGCGGCGGCGGAAGTATATTAACGGTACCAGTATTGGTGTATCTGTTTGGTGTGGAACCTGTTCTGGCTACTGCCTATTCGCTGTTTATAGTTGGCACCACGAGTTTGTTCGGTGCTTTTCCGAAGTATAAGGAAGGGCAGGTAAATTTAAAAACAGCGTTAATTTTTGGTATCCCTTCCATTATAGCTGTATATGCTACCCGGGCATTTTTGGTGCCGATCATCCCAGATACGGTGTTTAGTGTTGGCACGTTTGTCGCGTCGAAGGGCATGTTGTTGATGGGTCTTTTTGCCATACTCATGGTATTCGCCTCCATTTCAATGATTCGTTCCAAGAACGACGTTCCACCTGAAGAACCTCACGCCCCGCAGAAATTTAATTACCCCATGATATTACTGGAAGGAGCTGTTGTTGGATTATTGACGGGACTGGTGGGCGCTGGCGGCGGTTTCCTGATTATCCCGGCTTTGGTGCTATTCAGTAAATTGCCGATGAAGCAGGCTGTTGGCACCTCTCTTTTGATTATTGCTGCCAAATCTTTGTTCGGCTTTTTGGGCGATTTGTCGCATTACCAATTGGATTGGGATTTGTTGGGCACGGTAACCGCCTTGGCCGTTGGCGGTATATTTCTTGGGAATTGGATGAGCAGAAGTGTAGACGGCAACAAGCTCAAAAAAGCGTTCGGCTGGTTTGTGCTGGCCATGGGGATATACATTTTGGTCAAAGAGCTCTATTTGAAGTGATGAGTTTTGTAGTTATGAGTTATGAGTTATGAGTTATGAGTTTGCACGGCGTTTGTTCATTTATTCGGCTTGGGAGTTTCAGCACCTTTACCCAATGCTTGTGTCAGGTGCTGGAAAACAATTTTAAAGTAAAACACAAACGCTGTGCAAACTCATCACTCATAACTCATCACTCATCACTCATCACTCAAAAAAAATTATTGCTGTACGTGACTTTCATCACGGTTTCTGCATACCGCTAACCCCGACCTTTGTATCATCAAATTACAATCATTAAATCATTAAAAGAAATTTTCGCAATTATGAAAATCGAACAAATCTATACCGGCTGTTTGGCGCAAGGCGCTTATTACATTGAAAGTGATGGAGAAGCTGTGGTCATTGACCCGCTGCGTGAAGTAGAGCCATACCTTGAAAAAGCGAAAAAAGCTGGTGCAAAAATCAAGTACGTTTTTGAGACACACTTTCACGCCGACTTCGTGAGCGGGCACTTAGATCTTAGTCAAAAAACTGGTGCCAAGATTGTGTACGGCCCAACGGCTAACCCTGAATTCGATGCCCATATCGCGAAGGATGGCGAGGAATTCAAGGTTGGGAAACTGACTTTCCGTGTGCTCCATACGCCCGGACACACCATGGAAAGCTCCTGCTATCTTTTGCTCGACGAATCTGGAAAGGAACAAGCGCTGTTTTCCGGTGATACACTGTTCATCGGTGATGTTGGCCGCCCAGACCTGGCACAAAAAGCGGCCCACATGACGCAGGAACAATTGGCAGAAACACTCTTTGATTCGCTCCGGGAAAAAGTTATGACCTTGCCAGATGATGTTACCGTTTACCCGGCACATGGCGCTGGTTCAGCTTGTGGCAAAAACATGTCTAAAGAGACTTTTGACAGCCTTGGCCACCAGAAAGCGACCAATTATGCCCTGCGAGCCGACATGACGAAAGCAGAATTCGTAAAAGAGGTTACCACTGGCCTGATGCCGCCGCCCGCCTATTTCCCGCTCAATGTGGCCATGAACAAAAAAGGTTACGAAAGCATCGACGAGGTAATCAAGCGCGGTACACACGCCTTGTCGCCCCGTGCTTTCGATGTGGCCGCCAATGAAACAAGCGCCTTGGTACTTGACACCCGCGACGCACAAGTTTTTTCTGAAGGATTCGTGCCAAATGCCATCAATATTGGAATCGACGGCAATTTTGCACCTTGGGTTGGGGCGTTGATCCCGGATATCAAGCAGCAAATCCTGCTGGTGACGGAGCCTGGCCGCGAAGAGGAAGTGGTTACACGTTTAGCTCGCGTCGGATACGATTTCTGCATCGGCTACCTCAATGGCGGGTTTGATGCCTGGAAGGCAGCTGGAAGGGAAGTAGATACCATTGAGCGTATCACAGCGACTGAGTTGTCGGATATTATGGCGAAAAACCCACAAGCAGTGGTCATTGACGTACGCAAAACAAGTGAGTACCTCAGCGAACACGTTCAAAACGTGGAAAACGCACCGCTCGATACCATCAACGAATCCATGTTGCAGGTGCCAAAGGACAAAACAGCGTACATTCATTGTGCCGGCGGTTATCGCTCGATGATTTTCAGCAGCATCCTGCGCGCACGTGGCTATGATAATCTCGTTGATGTGATTGGTGGCATGAAGGCTATTAAAGACTCAGAGCGCTTCCAGTTGAGCGACTATGTTTGTCCAACGACGCTGTTGTGAACCAGCAGCCTTACCACATAGAATTTATTTTACCAAATAGAACATATTTCGACACATAGACACATGGGGACATAGAAAACATAGAGTACTTGCTTTTAAATCTATGGTTTTTATGTTCCGGTGTGTCTATGTGTTGAAAAAACAATGTGGTAAAAATACCAGTTTATAAGTCCAGTAAACGATGATTTCTAAACAACTTGCATTCCTATTCGCGGTCGGCCTGCTGTTCTCTAGCCTCCAATGCCAAACCCAGACCCCTCCTGCATTACAAGGGAAGATTGTACTGGATGCTGGCTGGAAGCCAATGGTATACCTCATACAGCCTCGGAATTTCAAAGAAATCGCGTCCAGCTACAGCGGGACTGTCATAGATTCAGCCAATATTGGATCTGACGGCAGTTTTGTGTTTTCAACGTTGCCGCAAATAGAAGCATCTGCCTTGTTGCAGGTTTGTGTTCAAAAAGCAGGTTCCCGTTTTGCGAATCAATTGCTTGATGATGATCCGCTGTTGGCCAACTACATGCCGCTGGTCTTGCAAAAAGGGGAAAGCATTGAAATAGAAGCCGATGCGCTAAATTTTCAGGCGTCTTGTTCCATCAGAAAACCGTCGGCTGAAAATCTTGCCATGCTTCGACTGCGCGATTTGCGCCATGAAGCCTTTTCCAAGTCAAACAATGTACGTGTCACCGAAGGCGCGGAAGTTGACGAATCCCATTTGCTGGATGAAGCGGATGCTTTGCTCCAGTTTCAGGCACCTTTAATCGCTTTCGCCGATTCCAGTGCCTATTTATTCCCGGCTTTAGTCGCTGCACGTTGGGTCAGCCCAAGTGGCGATTACGAGCGGGTGCCGGAATTTCTAGTCAGTTTATGTGCAAAATGGAGTGTAAAGTCAAGCAACAGTGCCTGGGCTAAGCAACTTTGCGAAACTGGCGACCGCGATCGCTTGCCGGTATTGCTCAACGATAGGATGCCCAACGAGGCGTTGCCGATGTCAACAGGAGACACGGTTTTATTGCACAGCCTATTGGGCAGCCGCTTGACAATTCTCGATATTTGGGCATCGTGGTGCATGCCTTGCCGCAGGGAGAACCGCGAGGTATTGGTACTCCTTTGGACGGAATTGCACGAAAAGGGCATGCAAATAATTGGTTATTCCATTGACAGCAGTCCGGGCGCCTGGAAAGCTGCTATTGCCAAAGACGGGGCTATTTGGCCGCATGCTTCGCACCTTACCGGCGATGCTACGCCGTTTTTGGAGGTGCTTCGAATTTCGACCATACCGGCCAATTTTGTGTTGGATAGACAAGGGAAGGTTGTTGCTAAAAACCTACATGGGGAGGCGTTGCGGGAGTTTGTGGTGGCGTATTTGAAATAAAAAACTGTCCAGTAGTAAGGGTTAAAACTTTTCGAATTTCTTGCGCAATACTTTGCCGTCTGGAGTAATTGCGGTGGCAAAATAAATCCCGGGTTTCAAATGCGCCAAGTTTATGGTGGCATCCTGGGAGACTTCCTGTTGCAGTACTTGGGAGCCGAGCATGTCGATTAGCGTGATTTGTACACTACTGGGAAATCCTGTAACCTTGATTGTAATTTTTTCACCCGTAGGATTTGGGTACAGCTCCATT
>Ga0105055_10000180_pt1 | contig 87032 bp, 65 predicted proteins | sample BON03_FD_78090 | JGI IMG/M metagenome (GOLD analysis project Ga0105055, IMG submission 78090) | Freshwater microbial communities from Lake Bonney liftoff mats and glacier meltwater in Antarctica - BON-03 | ecosystem: Environmental > Aquatic > Freshwater > Ice > Glacier meltwater | place: Lake... | reverse complement strand
TGCAAGATGCGGCTATTGACCGCAGCGAAGACGAAACGAGTGATCTCTGCCGTTTTACAGGCGCAGCATGTGCGGCAGAACGAGCAATGGCGCAAAAATGCTGCCTTCCGGTGGCCCGGTTTTGCTGCACGCGACAAACTGCGGGAGGACCGAATCTGCTACGCGATCACCATCGGAATCGATCATCGAATTGCCGTCGGCAGCAGGCAATTCGAGGCGTTCAACACGGGCGGTCAGTACATCACAACCAACGTACAGTGCATTCTGGTCATGGTCCGGCGATGGATTGGTCGGCACCGGCAGTTCAGCATGATCAGCATGTTCAGCATGTTCAGCATGTTCAGCATGTTCAGCATGTTCAGCATGTTCAGCATGCCGGTGTGAATGGCTCTGCCTATGACCATGGTGATGCGAAGAATGCGAATGGCCCGTCACGTGAATGTGAGGACGTTCCGAGTGGCCTGCCTCAGACGACAAACTCTCGTGCGCATGGCAATGCGGAACTGCGACTCCTCGGAGCAGCAATTGGACAATTGCCAGAATTACGATCGTCGCGCGCACAAAACCCTTCCTAAGAAGCACGAGAGAATTCTAGGTCGAAGTCCTGTGGATAACAAGTTTCATTCGATGATTCAGACATCCGCCGTGTCGAAATCGTCGCATCTTTGACCTTCCACCGCCGGAAAATCAAAGGTGACGCCATCGAATTGCGCAAAATCGGCACGCTATTCAAATCCGTCGGTCCGAAATCCTGAATGTAGCGTTGTTTGTATCCCGAAGGCCCACACCGGAGCAGTCAACAATGCCGAAGATCGCAACACGCTGAAACTCACTGTGACTGCCCGCAACCCGCGTTGATATTCGAAGACAGCGGTTTTCGGGATTCCGCATTACTTGTCTGAATTTCTGACACAGTAGACGTGGCTGCCAACTCGAATCAGCAGACTGCCGCTGACGGCTGCGACACCGTATTGAGTCGGCCCGGAGAACATGGCGTTGCCCTGTTTGCGATCAGGGCTTGTATCGTCAACTTTCGGAGCACTGTTGTCGGTTGGCGGCGTGGCAGCAGGCCAGAGTTCATTCGCGGCCAGTTCTTTAAATTCCGGACCGGCAGCCAGCACCGTCGTGAGTCCATCCTTGCCGAAGAAGTAGATACGGTCACCGAGTGGCAGCGGAGTCGCCCAGCAGGATTGCTTCGTTCGCTGCGCATATTTCTGCTCGCCAGTGGCGACGTCGATACAATAAACCACGCCGACTCGATTCACCCAGTACGCGAACCCCTGATGGACGAATGGTGACGCCCACGAAGGCGTGGCTTCCGGAGACATCCAGACCTTTTCCACTTTCCAATTTCCACCATCACGTGACACTTTTATCAGCGCGTTCGACTTCTTCGCACCTTCGGAATTCTCGCCTGAGCGACCAGGTGATGCAGCGACGAAGAATTGATTGGGGCCGGCTGGAAGTGGTGTTGTTCCGGTGTTGCCGCCAATATCTGTGAATGTCCACAGGAGCTTACCGGTGGCTGGATCGTAGCCTTCGAGACTTCCCGCCGAGCTGACAATCACCTGCGGCTGGCCATCAATGGGAAGAATCGCCGGACTGCTCCAGCTCGTGCGGCTGGTTCGATCAGTCTTCCACAGAATGCTGCCGTCCGCTTTGTTGAACGCAACCAGATACGACGGCCCTTCGTCATCAATCAGCACGACCACGGAATTGTCCGTCTGAGCCGGAGAACCGCTCAAGCCGAACTTGTTGGTGAACTTTCCGTATTCCTTTGACAGTGACTTCGTCCAGACTTCCTTGCCCTCATGAGTCAGAGCGATCATGTCACCGCATTCAAAAAACGCGAACACATGCTGTCCGTCCACAACCGGTGTTGGCGCAGCTCGGCTGATGTAAACGCTGTTTGGATCAGGAGCGGTTGAAGTGTGCTTGTGATCCCACAGAATCGAGCCATCCTTCAAAGACAGGCACAGTGTGTGGCAAGTTTCCTTGTTGTTACCTTCCACGGTCGTTACGAAAACTTTGTCGCCCCAGATCACCGGACTCGACTGCCCATGCCCCGGCAGCGACGCATCCCACGCCACGTTCTCGGTCGGTGACCAGTTCAGCGGAATGGAAGCAGGATCAATGTCCGACGCCCCCACACCCAGAAACCCGGGCCACACCGGCTGATCTAAAATAAAGAGCGAGGTCAACAGAATGGTCATCGCAATCATCGAAATCTCCAAAACCGCATGGTGTCCAGGGAAATATTGTTGAAGTGGCAAAGCGCACCTATCGAATTTTTGATTGAGATGGAACGCAAACGCATGATGCTCAAAACTGATTGTATCGGTGAGGACAAAAAGGCGGAACTCGACGCTCCTAAATCTTCCGCCCGATATTTTCCTACTTTGCCACCGATGTCGTGGCGGCCGGAGTTAGAAATGGAACCTCAGGCACGGCAACAGTCAGCGTTGCTGAGTAATAAGTGCTGTCGTAGCCTTCGCCGGAACGTTCGGGTTCTTGATGATGCACGGCCACAAGGATCAGGTTGGCTTCTGTTGGTGTGAACTCGACGACGCCTTTGTCATCGGTGCGGCGTTCGAATTTTTCGTCGAAGCCTTCTGCCAGTTGCTGGCCGCGAGGAATGAAGGTGACTCGTGCATTAGCCAGAGGCTTTTCTTCGAACACAACGCGGACTCGGATTGGCTTGTTCGGGCCACTTTCGGTGACGTTGTTCGCTTTTGCCCACGCAATTTTCTGGCTGTTATCGAAGCAGCAACACTTCTTCCAGCACTGTTCGGCTGATTGACAACCGCACGGTCGATTTTGGCAAGGAAAGGGCGCCGGCGAGTCTTTTTCCTGCAAATCCTGAGGCAATGGAGCAATCGGCAGCGGAAACACCATCGCGCAGATTCCGAGCAATACAGACAGACTTAAAAGTCCGCGTACGAGCTTGGTCCACGATTTGCGATTCAGTTTCATCAATGCTTGACGGAAGTCCGTCCAAAAGCGTTTGGGATGACTTAACCGGTTCGCTCTCCACATCAAACATGTTACCCGCGCGAATTTGTTCCGCGACACAATGGTTATTGGTGCCCACCAATTTCTCTCGACTGGGACGCACAATGTGTGCGGAATATGGTGCTTCGCTGCTGCACGTTTAGCCTCATCAATTGACCTGAAGCTGTTGAGCCATGACACTATAGGCCGCCTGTTTCAAATGTGTGCAAAACGCTATCCGCGATCGTTGAACGCAATGAAGTACGTTCGCATCGACCACCACGGGCATGATTGGACGCTCAATGATTTGTACTAACGAAACAACGACGGCAGGTCGCGAGCCTGCCTGCTTGCCATATTGCAGCAGCCATTTGGCGATAATTCTGAGAACGTTGGCCATCACGTTCGCCACGTTCGCCACGTGCGTCTGCGCGACAAACAGTATTGCAGAAGAACAAACATCGCGTCCAAATCTGATCTTCATTCTGGCAGACGATTTGGGATACGGAGAACTTGGCTGCTACGGTCAAACGGTCATTCAAACGCCTCGACTTGATGCGATGGCGAAGCAGGGCTTGCGGTTTACGCACTTCTACGCCGGTGCCACCGTGTGCGCGCCGTCGCGAAGTGTGCTGATGACCGGTCTGCATCACGGACATACTCGGGTTCGAGGCAATGCGGGCCGGACAAACCCGGCCGCTCAAGCGTTGCAGGATGGAGATGTCACTGTTGCCAAAGTTCTACAGCAGAGCGGTTATCGCACGGCATTGTTTGGCAAATGGGGACTTGGTGACGCTGGCGCGGCGGAATCTGGTTTGCCTCGAAAGCACGGGTTTGATGAGTTCTTTGGTTTTCTGAATCAACATCACGCGCACAATCATTTCCCGGCTTTCCTGTGGCGAAATGAAGAAAATGTCGCGCTGGCCAATAAAGTGATTCCGGTTGGCGAAGATGGCGGCGGCTATGCAACCGAAGCCGTGCAGTTCGCGGATGATCTGTTTGCTGATGAAGCTCTGCGCTTTGTCGATGAGAACAAATCACGTCCGTTCTTTTTGTACTGGAGCATGATCGTGCCTCATGCCAACAACGAACGCACTCGCGCATTGAAGAACGGAGCCGAAGTTCCGGACTTTGGACCATACGCATCCACCGACTGGCCAGATCCTGACAAAGGACAAGCCGCGATGATTACTCGTATGGATGGACACGTCGGCCGACTGCTCGACAAGTTGCTGGAACTTGACATCGCTGAAAACACATTCGTGATTTTCACCAGCGACAATGGTCCGCACAATGAAAGCAATCACGATCTGAAACGCTTTGAACCGAGCGGACCTTATTCCGGCATCAAACGCAGTCTCACTGACGGCGGTATTCGAGTCCCCGCAATTGCATGGTGGCCCGGTCATATTGCCGCGAGCTCAGAATCATCTCACGCGGCTTATTTCGGCGACTGGATGGCAACCGCCGCTGAACTCGCCGGCTCAAAGCCACCGACTGGTATTGATTCCATCAGCTTCGTACCGACATTGAACGGCCACTCAGAGAAACAGCCTCATCACGAATTTCTTTACTGGGAGTTCCATGAGGGCGGGTTTCGCCAGGCGGCACTCTATCAGGGGCGTTGGAAAGGAATTCGTACAGGAAGTCATGATGCTCCAATTCAGCTTTTCGATACGGAGACTGATATTGCCGAAGTCATCAACGTCGCCGCGAAGCATCCGGAAATCGCCATGAAGATCAGCGACTACCTGCAATCCACGCGGACTGAGATTCCGGCATGGGAGCCGAAGTGGCAGGCTGCGGCTCAAAAAAACAATAAAAAGGCCACTTCCCGCTGAGGACGACTATCTTGTTGCGAGGCTCTGCCTGGGCTGATCCCGACCATGTTCTTGCCAAATTTGGCTGGGTTCAATTGGGCATGGGTGACTGCTGAAATTGCCATAAACATAATCAGCAAAATCCAATAGCATACTTGCGTGCCAGCCCGTTATCCCTAGGGCTTCAATAAACATCCTGAACCGCAGCAAGCAGAATCGAACGACTATCCAGTGCTGCCACCACTGAAGCTCACTCCATTCGAAGAGTACATGTTTTTTGACGACTGCCCGGAATATCCCATGACGGGCGTGTTTCGGCTGCGCTTTTCGGGCAAGCTGAACTTCGATGCGATGGATTCCGCGATCCAGCAGACAGTTGAACGCCACCCTCTGGTTCGATCAACAGTACGCGATGATGCGAAATGCGGATATGTCTGGGACGTCGCCGATTCATCCACCATCAAACTCGAACGATGGACTGCGGATTCGCAGAATGAATACCCCGTCGCCTCCTTTATGGATCTGACAAAAGGCGTCGGCACTCGCATCTGGCTGGTCGAAAATTCCGAAGCTCACGATCTGGTTGCGCAGATTCATCATGCCTGCACCGACGCTCTTGGTATGTGCCTCTTCATTGAGGACCTGTTGATCCTGTATGCAAGAAATATCGGTGCGATCGAAAGCAATGCCCAACTGCGTCCGCTGAACAATCAGCGACTGCCACTTCGCAACCATTTTGGATTAACGTGGAAGAAGACTCTGCGACTCATTCCACTGCAGCTTCTGGGACTGCATGTTGTGGGCAAATTTTTCCTGCGAAATGCAGTGCCACTGGGATGCCCAAACCAAAATACTCACACCAAACAGCAGGTCGTATTTCCGTCGCCCATGTCACTTGATCTGGATGCCGACACGACGTCAAAGGTTCTGGCTGCGGCAAAAAACAAAAACGTGACAGTCAACGATTTACTGGTACGAGATTTATTTTTGGCAATCAATGCCTGGCGATCGCAAAACGAACCGCAGTTAAAAAAAGGATGGGTGCGATTTTTTGTGCCAATCAATCATCGTGTCCAGGAGGATGTGACGCTGTCCGCTGCGAACATTATGAGTGCCGTATTTCTCGAACGACACCCTGGACAGCTCAACGATCCCGAATCGCTGTTGCGGTCTCTTCAGACTCAGATGAAGAGAGTTAAACGCTATCAACTCGGCTTTTTGTTCATCGCCGCACATGCTTTGTTAAGCCGATTGCCTCGCTTGCGAGCATGCGTGATCCGCCAGGACAGGTGCGTTTCCTCGTGCGTATTTTCAAACATCGGTGTGGTATTCAAACAAAGCTCCCTGCCGCAGCGAGACGGAAAGTTACTCGTCGGCGACATAACTCTTGACAACATCGACTTTGTCGCGCCCTTGCGACCTTTGACGACTGCTGCGTTTTGCGTCAGCACCTATGCGAAACGACTCAGCATCAACCTGCATTTCGATCCGCGTGCCATTTCAAAACAACAGGCAGAAGAACTTTTGCAGACACTGGCCAGTAAGATTCATGAGTCGCTCAGGACGCAGCAAGTGTAGTCACCAGTGTCTTCGGAATCGACTTTCCCCGGCACTCCAGCAGATTCGGCAGGTTTGAAATCAACTTTTGTCAGAAAACTGAGGAAGCGATTCCCTGCTGGCGCAAAATTTACGAACAACGGCACAATGGCGCTTCCAACACATGCTGGATGCCCTAAAGTCACCCCTGCTGACAATTTTATGATTTCAGCGGCGACTGGCGAGTCGGTAATCACTTCGATTGGATGATATTGGACGGAACAGATTCCTATGGCTTTTCCAAAACCATTTTTCCGCTGGCGACCTCATCCGTGGCACGGCCTGGAAGTTGGCCCGAATCCGCCGCATCTTGTCAATGCCTTCATTGAGATTTCGCCATTCGATCTTGTCAAATACGAAGTCGATAAAGTCACTGGTTATCTGCGAGTTGACCGACCGCAGCGCACGTCCTCACAGCCACCGGCGTTGTACGGATTCATACCGCGAACTTTTTGTGGCACTCGTGTGGCCGAACTGATGCCTAAAGCCCGCAAAGGCGACGGCGACCCGCTGGATATCTGCGTACTGAGCGAACGTCCGATTACAAAATCGGAAGTGATCGTCACCGTTCGCGTCATCGGCGGATTGCCGATGCTCGATGGTGGAGAAGCGGATGACAAAATCATCGGCGTGCTTGCTCAGGACATGATCTGGTCGCACGTCGAAGACCTTGATGAATTGCCACAAGCGCTGGTTCAGCGACTGCGGCACTACTTTACGACCTATAAATCCATGCCGGGCGAAACAACGCAACAGGTTTCGATCGATCACATCTACGATCGCGCACACGCTGAAAAAGTCATCCTTGCCGCGATGGCGGACTACGATGACGAGTTCGGCGGGGCCTGATTAAACGCAATACCGTTCAACGAAGGACACATGTAGCGAAAGTCGTCAAGACTTTCGGCCATTTTACAGGACTTCCGAAACTCTTGACGAGTTTCGCTACCCCACAAATGGCCTTCATGAACGGTATTGTGATCAAACGCAGTCCGAAAAATGTCCCTGAGTTGTTTCCGCAGCAACGGGACGACGCATGTCTGGACAGTCCGTTGGCATGCCAACCATTGATGCTCGACGTCCCTTAACTGAGTCGCCTTACACATCCATCAGGACGTTCAAGCGTGCCGGTACACTCAGAAGTTGTCACTTCCGCTACGGCAGCGGAGGCAGTTCAAGTTCCTCTAAAAAACCGTTGTGTTTCTCTTTTGCTGCCTTGATTGCCTTTTCGGTGTCAATCAATTCCTGGTGCGTGACAGCCAAGTCGATCTCCACTTCGTCTTCTGCCGTGCTCACGTACCGTGAAATGTTGAGGTTGAAGTTGTTTGCCTCGATCTCCTTCATCTTGACGCGGCGGGCGTAACGTCCCATCGGCTTGACCGGCCGTTTATGATACGTGTCTATGATTCTTGCAATGTTCCAGAGCGTTTTGCCGAGTTATTTTTGGTCCAGATCAGTCATGGGGTTGAGACGTTTTCGGTCGGGGTCTGTTGTCGGAGTGTCTTCGCTTCGATATGCACCAGTCTTCCGTCCCTGACGACGACAAGATCGGTGTTGGACTGGATCGCCACCTTGCGTGCCAGTTCAGAGGCACGCCTCAGCGCCGTCAAGGAGGATCGAAGGTCAGGATCTTTCGCCTGAGAAATGTCTCGCGGGTCCATTAGTTCTCACTCCATTCGAGCAGTTTTGGGTCTTCACCGGCATTATCGTACACGGCCCAGGTGTTCACAACCGCTTTGTATCGTTGTTCAAGGTTCCGCAGCCCGGCGGCAAAGCGACGTCGGATGACCATCTCGGGAATATCGTGGCCTCCATGCCGCACGCGTGATGCCACCCGAGCTATGGCTTTGAATAGTGGCTCAAACCAATAGTCACTATTACCTCTTCGCTTTCCGTGTCATTGACCCAGGAAATAGAAGGACAGATTTTGAGAGACCGGACAATACCGCTTCCAATTCCTCGATAATTCACAAGATCTGGAGCGAACGAGGCCAACAGAACATTTCGGCTGCGTCGAACGCCCCTGCGGATTTGATTGACAGTGAGACTGTTCGGCAGTTTACCAGGACTGCGTATCTCAATTCGATCATCGAAGATAAACAGCTTGATGGAATCCTTGATGAAGTAGTCGCGGTGTATCAAGGCATTGACGAGCAGTTCTTCAAAAACGGTTTCCGAAACCTCAAGGCTTCCAGTCTGATTGAATGATCCCTCACCCTGGATTCGAGCATTCCATCGCTTCAGGAAACCCATGCCTTCGTTATATTGCTCCGCCAAAGCCCCGGTGATCGTTCGCTGATCGTGCCATTCAGACGATGCACGCTCGGAGCCCTTGAACCAAACGGCATCTGTTTTCATCTCTGGCAGCAGGACCGGAAGGCGTTTTCCAAATAGCAGCAGCCCGGCCACGGTCACGCGGCCCGAATCCACCAGCTCCAGGTTCTCCAGTGTCCTCTGATAGGCTTCGCGCTCCTCGCTTCGATTCGGCGGTGTTTCAGAGTATTTCGTCTCGTAGAACCGCTCGAACCGCTCGTGATCAAAGTCCTCTAAGGTGGAGGCGGCGACCACTTGACTTTCTGCGTAGAGTTTCTCCCCCGACTGAAACAATCGCGCTAGCTCTTCGGGACTTTGCACGCGGCGTTTGTCCGGTCCATTCTTCACCCAATACACGCCCTTGTTGTCGCAATAGGGTTTGGACGGGCCGTCGGAAATCTCGATGACGACCACAATTCCATCGACCGTGGGAATCGATTTCGACAGGATGGAAAAGGGTGGACGAACACTGTCCCAAGACACTTTCGCCATGTCCTCGCCGACCTTCTCTGCCTGTTCGCCACTTAGTCCTGCGATGGTGCCATCTTTATCGACGCCGACGAAAATACGGCCGCCGCCGCTGTTTGCGAAGGCGACGACCTCGCCCGCCATCTTGTTGTCAGCCGAAAGCTCTCGCTTGAATTGCCGCGTGCTATCTTCGCCAAGCAGTATCTGGTTTCTTAGTTCGAATTCTTCCATAATTGATAGATTTCCTTTCTTCGCCGGAACGCATCTTCTCCGCCTTCCATCACGGTGACGATGCGCTTCTGGATCTCCTTGTCGTCAATGCTGCCATGATTGAACGAGAAGGTTTCCCCAACTTTCCGGCATACGATAGCCTGTTCCGCATCGCCCAGCACCGGAATGTTTGGGTTGTGGGTCGCGAACACAAACTGCGTCAACTCTTTCCGCTCCAGCAGTTGTCGGATGAAGTGGCTGTAGAGGGTCTCGTTGTCCAGATCGTCTTCCGGCTGGTCGATGAGGATGACCGGATGCCGCTGCAGGTGCATCAGAATGTGCAGGATCACGGTGGCCCGCTGCCCGAGCGAATAATCCCCCAGCGGCTTCTGGTGGAAGAGAATGACAGTTTCGTCGGGTGTCCGGAAGGTCAGGAAGTCCGACAAATGCTCCAGCAGCACGGAACGCACCTTCAGCGCAGCGTTCTCGCTCAACTGTTTTTCCAGATCCCCACGGCTTTGATACAGTTCGCGTCCATCGACAAAGGCGTCTTCGATTGCCTCGTAAGAGACTGCCTGCAAACCGCTGCCCCTGAACTTCGAGCGAAGGAACTCACCGAAAGCACGGCGTTTTCCTTTGAAGGATGTCTGGAGGCGAATCTCAGGAGGCAACTCTACTTCTAGCCGCCGCACCTCAGCTTCGCGTTCAGTGAAACGCTGCCGCCAGAAATCGTGCAGCTTGTTGATCGCCGCCCCAAGTAGATCCCGCGCGCCCTGCTCGGTTTTGGAGCGTTGTGCGCCAGCCGCCAGTAACTTCACCAATTGATCCAAGCGGGCCTTCTTTTTGCGGAACAGCTCCAGATCAAGCTGCGGTTCGTTCAACGTCTTTTGTAGTTCGGCAACATCCTGCTTCATCTCGTGCTGCACCGGAACGAGTTTCTGAAGGGCCACGCCGACCAATGTGAATGCATCTCGCAATGTCGTAAGCGTCGCTTGAGCACTAAATTTAGCCTCATCAGATTTTGCTTTGGCCGCGACGAGGTCAGCAGCGCTGGGCTCGGTTCGTTTGGATTTCAGTACCGGAAATGCCGCGTCCGCATCATCCCAGTCGATCGATTCCTTGAGTTTCGTGCCCAATTCCGTCAACGCCTGTTGCCACGAAATGATCGCCTGTCGATCACTGTCAAACAGGGTCATGTCGGCGAGCTTTTTGTCTACGCCTTTGTCTTTGAAAATCTGAAGCTGGGCATCCAGTTCATTCTTTTCCTTTTGCAGCGCGGCGATCTGCTCGGTGGCCTCCAGCGTCTCTTTGAGTTGGCGGGCCGCCTGGCGGACTCCTTCCATCAGCGCGGCCTCCTCTTGCGGCTTTGCGTCGATCCGGTCTGCCAGCAGCTTGTCGAGAAAGCTTTCGTCGAATGACTCCGATCTCGTCGAAAGATCTTTCTGCCCGAAGTAGAGGATGTCTTTCAGGATCGATCCGGGAGAAATGTCTCGATACGTTCCGTCGAGATACACTGCGGGTTGGCCGGTACGCTCGCGTTCGATTCTCACTTCGCGACCGAATTCATCCACCGCTTCCACGACGACTTTGCCCGCCGGTGACAACATTCGTTCGACGAGGCCGGATTTGTATCGCTCATCCGATACCTCGCGGAATCCTAAGGCGTGACGCACGCATTCGATTACCGCCGATTTTCCGTTCCCTCGCGGCCCAATCAGGCAATTCAGCGATGGTGACAACGGGATGACATGCCCGTCCAAAGCACCGCCATTGAAACTCACTTGACGCAAAAGCACGGCCTGCCGGGGTTCAGGCAATGAGGAACGAACCCGGTGCGCGTGATCGAACAGTGCAAACTTTGCCGCTTCGAACGAAAGCTCCCCGAGCTTGAGATAGCAGTTGCGGTCACTTTCCCCGACTTCCTCAATGCATTTGGGATCGGAGCCTTCCACAAAGGCAGGGAGGGGCATCGTATTCGGCCAACGCATTTGCACGACATTCGGTCGCTTTACCTTTTGCAACCCCAGAACCCGCTCCCTCCACCGCTTGCCGCAACCGTTGATCATGTGGGCGAGATTATCTCCAAGCAACTCCTGGAACAGACCATTGTCGCTTTGCACATGGGCGAAGACCACGAAGTAATCCTCCTTTACATCGTCGAGTAGTTCCAGGCAGTGACAGAAATCATCCTTGGTTCGGGTGCCTTCGTCCGGTGGCCCTTGGAATTGGGTGGAGAGGAAACGGTTGATTCGATCATCACTCTCCGCGTTGTCCACCCAGCCATCGGGATTGAAAATGATCAGGGTGTGAATTCCGCCCCCGCCATCTTTGATGCCAAGCTCAACGCCGGGAAGGACGAGAATTCCCTCCTTCGCACCAAGTTGGCGCAAGGTCTTGTATTCGTCTCGATCAAAATGGTTATGATTCGTGACCACCGCCACCCGGATCTGTTCCTTCTTGATCCGACCGATCCAATCTTTCGGGAATCCGTTGGCCTTTGAATGGCCACTTTCATTTTCACCGCGATACTCTTCCCGAAACAGCTTTCGGGACGCGCCGGGATCCTTGAGCGTGTGCAGATGGAAGTCCACGCGAACCCATTCGGCTCCGCGGGGAAACTGCTCGTTATTCTTTGGGTTCATCTTGCTCATGTTAAGTGGTGGTGGCTGAAACATCCATCCTTCATTGTGCGTTCGGCGACTGCGGGCGAGTTTATAAGACTCTGCAGGTTACGAACAGGGCCGAGTTATTGAGATTCTTCCGGGTAGATCTTTAATCTGCATTGTCTGGCATCAGATTAAGTCTGTTAGCAAGTCGAGTCAGAACTAGAAACAGTTGCTGGATTTTTCGAGAAGCACGCAGAGATAGCTCGAACCCCCGAGGTCTCCTTGGCTTCGCTCAGTCCGACTCCAGAGGCATCCTTGTCCGTGACTTCTTGATTTCAGGTTCTACTTTCTTACGGTGGTGCAAGACCGTACAATGCTGAAGGCAGCGTGAACCGCCTGCCGATGACCTACCTTCGCTCGGCATCCATCCCACCGCATCCGAGAAACACTCATGTCTATTTTCACCGCTTCCCGCCGCGCACGTGCGGGCTTGTGCCTGTTGATATGGGGCATGTTCTGTACGTCGCTGAATGCTCAGGTGGATTTCAATCGCCACGTGCGTCCTATCCTTGCCGAACATTGCCTTCAGTGTCATGGCCCGGATGCTGAAAAACGCAGCGCGGATTTGAGGCTCGACGTGGAAGCCGAAGCAAAAAAGTCCGCCATCATCGCCGGATCGGTGGCCGACAGTGAGTTGCTTCATCGTATTCAGTCTACGGATCCAGAAACCGTCATGCCGCCGCCTGCAAATGGTAAGGTGCTGACCGAGGCGCAGAAGGAAATTCTGCGACAATGGATTCAGGAAGGCGCGAAGTATTCCAACCACTGGGCGTTCCAGCCCATCGAAGCATCAGAACCGCTGCTCAAGGCGCTGCCTGATTCAACGGCCGATGCGTTGCCTGTGGATCGTTTTGTGATGGACAAACTCCAAAAAGCAGGACTCAGTTACTCAAAGCCCGTGAGTCGAACACAGTTCATTCGGCGCGCGACATTTGATCTCACTGGACTGCCACCGACCTGGGCCGAAGTGGAAGCTTTTGAAAACGACACCGCAAAAGGCAGCGAAGAGCGGCTGATCGACCGCCTGCTGACGTCGCCTCGTTACGGCGAACGCTGGGGACGCCACTGGCTGGACATCGCTCGCTACGCAGACACGCATGGCGGCGCGGCGATTGGTTTTACGACGTTCCCGTTTTCTTACACGTATCGCGACTATGTCATCAACGCATTCAACAACGACTTGCCGGTCGATCGTTTTCTTTTGGAACAGATCGCGGCTGACCAGCTTGAACTTCCGGACAACGATCCATCACTGGCGGCCCTTGGCTTTCTGACGGTCGGAATGCAGTTTCGAAATTCTAACGACACGATCGATGATCAAATCGACGTGATCACTCGCGGGCTCATGGGACTGACCGTGACTTGTGCACGATGCCATGACCACAAGTTCGACCCGATCCCGACGGCAGACTACTACGCTCTGTATGCGTCGATCGCTGCCAGCAAAGCTCCTTCGCAACTGCCAGCCATCGGAGCCGTGGCTGATGAGAACGCTCACCAGCAATACGAGCGAGAACTCAGCGAGTTGAAATTTAAGTACCAGCAGTTTGCTCGCGAACAAAATGAAGTTCTACGGAATCGGCTGCGAATGCAGGTGGGACTTTACCTGGCGGAAATTGCAAAAGGTGTCGGTGAACAGGACCTGTCGACTCAGTTTCTATCGTATCGCACCGACGATATTCGTCCGCTCGTTTTCAATCGCTGGCGAACCTGGCTGGCGGGTCTCAGCAAGGACGAAGCTGTCTTTGGACCATGGCTCGAAATGCAGTCATGGGGAACCATTTCCGAAGGCGAATTTCAGAAACGCCGCGATGAATACCTGAGCCGCCTTTCCAGCGAACTGGATACCATCGGGCGGACTCCTGACAAACTGCACGCACTGCGCGGTGAACCGCCGAAATGGAATCCGTTCATTGTCGATGCGATGGTGGAACAGAAACCCAATTCGCTGAGTGACGCTGCTGCGGTTTATGGAAAAGTGTTTGCGGAGCAGCAGCGGTTGTGGTTGCAATCTCTGCTGGAATCGTCCAGTGAAGCCGCACCGGGTGGCACAGTCCTGCCAGACGATAATCCTCAGCACCAGATAATCAACAGCCCTTCGCATCGACAAATTCGTCATCATCTTTACGCACCGGGTTCGCCGTTTGATGTTTCGGATGAAGAGGCAGTGCGACTCACCAATCGCACGATTTCCGACCTGGCCAGCGGAAAGAAAGGCGCAATACATCAGTTGAACCTGTCGTCACCTGGTTCGCCTCCGCGAGCGATGATGGTTCAGGAAGATCCACATCCCAAGGCCACACGCATCTTCGTGCGAGGCAACCCGCTGGCACGTGGTGACGTCGTGCAGGCGAAGTTTTTGTCGGCGTTGCCAGGCGACCATAGTCAGATCTATGAAGACGGCAAGCGACGACTTGGACTGGGCCGATCCGTCATCGGCGACAGCAATCCGCTCACGGCACGAGTCCTGATCAACTGGGCATGGCAGAATCACTTTGGTGTCGGCCTCGTGCGAACGCCTGATGATTTTGGGACTCGTGGTCAGGCTCCAACGCATCCTGAATTGCTGGATTACCTCGCTGATCAGTTTCAAAAAAACGGATGGTCAATGAAGTGGCTTCATCGTCAGATCATGCTCAGCCAGGCCTATCGTCAGGGTGCCATTGAGAACGAACATAGTCGTCAGGTCGATCCGGAAAATCAATTGCTCTGGCGCATGCCGCGACGACGCTTGGATTTTGAAGCCATGCGGGATTCGATGCTGGCCGCCTGTGATGAACTGGATCTCACAATGGGAGGTCGGCCGATTGATCTGAATGCATCACCGGCAGTCCCCAGACGCAGTGTGTATGGATTCGTCAATCGAGACATTATTGCGAATCTGATGAGCACTTTTGATGCGGCAAATCCGAATGCCTGTACGGCCAGGCGTCCGGAGACCACAGTGCCTCAGCAAGCATTGTTCGCCCTGAATTCGGACTTCATTCAGGACCGCGCATTAAGGCTGGCCACAATCACAAAACAAATCAATGCGGCGTCGGATGACGATCGTATCGTGGCGATGGTTCACAGAACTCTTTGCCGAAACCCGACTGACTCCGAAGTAGGTCAGGCGAAGAAGTTCTTGACTGACGCGATTTCCTCCACGACAACAGCGGACGGTGCAGCGGCTGATCCGGAACGGGGCTGGATACTGCTGGCGCACGCACTGATGGCATCGAACGAGTTCACGTTTTTGGATTAGAGGTTAGCATGATCAACTCAACGCGACGTCACTGGATGCAAACCTGCGGCATGGGATTTGGCGGGCTCGCGCTGGCCAATCTGCTGGGAAACACAGCGTCGGCCGATGAGTCGGGCGGAGCCATGCAGACGCATTTCCCTGGTCGAGCCAAACACATCATTCATGTGTTTCTGAACGGCGGAGTTTCTCAGGTCGATACATTCGATCCGAAGCCCGAGCTGACTCGTCTGGCTGGCAAGATGCTTCCCTTTGAAAACCTGCAAACCGAACGCAAGACGGGCGTGGCATTGCCAAGCCCGTTCAAGTTTGAAAAGCATGGTCAAAGCGGCATTGAGATGAGCGAAATCTTTCCGCATCTTTCGAAGTGTGTCGATGAGATGACTGTCGTGCGGTCCATGTACGCTGAACTCCCCAGTCATGAGATGTCGCTGATGCTGATGAATACAGGCGATCAGCGACTCGTACGGCCGAGTCTGGGATCGTGGCTCACGTGGGGCATGGGATCGATCAACGAAAACCTTCCTGCCTTTATTGCGCTCTGTCCCGGTGGCATGCCTGTTGGTGGAGCTGGCAACTGGCGATCCGCATTCCTTCCCGGATCATACCAGGGAACTCGTGTCGATACATCCAATGCCGATCCAACACGCCTGATCGATTTTCTGCAGAACAAACGCGTTTCTTCGAGCGAGCAGTCAAAGCAATTTGAATTCCTGCAGCAACTGAATGCTCAGCATCTGACGGATCGGCCAGGCGAAGCAATCATCGAATCACGCATCAAGTCGTTTGAGCTTGCGTTTCGCATGCAAACCGAAGCGAGTGACGCCTTTGATATCTCACAGGAGCCCGAGCACATTCAGAAGTTGTACGGCGACGGACCTCAGAATCGCCAGTTACTGATGGCACGACGACTGATCGAACGCGGCGTGAGATTCGTCCAGACATGGCACGGCGATCTGCAGCCGTGGGACAGTCATTCCAACATCAAGGACGAACATCGCCGACTTGCTGGTGAGTGCGATTCAGGACTGGCCGCATTGATCATCGATCTGAAACAACGCGGGCTGCTGGATGAGACTTTGATTCTGTGTACCGGCGAATTCGGTCGAACTCCGTCGGTCGAAATGGGGCAAGACGGTTCCGGAGCCAGCCAGGGCCGAGATCACAATCACTGGGGCTTTTCACTCTGGATGGCCGGTGGTGGAATCAAGAAAGGCACCGTTTATGGAGCCACCGACGACTTCGGTTTCAAAGCGGTCGAAAATCCAGTGTCAGCGCACGACCTGCACGCCACGATCCTGCATCTAATGGGCTACGATCATCAACGCATGACCTATCGCTACGCCGGCCGCGACTTCCGTCTGACCGACGTTAAGGGCGAAGTGGTTCGCCCGATCATTGAGGGTTAGAAATCCCTAACCGGCGATACTGTTCGAATAATTTCGCGTTTCGGAGGCATAGCGTTTCTGTAGGTCCTCCTTGCCGAGGAGGACTTCGCGACTTGTCGCGACCATTCTTCAATACATTCGACCAAAGTCGGTCCTGAGTTTCTTCTTGTTCCGAGGCTCCAGCCTCGGAACACACTGCTCCGGAGGCTCCTGCCGCCCAAGGTTGTCAAGGGAGGCGGGAGCCTCCGACGCATGGCGTTCCAAGGCTGGAGCCCTGGAACGAGACCGATGGGCGTTCGCCGCGAAGTGCCAAATTCTCGGTGATTAGGCAGGCCATGAATTGCTGAAAATGGTATGCTGCAGTGCGTGATTTTGTGCAAACGCACCTGGAAAGCATTTGATCCTGAACCATTTCAAATCTTTGATGCTGTGAACTCCATGCAATTCAAACACCGCGACAGTGAATTGCCGCCTACTGCGGCCCGCCTCACTCGGAGAGTGAGGTCTACTATGGGAAGCAGGGGCCGATCTTCCACAGTTGCTGAGCGGATCGTCCTCGCTGCTTCATACATATCTCAACGCTGCCTGATCCTGGGGCTGGCACTGCTGGTCGTCGAGAGTTTGGGTGTGGATGTCTGTCATGCCGACGACAACGCGATCAAGTATACCGTTGAAGAATTTGAATCTCAGGTTCGTCCAATTCTCGCCACCCAGTGTTTGAAGTGTCACGGTGAACATAAGCAGGAAGGTGGATTGAGGCTGGATACTCGCGATGCCATTTTGAGCGGCGGCGAGAGTGGTCCGGCCGTCGTGCCATCTCACGCGGACCAAAGCCTGCTGATGGAAGCTGTTCGGTACGAAAGCTTCGAAATGCCTCCCAGCGGACAACTCCGCGATAAACAGATTCGCCAACTGCAACGCTGGATCGACATGGGGGCCTTCTGGCCAGAGAACAGCGAACCGCTGCGGGAAGGTCCGACTGAAATCACAGACGAAGACCGCCAATGGTGGGCCTTTCAACCATTGCATCCAATTGTCGCACCGAATCTTGAGGCCGATCAATGGTCGAAGAATGAGATCGATCGGTTTGTTCAGCAAGGCTTGATTGCCGCCAGGCTGACGCCAGCTCCTCCAGCGTCCTCACAAACTCTTGTGCGCCGAGTGTACTTCGATCTGGTTGGACTGCCACCGTCCGCAGAGGACCTGAAATCGTTTGCCGATGCTTCTGCAGCGAATCGCTTTGATGAGGCATGGAAGAGTCTTGTAGAACGACTTCTGGCGGATCAAAGTTACGGCGAACACTGGTCTCGCTTCTGGCTGGATATTGTGCGATATGCAGAATCAGACGGCTGGAATCAGGATGCCTATCGTCCGCACATCTGGCGATACCGCGATTACGTCATCAATGCGTTCAACAGTGACAAGCGATATCCCGATTTCGTCCGCGAACAGTTGGCCGGTGATGAAATTCACGAAGACAATCCCGAGCATTTGGCGTCGGCAGGCTTTCTGCGTCTTGGTATCTATGAATACAACCAACGTGACGCTCGCGGTCTGTGGAACGACAGCATGAACGAGATGACCGACGTCACCGGCGATGCGTTCCTGGGACTAAGCTTGGGATGTGCGAAATGCCACGACCATAAATTCGACCCGATCTTGCAGGCGGATTACTTCAGACTGCGAGCATTCCTCGAACCGGTCATCTGGCGAGACGACATTATTGGTGCGACGGAGGCTGAAAAGCAGGAGTATCAGAAACAACTTGCCAAATGGGAAGAAGCCACAAAGTCGATCCGCGAACAAATCGACGCGATCATCAAGCCCTATCACGATCGTAAATGGACTTCGACGGCTGACAAATTTCCGCTCGACATCCAGGCATGCTTTTACAAGTCCGTGGCGGAACGAACGTCGTGGGAACATCAGATGGCCTATCTGGTGTCGCGACAGTTTGAAGACGAAGGCGGTGGCCCGCTCAAAGGCATGAAACAGGAACACAAGGAAAAATACGACGCTCTTCAAAAGGAATTGGCCGCCTTCGATGCCATCAAGCCAAAACCATTGCCTGCCTTGATGACCGTGTCCGATTTCGAAGGCACTGCCACACCAACGTTGATTCCTGACATCCCCGACGCGGCGCCGATTGAACCCGGTTTTCCAGTGGTGATGATGCCCGACGCTTCCGCAGCGGTCGCGCAGGTGAAGCCATTGCCGGGATCCACCGGACGTCGCACAGAACTGGCCCGTTGGATTGGTGACGGAAAGAATCCGCTCACAATGCGAGTCTTCGTGAATCGTATCTGGCAACAACATTTTGGTCAGGGCATCGCAGCGACGACCAGCGATTTCGGACGCCTTGGAACCAAGCCAACTCATCCGGAGTTGCTCGACTGGCTGGTGAAAGAATTCGTCGAACACGATTTCAGTGTCAAACATCTGCACCGACTGATCCTGACGTCTGCCACCTGGCAGCAGTCGGCTCAACATCCTGATGCCGCTCAACAACAATCCATCGACCCTGGTGACAATCTGTTGTGGCGATCTCGCATTCGTCGCCTTTCCGCAGAACAGATTCGCGACGCCATGCTGACCTGCAGCGGTGAACTGCAGAAGAATCTCGGAGGCCCCAGTATCGATGCGAAGTCACCTCGTCGCGCGGTTTATGTGAAGAGTTTTCGAAATACGCCAGATAACTTCATGGCCGTATTTGATATTGCCAATGGTTTACAGAGCACCAGCGAGCGGACATCGACGACGACGCCCGTTCAATCGTTGCTGATGATCAATGGAGAATATCCGCTTGATCGAGCAAAGAGTTTTGCGGAGCGAATTGCGAAGACTCATTCAGCGCCGAAAGAGCAAGCCGTCGCCGCTATCGAAATGGCTTGGGGACGTGAGCCGACAGCAGACGAGCTGGAATGGTCAATAGGATTTTTGAAGACGGAGATTCCAACGCCAGGCGAACCCTTGCTTGCTGCAGCAGTGACTGAGCCAGCAGCTCGTGGCGGCGAGGAATCGCAGGTTGCAGCAGGCGAGAATGAGGCAAAAGAAAAACCTTCCGACAAACATAAAGAACGACTCATTGATTTTTGTCACATTCTCTTCAATTCCAACGAGTTCCTTTACGTTGAATAGTCGTCGCTTCTCGTTCCGAGGCTGGAGCCTCGGAACAAGGACCTCATTTATAGCTACCGGAATGCACGACATGCAAGCATTAACAACTCGACGACGACTGCTCGAAACCAGCGGCATGGGCTTTGGCGCTTTGGCGTTGAACGTCATCGCTGGTCGTGACACAGTCACCGCAGCAGAACAACGTCTCGCTCATCGCATCGCCCGGGCGAAGAGCGTCATCTGGTGTTTCATGGAAGGTGGTCCAAGTCATCTGGACCTCGTCGATCCCAAGCCATTGCTGAACGAATTGGCCGGCACGCCACTTCCGTCCAGCTTTCGTGAACCTATCACCGCGATGGGAGAAAAAGGCGCGCCGCTACTGGCGGCTCCGCGAACATGGACGCAGCATGGCGACAGCGGCATGTGGGCCTCCGAATGGATCCCTCACATTGCGACCTGCATGGATGACATCGCCGTGATTCGGTCGTGCTGGACCAACGGAATCAACCATGCGGGTGGCGTATGTCAGATGAACACGTGCATTAACTTTGCTGGACGTCCTTCACTTGGTGCGTGGGTGAATTATGGTCTGGGCTCTGCCAACGACAACCTGCCATCGTTTGTCGTGATCTGCGACAGCAACGGCCGTCCAGTGAATGGAACTCGCAACTGGGGCAGTGGTTTTATGCCCGCGACCTATCAGGGCGTTCAATTGGCCGGCGGCAGTGATGAACCGATTTCCAACTTAAATTCACCAAAGGGGTATTCGTCCGAAAGGCAATCCGCCAAGCTGGATCTACTGCACCAGTTCAATAAAAACTATGCAGCGGCTCGCCCGCAGCAATCGGAACTTGACGCACGATTGCACAGTTATGAGCTTGCTTTCCGCATGCAGGCGCAGGCACCGGTTGCCGTTGATCTGCAATCAGAAACTCCCGAGACACAACATCTGTACGGCATGGATCAAAAAGAAACGGAAGTCTTTGGACGCAACTGCCTGTTGGCGCGGCGAATGGTGGAGCGAGGAGTGCGATTCGTTCAGCTTTACAGTGGGACCGGCAGCAAGTGGGATTCTCATTCCGCCATTGAGGCCAACCATTCACGTCTGTGCAAATCCATGGACAAACCTGTCGCCGGCCTTATCAAAGATTTGAAACAGCGAGGTTTGCTGGATGAAACACTGGTGATCTGGGGCGGCGAATTTGGTCGCACACCGATGAGCGAAAAAGGTGACGGTCGAGATCACAATCCAACGGGATTTTCGATCTTCATGGCGGGCGGCGGCGTCAAAGGTGGCCAGGCCATCGGAGCCACCGACGACCTTGGTCTCTACGCCGTCGATGACAAAATGCATGTCCACGATATCCATGCGTCGATTTTGGGCCTGATGGGCCTGGACAACATGCAGCTCACCTACAACCACAAAGGTCGCCCAGAACGTCCGACAATCAACGAGGGTGTGTTCAACAAAAAGCTTGTGATCTCGTGAGCCGCAGGCACTAGCCCAATGGCACTCGATTTAGAATCGATAGGGGTAGGGAGCTTTCATTAAGCTGAAACTCCTCTCCGTCAGAACCAGACTCGCAGTACACTGTTCAACTTCGCAATCAGGCACTGCAGAGACCTACACGGAGACAAGGCCCGAAGGCGAACCTGAAGTTTCTCATTGATCCATGTGAACAGGCAAACTATTACTTCCATACGTTTTTTAAGGCTGGCAAGTTAAGAAGCCCGCAGGTCAGCGATTGTTCCTACGCCAAAAAAACTTTTGATGTTTGTCACTCGCCAACAGGCCACGCGTCCGTCCCATTCGAATACCGCCGCTTGCCCGGAATTACTCCTGTCGCAATGCGGCAACAATCGGCACCGTGGCCGCCTGGATGCCAGGAGTGATACCGGCAATCAGTCCAAGCAGTAGGGAAATTCCGGTGCCTGTGAGTACAAGACTTAACGATGGGCGGAACGCAATCGTGGCCCCTTCGGCCCCGATTGCGAATCCTCCGAATGCCAGGACTACCGTTGCGAGCAGTGTTCCGCTGACTCCGCCAACGAGACACAAGAGGGAGCTTTCCGCCAGGACCAGCCTCATGATACGCATCGGTCTGACACCGATGGTCTGCAACACCGCGTATTCCTGGATGCGATCCTGAACACTCATGACGGTTGTGGTGGCTACCAGTGACAATACCAACCCCACGCAGGCGTAGCCCAGCCAGTGCGCAAAGCCAATGAGATCGACAAGGTCTGAAAGCGTGCTGGCCTGAAAAGCTCCTTTGCGACGCGTTGTCGTGGCAACGGGCCCTGAACGCAGCACCTTGTCGATTTCTGAAGCGACCTGATCAGGATCTGCCTCTTCAGTCAGCCGGACTTCGTGTTGAGTCACGAGGCCGGCTGCATCCACGCCGCGTGTATACTGAAGAAACGCCAGACTCGTGTAGATCAGATTTTCCTCGGATGGCACGGTCGATGAAAAAATGCCGGTCACTTTTACGGAAACGTTGCCAATGGAAAACTGATCGCCGATATTCAGTCCTCGACGTTGAGCCACGTTGCGACCAACAATCGCAGCATCACGACGGTCACTGAAGTTTTCCCATGAGCCCGCTGTCAATTGCAAAGGACGATTCCTGCGGATCTGATCCGGATCCGCTCCGTTAAACACAACAATATCGAGACTTGCACGGCAGTTATTGGTCCAGACCTGAATCGGTATCACATCCCGAACGCCATGGACGTCCAGAATCTGTCGAGCGTAATCTTCCGGTAATCGGCTGCTGGTCGGGCAAAATCGGTTCTCCTGAAAAACAATCAGGCACCGATCCGCATCGATTCCAGTCGTGAGTCGCTGTAAACCTTCCTGGACTGCCCCGACGAAACAAAAGACAAACATCGCCACTGCGGCACCGCTGACAGTCAGCATTGTGCGTGTCCGATGTCGCAACAGGGTTTTAAGAACGTAGGCCAGCATGCTGTTTCTTTCGCTTCAGACGACCGTCGATGGGACTTCTGTAAACTTCCCGCGATTCAGGATCAGTCGCCGAGATGAAATCGATGCCACGTTCTGATCATGCGTGACCATCAGCATGGTGATATTGAGTTCGTGATTCAGCCGTTTCAAAAGTTCCTGAATTTGCTCACTGGACTCTGCGTCGAGACTTCCGGTCGGTTCATCGGCTACGACAATTCTTGGATGGGCGACAATTGCACGGGCGATTCCAACACGTTGCTCCTGACCGCCGGAAAGCTGCCGCGGATAATGATCCGCGCGGTCATTCAGGCCGACAGCTTCGAGGGCGAGCTCCACGCGCTGCCGGCGCTTGGCTGAAGACAGCTTCAGTAACAGTGTTGGTAGCTCCACATTTTCGTAGGCCGTCAGCACTGGAATTAAGTTGTGCGTCTGGAAGATGTATCCCAGATTTGCCGCTCGCCAGTCGGCCAACCGACCGCGTGACAGGCTCGTCAATTCAGTACCATCCACTTTGATTGTACCCGCGTCAGGACGATCAATTCCGCTGACCAGATTTAACAGCGTACTCTTACCGGTGCCGCTGGGGCCCATCAGTGAAACAAATTCGCCTTCATGGATATCCAGAGTCACATCATCCAGCGGAATGATGGTTTCTTCGCCTTTGCGAAATCGCTTGCTGACTCCATTGAGTTGAACCAATGCCATCGCCTTATCTCCCGATTCCAAGTGTTTGATCCTCACCACGGACTTCAACCGCGTCACCGGTTTCCAATCCCTCAATTCCGGATGCAATGAGTTTGTCAGTGACTTTCAGCCCCTCAACAATTTCCACAAGACCATCCGGGCCAGTTCCGCCGACGATCATTGACCTTCTGACAGCGTAATTGCCGGCATCAACGACCCAGGTAAACGATTCCCCGTTTTCCGATCTCACCAGCTGATTGGGGACGAAGATCCGTTCCGTTTCTGTTAGCTTTGATTCTGCACCCGGCAGCTTTGATTCTGCATCCGGCAGTTGGGGAGCCAGAAACGTTGCCTTGACCAGCATGTCCGGGCTCACGTTTGCCGGCGGGTCGATTAATTCGACCTTGACTTCCAGCGTATTCTTTTGAATATTGGCGACGCTCGTCGATTGCAGAACTCGTCCGTGAATGACTCTGCCTGAAGATGCTGTTTCAACTTCAACCGGAGCGCCCGGAATGACCATTGGTACGTCTTCCAGTCGCACATCGGCCCGGACCTGCATTTTGCCTGGATCGTACATTTCAGCCACCGTGCTGGAATTCTGTCCGGCAATTTCGTCAAGCCCCATGACGCGAGCTCCCGGTGGAGCAATTAATCGGAGAATGCGGCCATCGATCGGCGAATGAATGACCATGCGCTCCAGGTTCAGTCTCGATTTCTTCAGGCCCAATCGGGCTTCGTCGCGAACAGCGGTGGCGGAGATGAATTTTGCATTCGCCTCTTCGGCCTGTCTGTGTTCATCAACCAAAAGACTCAATTGCTCAGTCAACGCGTCGACCTTTGCCTGAAGTGCATCCAGCTCCCGTTTTAGATTCGGTCCTCGGATCTGCAGTTCCTGCAAATCCGCAACGGAAACGGCATGGTCCCTCTTTGCCTGTTCCAGAACGACACCGGCAATAGCTGACTGGGCTGTGTTTTTGCCGTCCAGGCTGTTCTGTCTGAACAGGGCATTCGCTGCGGCCGATTCCACGAGAAACGGCAGTTTGTCGAGCTCCGTTCTGGCCCGTGCCTGCAAGCTCATGGCGTCAGCCAAATCGACACGCCGATGAACGGGATTCTTCAGTCGAATCTCGGCCGCAGCACGTTCCGCTTCCACCCTCAGCAACTCCCCTTCACGAATGGCCAGAGTGACTTCAGCCTGCTGCACGGCGAATTCTGCATCCATGGCAATCAATCTGGCAATCGGTTCCCCTTTTGCCACGTATTGCCCTTCGACCACCAGCAACTCTTCGACCACTCCCGGTGCCAGTGCCGCAACGCGCACGGACGTGGGCCGAGGTTCAATCCATCCCGCCGCCTGAAACAACTGGCTTCCGGCATTCTGAACTTCTCCCCGTTTGACGATTACCGGCACCACAGTCACCGCTTGCCGTGGAAGAAACTGACGTCCTGCAGCAGCTCCCAGCAAGGCGAAAAAGCCCAGCAGGATGCTCACGGGCAGGGCATACCTCGACAGCCACCGACGACGGTGAGGCGTCTTTACCTCACGAGATGTCGGTGAGCGATCGAGAGCAAGTTTACGGAGATCAAGTTGAGTTTCACTCATGGCTTACTCACCGGCTCGCACAAAGACACTGTTGGCCGCAATAGTCAGATTGCCTTTGTCATCTCGCCGCGATGTCCCCTGCACGACAACGGTCGACAGCTCTTTCACTCCCAGCAGCGTTCGAGCATCACCAGCCACTGGCTTCCCTGCCTCATCGACGATCTTCACAGTTGCGATGTTATCTTTCACCTGTGTCTGTGTGCAGCAATAGTCCCAGGGTGTCGGGCATCCTTCATCCTTGCCGCAGTACGGAACCTTGGGATCAACAATCGTAAATGCTGCGAGCCCGTCCACGAATGGGTCGACTGAGCCACCGATCCTGCCGACCAGCGTCACAGGCTCACCATCCTTCGCCGACTGACGCGCTTCACCCACAGGCATGGCGCCAACGGGCTCAGTTGAAGTCACATACTGCGATGATTTCGCCACGCCAGTACCACTTGTGCTTTCACTGAGATTCGAATCACTACACCCTGCCGAAACAGCAAACGCAACTACGAGGATCCAGTTCAACATTTTCATTTCAATTCTCCTTAGACTGCTTTCAGACTGATTGCCACCGATTCGCGCAGAGCCTTGAACGCCGGTGGTAGCGCGCCCAGGACACCAAGTAACAAACCTACGCCACATCCCACAAGAATGGCGATACTGTCAATTCGCAAAGTGAATGCCCCCATGGTGAATCGCACCGCCATGCCATTGAACATCGTAAGAGCAATCACACCTGAGAGGAGCGATGCGGCCGCCGCCAGCAAGACACCTTCCTGGATCAGGCTCAGCAGGATAGCCCGCCGACGATATCCAATGGCCTGCAATGTCGCGATCTCACGAATCCGGCCCGCCACTGCTCCGTACATCATGTTGAGTCCCGCAAATACACCGGCTCCGGAAACCAAAACGACTACCAGCCAGGCGAGGATGCGTACCGGGCGGTAATGTTGTTGAAGCGTCGCGTAATAGTCCGTCTCACGCACAGCGTGAAGCTCCAGATCAATTCGTTCTTTGCAGAACAAGGCGACTTCAGCGGGCAATGCTTCCGGGCTCAGCAACATCGCCACGAGGCTCAAATCCTGTCGCTTTGTCGCCGTTTGAAAATCGCCGAGGCGGCACCAGATCTCCGATTCATAAGCAGCTCCGCCTGCGGCAAACTGTCCACTGATCGTCCAGATCTCTCCCTCGAATTCGATGGTCTGCCCGATCGCCATTGCTGATGAGTCCGCTCCAAGTTTTGCGGCTGCGAGCCGACCGACAATCACTTCTCTGTCTCGAGGCCAGTGACCCTCGATCAGCCGGACGGATCGGCGAACCAATGGAGCTGTGTGAGTCACTCCACGAATCAGCCCCAGTCCACCATCTCCGCTCTGCGTCTGGACTCGGGTACCAAGATACAATTCCGGCGAAACGTGTGGGACACCGAATCGTAGCCAGGTGCCATCCAGACTGGCCGTCAGCAAGCCTGGTGTTCGACTTGTAATCGAAGAGCTTTCAATGTTCGCTTCTGAATTCACGGAGTACACAAGCACAACATCCGGATCACCACTGATTTCCAGTGATTTTTCTAACCCGCGAATAAATCCCACGACAACGAACACCAGCATGACGACCGTCGCCAACGCACCCAGCGTCAGCGCCGTCCGGACTGGTCGCCGAGCGAGATTTCGGATGCCATATTCCCAGGGAAGCAGCATAGATTGATTACCTCAGTGGCGACAATCGCCAGGAGAGATCCTGAATCGGGACAGCATCCGCTCATGCCGCGTGCTTATAGGCGGTCACACGAGCTACAGCAAAATGCAGGGATGGAAGAGATCGCTGTGAACTCAGCGTTAGACTCCCGGCGCACTTACCGGCCGGGACACTGAGTTGAGGAGGATGCGACGGCTATCAACACGTCAGGGAACAGACCCGGAGCCGCAGATCAAGTCCGCCATTCTGCGAACACTCAATTCTAAATCGCGAATTGGAACAGCGCAGGCCATCTGTTCGGGACGCGGGATCCGCGATCAACGGCGCAAAGTGATCAATTGGCGGCACAGCCAACTGGACGTCAGCCTTTTCCAAAATGGCTCCGCCACACACTCCCTGACAAAGACATTCGTCCGGGCACCTTGAGTCCTCCGGAGGATTTTCCGGAGGTGAATGCCTCTTTCGCTCGCAACACTTTGAGCGGCAACCGGTCGATGGTGCTAGCTTGACCGCAGTATCTTCCGACGCACAACAGCCGCCACTTGTGCACGAGAACATGCACAGTATCACAGCGAATATCAGGAGAATGCTTACGAATCGTTGCAAGGAAGAAAACCTCAGGGTCAAAAGCACGACTACTAATACCAGCTTACACATGGCGCTCCGTCGAGTGGAAGATGTCTTGGCGTCGATTAGAGTTTTTTGACAAGAAAGAACATGTGTCCTGCGATTGAAATCTCTGCGCTTCGAACAGTTGCCATCCATTGTGCGTGGCGTGAAGCCACAATCCGCCAGGGACACGACACGTCAAAACAGACGTCCCCATTCAAAAATGAGTGGCATTGCACGCTAGCCTCGGGCTTTTGTACGAACAGTGTTTTGCCTGCAAAAAGCCCGACGCTATCGCGTTCGGCTCAAAAAAACTGTTCGGCTAACGAACACTTTTCAGTAGTGAATCACGAGCGATGTCGCGGCGGAGCATGTTGATTCGTGAGGCATACTGTTGACGTTCGGCAGACATCTGAATCCGTTTCAATTGTGAGGAAAAGTCAGCATCGACTTCACCGTTCGCGTCAGCTTCTCGAATCATGGCCTCAACCAGCCACGGGCCATGCACCGCGAGTAGGTGGTCTTCTGCGGATGCGTACGCCTGAGCCGATCCAGGATCACCCTGACGCGCGCAGCGTCCGATCAACTGTCGATCCATGCGCGACGATGTCTGACATTCGGCGACAATGACGTGCAGTCCTCCGTTCCCACGAACCTCAGAATGTAAATGAATATCTGTTCCACGCCCGGCCAGATTCGTGGCGATGGTGACGCTGCCAGGATGCCCGGCACGACTGACGATGTCAGCTTCAGCAGCATCCTGCAGTCCGTTCAGCAGTTGGCATTCGATATTAAGCGACGCGAGTTTCGCGGCAATGGTCTCACTGTCGGAAATGGATCGTGTTCCGATCAGCACCGCGCGTCCCAATTGCTGCACCAGCATCACGTCCTGAGCAATCGCCTGATATTTTGAGCTGTTGTCGATAAAGAATCTTGTCGGCAGCACGTTGCGCTGTGATGGGACGCGCAACGGAATCGGTTCGACTGTCAGAGTGTAGACGTCAAACAATTCTCTTTCGCAGCCGACGGCAGTTCCCGTCATTCCTGACAGGTTTTCATAGAGTCTGAAGAACCTCTGTCTGGTGATTTGCGCCACGGCTTGTTTTTCGGCGGTGATCGGTAGATTCTCGGCGACTTCAATGGCCTGATGCAGGCCGTCTTGCCATGAGCGATCTTCAAAAATCCGCCCCGTTGTTTCATCAACGATACGGACTTCGTCTTCCTGCACCACATAGTGGACGCCACGTCGAAAAAGATGTCGGGCTCGCAGTGCCTGTTGCACATATTCGGTCCACGGTCGAGCCAGTTGCAGCACGGGAATGGCCACATCTTTCGCGTGGCAGCGCTGCACGCCGGCTTCCGTCAAGGCCACACGGCCGCTGGACGCTTCTACGATGTAGTCCAGTTCAGGCTGTAGACCTTCCGCCAGAGCATTGGCAATCAAATGTGCGTCGGCATCTGGTGCGCGTTGATTTGAGCCGAAGCTGAGCACCAGTGGCGAACCGGCATCATCGATCAAGACACTGTCGGCTTCGTCGACGATTCCGTACGCCAGACCTCGCTGCATTGTGGCGCGGCGCGACGATGACTGCTGTCGCAAATTGTTCAGCAATCGGTCCCCCAGTTGTTGCTGCGATCTTTCGCGCAGCGTCAGTTGATCGCGAAGGTAATCGAAACCGAATTCATGACCTGTGCCGTATGTCACATCCGCATCATAAGCGGGCGTCTTTTTTGACGCATCTTCGCGTTCCGGCAACAAAGCCACGGAAATACCCAATGGAACTGCGACTTTCGCCGCAAGTTGATGGTCTCGTTCTGCCAGGTAAACATTTGGCGTGATAACATGCACACCGCGTCCAGTCAGCGACAGATGAAGTGCGGATGTCAAAGCCACAAAAGTCTTGCCTTCACCCGTCTGCATTTGCGCGATGCAACGGCGTGTCATTGCCATCGCGGCCAGCAATTGCACATCGTATAAATTCACATTGACCGTGCGTCTTAATGCCTCCGCCACCAGTGCCAGTCCGGCGATCAGCAGATGCGGCTCCGTTGGTGACTGGCCTCGTGCCATCTCCCGCCGGACAAGTTGCACTTCATGTTGCAGTTGATCCAATGACAACGAATTCAGTGATTCCGTCAGCGCGCGGATATGAGGAATGAGTTGCGGCGCCGTCAGCCGATCAAGCTGCTTTGATGCTGCGAGGCGTGGAGCCGACTGGTACTGAGGACGTTCTTTGGTGACCAGCGTTTCGGACATTGTCACAAGACTCCCTGAGGCGAGACTAACCATGTTCGACACAACGCGGCATGCAGGCAGTCGATTTCATGTATTTTCGTAACCCGAAACGTCAGTGAGGGATGGAATGGCCTGCACTCTTCGTCTCAAATCCCTCGCTGACGCATCGGGTTACGATGAAAGCGACAGCCTGCATGGGTCGCCGGATCAGCAACTTAAACGATGAACTTCTTGCTATTTCGTACCAAACGAATGGCCGCAAAATGACGCCGGTCGCACGGCTTTGTTTCGTTTGACGGGCCGCGGATCTGGCGAACTCGGCCGACTGACGCGAACCGCAGGAGCCGAAACCGGTCGCGACCATTCCGCCTGTGGACGCCCGCTGTCATCCAGTCCCTGCGTTGAACGATGACTTGCCGTCCGAATGTGGCGTTGATCAGCTTCTTCTGCAGTCTGTTCCGCACGTGCTGTCATCCATTCTTTTTCCTCCGGCTGAATATCCGGAGAATCGTGTCGCGACCGCATCAATGTTCCCGTTGCGCGTCGGATCTGAATCAGCGACAGTGCATATCCAGTCTGTGCCTGCACAAAGGCAGATTCTTCATCGGCAAGGCGTTCGTAACCGCTGAGCAGATCTTCGAGCAGCAGCATTGTTGAATCTTCAATCATCGGCAGTGTGTCGAATCGATCCTGCAGGTACGCGACTTCATTTTGTGCCGCGACCATGGCCTGATACTTGCCAAGCATTTCGCGATACGACGTATCAACTTCTCGAGTTGCGATTTCAACTTCTGTCAGAGATGTTTCCACCGTCACGCGGAACGCACTGATGGCACGTTTGAGTTCCCATTGACGCTGCTCCATCTTTGCCTTTGCGGCTCGATTGCCCAGCGGTACTTCGAACTCAAACCCAGCCGTGTAGCCAGGTCGTGCCGTAGTAAACTGGTCGTTGATTGATGGACCAATCTGCGAATGAGCCTGCAATCCCGCGACATACGATGTCACAATGAAGTCCAGTTTCGGCAGCAATTCGCTTTTGCTGACGCCGATCTGAATGCTCGACACACGCATCTGGCGGATCGCCCGGGAGATATCCGGGCGATTCAACAAAGCCGTCTGCAGAGTCTCCTGCAATCCGGTTGGGGAAGGCATCGCTGCAGGTGATTCGGATGGCGTAAATTCCAACGGACCGCTATTGATCATTGATGGATCATTCACCAGCAGTCGCAGTCGCGATTCGCCATTGCGAATGTCCGTGACAGCTCGCTGCATACGAGACTCCGCCCTTGCCACAGTCGCGCGAGCCCGCAGAATCTGGCGTGGAATCGGATCAACCTGATTTCGTCCTTCCAGAGTTTGCAGTACCTTTTGAGCTGATGCGAGCAACTTCTGACGCTGAAAAAATTCTGATCGGGCACGATAAAGATTCCGGTAGGCTTCCGCCACCTGGTACAGATGGGATTGCAGTTCCTGAAGGGTTTCGTCACTGGAAATGTTGGAATTGATGCCTGCCAGAACGATCTGATTCTGGTTATAGACAGTTCCGGCTTTGCTCAGCAATGGCTGCCGAAAACTCAATTCCAAACGCGACGTCGATTGAGCATTGGGTTGCAGAAAAATCGAATTGCTGTATTCGTGCCCGACTGACTGCGCGATCGACAACTCACCGCCCGCTGTCGTGCGTCGTTTCACGCCGCCCTGCCCATACACGTTGTTGTTAATGTAGCGATTGCCGCCAGATCCGATCGTCAATGTATTTCCAACGGGATCGTTGAGGTCACTGTATTTCGCATCAAGGAATGAACGCCAGTCGAATACAGCTTCTTCCTGGCGGACGATCGTGTACAGCACTTCCGGATCTGCTTGCAGAACCTGAACCTGTGGCGCATTTGCGAGTGCCTGTTGCACCAATGTGCAAACTTCCACAGGCAGCGTTTGAGGTGCCAAACCTGCGCTCTGACGAACCAGAGGATCCCACCATGCGATGAAGTCACCTGGAAGCTGCACGGAAGGTGCCGGAGTTGGCGAACTCTCACGACCGATCGGCATTCGTTTCGTCCGTCCGTAGTAAGGATCCATCCATGGTGGTGCATCACACTCAGCCGTTGCTCGGAAGCCCGACGCACCCGGGGCATAGTAGGCGTCGGGCCGTGCTGATGCTGGCGCGGGTGCTGCGATGCTGGCGTTTGGGTGCTCAGCAGAAGGTTGGGGCAAAGGTGGTTGGAAGTTCGCACGACTGTCAAAAGGATCACTGGAATATGGTGCAGCCGAATGTGGCGCAACGGCATCGGAGGGAAATGTACCAGGTGTGCCAGGCAACGGCACTGCGGTCTGCGGCGCACCAAAATTGCGCGCATCAGGATAAATCGCCCGAGACTGATTGTCGGGATAGCCGGGCGGGGCGTCATGATTCTGAAACAATGGTTCGGCAGGCCGATACGGTGGAGGTGTCACCATTTCGGTTGCAGGCACATCGGGAGGAATTAGCAATGTGCCATCTGCCTGCACCTGACCTCGAGATCGCAGATTGCCTCCACCTGCCAGCCGAATCATGCCTTGACGGACTGCATGATCACCCACTGACGAGGCAGTGTGTGGCGCACCGTTTGATGAAATCAATGGCCGCTGCAACGCAGCACGCCCTGGCGAAGAAGTTTGGGCCGCATTAGCGCGGACCGAGCGTGTTGCTCTATCTGTTGGACTTGAAAATCCAGAGCCAACGGCCGAAGCACGCCATGCGGGCACCATCCCTGTCTGCATGTCGGCACCACGTGGCATGATCAGTAGACCAGATGCACCAACCGGTTCGTTCCCCAACTGTGCGGCCTGGATTGTGGAGTCGGATGAAATGTTCAGTGTCGCGTACGCGGCAGCCAAAACAGCTCCGCTCAGAATGCAGACTGTTTTGCGTTTCAGCAGCAGTCCACGGAGCATCCTGAGAATGTTGCTGCGATCAGCAACATTCAATGCGAGTCCAGTTTTTTCAGTGTTCTGATTCATGGACATCGACGGAACCTTGAAGCAATCCGTTATGTGGTGCGAAACTCAGAACGAGAGACGCAGTGCACAATTCATGCTTTTGGAAGATTCGTCATAATCGGCAAAGTCCGTCCATGAAAACCCTGGGCTTTGCGACCGGATTATCCGGATTGCCAGGAACATTCACCTCATTTTTCCTGAACACACAACGGGTGTGTGGGAAATTCAGTAGCCATGTTTCGCGAGGGCTGCGTCCACTCATGTTGCATGCACATTGAGTTTACCAACGACACCGTAGCGAAAGTCGTCAAGACTTTGGGCCATTCAGGGCGCATCCGAAAGTCTTGACGACTTTCGCTACTAATAAACTGCGTTCAGCCGTCTATTCACCGGCATCTTTTGCCTGTTGACGCGACAGCTCTGTCTCCAGCGTCGCACGCAGTTCACGTACGCGTTCCAGATCGACACCATCCGGCTGCTGCTCGATAAACCAATTTGCGTCATCCACGGCGTTCGTCAATCGACCGGTACGAGCTCTCATTTCCAGACGCTTGGCCCGGTACTCGACGCTGGTTGGCACCAGCGTCACCAGCGTTTCGAGATATCGCAGCACGGCCCCTTCGTCTCGTTCACCTTCAGCAAGTGCAATCAAGTTGTTGAGCATACGTTCGCAGATCTGTACAGGAGTTTGAGGCACTCGATATTGTGGCAGGTTTGGAAAACGAGCTTCAGTCAGTCGATTGACGATGTCCTCTTCTGAAAGTTGCTTACCTTGATCGAATGGATCGATCATCTGCGAATCGGTGGGTGTTGCCGACGGTGTAAACTGGACTACGAAGTGCCCCGGCAGACCAATGCCCTGGATGTTCAGATTCAATCGCTTACCGACTTCGATATACAGAACCGACAACGTAATCGGCAGACCTTCTCGATCTTCAATGACTTCATTGATGTAACTATTCGCGCGGGTGTAGTACTCGTGACGACTGCCGTGAACCCCGAGTTCCTCAAACAAATATCGATCCATGGCGGCTAATCGTGCCGCTTCGTCCGCATCTTTTGGTAACGCGCTGAGGATCTCGTCGGCCCACAATTTGATGCGTTCCAGATACGCATCAACGTCAACATCGGGGTTGTCCATACGAGAGATCAGCAACGCCGCGTGCAGCAATGAAACGTCGCTGTCACCTGCCTCATCGACCGGTGCCGAGCCATTCGAATCATCCGCAACTCCCAATACATTTCTGAGTTGCGTGCGAATCACAGATTCGTGAACTTCCACTGCCAGTTCTCGCAGCCGCTTAGCCTTCTTTTCAATTCGATCGGCTTCCGCTGACAATGCGTTTGCCGCCTGATCTCCGAACGGCGTCACACTGGCCGCGACATCTGCGTTGGCGGGATGATTTGGACTCACGCGACCGATAATCTCATTGACTGTAAGTTTCTGTTCATCATTCAACGGCACAGGGGATAAATCGGCAGCAGTTTGAAAACGCCGAAACTCTGCCGGAGTCCCTCGAAACGCCGCCAGTCCAATGCCACCATGCGGAATAACATCATCGCGGGATTCGATAACCTTTTGGCCATTCAGAAAACACTCAAAATGGTCCGCATGAATTCGCACAAGCAATGTATTCCAGGCATTCGGTAGATATGCAGGATGCGGTTCATTGTGCAGGATCGTCCACGAACCAACATCAGGACCGTCGAACCGTGTCAGCCGCAGATTGCCGGCGCTGGGATAAAAACCATAGTGCCGGTCATCACCATCCGAATGAAAAACGAGCCCAGCGGCACCTTCTTCGTCGCCCAGCTTGACATCAACTTTTAAGTCAAAAGGAAACTCGGGTCGAGGAACCTGCTGCAGGCAAAGTGTTCGACCTCCAAACGAAGTGCCGACACCATTGACGATGATTCTGGTTCCCTTGCGTTTCCATTCGCCACCAAACACCGGCTTCCACATCCGGGCATCCAGCGCGCCGATTGTTTTCCAGCGTGACATCGGGATCGGATTCGGTTCGTCAATCATCTCACGAATCAGATTGGCGGGCATAGCATAGCCAACGCCAATCTTTACCGTTGATTTCATGGTCACGAGTCCCACGATCTGGCCGTCTTCCGTCAGAACCGGCCCACCGCTGTTGCCGGGTTCGATGGGCATTGCCAATTCCAGCATCTTCACACCTTCCAACTCGAAGATGCCCGAAAACGTTCCACTGGCTGTCGAATACCTGCGACCACGCGGATGCCCTAACGCGATCAATCGACGATCCGTGGAAACTGCTTCGACTGAAATCGGCAATGGCGGCAGCGTCTCGTTGTCGATTCGAATGATCGCCAGGTCCAGTTGATTGGACGACGCATAAACTTCGAGAACCTTTGCCGTTTTGCCATCCGGCAACTCAACAATGAAATCACGACCATCGCCGATGACGTGTCGTGCCGTGGCAATAAGTCCCGGCCGATCAACAGCGAAGCCAGCTCCGAATCCGGATTCGTCACCCGTGCGATCAGTGGCTCGCACGACGACGAGCGACTTACGCACTTGTTCCGAAAGCGTCTGTTCGGCTTTTTCGATGTCGGATACGACGGCTGCAGCATTGTCAGCCTGAGCCTGAGCAATGCACCTGGCGGGTAGAAGCAAAAGCCCAACCGCGAACAGGAACTGAAATCCTGAGCGCGACCATGTTTTCAGTACTGCACTCACAGGAATCCTCCAAACAGGCCAAGGCTAAACAGTCCAAAGCTAAACCGGCCCGAGGCTAGCGCCTACGGCTCAGTGTGGCACAAAGCCAAATGCCATTTCGTTAGTTGTTGAAACTGATGTGCGACTTGCAACAAGCGAGCTTCGTCCAGCGCGGCCGCTTGCAGTTGCAATCCTACGGGCAGTTTATTCGCCGTCAGCCCGCAAGGCACGGAAATCCCCGGCAGACCGGCCAGATTTGTACTGATGGTGTAAATGTCGCCAAGGTACATCGCCAGCGGATCGTCGAGTTTTTCGCCTAGCTTGAACGCCGGCGTCGGCGCAACCGGTCCAGCTATAACATCAACCGTTTTGAACGCGGCAGCGAAATCATCCGCGATGCGACGTCGGACTTTCAGCGCTTTCAGATAATAAGCGTCATAGTAGCCAGCGGACAGTGCGTAGGTTCCCAGCATGATGCGACGTTTGACTTCGGCGCCAAAACCTTCGCCGCGACTTTGGCAATACAAATCAATCAGGTCATCAAACTTTTTCGCGCGATGACCGTAATGGATTCCATCGAATCTCGCGAGATTGCTGGAGGCTTCACTGCAGGCGATTAGATAATACGTCGCGACAGCATATTTCGAATGCGGCAGGGAAACGGAATGCACTGTCGCTCCCGCGCCTTCCAGCACAGTCAGTGCGTCACGTACACATTGTTCCACTTCGCTATCCAGACCTTCGGCGAAGTGTTCTTCGGCGACACCAATTCGCAGGCCGTGGAGCGGTTGATCGAGCGTTTCAGTCCATGCCGCAGTTGCGACATCCAATGACGTTGAATCACGCTGATCGTGGCCTGCAATACATTCCAGCAACAGCGTTGCACCATAAACATCGCTCGCGAACGGACCAATCTGGTCCAGTGAGCTGGCGTATGCGATCAGGCCGTATCGTGAGACGCGTCCATATGTTGGTTTCATTCCAACTACGCCGCAAAAGCTGGCGGGTTGTCGAATCGAGCCGCCAGTATCTGAACCCAGTGCCAGCGGAACCATGCCCGCAGCCACGGCGACGGCCGATCCGCCGCTGGATCCGCCGGCAGAACGTGTCTGGTCCCATGGATTGCGCGTCACTCCGAAAATAGACGTTTCGGTCGATGAACCCATTGCGAATTCATCGGGATTCAGTTTGCCCACGATGACTGCGTCTTCGGCACGCAAGCGTTCGATCACGTGCGCGTCGTAGGGCGGCAGAAAGTTCTGCAGCATGCGACTGCCGCAGGTTGTTGGTCGATCTTTCTGGCAGATGTTGTCCTTAATTCCGATCGGCAGACCAGCCAGCCGTCCAACCTTTTCGCCCGCCTTGCGCCGGCGATCAATGTCATCCGCCTGCTGCAGCGCGCCTTCCGCATCGACTGAAACAAACGCATTAAGTTCCCCATTGAGCGTCGAGATAAGATCAAGACTTTGCTGCGTCAATTGCCGCGCAGTGATGGAGCCTGAGGTTAACTGTTGAATAAGTTCGCGGGTAGAAGGGCGGTTCATCGTAATACGTCACGCGGTCCGAACAAGGGAATTGCAAGTCTGGAGACCTGCGCTAAAGCTATTCAATATTTCCGAAATCCAGAGTTCGCTGGCGTTCGTCACGAGCAATCAGTTCTTTATACAACAGGCTCGGCTGTATGCCCGAGTTGCGTTGATACTTTCCGGATTCATACTGAGTGATCGCGCCTTCGACTGTATGATAGAAGATTTGACACACCTGAACTCCGGCATAAATTCTTACCGGCTGCACGGCCAGCATTTCGAGTGTCCAGTAGCCGCAGAATCCGACGTCGCCAAAACCAGCGGTGATGTGAACAAACATCCCGAGCCGACCGATCGATGATCGTCCCTCCAGCATGGGCACGAGATTTCGCGTCTGCGTATATTCCATCGTGCGACCCAGGTACATTTTATTGGGTTCAAGGACCAGGCCTTCGGGCGGAATCATGATCTGCCGGTACCGATTGGCGCGCTTCATATCGAGCACAATTTCTTCGTACACCAGTAGTTCATCGTGCAGACGCAGGTTGTAGCTGTTAGGATTCAACTGGTCTTCATTGAAGGGCTCGATCCCGATGTCGCCGCCCAATCGAGCCTTGATTTCACTGCCACTCAGAATCATGAAGCACCTGCCGGTTCGATGGAATCGAAGTCGGCCTATCCAAAATGAAGTGGAATTGAAGAAAAAACCTGCAACCCATCGACGAACGCTATTCCATAAGGTCCGCAGGGTAGGTGACGAACGCCTCGGATTCAACTGCCGGTCCAGAATTGCCTTGCGATTTTTAAGTGCATCTGTCAGATGATGGTGTTCGAAGGGTGCAGTCGCGTTTGATAGTCAAGATGAGAGAGCGATTCTGGGGTGAGCGACAAATAGCAATCTTTCGGAAAGTTTTTTAGGCGAAATTTGATCTCGCCCCGTGCCAGCTCGCCTGGCACGAGCGGAAGATTTGTAATTAGCCAGCATTGACGAACACGAGGCCGGCCCGGTTGGCTTGTCCAAACGGAACGGAAAGTTTTGCACGCTGAAACATGAGCAACGCTGCAAAACTTAGCTTCCTGCCAGGCCCGGCTATTCTGGCGGAGCAGCGTTCTCCTGTTGTGACTCAATGTTCTTCAGGAATTCTTGCAGCTCGGCGCTGATCTTGGCCATGCGAGTCGCATCGGGCACAGCATTTGGACTTGTAATAGCGGCGTAGGCTTCAAGGCGATCGATCGTAAACGCCAGTAGCGCCAGCAGCCTGGGAAGATCGCGTTCGACAGCTTGAGTCAACTGAGCCGCGCGGCCTCTGTATTCTTCACCTTCGTGTGTTGCTTCGCCGAACCAACGCTTAACATTTGGGACCTGCTTCTGAGCGAACTCGACATCGTTCTTGCATTTTTCCAAATGCTTAACTTCTTCGATGCACGATGGTCGAAAGTCGCCCATCTTTCTCATGCGACATTGATGCAATCGCACGCGAGCTTCCGCAACCTCACGCATGCAATTTTCAAATTCATGCTTCCAGAAGCTCGGTCGATCACGTTCCAGCCAAAACAGAATTTGCCGCAACTGCGAATCCATCATCGTGAGACACAAGCGTGCTTCGTCTTGAAACTTAGCGACGGCAGCCGCGAACAGACGGATGGCATCGACCGAACTGACATTTGCAGAATTGGACATAGAAGCACCTCGCCGGAATCGAGCATGTTTTGTACGTTACGCGGTCAGGAATTAGGCCGAATTTGTCTTGCCACGATCGGCCACTTGCTCTCCCCTGCAGGCTGTCGATTTAATCCTAACCCGAAGCGTCAGCGAAAGATTTGTTGGCACGCCACGGAGATGCCACAACGCAATCCCTCACTCACGTTTCGGGTTGTGAAAACAGATTAAATCGACAGTCTGCTTGCCAAGGGGAGAAGGGACATGCGAACGATCGCAGTTTAAGGGTGTCTTTCTGGACCGCGCGAAATGTGGGTTTGGCCACTCGACTTTATCGCACCGGAGTGCAGCCGAATCATCGCAAGTCGCACGTCGTCGAGTGTACCAACAATGACGCACCTGCGAAACGAATAGTCATCAGCGGCGATAGCATGAGTGCCGCAAGTCGGAGTTGACATCCCGCGAAGCGTGAAAGCTGAGCAGTTGTTCGCGAAATTCAGCGATTCAGGCTGTGCAAACTTCTAAGTTTTACTTGCCACGAAAACTGAGCAAAGAGACTATCGTAACCACTGACTTCCGTGTTGTTGCCCCGTCAGATTTGCGCAGTACTGACAACGTTACCGGCTGGAGCTTTGCCGGCCGGAATGCATCCTCGACAGTTGGCTTCAAACTGTCACTAAAGAGAGCTTTTTGTTTCCTTCAATTTTGGAGACAGCTCACGTCAATCACCTAGCTTTTTCGATGGATTCGGCTGATTTAAGACAGCAACCCGTTCCATCAAGTGATTCCTTGAGAAGAAGAAACTGATCGCGTATTTCGAACGAGAGTACGCCGTTTTCCGATTGTTCCTTCGCGATCTCCGACAGTTTTTCATGTCTCGATTCAAGAATCGGAGTTGGTGGAACGGCCTCGTGCCGTGAAAGAAAGGCCAATCGAACAAGGTCGTTTGATAGAAATCGGATGTGTTTTTGGCGAAATGCTACGGCTAGTCGAGTCCAATCTTTAGTCAGGATTCGCACTCTTAATGACAGTCTTGTGGCTTTGCGAACAGCTGGGTCATCAGAACGCTCGACAGTGGCTCGCCATGTAAAATCTCCGGACAATACGGTTCCAAATGTAGCAACGTGTCCGGCCAATTCTGACCTGCGCCAGTCAATCGAATGAATTCGTTTCGGTGCAATCCAAACGAGATCCAGGGAAGGCGATTTTCTAGTCTTTCCATCGCCGACACAGAGTAGATCCCAGTCCGAACCATTGCGATCAACTCTGGCACTTCTTGAACCAAAAAGAACGACGCAGTCTGCAGTTCGTGATAATACTTCCAATGAAGTTCCGGCGGCCTTCAACTTACAATCCAAGTCTTGGAGGTCGTTCATCACGTCGCCTCGCTTTCAGCAAACAGTTGATCAAGAAAATCTTCAAATGCCGTGTATAGATCGGATCTCACTGATTCAGCCTCTTCCAACTTTTGCTCACATTCGACTGTATCATCGTAAAGCGTAAGTGAAGCGATTTCCTCCAAAGTTTCGTGGAATACTATTGCATCATCGGACAGCCCAAACGAACGAAGTGATTTCATGACGGTTTTGGATGAAACTTCACACTTCAATGGTAAATCGGCACCTCTTGCGAAAGCTGACAGTACGACGTCGATCACTACAGAGATGTGCTCAAGGTCTTCCTTAAAAACGATCTCGTGATCCAATTCATCAAGCGCTTCACGAATTTCGGCGTGCGACGACTTGGGGAAAGGGTTAATCATTCAACTCGCCTTGCGAAAGAATCATCGATTGGGACTCCCTTCGTCTGCCACGTTTTCGTGGTCTTTCGACGTGTCTACATTTTCGTCATCCGGAGCTACCAAGTGGCTGGGCTTTGAGAATATCACTTCAGATGCTACCGACTTTTGGTTAGATAATTTGCTGCCAATTTGCGAGATTACATCCACGGGCTCTTTGCGAATTGAATCGTCGGTCTGTTTTGAATTAGAAAAGCCGCTGCCAATGACGATGATGCACGACGCAAAGTAGAAGAAGCCATGCGCACGAAGCACCAAAAAATTGAGAGGAAACCGTCGTAGATGAAGGAATCGAAGGTATATTGCATGAGACGGGCTATCCGGAGCGAACTCGTTTAGCTTTTTGACCGTTCGATATTTGATCCGGCGCCGAGGCTCGAATACTGGTGAACCTGATCGCCTCAGACCGGCCTCGATGGCTCTGGCTCTCAGCGAAAGGGCTGATTCGAATTGCTGTTGCAGTGCTTCCAGGAGGAAGAAAGCAAGAATCATTATCAAGGCCGCGATATGATACCAAATCGGATGTTGCGTCAATGTAGCGCCGAACAGAATGGCAGCCAAAAACGCTACAAGCCAGTTCTTCAAGTGGAATTTGAATTCCCCAATCTTGATGGATTGTCTTTCCGGGACAACTCATCTGGTCGCTCACAATATCTCGTTCGATCTTGGGTTTCTACGAGCCGAGTTGTCAGCCTGCGGAGTTCCCATGCCGGGCTCGTTTGGTCGTTTGTGCACCATGCAAATTGCTCGGGGACAGCGAGCCGTGCATAACGCGAAGTTGTCATCAGTTGCGTCGTCGCTTCGAATTCCAACGATTGCAAATGCTCTTCGGGCCATCGTGGATGTCGCCGTCACGGCATTCACCGGAATGCTTTTTTCTGCCCGGTAATCGAAGCACGAGTACCGTGGCTGATGTAAAATCGCCAATGTTGCGGTATGCAATGCCGGATTTTGGTACACTTGCAATCCTCAATACTTCGGTCTGCGCCCGGCAGGATTGAATTGCCGTCGAATCAGGACGGTAACATTGATTGCTTTGTGATTTACGACCCTCTCACCATGAAAAGAGCAGTCTCATGCGAAAAGATCTCACTGACATTACAATGGTTGTGGATCGCAGCGGTTCCATGGAATCGATCAAGGCGGATGCGGAAGGTGGCATTAACACTTTCATTGATCAGCAAAAGAGCGAACCTGGCGAAGCATTACTGACACTCGTGCAGTTTGACAATGAGTACGAGTTTGTTCATTCGGGAATTCCAATTCAGCAGATTCCGAAGTTTAAAATGGTGCCTCGCGGATCGACCGCGCTGCTGGATGCGATCGGGCGTGCCATCAACGAAACCGGTGCTCGGCTTGCAGTGATGGACGAAGCGCAGCGTCCGGGTCTTATTGTTTTTGTAGTCGTCACAGATGGCCAGGAGAATTCGAGTCGAGAATTCAACCGCGATCAGATTCGCAGCATGATCGAGCATCAGCAAACGGTCTACAGCTGGCAGTTCTCATTTCTTGCCGCGAATCAGGACGCATTTGCAGAAGGCACATCACTTGGAATCGCCGCTGCGGGCATTGCCAACTTCTCAGGCGAAAAGATCAGTGGCGCACATATGGCGATGGCAAGAAAAGTTTCCCGCATGCGTCAATCTGTCAATGCCGGGGAAGCGATTGATAATAACTTCACTGAGGAAGAGCGACAGTCAATGCTGTGATCGTGCTGAGCCAGCGGGCCCGGCGTTTTCTGCAGTTGTTTCTCGTCACCATTCTATTGATTACTCAAGGGCAACTCCATGAAGCCAACTCTTGGACTATTCGTCCTCTTCATCCTTATGAATCCTCTGAATGCAGCAGAGGAAGCATTTCCGCTGAAAGCCAAACGCATTCTGTTTCTGGGCGATTCCATCACTGCTGCTGGTGGCTTCGTGAACATGATTGAATTGCAGTTGCGACTCCATGGCGTTGATCCCATGCCGGAATTGGTGAATGCGGGGCTTCCCAGCGAGACCTGCACTGGTCTGTCGGAACCGGATCACCCGTTTCCTCGGCCTGACGTTCATGAACGACTTGACCGCGCGCTGGCGGCCGTCAAGCCTGATGTTGTGGTCGCGTGTTATGGCATGAATGACGGAATCTATTTTCCTTTCAGTGAAGAGCGTTTTCAGAAGTATCAACAAGGCATCAATCGGCTGATTGAGAAAGTGCATGCTTCGGGAGCAAAGCTCGTTCTGATGACACCGCCGCCGTTCGATGCGATGCCATTGAAGGCCGCTGGGAAGCTGCTGCCTGCGGGACAGGAAAAGTATGCGTGGTTTGCTGTTTACGAAAACTACGATCAAGTGATTCAGAAGTACGGCGAGTGGTTGCTGGAACAGAAAGATCGCACGGAAATGGTGATTGATCTCTACACGCCGAGCATGGCCTTCTGGAAGCAGCAACGCGAAAAAGATCCCAATTTCACGGTCGCACCAGATGGCGTGCATTGCAACAGCGAAGGGCATCGCACGATCGCGGAAGCGGTACTCAAGGCTTGGGGCGTAGAATCCTGGCGGCCAGCCAGTGCCGAGATAATTCAACTGGCAAATCAGAAAGGAACGGTCCTGCACGATTCATGGTTAAGCCGAATTGGCCACAAACGACCGGGGACGGCGGAGGGGTTGCCTTTTGAAAAAGCCGTCGAAAAGGCGGCTGAAATTGATAAGCAACTGCTGCCAATGATCGATAACGCGCGCTAACAGCCTGTCGATTTGATCGTAACCCGACGCATCAGCGAGAGATTTGAGACCAGGAATGCAGGCCATTCCATCCCTCACTGGCGTTTCAGGTTGCAAAAACTCATGAAATCGACAGCTTGCTGGTGCGTTTCAAACAGGCAGCTTTAGCACATACGCATTTTTGGGCTTAGTACAGTTCAAAGCCGCAGGTGCCGCGAGTCGCTTTCAAAAAGCCGCCAATGGCGTGGTTTGGAAGGCTTGTCTTTATGTAAGCATGTCACTACAACGAAGGTTTTCAGCCTCACAAAGACGGCTCCCGCACGATGCACAAAGTTGTTGTTGAAGAGCCCTATAAATTTGTCCCCCCCTATCGCGGCCGTTGGCTTTCGTGGATGTTTCGGCTTTGGCTGAAACCCTATTTGCGAAAAACTCATGGGATCGTCAAATGTACATATGAGGGGCTGGAGCATGTTCGCGAATCCATAAATGCCGGACATGGGATTCTGCTGTGCCCGAACCATTGTCGTGATTCTGATCCGATGCTGATCGGCATGCTGTGTCGAGCCATCCCCAGCCACGTGTTTTCGATGGCCAGTTGGCATATCTTTAAACAAAGCCGGATGGAAGCATTTGTTGTCAGCAGGCTGGGTGGATTCAGTATTTATCGAGAAGGCATGGACCGTCAGGCGTTGGATGCTTCGGTGCGCATTGTTGCGAATGCGGAACGTCCGCTGGTCGTATTTCCGGAAGGCGTGATCTCTCGCACGAACGATCGATTGAACGCCTTGATGGACGGTGTTTCGTTCATCGCTCGGGTGGCTGCGAAGAAGCGAGCGGAAATCCATCCCGGCAAAAAAGTCGTTATTCATCCGATCGGCATTCGATATCGATTGCAGGCGGATCTGGCTCAATTGACTGACCCAGTGCTCGCGAAACTGGAACAGCGCACGTTCTGGAAGACTCAGGAGCATCTGTCAACGATCGATCGCATCGGGCGATTGGCGATGGCATTGCTGGCGGCAAGAGAAATTGAAGTACTGGGCGTAACCCAATCCGGTACTGTGCGAGGCAGAATCGCCAGCCTGATCAATGCGATGCTGCATCCGATTGAAAAGCAATGGCTGGATGGCGCTCGTGTTGGTGACGTGATCGTGCGGGTCAAGGATTTGCGATCGGTGATCCTGGCGGACTTACTGAAAGGTACACTGACTCCGGAAGAACGCACGTTGCGTTGGAGGCAGCTGACTGATTGCTACTACGCCCAGACCTTGTCGATGTATCCCGAAGGCTATCTGGATGAAGGCGTCCGTGGGCGCATGACGCCCGAACGCATTGTTGAAACGGTTCAGCGACTGGAAGAAGACCTGACCGACCATGTCACCGTTCATCCCGCCTGGCGTGTTGAGTTTCGGATTGGCAAAGCGATCGTGATCGATCCGACTCACAGAAAATCACGGGGTGGGGATGTCATCATGCAGAATCTTCGCGAGCAGTTGCTGAGTCTGCTGGAAATTGAGGATTGGTGGCCACCGCAGCCTGTGACACCATTCGAGGGATAGTCCTTGAAAAACCGATTTCCGTTTGGTGAAAATGTTGTTCATTTTCGTGCGAGTCTGAACAACGGAGGTATACAATCCGAGGCGTGAAACGCGGTGCTTGTTCCGAGGCTGGAGCCCCGGAACGAGCTTTATTTTCGGGGCACGAATGTGGCTAATTTTCGACGCAAACGCCGACATCTCAGTCTGCCCATCTGGAGCAGCGTAGTCCTGATGACCATCAACATCGCGTTGATGGTGGTACTAATTGTCCAGTTGGGACAGCAAAAGCTATGGCTGGCACTCACACTTGGATCTGTGGCGTTGGGGATCAGTCTGTTTGGAATTTCGTTTTATTCATTTCTGACGATCAAAGAAATTCAGCTCAATCGACGACAGTCCAATTTTGTTGATAGTGTCACACACGAACTGAAGACACCGATCGCAGCACTTCGCTTGTATCTTGATACCTTGATCCTTCGCGAGCCGGAACAAAAAGATCGCCACGAATTTTACGCCACGATGAATTCTGAACTCGCGCGATTGGATGGGTTGATCAATAAATTGCTGGAGGTTGCCCGTCTGGACGCCATTGGGCATCAGAATGAACCGGAAACAGTTTTGCTCGGGGATCTTCTGCGTACCTGCGCGGAGGCTGCCTGCCTGCATCATAAACAGGAGATTGCAGAAGTCTTTCAATTTGAGATTCTCCCGTTGGCATTAACATCACGTCGCATATTGCTGGAAATGATTTTTGGCAACCTGCTGGACAATGCGGTGAAATATGGTGGCAATCCACCAAAGGTGACTGTTCATGCGTTTGCCCGTGGTCGTGATCGAGTCGTTGTGCGCGTGAGCGATAACGGGCCGGGCGTGCCCGCTGAAAATCGACGCCGCATATTTCAACTGTTTTTCCGAGGCCGCGACGAACTCCAGCGAACAAAAACTGGCACAGGTCTTGGACTCTATATTGTCCGCACTTTGGTAGGATTCCTGAAAGGCAGCGTTGCTGTCGCCGACGTAGAAGCCGGAAAGGGCAGTGTCTTTGAGATAACATTGCCAGGTCGTCAGCTTGAAGTCCCGGAATCAGAAAATCGCGACGCTCGTAAGCGGGTGTCTGAACTGGCACTGTCAGCAAAGGAGAACGCGCCGTGAGAATTCTGGTTGTCGAAGACGAAGATGCGATCGCTCGGGGACTGCGTTTCAACTTCGAGCGCGAAGGGCATCAGGTGGACCTGGCTGGCGACGGACCCGCCGCGCTGGAGATCTACGAATCCGCTCAGCCGCCGATCGACCTTGTGGTGCTTGACCTGATGCTGCCTCAAATGAGCGGTTACGAAATCTGTCGCACTCTTAGGCGACTGGATACCGAAATTCCGATCATGGCATTGACAGCACGGACGCTGTCGGAAGATAAAGTACAGGCATTTGATGTTGGCGTCGATCAGTATATGACGAAGCCGTTTTCGTTGCCGGAGCTATTAAGCCGCGTCAATAATCTGCTCAACAAACGCCGCCGCACGCTTGAGCGTCGATCAGTGCGGCCGACGGAAGACATAGTTCGGTTCAGTGATGTGACAGTAGACTTTGGGCGTTTCGAGCTGCGTCGCAACGGCGAAGTTCATTCACTGACCACTCGCGAGCAGGAGTTGCTGCGATACTTTCTGGAACATGATGGTTCAGTGCTGTCTCGCGCGCGATTGCAGTCGGACGTGTGGAAGGATTCGGCCGACATTTCGAGTCGTTCGATCGACAACTTTGTCATGCGACTGCGACGGATGATCGAACAGGACCCGTCGTCGCCAAAGCATCTGCTGTCGATTCGCGGCACCGGCTACCGTTTTCTGCGTGAGCCAGCACCAGACAGCGTGAATGAATCATCCGGGACTGATCCGTCAGCGTAATCGCAGGGCTGCGTTGGTTGCTCATCAATTCTTAACAGAGTTCTGTTAGCCTCAAGAATGATTGTTTTTCCTGAGATTTACGAACCTGCTCCAATATCACAGATCGATCGGTACTGGACGGTTAAGGATGATTGTGATGCCGAAATACGGCCCGGCTAGATTCTTGCGTTATGAAACATCTGACCAATCCGCGTCTAAGTCTCCATTCGCAACGAGCCTGATGTTCCTAATTCTGTTCACGGGATGTGGCGGTGGCGAAGACTTCAGCAAGCCGCCAGCTCAAATCCAGGGTCAACTGTCAAAGGTCGATTCTGCTCCTGCGGCAGAACCCATCGCCAGCGGAGTTGATGGCACGACGCCCTCGGACACTTCTGAGTCGGCGACTCTGGACAAGCCGGAAAATGTTGCAGCGAGCGATCCCGCTGGTGACGCAGCAGATCCTGCTGTGCCACTGGAATCGACGGTGACTGATGCAACCGCAGTTGCCCCAGCGAACACCGAATCTCAAAAGATAGTGGCTCCAGCGGATCCTGCATCGACCACGCCAGCATCGACCGAAAGTACGGAAGTGATGACTGCGAGTGGCAAATCTGCGGAGGCGATTGCCGAAAAGAAAGCCGCCAACAGCGAGAAATCGGTGATGGGGAATGCGGGCGGTTTACTTGGTAGCCTGAAAGGAAAAAGCGATAAGGGAGCAGCAGCTGCTGCCAATCCCGCGTCAAATCCGGATGCAGCGCAGATCACGGCTCGATTTGGTCGTATGGCATTGTCGCGTCTGCAGTGGCTGCAACTAGTTTCGGAACTCAGAAGTCAGTTTTTCATCGCAACTACGCCTGACGGTAATGGGCTGGCGGGATCATCGGGTGAACGGAGCCTTGAGATTATTCATTCTCAATTAGCAGTCCGAAGCCAAGCTGCAACTGCTGCCGCTACTGGCCCAACTGAGGTTGCGGTGGAGCCTGTCCACATTCCTGTTTCCGGTCTGCCAGGAATTATTAATTCCATCGAACTGACAAACGACGGAAAGCAGGTTTTAGTTGGCACAACCGATGGAAGATTGTTGGTGAGAAGTGCGGCCAGTACGATCGAATGGGATCTGTTCGCACGGGATTTGTTTCTGTATCAGGACCAGCATCGCCGAACGGCACGATTGAGTCACACGGCCATCGTTGCGATCCGTAGTCTTCCGGACAATCGGTTTCTAACCGTCGATGGGGCTGGAAAATGCGCGTTCTGGAATATGAACGAAGCCATTCTTCCGATTACGCAAATTCTTGAAATGACTGTCGAACAGGCGAATTCGCCTGAGGCCGAAACTATACCTATCGAGCCCGCAGTGTCGTTCCAGGTCTCAGGTTTCGAAGTCTTGAGTATCACCATTTCGGATGATCTTAAGCTTGGCGCTATAGTGACGTCTTCGGAAGAGGTTTCTGTTTTTCAAACGGATACCGGCACACTTATCGAAACTCTGACGACAAAGCAGTTCGCGGATACTCAACCCGTTTGTGTTGAATTCATCGCGGATGGCAAAGAGATCCTTGTAGGACTGGCGGACGGTCGAATACTGCGTCGAGGTCTGGGGGGAAATCCTGTGTCCGGGGTTGATGATCAGGGCCAGACTGTTGATTACGATACGATTTTCGTGCCGGATGTTCAGGGGCAGGTTCGTTCCGTCACCAGTATTCGCAGGCTGTCCGGAAGTCGTGCAATCTACTTCGGCACAATCGATGGCACGGTTGTCCGGTTTGACATGTCTCAGCGGCGAATTGATCACTCAAAGAAACGCCATGCTGCCTCGGTAATTGAATTCGTAGCCACGAAGCACGGAGTTCTGTCTGTAGGGCGCGATCGTGCGGTTCAGTTATTTGATGTTCCGATAACGGCACACTCAGCAATGCAAAAATCGGAAATAGTCTTTCAACTCCCCCAGGACGAAACGCTTGACGTAGTGGTTGCCGAAGAATCGCAAGCTCCGAATTCCGTCGCATCGAATTCCTCGCAGACATCAACAAGACCGACGCAAACACGGATTACTGAAAAGCCGCCCGATGCAGTGGATCTCAGTCTTGCCGGAATAAGGCCGACTGATTCAACCCTGGCACTGTTTGGTCATCAACTGCGATCAGAAGCCGATGCTGCGAAGCAATTAGCACTTCGCAAAAAAATACTTCAGCATCGCGGAGAGAATTCAAAAGCTGAAGGCCTGGGAAAGGAAACAGAAGAAATCCCTAACGGACCGCCGCTTCGTGTTGCTGAAGTCACGACTCAAATGCAGTTTACGCCTGGAAAATGGTCACGCATTGTGCTTGCCATATCGGACGACGGTACAACCGCAGCGGCTGTGCATAACTCAACATCCAGCGACACGGTGTCATCGGCGATTGCGGGATCGATGAGTCTGTACGATATGACAACCGGGATCGCACTGCGACATTGGCCACAGCCAGTTCCTGCCCGAAGCCAGCATCTGAAAATTCTGAACGGCGTGCTGATTGCAAACCCGGCAGTCACTCGCTTCTGGAGTTCGACCGGACTGGCCGAACGCGATCCTCTAAGACCCGTTTCAGCGAGCCTTATTTCAACCGATTCCAAAGCCGTGTTTTTAGGCGGTGCCAGCATGATCGGCGTGGCAATGCCCGCGCTGACTCGGTTGAATCCGAGTGATAGAACGAAGTTGTCAGGGTTTGATCTCTTCGAATTCATGATCACTGCGATGGCCTCGTCGAGTAGTGGCGACCATCTTTTCATAGCAACACGCGAACGAGAGCAAACGCGTCTTCTGGAGGTGAACCCAGTGACGCTGTCAATTGAGCAGGAGGTGTTTCGTCATCCTTTGAAAGGCAGGATTCCGAGTGATATGAAAGATCCCTCTCTGCTGCCTCCGTCAGGAACAACGATCATTCAGCCTTCTCAAAGTGACAAGTTTCTACTGACATGGGGTTCCTACGATAACGGAGAAAAGTTACTGCTTTGGAAACGCGGTAACGCTGGTTGGCCCCAGGAGAACGTAACGCCGATTTCCGTAGCTGACGCACGTCCGGATCTGGATGCGATCGATCAACCAGTAACGTTTGTAAATCAGCAGGATAGTCGTCTTGCTATATTAACCACCAACGGACTCTTGATACATGGTATACGAAAAGCAACTGTCGAACATGCAATTCCAATTCCCGCGGTCAGCGATCATCGACCGCCCTGTGTTTTTACACCGGATGGAAAATGGTTGCTCGCTGGCGATGGTGATGGTGCAGTCTGGGCGGTCTCTTTGATAAACCCGAACTCTCCGCCACTCAAGTTTGCTGCTCAAACGGGCCCAGTTGCAGGGATTTCGATATCTCCGAATGGTCGATACCTTGTCACGATCGGCGAAGAAAATGTCTTACGGTCATGGCGCGTGGATGGGTTCCTGAAGCGGTAACTGGCGAGCGACATGCGTCAGCTTGTCCGTATCCGTCGGCCCAACGAGCCCGAACGCACTGCTAACGCCGCTCTGATCGGTCACTCTCCTTCGAGATTCTGAAATCGATGCATCATTTCCCGTTCTTGTTTTTCCAGATCAGGTTTTGACAGTTGCAGGATAAAGATCACCAGAGCTGTCACCACGATAATCAGCAATCCAACACCCAGTCCCAACATTGCATTTCGGCTAAGTTTTAGCCCAAAAACTTTTTCGCCAATAATCAGGTCTTCTGCGGAACCTGTTGCAGAAGAATTCGAACTTCCGGAGGCATCGGAGCCCCGCTCTGGCAGGATAGTCAGCGTCATCAGGTCTGCACCGATCCGCAGTCGTGTCGCACATTCTACGCAGCGACCGTTGCGCCCGGCATGTTCCGGTCGCAACCGAAATTCCTTTCGGCATTGCGGACAATTGATAACCCCTGCGGTCTTCGCCCTGGACACTCGCCCCGTATCAATGGCCACGCCAGACGAACCTGGGATACGCTCAGTCCGCACAGGCCGCTTGCGTTTCACAGTCGTGGCATCAGCTTGAGACTTCACGCTGGAATCCGCGGGGACTTGTCTACGTCGTGCTGGTGTTGCTGGTGTTGCTGGTGGCGAACTATGGATTTTCGATGACGATTCAGAGGCCGCTGTCAGACCGGCGATGCAGGCTTCTGCAAATTCCTCGCAAGTCAAAAAACGCTCATCTGGCTTCTTTTTGAGCGCCTTTGCGAGAGCCTGAGCCGTCGTCACTGGCACTGATTTTCGAACGTCACTAATCAACGGCAGTACACGCCGAGTTTGATTCACCATCGTGGCCGACGGAGTTTTACCAAGCATCGGCGGTGTGCCCACCAGAGTGTTGTAAACCGTGATTGCCAGTGAATACTGGTCCGCTCGGCCGTCGTAGTCTGAGCCCAGCACGATTTCCGGAGCCACAAAATTGGGTGTACCGACGACAAATCCAGCGGCGGTTTCGTCCGCTGCATTCTCCTCCGGTTCGCCGTACATAATTTTCGTCAAACCAAAATCGGCCAGGAATGCATTGCCCGTTTCGTCAAACAGAATGTTGGCCGGTTTCACATCGCGATGCACGACCTTTCGTTGATGCGCGAAATCCAGAGCCCTGGCAATCTGCAGCAACCATGTTTTGATCGAATCAACTGGCAACGCTGTCGGCTGGCCGTTTCGAGCCTGCATCTTGTCCGACAGACAGCCACCAGAAAGATACTGCATAACGACAAACGGAATGTTGCTGTGCAGACCAATGTCCAGAATACTGACGATATGCGGATGCTGCAGTTGGACCAGTAATCGACTTTCTCGTCGAAAGCGTTCTCGCAGCCCGTCGTCCAGCAGTTTGTGTTTTTTCGGGACCTTGACAACGACTTCCGTTTCCAGCCGATGATCAAATGCTCGATACACAATCGCCATACTGCCCTCGCCGACGCGCGCAACGATCTTGAATCGGTCGTCAGCGAGTGAGGCACCGATTAAGAATTCCGGGTCGAGCAGCCCCGCTGCCATCTGGAAACCCTTCTGAAATATTACTTAAGAAAAGAGGCGTACATGCTACCGAACTTCCGTCGGTCAAAATCCACAATGATTCATCAGGGTACGGCAGAGCATGAAAATGCGACACGCCTGGATGTTAATTCTGTGTTAATCCGGCGCAAGTCGGTGTTTGCGGGAAGTTGCGGGGCGAATTCAGGAAAACAAGGAAGAAGGCAGATGGCACAACAAATCAGTTTGGCAAAAGAAACTCCGAAAAATTCACTCAACATTAAAGAATCATTTCCACAATGACATGCAAATTGTCCTCCCGCTGGCCCTACCGCAGCGGCGACGCATTGGACAACACCATCGCTCGGCAGCAACGATGATTCATGGTGACGTGGAAATGGTTCTGGCAGTGGCTCGAAAGTGCGATTTGCTGGACTACGGTCGCCGTCCCAAATTCTTCAATCGGGACTTCACGTCGTGACAGATTCTTCATGTTCCTCCATCGCTGTTGTTCCTGTTTCGGACGGACAGGAACTCATCAAAACGATCGTACTTGTTGATTCTCCGCAAATCACAAGGCCGGTAGCTGAGTATCTGCGACAGGCCAATTGGACTGTCTATGAAGCCTCCAACTGCGGCCAGGCACGCGGTCTGGTAGCGCGATTTAAGCCTGAATTTGTCATTATGGAATTGTTGCTGCCACTGGAAACCGGTTTCGAATTTTGTGCGTATCTCAAGAAGGCAAATTGTCGAATCGCGGTCATGATCTTTACAGAGGTGCAGCTGGAAGAAGCTCGCAACATCGCCATGTGGGCCGGAGCTGATGCCTATTTGACAAAACCAATTGATCCTGGTCGTCTGTATCAACAAATCCTCAACACTGCGACGCGAGTCAGTATGAGGATCCAGCAGGCCGAAACGGGATACGGAGGGAGTATTTCATTCCGGTGCAAGTGCGGTAAGTCGCTCAAGGTTGGTTCACAGCATGCCGGCCGCGCGGTCGTTTGTCCAGGCTGCAAACATCTCGCAAAATGCCCGGAATCGTTGCTGGATTCAGGAACATTGTTTCGTTCGATGATGGAGGAAAGGCGTGGTCTGTGTTCCAGTCATACGGGCATTCAGTGTCAGTCATGTCGCAAAACAGTCGATCCACGAAAGTGTCGCGTGCGGGACCACTACGAATGCTACCACTGCCATCGCCACATGACTGTCTCCGCTGATTTCCTTGACCAATGGCAGTTGTTCTTCGGTGATAAAACCGAGGACCTTCCAGTGAAGAATTTCAATCCGTTGCGTTATGTTTTTGTGCAGTGCGAGCATTGTCGCAATCTGCATCAGTACTTTCGCGACGCTGACAATCCCCAGCCCTGCTCTTCCTGTGGGCACCAGCATTCACTTCCTTCCATTCGTGGCGTTCCGATTTCTCGCGCTGCCCTTGCAAGTACCGGGCGTCTGTTTGAGTTCCGACTTACGGACGGTCGCAATAAGCTGTTTCTGCTTCCGTCACGGCGAAAGTGGATGGTTGGAAATTCAGCGGAGTGCGCCATTTCGTTACCGAGTCAGCCGTTGCTTCCGAACCACTGTTTCCTGAGAAACACGCCTGATGGCCCTTCGCTGATTCCGATCGATCCGGCAGCTCCAATCTCTGTTAATGGAACGTCCGTTTCGCAAACAACTCTGTTACGGCCCGGAGACGAGATTCAACTGGGCAGCGTGCATCTTTCACTGCATGGAACACCCGAGCGTCAGTTAAGAACACGATTGTCGGGGATTCTGAATGACGTGGTCGAGCGGCAGAAGCTGGTTGGTGAACTGGAACTGGCCGAACCGGCCGCTAAAGTTCTGCAATACCATTGGGAACTCGAACGACTTCGCTGGATCGAATACCTTCGCAGTCAAGCAGCCAATGCATCAAGTGAATCCAGCCTCATTCAACAGGCCAGTGGACCGAATCTTCATTGAAGATTCACAAAAATATCGAAGCTTCGGACCCTACGAAGACTTCAATCAAAAACGCTCGCACGCTCGACAGTTGGGACCGGTCAATGAGATTTCTATTTTGCATAATCGGCCTTGTTGCTCTGGAGTTTGCATCGGTGAGGCTGTGTCTTGCGCAGGAACCGAGCGAGGATAGAAGCGGAGCCAACCATGTTTCTTTGGCTGTAGAAGTGTTCCAGAAGATCGGATATCGCAAATCGCCCGATGAGGAACTTGTATTTGTCGCCCCCAGCAATGTCACGGATGCGGATCTCGCAGCCATCCCAGACGTTCCTGTTGCGTTCGGGCTGCATTTTGCAGCCAGCAACATTACAGAGTCCGGCCTGCAGACGCTCTCGCGTCTTCGTAATCTGAAATCGCTCAATTTGCTCTACACAAAGATTCGTTGCGAGTCGGATTGTGGCTTCGCGCAGATGGAACATCTGACAGACCTTAACGTTCATGGCTCACCGATAACTGATCTAGGTCTCAAGCAAATCAGACTCATACCGCAGCTAGCGACTCTCGATTTGCAGGGGACCGAAATTACCGGCGAAGGATTGGCGGAGTTGTCTGATAGCAAGACGCTGCAATCGCTGGAACTTGACCTGAAAGACGAAAGCCTGCATGCGCTCAGCAAGGCTGGATTGCTTCATGTTCTTCCCTATTCCGAAAGTGAAAACGAGGCATTGCCTGACTCCGATAATGAGATCGTAACACTGCATCTCAATGGATTTTACGGCATCGAGATCACGGACAATTCCATCAGTGCGTTAACCAGGCTTCCGAAGCTTCGCACATTGAATTTGATCGGTTCCTCGATAACGGACGTGGGCATTGTCGAGCTGGCAAACTTGCCGCAACTTTCGCGTCTAAGTCTGGAGCAGACCAAAGTCACAGATTCCGGAGTGGAAGGACTATCAAAGCTCGGCAAGTTGTCATCTCTGAGCCTTGACGCAACGGCAGTCACTGACACAGGTTTGAAACCACTGGCGGACAATGCTCGACTGACCACCATCAGCCTGAACCGAACTAGGATTACTGATGCAGGAGTCCGCATTCTCGCCAAGAGTGTCCATTTGAAAGAACTCAGCATAGGATCAACCAGCGTGACACTTGCGGGAATGCCGGAGATTTCCAACCTTCGCAACCTGACTAAGCTGAGCGCCAGCCACACCAAAGTCACGGATGTGGGGCTGAAAGAAATCGCGAGGTTGCCTAATCTGGTCAGTCTGGACCTGATCCTCTGTGACATCACGGACATCGGCCTGAAAGAACTCAGCGTTCTCTCCAAACTGGAAACACTGCATTTGAATCGCACTCAGATCACCGACGCAGGCCTGAAAGAACTTCAGGGACTCACGAATCTCTCCACCCTGAGCCTCAGCGCGACGCAAATCACCGATGCCGGATTGCTTGAACTTGATGTTCTCCGGAACATGAAAACGCTCATCCTGTATGGGACGCCCGTCACCAGCGCGGGGGTTGAGAAACTGCGGAAGAAATTGCCGCGCTGTGAAGTTTTCATGTAGTTGAGTTTCGAACCGGCGGCCCCTGAAAACTCCCGCGACCATTTCTCTCGACCAGTCAATTCACCCGATGAACCGTCCCCGAAAACGAAAGAAGAATTATCCCGCCGTGGCGACTCCGGAAGGTGCAGAGCTTTCCGACGGGCGGGCCTTGTCTCCTTTGCAGCTGGACATCGCAATTTCTACTGCTCTCGCACTGATTACACTGATTCCGTACGCACAGACATTCTCATTCGACTTCGTCAACTTCGACGATCCGGGATACGTTTATGAGAATGTTTTACTGAGGGATGGGTTGACTCTGGCGTCTGTTTTTGATGCAACATTCGGCTTCCATCAGGCGAACTGGCATCCGCTGGTGTGGCTTTCATATATGCTTGAGATTGAGCTGTTCGGGATGTCTCCCGGCCCTATGCATATTACCAATGTCGTGCTCCACATTCTGAGCAGCCTGGTCCTCTATCTTTGGCTGCGTTCTGCGACAGGTTGCATAGTTCGCAGTTTGCTTGCGGCATTGATCTTTGCCATTCATCCGGAGCACGTGGAATCTGTTGCCTGGATCACGGAAAGAAAGGATGTGCTGAGCACGCTGTTTTTTTATATCACACTGGCGAGTTACACCAGATACTGCCAGACTGCGGAGAAATTCTGGTACATCGGATCACTGATCGCCTTTGCCATAGGACTCACCGCCAAGGGTATGCTGGTGACGGTTCCGGTTGTCCTGCTTCTGATTGATGTCTGGCCACTCAACAGGTTGCAACTCGATTGCTCCTTCTTGACGCTTATCAAAGCGCTGCGACGACTGGTTGCTGAGAAGATTCCCTTTATATTGCTGTCGGCGGCGCTTTGTTTGATCACGATTGCGGCTCAAAAGAGCGGAGGCGCAATGACCGATTTGCAAGTCCTGACGATTGGTGAACGACTTGCGAATTCAGCGGTCGCGTGCGTCCGGTATTGTTTGATGACAGTGTGGCCGCTCGGATTATCCGTTTACTATCCGATGCCGGATGGTGGTTGGCACATTGGTGTCGTTGTCCTTGCGTTCCTTTTTCTTGTCACGGTCACGACCGTCTCCGTTTTGTTTCGAAAGAATCGACCGGTGATACTGGTGGGATGGATGTGGTTTCTGTTTACGCTGGTGCCTGTGATAGGCTTGGTCCAGGTCGGAATTCAGTCAATGGCCGACCGCTACATGTATATTCCTGGAGTCGGGCTTTCGCTGCTGTTGGTCTGGAGCATTCCAGACCGCTTCTTCCGGTTCGACGTTCTGCCAATCTCCGTGATGGCGCTGTTGACCGCTATTCTTCTGAGTGTGACGTATTTTCAGGTGAGTTACTGGCGCGATAGTATTTCACTTTTTCGGCATTCGATTGATGTTGTTCCAAAACGGAACGTCGTTGCGTTTCACAATCTTCCGCTGGCCTATCTTCGCGCGAGAGACTACGAAAAAGCCATCGACATCCTGCAGCCCGCGCTGAATGCATACGACACCGATCCCGTCCTCTGGATTCACCTCGGAAATGCCATGCGCGGTTTGAACAGATCCGACGACGCGATTGAGTGTTTTAGAAAAGCGGTCAAGTTCGACCCAACCTCCAGCGAGGCTCTGAACAATCTTGGCCTCCTTTTGTGCCGTACAAATAATGCCGAAGGGATGCACTATATTCAAAGAGCGATCGAAGCAGAACCGGGAAACGCCCACGCCCACAACAGCCTTGGCAATGCCCTTGTTCGCGCGGGCGACCTTTCCTCGGCGGAAAAGAGTTATCTGACCGCGATCAGGCTGGGCAACCTTCCGGAAGCAAAACAGAATCTGGATTACATCCTAAGTTTGCCAGAAGTCGATTCGGCGATAAAAGAGTAGACATAGTTCGCCGGATTTCGTCTCAGAGTCTGCTCCCAATGAGTCTGTGAATCGTGGCGAATGTATCAGTGTAAGTTGTATTTAAAGACAGAGATCAATGAACGAATCTGCGACAGCAATCAATCAAAGTCATCGTTTCAGATACGCATTCTTGTGGATGGGTTGGCTGGTGCCTCAACTGCTGTTGCTTGGCCCCTGTCTGCTTGGATGGCGTGTATTGATTCCGTGCGAATTATTAGCGCTACCGGGCTATTATCTTCCCGAAACCGACGAACAAGCGGTTTTTGCTCCCGGTCATGTGGCCCTTACCGATTTGGTTCTAAGTTTTCCAATGGCCAGAAAATTCGCCACTAGTGAATATCGGGAAGGCCGAATTCCGCTGTGGCAGCCTTCGAATTACTGCGGCACGCCGTTTGCCGGATGGCCAAAGTACTCGCCCTATGAGTTAGTTTATGCCGCTTTCCCGGCTCCGGAAACTCTTGCATGGATTCAGCTTTTCCAGAATATTGGATTCGGATTGGGTTTCTGGTTTTTTCTGACACGCAGCCTCTCAGTACCGTTTTGGCCGGCTGCGATCGTGAGTTGGTGTGCGCCATCCATGGCGTTTCTCGCGTTGTGGCAGGGCTATCCTGTCGCACCACCTGTGATTCATCTCCCGTGGCTCTTCCTCGCGGCCGATGCGACCGTGAAACGACCATTCGGCTGGGGACTTGTGGGAGTAGCACTATTAACGGGAATTATTCTGAATTCAGGCCAGCCGGATATGGGCGGACTGGTTTTGCTGACGTGCGGACTTCGCGTCGTTTGGCAGATTTTGATCGACCTGAAAGAAAGCAGGAAGTGGAGCAAATGCATTCAGCAAATTGTCGGACTGTGCGGCGGATGGAGCATCGGATTTCTGCTGGCAGGAGCGTATCTGCTACCACTTGTAGACTATATGGGGGAAGGTAGTCGCGTTGCTGCTAGGGCGTCTGGTATTGAAGAGCGACCGCCAGTCGGAATCAACGCGCTCTGGGGATTATTTCTGCCAGAATCTGAGGGAGGTTGCCGCGCAGGATCGATTTACATTGGGGCATCGGGAAACATCCTGGAGAGTTCCGCAGGAGCTTATGCAGGGTTGATCGCAGTTCTTTGGCTTGCGCCTTTGGCGATACAAAACCGCCCTCGACGTAAAGAGATACTTTTCTGGTCCGCGCTGGCGTTTGTGTCTCTCGGCTGGGTACTGAATGTGCCCGGCATTGTTAGCATCCAAAGACTTCCTTACCTGAATATGCTGTCTTACAACCGCTGGGTGTTTGCCGCTGGCGTCTCAATTTTCATCGTAACGGCATTCGGCCTTGAGCACCTGTTTAGCGATAGAATGCGGTTTTCGCGGTGGTTTGTCGCTCCGATCTCCCTGTGCGTAGCGCTCACTGCTTACTGTCTCTGGCGGACGACCGCCCTTCCTGAACTGATCGCCAACTTGGGCGATCTCGTTCGAACGGGACGGGTTCCAGGAGTCGCAATCTCCGACGTGGAATCGATTCAAGAGAGTTTTCGTCTTTGCTTTTGTACAGGTGCCGCGCTGGGTGGAATCGCTCTTGTCGCGTGGAGCTTCACCTTCCAGCGTCAGCAGAGCAGGCGGTTATCGCGAACTTTGATAGCTATTTTGCTGATGGGAGATGTGTATTTCTTTGCGTATCTGCAGACAAGACAGTCCCAATCAAACCTGTACTATCCACCCATCGCGGCGCTGGAACGGCTTGCGGAACTGCCACGAGCAAGAGTACTCGGTATTAATTGTCTGCCACCAAGCTTGAATGTGTCACATGGATTGTGGGATATTCGAGGATATGATGGAGTGGATCCCGATTCGTATATTCGTCTGTTGAATTCCGTGGGAGACCCCGCGTTTGTTTCTCCAAGTTATGCGGTGACACAGATGTATGTTCCGCTCATTATTCTCAAACACTCAAAGTTTCAAGTTCCGCAAATCCTGAATCTGCTCAATACCAGATATGTGATCATGCGATCTCAACCTGCCGTAGACTGGCCTGTCGTCGCGCATCATGATGATTACTGGGTGCTGGAGAATGTCGAAGCATTGCCGAGAGTATTTGTGCCTGAGACTGTGGAATATGTTCCCGACACGGAATTGGCACTGAAAAAGATGTCGGATTTGTCGTTCGACCCTCGGAATGTGGCTTACCTCCACGATCCAGTTCCGCCGTGGAGTCAGGGCCGTGGTGCTGTCTCAGTGAAACGTGAGAATCCCTGCGAAATTGAACTTCGGGCCGAAATGAAGTCTGATGGCATCGTCATTATCAGTGATCGCTGGGATCGTGGCTGGAAAGCCTACGTCGATCATTTACCCGTTCCACTTTGGCGCGCGAACCTCGCACTGCGCGGTGTGGCAGTTCCAGCGGGCCAACACAGTGTTGTGCTTCGTTATGAGCCAGAAAGCGTGCGTCTCGGCTTCCGTCTTGTCATTGTGGGCGGGATCTGTCTTGCACTGTTTGTGTTTTGGAAATCTCTTCGGTGACGTCACCAGCAATGGACCGAAGTCTGCGTGCTGGATTTCCAGCATAAATGCCTGAAGTGCATATGTCTTTGGTGACGACAGCACCTGCACCGATCACAACATCATCGCATATGTTGACAGGAAGGATGGTGGCGTTGGAACCAATTGACACGCGGTTTCCGATCTGTGTTGACCTCCAGCCTGACCGATCCACTGCCGGATGACCCTCAGAAAACAAGTCGTTGATAAACATGACTCCATGCCCGATAAAGCAATCATCACCAATCGTCACCAATTCACATATGAAGCTATGCGACTGAATTCGTGTCCGTTTGCCAATCACAACTCCTCGTTGAATCTCCACGAACGGACCGATAAACGCCGAGTCGCCGATCAGGCATTCATACAGGTTTACCGGCTCCATCAAAGTAACATTCTCACCAAATTGAACGTCGCGGATGGAAACAGCGTGACACTGGGGCAAATGACCTGTGTGATGACTCAAAGGCAACTCCCAAAGACTAATCGCTGAAAACTGAAATTCATTGATATCGACAGATACAGACTGGGAAACAAATACAGTTGCGCGGTGTCTCAAAGTGTAATTCGGCCGCCCTGGGCCTTAATGCTGTGCTGGGCTGCTTCGAGAATGCGAACCACACGCAGTCCGGCGTCTCCGTCTGTGATCGGTGTCTTATTCTGCTGAATGCATTCCACAAAGTGACGCACCATTGTCTGCAACGGCTCTGATGGACTAATGTGTGGGCACCATACGTCACCAGTGCGATAGCTGATCAACACGCCTCGACGGGCCTCAGGAGTCTCCTCCACGGAGATACCGCGATCATAGACACGGATTTTCTCAGACGGATCCAAATCGTTGTAGACTATGCTCTTTCGACTACCGCCTACAATAAAGTGTCGCACTTTTACCGGGCTCAGCCAGTTGACATGAAACGAGGCCAGCAGGCCACCCCCGAAATCGAGGTTCAGGTAGGCCACATCCTCGATACCACCGCGGTTGTCTGCGTGACATGTTCCGAACGCGGAAAGACTCTTCGGCAGTCGGCCCACCAGATAATCCAGAATCGACAGGTCATGCGGCGCGAGATCCCAGACCACATTCACATCATGCTGAAACAGGCCAAGATTGATGCGAACGCTGTCAATAAAGTAGAGGTCGCCGAGTTCTCCGGAATCCAACAGTTGCTTCATTTTTTGAACTGGATTGGAATAAATGAATGTATGATCGACCATCAGGATGCGGCCAGCGTCGCGTGCGGCCGACACCATCGCTTCGGCATCATGTACGGAGGCAGCCAATGGCTTTTCCACCAGCACATGTTTGCCAGCCTGCAGAGCCGCAATACCGAGTGGTGCGTGAGTCGCCACCGGAGTTGCGATGGCGACGGCATCGACATCGTCGCGATCCAGCAGTTCGTTAAAACTCTCAACAGCTGCAACGCCCGGATAACCCGACAGTATTTTGTCAAGCCGTCTGCGATCCCTGTCACAGACAGCGACCAGCGTCACATCGGAACACGCTGTGAAATTTCGTATGAGATTTGGTCCCCAATACCCTGCACCAATAACCGCAACACGAATCATGACTGCACTTTCTGAGATTGCGAATCGGGAGAGTTATTTCCCGAGCCGATGAATTCCTCGATAATGTAGCGAGGTCGACCGCGGGCTTCGTCAAAAGTTCGCCACAAGTACTCGCCAAGGACTCCAAGCATGAGCAGGATCGCCCCCTGTCCTACGAGCAATACGGTCATCAAAGCCGCGAAACCCGTACCAGCTGCCACCCACCCGGTGAGTCGCCCGACAACGACGACCAGTCCATAGCAAAATCCTGCTACTGCCATCAGACTGCCAAAAAGCGACATGAAGCGGATGGGGACATAGCTAAAGGACACAATAGAGTCGATCAACAGCTTTATTCGCTTGCTCAGTGTCCACTTACTCGATCCAGCATTGCGCGCAAGCTTGGTGTACTCAATCGTTGTCTGACGAAACCCCATCCACAGAATCATTGCCAGAAAACTGGTGTTTTTCTCCGGTATCGCTTTGTAGGCATCAATGACTTTTCGATCCAGTAGTAAGAAATCGGCCCCTTTCCTGGGCATGTCCGGCAAGGCGAATCGACGCATCATCCAGTAGTAGACCCGAGCAAACAGTTTGGTGTACCAGGATTCGCCTTCTCGTGCCGAACGTGTCGCCCAAACGACATCGTTACCGGCGCGCCAGCATTGCAATAACTCCGGTATCATCTCCGGCGGATCCTGAAGATCTGCGGCGAGGAGAATTGCGCTATCGCCTCGGCACTTCGCCAACCCCGCCGAGTAGGCTGCGTGTGATCCATAGTTTCGTGAGAGCCGAATGTACTGGACCCGAAGATCTTCCCGTGCCCATTCTTTGGCAATCTCGGCACTGCCATCTGTCGAGTGATCATCGATCAGGACTATTTCATAATCCACGCCGGCCAGCGTCAAAGCAGTGCTAACTCGCTCACGAAGAACGGGAAGATTTGACTCTTCATTCAAAAATGCTGTGAGTATGCTTAATTGGGGCATCAATGGTCTCTAATCACTCCAATTCAGATTTCTTTTTGGGACGAGCCTGCGGCACTTAGGCTCCGAACTAGCTTTTCAAGACGATCGACGCGGTCCTGAAGTTTCCGCACGTCGCGAGGGCAGCTGACTATTCCATTGTCCGGAACGTCACGTTCAACGAATGTCAAGGGGCCGATGATGACCCCGTTGCCAATGGTCACACCAGGAGCGATAACGGATGGCCCGGCAATGAAACAGTTACTGCCAATCCTAGTTTCAGCATACTTGATTCCTTCTTTTGCAGGACTTCCAGTGAGCCCTTGAATTGCCTGCTTGTGGCTTGTATGACTCCATATCAGCACATTAAGACCAATCTGAGTGTTGTCGCCAATATGTAGTCCGCCTTGTGCGTCCAGGATTGCTCCTTCTCCGATCCAGACATTCTTCCCTAGTATCAGTTTCTCCGGGGCCAGGATTTTTGCACGTTCGCGTATTCGACAGCCTTCAGGGAGACCCAAGAGCCGGGCCCGTTCGTGATCCGTCATGACATCGCTGAGACAATAGGTAAGAATCTGATTTCGAAGCGTCGAATCGGTATTTGGATCAAGCATGATCAACCGCTCCAAAAGACTTGAGTGTTGTGAGAGTTCGAGAGGACTTCGTAACGAAGTTGTTCCTGTCGTCTGCTGCTTGACTTCGATTGGGTACCAGTAACGCAATTATGCTCGGCAGAGTAATCAATACACAGGCGATGCGTACCAGAATCATCATCTCTCCTCCCGCATCTGACCCGAAATCAACAATTAGCTCGCTGGAAACAGCCTCGGCCAGTCCGATTCCACCGGGGGTAAACGGGAGACAGTTGGCAATGACGATTAACGGCCCGGCAGCGAATGCAGCCTGCCATGTCAGATCTTGCCCCAGGAGCATCGCGGCTGCCGAGAACGAGGCGACAGTCATCGTACTGCTGACGCAGGACAAGCCAAAGCAGCCCAATAATTGGGGCATGCCCGCTCGATAAAGTGCGAAGGACTCGTCCCAGGCGCTCCGCAAGCTAATGGGCATCATCCACAAGAGAAGGCTGCGCGATCGCTTTTCCAGTAGAGCGATCAGTGCAATTGTCATTCCCGCCAGCAGGACAGTATTCGCCAAAATGATTGCGATTATGGCTGACTGGGGTTCCCCTTTCACTGCGGTCCACAGCAGAGAAAAAGACCCTAGACAAAGAAGGCTGTGCAGTCCCAGAAATCGATCGGCCAGCACCGTCGAGAACGCTCGCGCCCGCGCCTGATGGTGGTGCCGCAGAATCAATATACCTTTCGCCAGATCGCCACTTGCAGCGCCGGGCAGAACCAAAGCAGTGAGGTAGCCAATCCAGGTTAAGCGAATAATTTTTGTTAGTGGCTCCCGCAGCCCCTGAATTCGCAATAGCCACCACCAACGTACAGCCGGTAAAATCATTGACCCGGCAACGAGCAGCACAAGAGGAAGCAGGCGCCAGTCGAGTGGCACCGCAGCCAGGCGTTCGAGCTGCAGCCTGCCGCTGAAGATCAACCAGGTCAGCAGACCGCCAGCCAGCGCGACCTTGACCAGCAAAACCAGACTTCCTCGCCAGACAGATGGGTTCAATTCTGACTCCCCAGCGTCACACCACTCGATTGCCGTTGAGAGAAATTGGTAAAAAGGGAATTAATGACTTGATCATGCTCTTCATTCGTCATCTGTGGATAGAGCGGAAGGATGATCGACTCTGCGCTGGCAGCTTCGCTTTGCGAAAGATCATTCGGCAAATGATGGGCTGTGTAGGCGGGCTCCAGATGGGACAACATCACACCGCGGCGAGTCGCAATCCCCTGATCCAGCATCACCTGCATCAGCTCGTTGCGGCTGATTAGTGCGTCGGTCGTCAACTTCACGGCGTAGCTCTGGAAATTGCTGGTCGCATAATCTGGTTCATAAGGCGGGACCAGCCAGGGATGGCCAGACAACACTGCCGTGTAACGAGCGGCAAGCTCCCGACGACGACTGACAATCCAGTCCAAACGCTTGACCTGTTCAATGCCAATCGCCGCCTGAACATCGGTCAATCGATAGTTGTATCCAACTTCGTCGTAACTTTCGATGATGACTTTCTTCGCCCCGTGGCGGACCGTATCGGGAATGCTCATCCCATGCTGTCGTAGCAGTCGCAGCCGATTCGCGTAGGCGGCGTTATTCGTGGTAATCATTCCGCCGTCACCTGTAGTAATAATCTTCCGTGGATGAAGGCTAAAACAGGCCATTTCGCTGTGACCACCGATCATCCGACCGTTGTAGCGACTGCCAATGGCACACGCCGCGTCTTCGAAGATCTTTATACCATGTTTGTTGCCAATGGCATTGAAGCGGTTCATATCAGCAGGCATGCCAATCTGATGCACGGGCATGATGGCCTTCGTCCGCGGCGTGATGGCCGCTTCGGCTGCGTCCGGATCCAGATTGTACGTGAGCGGATCGACATCTGCAAAAACTGGTGTTGCACCGGCATGCACAATTGAATTTGCGGTAGCGATGTAGGACATGGACGGACAGATGACTTCATCACCGGGGCTGATCCCAAGGACGACCATGGCCAGATGCAAAGCCGTCGTGCAGTTGGACAGAGCTACGGCATGCTCGGTTCCACAATACTCAGCAAACGCCCGCTCGAATTCGGCAACTTTCGGGCCTTGCGTGAGCCAGCCGGACGCGACTACTGCCGCAGCCGCGTTCGCTTCTTCAACTCCCACAAACGGCCTCGAAATTGGAATCATGTTCTTCTCACCTGACCGCTCCTCGAATCTTTATCATCTTGCCGAATCCGTCAGATAGTCACTGAAGACACCGCTCGAAATTGCGTTCGTTCTCCACTCGACAAGTCTCTGCAATCCTTCGATCAAATCCGTTTCTGCCCGAAACCCAAGCAGCGATTCTGCCTTTCTGACAGAAGCAAGGCGCCGAGGCACTGGATTCACCGTTCGCTCAGGCAGGTACTCTGGCTTCACCGTCAAGGAGCCGGTTGCTTTTAATAAAGCAGAGAGCAGTTCATTCAGACTTGTTTCTGTTTCAGACCCTATGTTAAACACTTCGTCGGTTACATCTGACTCCATCGCCAGAATGTTGGCTTTGGCAATGTCATCACTGAAAATAAAATCCATAGTCTGATTCCCGTCCCCGAAAATCTTAGGCGGAATCCCCTGGTCGAGGCAGTCGAGCCAGCGAATCAACACCTCCGTGTATTTCCCAAAGATGTCCATTCTCGGACCATAAACATTGAAGTATCTCAGAGCGACATAATCAAGTCCGTACATATCGTGAAAGCTTCGCAAAAATCCTTCATTGGCAATCTTAGCCGCTCCGTAGAGTGTTCGATTGTTGTATGGATGATGTGATTCATCTGTCGGAAAACTATCAGCCATTCCGTAAATGGAGGCGGAGGAGGCAGCGACTATTTTCTTTACCCCCGCATTTACGCAGGCTTCCAGCACGTTAAAGGTTCCGGCCACAAGCACATCAAGGCATGCGCGAGGTTCGAGAGCGCACCTTGTAATCCGAATCGCTGCCTGATGAAACACTGCATCTACGCCGTCGAAAAGATCGCGAATCGCATCGTAGTCGCGAATGTCACTTGTCGCCAGCCGAACCAGTCCCGTTTTCATTCCTTCCGCGAGGTTATGCCGAGTGCCGCGTGAAAGATCGTCGAGAACGATGACCTCGGCCGGATCGCAACTTGCCAGAAGCGCGTCAACGATCGTAGATCCAATGAGGCCGGCGCCGCCAGTGACTAAGATTCTCTTTCCGCATAGTTTCATGCCTTGTCGTCCTTTTCGTAATAGCGCCGCACGGCATCAATGACGACTGTGCGCTGCTCTTCAGTCATCTCGGGAAACATAGGAAGCGACACGCATTTCTCCATTACGCCCTCGGCGACGGGAAACTGTCCGCGTTGATACCCCAGGTGACGATATGCGGGCTGAAAGGGAATTGGCGTGGGGTAATGAACGCTGGTCGAGACTCCATTGCGTGCAAGGTAAGCACGGAAATTTTCACGATCTTCCACCAGCACCACGAACAGGTGCCAGACATGCTCGTTCGGATCCGGAGCAAACGGTAAAGCTAGTCCCGGAATGTTCTGCAAATGCCGGAGGTAAGCTGCCGCATGCTGACGCCGCTGCATTGTCCATTCGGGGAGATGTTTTAGCTTTTCATTGAGAACAGCTCCCTGCAGTCCTTCCATTCTCGTGTTGAATCCAATCTCTTCATGGTGGTGCCGACCACTCTGAGCGTGATCACGGAGACGGCGAATCCGCTCTGCAATACGATCGGAGTTTGTGGTCACCGCGCCAGCTTCACCAAACGCTCCAAGATTCTTGCCCGGATAAAAGCTGAAACATCCTGCATCGCCAATGGAACCCACAGTCCTTCCCGCATGTTGCGCACCATGCGCCTGGGCGGCATCTTCGATCAATACGAGATTGTGTCGATGGCAGATGTCCCGGAACGCAGTCAGGTCCGCAGCTGCGCCATACAGGTGGACCGGAAGAATCGCCCTGGTTCGTGAGGTGATTGCGGCCTCAATGCGTGAAGGATCTAAATTAAACGAACGATCATCAATATCCGCATACACCGGAGTGGCTCCGACATAGCTGATCGCCCAACTCGTGCTGATCCAGCTGTGCGGGGTCGTAATCACTTCGTCCCCCGGACCGATATTCAAGGCAAGCAGCGACATGTGCAGTGCGCTGGTGCCGTTATTGACTCCCACACAATGCTTCACGCCGCAAAAATTTGCAAAATTCTCTTCAAACAATTGGACATTTGGACCAAGGATAAAATGAGCCCCCGAAATTGCGGCTTCAAACGAATCCTTCAAATCTGCCCAGATCGCAGAATTCTGTTTGCGGATGTCAAGGAATGGAACGTCGATTTTCATTGACCGTTTCCTCCATTCGTCCGGCGAACCGATGTTCCCACTGGTGGCTTCCCAAAAATGACTCTTGAATGACAACATCACCAGATCTTTGCCCGAAGCACTTTGAGCACAATGCTCTTGTTGTTGAAGTCCAGAAACGATGGAATTATTTCACTACCAGCTGCCGAGCCATTGCCGTGCGTGACACGTCGCGCGGATTTCAGCAGTCGGGCTATGTGGGCAACAGGGTAGAGCATCGCGATTTCGCTAACGGGGATTGCCGTTAACGGGATCGTGCCGTCCCTCTTCTCCGTGTCGTCTGCGTCGCTCTCAGATTCCGCCTGGACATGCTGTGCGACAACGTCCTGCAGGAAATCATTAAAATCGGCGACTCGCCCGCGCCGAGAATGCCCTTCTTCTGCCCGAAGATCGACGAGCCGCATATTCAGCAGCACGATGGCGGCCGAGAGACTGTCGTTAACGGATCTGTTGAAATAGCCGACGCAGCCGTAGCCGCTTTTCAGCAGACAGGCCACCGGCACATAATCATCGTCCGGAGATGTTCCACTACCAACGAGGCTGAGTATGTCGTCGCGATTCATCTGATTCACTCCCCACGATTACTGATCCTTGTCGACACCGATCAATCGCAGGAAGAATCGCAAAGAATTGTGAAGGATTGCTTAACGAATGAAGACTACTGCTGAAAATCCCGAGAGTTTAAAACATCGTTTCACAAATTGCGAAACCAAGTCTCTCACCCGAGCCCGGCAGCAAGCGGCTTGTTGATTCAATGGGTTTTCAGAACCCGAAACGTCAGTGAGGGATGGAATTACCTGCGTTTTTCGTCACACATCCCTCGCTAAGCGTTGGGTTACTATTAAATCGACAACCCGCAAGTTTAGGGCGAGTTTTGATGGTCAATCGGAAAGTTCAATGCTCGGCTCGGTTCTGATTGACGGCAAATAGCCCATTCCTCCCCGTGCGAAAGACATGATTACAATGTCTTTCGAAACAATGGGGACCGACAGATCCGCAATCGGTTGAGCCAGAATTGCAGCATGACCCACAGCGTCAGCAATCCATACCGAGTACTTCGCCGAAAATTAATGCTTGAAGCTTCTGCAAAGTACCGCACAGGAACAGGGATGTCACCCAGTCGAAATCCAAAATACACGGCCTGAGCCAGGAATTGAGTATCGAATACGAAATCGTTCGAGTTCTCCCGCCACGGCACTGTTTCAAGCACTTCCCGACGATACGCCCGAAAGCCACTGTGGAAATCGCCAAGATTCTGGCCGAGCGCCACATTTTCAAAGATCGTCAGGCAGCGATTTGCGACGTACTTCCACGCAGGCATCCCGCCCGCCAAAGCTTCTGTCCGGGTTCGAATTCGGGAACCCAAAATGACGTCACAGTTCCCCAGTCGAATCAATTCTGCGGCGATGGGAATCACGCGGCTATCATACTGATAATCCGGATGGATCATGACCACAATGTCTGCTCCCCGCTCCAATGCAGCGGTATAGCATGTCTTCTGGTTGCCTCCGTAACCGGTGTTGCACTCATGTTTGATGACAGTCAACCCCAGGGATCGAGCCACTTCCACAGTTCGATCACTGCTACAATCGTCCACCAGAATGATTTCATCGACGGTGCCGGGCGGGATGTCTTTGAGAGTACGCTCAAGAGTCGACTCCGCATTGTAAGCGGGCATCACGGCAATAATTCGTGGTTTTTCCATGTTCGAACTTGAATCCGATCGTACATTGGGAGATTTTTGAAATCAGGCTTTCGGGGGTTCATTTGAGTCAGGCCAGCCACCATTGATATGGAGCGTCTCATTGTGTGACTCGGCCGAACTCACCCCTAAAAGCAAAGTTATTGCAGCTGCTTTTGTGCTTCCTGATACAATCGAAAATTCTCCTTCAGCCGCGGTTCATTGGGATTGATCTCCATTGCCTGCTGCAGCAATTCAAGTGCTCTTGAGAAATTGCCTTCTTCTGCCTCGCAATTGGCAAGATTCCCAATGGCTTCCACACTTGCAGGGTCGTACTCCAATGCTCGCGAGAACATTTGTTTCGCTTGCATAAGATCGGAGTCATGAAGCGCGTAACCAAGGTTGATCAATGCGCGGTAATCATCTGGTCGTAACTCAATCGCTTTCCGAAGATTCTTGGTGGCGTCGCTTGTGTTGCCGCTAAACATTTGCGCACATCCCAATGTGGTATACGAAGTACCCTCGAAGGCGTTCTCCGGATACTGAATCGCTATTTCCGCCTCGCGCAGTGCTTCCGGAATTCGCTCGTCGGCGAGCAAAGCCAGCGCGAGCGAGTCATGTCCGCGGTAACTATCCGGATCAACTACTAGGCAAGCGCTCCAGAGCGACACGCCGTTTCGCCAGATAGTAGCCTGTCGATAGGTCAGAAGGGAGAATGTCACGGCGATGGCAGCTAACGCCGAAAGGACAGTTTTGATGTGTTGATGTCGTTGGATCACTGGCAACGACCCAAGCAACAGAAACAATCCAATGTGTGGAAAGTACACATAACGGTCGGCCCTCGCCGCTGATCCCAGTTGAACGATGCCGATCACTGGAACGAGAGTTCCAACAAACCATAGTGCCCCCGCCAGAATGCCTGGCTGGTTCCGGTTCTTCCATAGAAACCGAACCCCCGCCAATAGGGCGGCGGCGCAAATAGCAGTTAGTTCAAGTGATATGTTACTCAGTGGGTGGCGATAAAATGGATTCAGTCCGACGGGGACTAGAGTCTGAAAAAAGTAGAATGCAATGCTCTGGATCGAATTCGCCAATCTGACCCAAAAAGGAAGTATATGTCTCGATACAATGGACTCTCCCGATGACTGCGCAAGGAAAACCGCCACGGTAAAGAAGATCGTCAGGGCGAAAAAGCACCACACTGAGCGAATCGCGGAAAAAACTCGATTCCACGTAATCTCAGGAGCATCAGATTTCAGCGGACAAATCTCAAGAACGATGAGCAGGAATGGCAAAGTGATTAGCATCTGTTTGGACAGTAAGCTGAACAGGAACAACAAGTGAGCCATGAACCAGTATCTTAGTTTTCTCCCGATGACGTATTCCTGCCAGAGAACCATCGACTGCAGACCAAAAAAGACTCCCAGAAGTTCCTTGCGTTCTGATACCCAGGCAACAGTTTCCACATGCTGTGGATGGATGCCAAAGAAAAGGGCAACGCCAATGGCGAGCGACTCACTTTCTGTCAGTTTTTGGATCAACAAACCCACCAAAACGGTATTGAGACCGTGCAGTGCCAAGTTTGTCAGATGCATGACACCGGAGTCGAGACCGAACAACTCGATCTCGAGCATGTACGAAAGCCATGTCAACGGATGCCAATTCGAGTTTGAAAACGTGGTGAACGCCCACGCGATTCCTTCCCAAGTGAGGCCATTTTGAATCTCGGGTCGATTGACAACGTAAATGTTGTCGTCCCAGTTCACAAACTGGAAAGTTCCAATCGTGCAGTAGGGAATCAGACTTAGTAGAAAAGTGACGAACAAACTGCATCCAAACTGGCCGTTTCGCTGCGGTGGCAAAACGATTGTAGAATACAAATGTTTTTGTGTTGAGGTGGCCTTAGTCATTCGAAACAGAAGTCCGGCAGTTTGCGAGTTTTGGCTGCAGCGTCGGGGCAACTCGCATGTCAATTGAGAAGGAATGCGATTTGAGGACAGTCCGGCAGTGCTGTTAAACAATGGTTAAGGATTGACGGTCGATCCAGACACCGTCTCAGGGAGAGGAACGAACAATCGCCCCATGGGAAATGTCTCCATCGATACGAAAAAACGTGGAACGCTTGTGAAGCGACCTATGGCTTCTCTAATCCGGCGATCAATATTTTTTCCTCTATCGAGCTGAACACGTCAAAGCCAGTTTCTTCGGAGTTCGCAACAATCATGAGGTCACCACCAGTACCCATTGCCGAAATGTCAAACATATTTGATAGAGAAGTCTGTTCTATTGCTGACTCCGTCGTCTCTTTGAAGTCCTTCGAGAACCGATAGATCTTGCCGACTGAAGACATCACAACAACGTCGGAAGTGCCCGGCACAGGTTGCCCTGCGATAAAGCTATAGCCGTCTGGGCTTGGCAGGTTCTTTACCAATTCCATGCCACTCACTGTCAACGCCAGGAAACTTTTTTCCGTGCAAAAGCACACGTACTTCATGTCGTCTGTAAACGTGATTCCATAAACGGTTCCCATGCTGTCACTGCCCGTCATTTGCTTTGCAGAAGCATGTACGACCTCACCTGTCTTCAAATCGCACAAGGTAATGTTTCCTGATGGCTCGACCATCATAGCCAGGCTGTAATCCGGACTCACGACGCAACTTCTTGAGAATTCACCGCTGATAGTAAATGTCTTTGTTTCTTTAAGTGTGGACGCGTCAATAACTCGCAGCTTGGTTGTTCCTGCAGCCGCAAAAAACGCGCAGATACTGTTGCTTTTCTGATGGAAATACAATGCCGAAGGGGCGGCATCAAATTTGATCGTTTGTGCTTCCACTTCTGAATAGTCAGACTTTGGATCCAGACGCGTCAGATAAGTTTGTGAGTTAAGCAGGACTCCGCCACTCTCTTCGCAGAATAGTCCTATCGCTGATCGAGGAGCCTGAACTCGATCCACCAGCTTACTTTCTGCCACAGACCAAATGTCAAGTACTCCCCGATGCCGTAATACTGCGGCGGTTTTAGTAGATCCCGAGATACCAACGGCCGTTACTCGACCTGCACGCAATTTTTCGCCACCTGTCGCGAATAATCTCAGGTTGCCAAAGGTGAAGTATCCTCCAACGCTGATGACCAAAAAAATCAACGTGAGCAAGACTTTTGAGCCACCTGGGATTACTCCGACAAAAGCAGACGGGGCAAATCTGACTGCAATTGAAGACACTCTGCGGTAGATTTTCTTTTTTCGAATCTGGGCCGTGGTCATCCCCAGATCCTGCAGCGACTGCTCGGCTCCGCGGCGGACCATTTCATCGCTGTCATTCATCAGGGCCTGGATCGATTCTTCTGTCCCTTCAAGCTTCAACTGTGCCAGCGCGCGCACTGCCTGGTAACGAATCTCCGGCTGCGAATCCTGCAGCAGTCCCAGCATAATAGAGCCGGCAGACGCCTGGCCCAGTCGACCCAATGCGATGACACACTGCAGACGCACCAATGGATGGTCTTCCAGCGCTTCCTCAAGAAGATGTAACGATGTGGAATCACCAAAGTCGCCAAGGGCTCGGGCGCAGGCACTTCGGACTGTTTCGTCAGGATCCTGCTTTAGCATTTCTCTAAGGCGGGGAAGCACGCTTTCTGATTTGAGTACGGCGAGCTGCTCGATACTCTGACGACGCAGAGCCGGTGTGTGGTCATCCAGAAGTCGGCGGAAAATCGGTACACTCGCCGGGATCTTCAATTTGCGAAGAGCTTTCGTTGCCTGCTCACGAAATTGAGAGCCTTCCCCTTCAATATATCTTTGCAGAATCGGCAGTGAACCTTCCCCACCATTCCTTTGCAAAGCAGCAAGAAGATACTCAACAGTAGTCGCATCTGTCTCCTGGTCCAATGCCTTTGCAATCGTTTTGGAAAGGTCCGATTCGTCAATCTTGGACATGGACTGAGCGGCATTACGGCGAACAACCAGATTGTCGTCAAACACCAGCTTCTGGAGCAGTTCGATGCTGCGGGGACTATACATTGTTGCGACTGACATCGCAGCCTGAGCCCGTACAGTCGCGTCGTTATCTTCCAGTGCGTTATTGATTTGTGAGATGGCTCGCTTGGCCTGCGTACGCGACAAGGCTTCAATCGCTGCTGCTCGAATCACCGGTGCCGGATCGCTGGCCAGTCGCTGGAAAATCTCCAGATGCGTTTCACCGGCGATCCTTGCCAGCAGCGAAATGGCAAAAGCAGTCGCCTCTGTATCGTCGCCCCGGATTACCTCGAGAAGATACTTTTCCCATTCGGGCTTATTCTCATCCGTAGATGATTCGACCCCGGCGCTTATCACTGTTCGCAAGCTTGAGCCGCAAAGGCCAGCAGCCAGTAGAACAGGACGTGTTGGCTCCTGATCCAGTTTCATGAGCGACTTCACAGCGGCTTCAGCGACGGTTCCTGATGAGTCGGCCAGCAACTTCAATAGCAGCAGAGCCGAACCCTGATGCGGGACATCACCTAAAGCGTCGGCGCAGGCTTCTCGTATGACTTTGGCAGGTTTTTGGCAATAGGTACTGATCGTCGACAGGACAGTGGGGCTTCCTGTTGCTCCCAAGTGCTTAATCTGCTCGATGATTTCATCGATCTTTGTCGATGGTGTCATCATCAGCTTCGAGACTTTTTTGTTGATCAGTCTCGGCAGAGATTTAGGAATTTCCTCCGCATCCTTGTGCATGGCCTGAAAGGCTGTTGTTCTGGCCGCCGCGAGTCGTGCGGTGGATTTGGCTTTCGCTTTTTCGGCTCGGGCCTTCTCCACGGTTGCAAAATCTGCCTCGTCTTGATGGCTATCAATTGTGCCTGTCAAGGTTGCAATTGGCGACTGATGGTTTGAATTATCTGTCGTGACAGCGATGTTCAATGCTGGCGGAGTTGCCGTTTCCTGATGTCCTCCAATCGATTGCGTGGAATAATTGACGGCGGACGGTGGCATTGACGGACCAACCATCATCGGAGGCATCGGAAATCCGCCCATGGCAGGCTGCAACGGGTAATTCGTAAATGCCGGAATCAATGGTGATGAGCCCGTAAGATTGAACGGCGGAGGCGTGTTCAACATCCTGCTGTTGGGCTGAAACGCGGGCATTGTTGGACGCTGAGGCATAGCCGCAGGGGGGATTCGGGGGAACTCTGGTGCAGCCAACAGCCCACTCAAGGACATGGATGTCTGCGATCCATTTGATGCGAAATCCAACTCGAAAGTCGAATCATTTGCTTCAGTCAGATGGTTGATCTCGGGATCCGAACTAAAGGACTCCGTCATCACATTGAAAAAATCTATGTCCGCATCGCTGTCCGCCAACATGACGTCGCTGGCATACTCATCAAACTTATCAGAAACGTTCGTCGCGACCGGACTGTCACTAGCTCTCGGCTGCCTGTTATTCGTGGGTTTCTGCTGATTTGAATTTTGAGCGGCTGTCTCAGTTCCATTCGTATTGGACGAACTACTTGTGATTTCCGGATTGGAATCATGGTCCCAATTGAAGATGTCTGAGATGGAGGACTGATTGTCAGATACCTTCGGCGTGCCATTGCCGTTATTTCTGGAATGCGGCGATTCCCCGTGTGGCGAACCTTTGGTTTGGGATCCACGCGAGTTCACTGGATTTGCTATCGGCGGCCTGTTTTCCTTCGTTGCCTTCGGCAAGGCGTTAGGTCGCGGTGCGGCCAGTTCTTTACTGAACTCGAATCGCAGCCAATTCGCTACAGTGCCTAACTCAGGCTGGCCGTCCATGTGGGCGGTACGCAGCAGATCAAAAAAAGCGAAACGCTTTGTCTCCGTCACCAGCCGGAGAGTTTCCACCATGAGAGTCCGGAGTGTCTGGCTACATAAGCAGGCTACCAGAATGGAATCAATTGTGTTGGGCTGAATCAACTGAATCAGGGCCTGGAACGAAGCCTGTCGCACGCGAGATGAACCGTCCTGCAACATTGGAATCAGCAGGTAAGCAGAAAGAGGGTGACGCACACTTCCCAGTGCGATGGCGACGGCCTGTCGAACCTCCTTCGACTGAGCTTTGGAAACCAGCAACAAAGGAGGCAACGTTGCGGGATCGCCCATGCGTCCCAGTGCAGTGACGATGGCAGTTCGAGCGGAAATCTCGTTGCTCGGTAATGATTTCAGGCTTTCCATCAATGAAATCATGATCGGATTTGTAGCTTTTGGGATTGCCGTTCCGGACGCCTTGAGTTGCACCCGGTTCTTTGCAATTGCGCGTGCGAGATGAGTACTTGACTGTTCAGGAGTCAGTGATGCGAGAAGCTTTTCGATTTCAGATCGAGGATCTGCGGCGGGTGGCGAAGTTTCAAGAGTTCGGGTCGATGAAATGGTATCCGACTCCAGAGCCGTATCGACGCCACTCGAAACAACAAAACGTTCTCCACATTCAATACAAAACTTGGCAACCAACGAATTCCCGAATCCACACTGTTGGCAAGATTTGTTTTTTTGTTGTGATTTCGATTCAGTCACGAATTGATTCCTGACACAAATACTCCGCAGTTTTGATTTGTCTTAATTTGAACTCAGTCTGCGGTTTTGTTCCTGCGATGCTGCATGCGACCGATGGTGGCATGCTCCTTCGCCTCTAAAGAGGCTTCAACAGAATCCTGCGGTTGCCGGGATGCTCAATAAACACAAAGATCCGACTGCAGAATCAACCTGCAGTCGGATTGAATTTTTCAAGTCAACCTAGGAACAAGGATTCTTTCGAATCCATTATTCGAACTTGCCCTTCGCAAAGGTTCTTGGATCTGTCAGCCAAACACCGTTGAATACGTCAAACGAATTAATTTCACACGGTCCGGGAGTATAACCGTCTCTTACAGCAGTCATGAGGGTGGCATCAAACCCAGGATTGAAGAAATTGTCACCGTTGGTGTCGAACAGCGTCTTCACGCTGCCGTCCGCCATCAACAGGTTGCAGGAACCTCGATGAACCGCGTACCAGTCACGGGTATCCTGCAGCCAAAGATTAGTCCCGGAAGCTGTGAGTGTGCCATTGCCCTGTGCCGACGTCACTTCGCCAACTTGTGGCCAGCGAGTCGGTTGGTAGGTGTCAACCCCTTGGCTGTCTCCAGCGCCACCATCAAGGAGTAACAGGCTGTTGCTGGACATAAAGGCTGGACCATCGTTTGCTGTTTCGCAAAGACGTGAACCAGCAATCAGAACGCCAGCTTCGTCCAATGCCCCAGTATAGCTGCCAGTATCGAGAATCGCTTCGTTGACGTCACCGGGTGACGCATCACCCAAAAGAGGAATCGAGCTTGAAGGAACATCTGAACGACTGATTTGAATTTGAGTCAGTGGACCCGTGCAGCTTGGGGTGTCAGCAGTATTCGAGATCAAACTCTTGCACTTGTTACCATTCATTAATGGATACACAGCACCCGTTGCCGCGGTGTTAATACCGGCTGTTTTCACAAGATTCTGACCGCGTGTCATGAACCAGCTGCTGGCATAGTTTGCGTTCATGCCCTTGCGAACAAACTCTTTCAGCCCTGCACCGCGATCGATGCTCCCGTCAGTAGACGCACTATGGACTGTGGAATATGGACCAACACCAATGCGATTCGACGGCGTTGATGACTGATTGCTGGTATTAACGCTGCCCATGATGTCGTTGAGCTTTTCATAGCCCTTCAGTTCATTGGTGGGGCACAACATATTGCCAGGCTGGCCACCCTTAACCGCCAAAACGTTGCCCACCCAACTGTAAAGCATAGGGTCGCCGTCACGCTTCCAGTCGTATTGACCTGAACAGATTCGCTTTGCTGGGTCCGAATCGCTCCAAGCGTACAGAGCAATCCCGAACTGACGCAGATTGTTTTTGCACTGTGTGCTGCGGGCAGCTTCACGGGCAGACTGGATTGCTGGCAGAATCAGAGCCATCAAAATGGCGATGATCGCGATTACGACCAGCAGTTCGATCAGGGTAAAACCCTTACGACGAGCTTCTACGATGATTGAATTCTTAAACAACTTCTTCACTTGTGTTTTCCTTTTTGAAAACGAGACCAAACACTAACGACAAACTTAACGTAACCTCACTGCAACCAAACATTGATTGCAGACTCCCTCTGTCTTTTGCATGCCTCCCAAAACCAATCTCGACTCCGTTTCAGCTGAATGCACCCCCCTTGTGTTGCAGACTTGTTGCCCCCGCGAACTGAAACTTCTGAAAGCTCAGCTAGACTTCTCAGCGGTCTCTAAACGATGCATGGCTGTCACTTCCGATCAGCCATTTCTTTTTCATTCGCGTCAGGAGGTATTCTGCAGGTCTTCGTTAAGCAATGATGAAGTGATGGTGAATTGAAACGGTTTTCCCAAAGTTTTTTCTTAACGGATACTTAACGATTTCATCGCTCTCACAGAGATTCGATTTGTGGTGTTCAGCAGTAGATTGCTGGACAAAAGTGATGTGTGAAGCACAAACTTTGGTCGTGTTAATAGTCTTCAGTTTGTTAACAACAGATGAATTCCAGAAATTTGTTCTTTTGCCGTCGATGGAGCATGAGGCAATATCATCACTTCGAGCGATCATGAATGAGGCTGAAAGTGTCATGCGATTGTCCCTTCTTCCCCGCAATCGATTTTCCATCTTTACGAGTTCTCCAAGGGAGAGAGGGTTAGGTTGAGGGGCAACGCCGTTAAGTGTTTTTGGGTTGCATTTTTTACGTATAGAAAATGGTCTAACAAGTGCGATTCAGTCCCGCCAGGGACGATAGCTCGATGCCGGTGACGACAGTCACCGGTAACGTTTTTCCTATAAATCCCGAAGTCCCGGAGGGACGACAGCAAGGCTCTATGACGTTCGCTGTCGTCCCTGCCGGGACTTTGAGATTGCCGATGGTCGTAACCGACGGCAGTGAGCCGCCGTCCCTGCTGGGACTAAATAGCATCGCTCGCTTTTGTTTTACCCAGATATTTCCAGCAAGAAAATCCTTAACGGCGTTGGGTGAGGGGGAAAAAGTCAGATGAATTCTGACACGCGACGCTCAGATTTTTTCAGATCCCTCCTCCGGCCACCTTCTCCCCCTCCCGATCTCGGGGGAGAAGGGACATACACAACCGATTGCCGTTGAAGGCTTCATTCCTGACCGCGTAGAGTATACCCCATGACGCTAGCACGAGCTAAATGATGCACATCCACTGGCTCATAATGGCAACCTAACTCGAAGCGATGACAAACCAATAGTCCTCGCCTCATTGCACCCACCTCAGGAGACGTTCATGCGATCCTCCATTCTATTGCTGCTGTGCCTGATGACGCTGCCAGCGTTGGCCGACGAACCAGCACCGCTCAACTACAATAATCAGCTCAAGCGCATTCAGAATCCGCAGCCGCTGCTGGCCGACTATCCGGAATACTTTGAACCGATTCAGGAAGAGGCTCATTTCGAAGCACCTGCCATCGTGAATGACGACGACGCGGATCTGCATGTTCGAGCCTGGCGTTTTTCGTATAACGCGCGAGGCATCATTGAGATGCCCAACCAACTTCGGGCCAGCGAGACGGCTGTGATCATGGTGCATCCGTGGGCGATTGACGACGAGTGGGGTTGGAAGAGTCCCGAGCCCAACGGCGTGGCGGACTTCTGCACGCCAACCAAGAATGCCCTTGCGGCGGGCCACACAAAGAAGGTGATCGATCCGTTCTTGAAGCAGCTTCGCGGTCGCGCCGCTTTCATTATGTACAGTCTGCCTGGATCTGCCGATGCGGTGCGTACCAAGGTGTATCGTTCGTTCAACAGGATTCCGTCTGCCGAAGAACGCGTCGCCGGTGAAAAAGAACTGCGACAAGTCCTGGCTGCATACGACTATTCTGGCCAAACCTTGCCGAAGACGTTGTCGCTGGGAAAGAATACTCCGGTGATTGATTACTTCAAACAGTTTCCCGGCCTTGATGCTGGTGCTCGATACAACGGCGATGGATTCTGGAAGCTTCCCATTCCTGTCAGTACATCGGTCACCGTAGATCCTCAGGACGTTGTGATTTTTGACGCTGAAGGATACGCTCCGCTGCGTGACTTTCTGAAGAACAACGGCGTGCGGCACGTACTGCTGACCGGTTACGCCACCGACATGTGCTACTGTCGCACGACGGCTGGCTACGAAAATCTGTCGAAGGATTTTAATGTGTTTCTGGTTGCGGATGCGTCTCTGGCGACATTCCCGTCAAACACATCGCCGCGCTTCGCCGTGAACGCTGCCATCTCATTCGCCGCGCTGAACCAGTTGATTACTCAGGTTTCATGGGTGCAACTTCGTTAGAACTCTTATCACAGTCAATGTGTATACTTCGAATCAAGTTTAACCCGTGGCCGACAGGCCAGGTTGTAGTACTACCTCACGGCCTGGCCTGTCGGCCACGGGTTAAACGAAGATAGGACAAGACAAACATGGTGCCATCGAACGGTAGTTCGCCAGTGTTCACGCGACGGCTCTGGAATCAGTCTGCAGCCGCGTTTCTTGCCGGGCTTAGCGGGCTTAGTTTCTCGGGTCGTGGACTTAGTCAGCAGGCGGCTTCAACCAGCGGCAATCCCAAGGCACGGATTGCGATCACGCTGGATCTTGAGATGAGTCGCAATTTCCCGAAGCGGGAAGACCTGCATTGGGATTTCGAAAAAGGAAATCTGAACGACGCGACAAAGAAGTACGCGGTCGATGCCGGACAGCGCGTGAAGGCTCGCGGTGGACGCATTCATTATTTCTGCGTGGGGCGAGTGCTCGAACAGCAGGATGTGACATGGCTCCAGCAGATTGCGGATGATGGCCATCCCATCGGAAATCACACCTACGATCATGTCAACCTGCTGGCTCAGAAACCAGCCGACCTGCAATTCCGATTTCAGCGGTCACCATGGCTGATTGAAGGACGTACGACGGCAGAAATTATCCAGGAAAATATCCGCATCACGACGCTGGCCTTGAAACAGCGAATCGGGATCGACAACCGAGGCTTTCGCACGCCAGGTGGATTCAACACCGGTCTGAACGATCGAGAAGATCTGCAACAGATGCTGCTGGATCTGGGCTTCAAATGGATCAGCAGTGTGTACCCCGCGCATGCCAATACCGGGCCTCAGGAACAGCCCAGTGAAGTCGTCTACAGCAGCATCGTGGCCGCTCAAACCAAATCGCAGCCGTTTGTTTATCCCACTGGACTGATTGAAATTCCTATGAGCCCCATCAGCGACATCGGCGCGTTCCGCACGGGGCAGTGGAAACTGGATTGGTTTCTGGAAGCCGTTCGTCGCGCGGTCGTCTGGACGATCGAAAACAAAGCCGTGTTCGACTTTCTGGCTCATCCCTCTTGCCTGGGCGTGGTCGATCCGGAGTTTAAAACGATGGACCTGATCTGCGACCTCGTCAAAGCCGCAGGCGAATCTGCCGAGATTGTGGATCTGGATCAAATCGCATGGGCAACGACTCCAGCCTGAATGAAGTCGCGACCAGTTCGGCAACAAGAACAAAAATCTCTACGAAAACTTTAACAGGGGCAACATCATGGTGACGAGGCGATCATTTCTTGGTTCCGTTGGCGCGGGACTTGTCATGGCACCGCAACTGTTGGCCGCACAGAATCCGACTACTCAACGCAAACGACTCGCGGTTGTTACCACGGAATGGCGGTTTCACTCGCATGCCTGGCACATGGCGGAAAGATTTCTGGTGGGTTATCCGGTCGGCGGCCACTGGCATCGTCCGCCGCTGGATGTCGTTGCGGCCTATGTCGATCAAAAGCCGGACAATGACCTGAGCCGCAAGAGATCGGAGGAGTTCGGCTTTCCAATCTATCCGACAATTGCCGAGACGCTGCGTTGTGGTGGTGACAAACTCGCAGTCGATGGCGTGTTGATTATCGGCGAACACGGGAATTATCCGAAGTCTGAATATGAGCAGACCAAGTACCCTCGTTACGAATTCTTCAAACAGGTGACGGACGTCTTTCGCAAAGATGGCCGAACCGCTCCGGTCTTCAACGACAAACATTTATCATGGAAGTGGGAGTGGGCTCGCGAGATGGTTGATATTTCGCACGAACTGAATTTTGCGTTCACGGCAGGATCATCTTTGCCCGTCACGTGGCGAATGCCGGCGATCGAAATGCCCGATGGTGCTGAAGTCGAAGAATTGCTTGGCGTAGCGACTGGCAGCATCGACAGCTACGACTTTCACATACTGGAAATGATTCAGTGCATGGCCGAACGCCGACGCGGTGGAGAAACCGGAGTCGTCGCCATGCAGGCTCTTCGCGGTGACGCCGTGTGGAAGTCCATGGAGGCGGGCAACTGGGCCAACGGAGGCTGGGATCCAAAGCTGTTTGAAGCCTGCCTGTCGCGGAGCCAAACGCTGGCTCAGCCCGACACCTTTAGTCACCGGTATCCAACGCCGAATCAAATACGCGAATGGGTCAAGGATCCCGTTGCGTATCGTTTTGAGTACGCGGACGGAGTCAAAGCAACGATGCTGATGATGAACGGATTGATCAGCGACTTCACATTCGCAGCCCGGCTGAAAGGGCAAGCAGAACCACTTTCAACATTATTCTATTTGCCGCCAACTCCCAACGTGACGTACTCGGCGTCGTTAATGTCGAAAGCAGAAGAAACCTTTATGACCGGCAAATCGCCGTATCCAATCGAGCGGACGCTGCTGACCACTGGTCTTGTTGAAGCCGGCGTGCGGTCACTTGGCACCGGACAACAGCGTATCGAAACGCCGCATCTGGCAATCCGCTACAATGCTCCTCGTGAATCTACGTTTTTGCGATCATAAAGTTCAGACCCGTGTTCATCAGATTCTGAAATATTGCGAAGTCAGCAACAGAGAGACACATACCATGAAACAAGCACTGTCGTTCGTCGCCCTCCAAATTGCCGCGCTGCTGTGCTGCACGGCGGATGAGCCTGCTTCGATTCAGGCAACGTCGTCGACTCCGAATCATCCGGTATTGATACGCAATGAGCACGGAGCATTGACGCAAATCATCGTCGATGTTGCGGATGCCACGGACGTTGCCTTGACGTCCGTTGAGTTTCAGATGGCGGGAACGGACGATCTCAGCGATGTTGAATCACTGACATTGTTCTGGACCGGCAATAAGGAAGTATTTTCAACCGAAAATCAATTCGGTGACCAATCGATCGCGACATCGACAATCGCGTTTCACGGACAGCAGACTTTGACCGCCGGTCGAAATGTGTTTTGGCTGTCGGGGCGATTGAAGAACTCTGCGAGTCTGTCGCATCATGTGCTGGCGACGTGTACCAAAGTTGTCACGAACCACGGCATTCTTTTGCCGACGAACGGTTCGCCTGGCGTTCGACACAGAATCGGAGTGGCACTTCGCAAACATCAGGACGACGGCGTTCACACCTATCGCATTCCGGCACTCGGCACTTCGCCTAAGGGGACGTTGTTGTGCGTTTACGACATGCGACGACGCATGGGCCGCGATCTTCAGGAAGACATCGATATCGGGCTCAGCCGCAGCACTGACGGCGGTCAGACATGGGAACCCGCGCGTGTGATCATGGACATGGGTGAGTTCGGCGGCCTGCCGCAGGAACAGAACGGTTGCAGTGATCCGGGCCTGATCATCGATCAGCAGACCGGCGAAATCTTCTGTTTCGCACTCTGGATGAACGGCAAACCCGGCAAGCATCAGTGGGTTGATGATGGCTCCGAGCCGGGATTTGAAATTGGTAAGGCGGCTCAGTTCATGATGGTGCGTTCGAAGGACGATGGACTCACATGGACGAAGCCGGAGAATCTGACTCAAAAACTCAAGCAGGAATCGTGGTGGCTGTTGGCTCCGTCGCCTCAGCAGGGAATTCAACTGGCTGACGGAACGCTGGTGATGCCGGTACAAGGTCGCACAGGACGTGAAGCACGGGCGACTTTCGCGACGCTGATGATTAGTCGTGATCATGGGGAAACCTGGACTGTGGGCCAGCCCGGATACAGCGGCGGCAATGAATGCCAGGCGGTACAGCTCGGTGACGATTCGATCATGCTGAATATTCGCAACGATCACGAGCGATTCAGAGCCGTTGTCATTACGAAGGATCTCGGGCAAACATGGCAGCCGCATCCGACGAGCCGGAATACGCTGATCGAGCCCAACTGCAACGGCAGCCTTCTGCGTATGAATTATCGGCAGGACGGGCAGGAGAAACACATCCTGTTATTTGCCAATCCACACACTCAGAAAGGGCGAACTCATCACACGATTCAGGTCAGTTTTGACGATGGTCAGACATGGCCGAGTTCGCATCACCTGCTGCTCGACGAAGGTCTCGGAGCCGGGTATCCCAGTCTCACGCGAATTGATGCTGATAATGTCGGGATCGTTTATGAAGGCAGTCAGTCACATCTGGTCTTCGAGAAGATTCCGTTAGTCGAGTTACTAAAGCCCGCAGTCTGGCCGACGGCTCTGGATGTCTGGCACCGAGAGATCTCGCGGGAGGGCGTCGCGTATCTGGAGAGACTCCGCAAGAACACACCATTCGGTACCAACGACGGATTTGACGCTGGCAAGTGATCTGCTGTCGCCTCTCCGAGGCTCATGGCATTTATTTTCTACGCTTCCTGTGGGTTCCACCCACGGCTATGTGCTGTCGCCACATCCGTGGCTGAATCGCCGCGAAAACACTTCGCGCTGCATTTCGCGCAGAACCTCAATTTGCTCAGTGACATGCCGCTGGGGTTGCAGAACTCCAGCGACCAGCTTTGGAAAAGCGCGAGCGCTTACGCCAGCCAGCGATCCAGGTTCTCTCGAACGAATTCGTGATCAACCAGCGATGGGTAGGCATTGATGACTCGGTCCAGTTCGCTGGACTGGCCAAGCGACAGAACCTCGTACGGATCGAGACAACGGTTCGATGGCATCAATCCCTGACGTCGAAGTATCTCATTGATCCCCGGAATACAACCCGCGAAACGGTTCGCAGCATCGAACACCGCCGCGTTGGCATCTGTGAGGGCCACATTTCTCGACAACCATTCTGCCGATAGAGTCGCCGTCGAGCGAACCTGTTGAATATCCTTGAGCATATCGACAGCATTTCTGGTCCACACGGCCCACTGTCCCAGGAGTCCTCCGGCGAAAAACCTCGTCGTTCCGAACGACGTAAATGGTGTGAGCAGATCGACGATGATGTTGTCGTCATTGCCAGTGTACAGAGCCAGGTCTTCGCGCCCGGAATCAATGACGGCGCGAATGACGTCCCACGTTTGGTAGCGATTGAAGGGAGCGATCTTGATGGCAACAACGCGTTCATTTTCCGCCAGCTTGCGCCAGAATGCGTATGACAGCACGCGTCCGCCGACGGCTGGCTGCAGATAGAATCCGACAATCGGAATGATGTTCGAAACGGACTGACAGTGGCGTATCAGTTCCTCTTCCGTCGCATCGCGCAACGCGGCGAGGCTCAGAAGACCGGCGTGATAGCCGTGTTCGACTGAGAATTCCGCCTCTGCTGTTGCCTGAGTTGTCTGTCCGCAGATTCCGGAAATTCGAACGAATGGCGTTCCCGTGAGCAGTGATTCTGAGAGCCATTCTGAAACATTCTTCAGCAGTGGTTGGTAGAGTCCATGCTGCGGATCGCGAATTGCAAATTGAGTCGAATGCACTCCGACAGCCAAACCACCAGCACCCGCTTCAACGTAGTAGCGAACCAGCGCCCGCTGATGACGTTCGGACCATGATCCATCATCGTTGAGCGCTAACGGACAGGCAGGAATGACCTGCCCGGCATTCAGATGTTGTCGCCAGGGCTGCATCCTTCAATATCCTTCGCCGCGAGCTTCAAAGTGTGTCGGTTTATTCAGCGTCACGCCGCCGCGTTCCAGCCATGTCGCCACCCATTCGATCATCTGATCCAGCGAAACCTCGGGCAGACCGAACATCGCATGCGACTTCGATGCGTTATTCAGCCACGCCACTTTGTCTTCGGTCCCCGTGATCGTGGGCTCGATACCGAAACGATTGCCGAACGCCTGAGCCACTTCGCGAATTTTCAACGTGCCGGGACCAGTGATATTCAGCGGCACGGCGGGTGTCGCTGCAAGAGTCAACGACTGGATGATGTGAGCAGCCGCGTCGCCTTGCCAGATGACATTGGCGTAACCCATCTTGACATCAACTGGTTTTCGGCTGAGTACCTTTTGCGCCACATCCAGCAACACGCCATATCGAAGGTCAATCGAATAGTTGAGTCGAATCAAAACGACTCGTGTGTTGTTTCTGACCGACGCCTCGAAGAAAACTTGTTCCTGATCCACACGTGACCGTGCATATTCACCTGGCGGATCGACGGGTGAATCCTCCGTCGAACCGCCAGATTCCGGCGACGTGAATGCATACACGCAACCGGTCGATAACATCGCGATCCGTGAATCACGGTACCGTTCGGTCACTTGTTGCGATGTCGTGATATTGATCCGTTGCAGCAGATCGGGCTGTCCGCTGGTTCCGAACTTGATTGCCGCCAGCGAAATAATGTTCTCTGCGTCGGGTAAACCTGCCACCTGATCGGATTCAGCAAGGTCCGCTGCAATGACCTCGAATCCCGCACGTTGGAACTGTTCACGTTTGGCGGCGTCGGAGAATCGTGAGACCGCGATGACGCGTTCGTCACGACCAGCAGCCACGAGCGCTCGCTGCAGCATTTTGCTGATGTGAAAGCCCATCTTTCCGCCCGCACCCAGCACGGCGAAGCGACCAGGCAGATCGCGCACGACCGCAACGACTTTATCATTCGGCGTTGAGATCAGGTCGTCGAGTTCATCTGGAGTGGCGGGAGTTGGAATCATGTCAGCTCCTGTAGTGGTGGTTCGGCCAGTCGGTTGACTAGAATACTTTATCAGTACGAACGGCATGTACCAACGCCGCAGTCCATTTATGGAATTCCTAAGGCACTGCTGAAGAAAGAGTCATACCATCATGCGACACTCGTTCACAGCGATTCTGCTACTGACCGCTGCAGTGCCGTCATTGGCAAATGGACAGATCCATTTTAATCGCGACGTGCGGCCGATCCTTGCGGAACATTGTTGGCAGTGTCATGGGTTTGATGAGGGTGCTCGGGAAGCGGGCTTGCGACTGGATATACGTGAGAATGCGATCGGTACGGCCGAATCCGGCATAGCGGCGATTGTGCCGGGCAAGCCGGAGCTCAGCGAATTGATGCGGCGGATTATTTCTGAGGATGGCGATATTCGCATGCCGCCCGCTGACTTTCCGAAGCCACTGACGGCTCGACAAGTGGAAACACTGCGGACATGGATCGCCGAAGGGGCAGAATATCAGCGGCACTGGTCGTTTGAACCTCTGCAGTTGCCGGAGGTTCCTGAGCGATCTTCGGAGCCCAATCCCGTTGATGCGTTCGTCGCGAAAAGTCTCCATCAGCAAGGCTTGAAATTCGCCCCTGAAGCGCAACGAGAGACATTGTTGCGTCGAGTGAGTTTCGATTTGACCGGGCTTCCACCGACTCTGGCGGATCTGGATCGTCAAGACGAATCGTATGAGGATTTCGTGGATCGTCTGCTGGCGTCGCCTCATTTTGGCGAACGCATGGCCGTGGATTGGCTGGATGCAGCTCGGTACGCGGACACCAACGGTTACTTCGGTGACAAGCCGCGACAGATATGGCTGTGGCGTGATTGGGTGATTGACGCCTTCAACCACAATCAGCCATTTGATGAATTCACCGTCGAGCAACTGGCGGGAGACCTTCTGCCGAATGCGACGACTTCGCAACGGATTGCCACGGGGTTCAATCGTAACCATGTGGCGAACAACGAAACCGGCATCATTGATGAAGAATTCCGCACGGAATACGTCGTCGATCGCATCGACACCACCATGACCACGTGGCTGGGTCTGACCGTCGCGTGTGCTCAATGTCATGATCACAAGTATGATCCGATTTCGCAGCGTGAGTTCTATCAAGTGTTTTCGTTCTTCAACAACGTGCCCGAGACTGGCCTGATTACGAAAGACGATCCGCCGCCGGTGATGTCTGTCTCGACTCCGGAACAGGATCGTCAGCTTGCAGAATTGTCAGCCGCTGCGAGCGCCGCCACAAAGGAATTCGATCAACTGCGCGCGAATCTGAATTCGCAACTCGCTGCCTGGGAATCGACGGAGTTGACGTCGCTGCCCGTGGTTCCTATGGATGCCACGCTGTTTCATGAACCCTTCGAAGCCAGTCCCTTGGCAGGTGTGTCGCAGGTTGTTGGCACTCAGTTGCAGTTTCAGAATGGTATTCGAGCACAGTCGGCAAAATTTGATGCGACGCAGCATGTGGAAGCATCGTTGCCCGACTTTTCGACGGATGCGCCGTGGACCATCGGATTGTGGGTGTTGCCTGATGGTTCGCTGAGTTGTCCGGTGTCAAAGATCGAACCCGAAGGCGATCGTCGGGGTTTTGAAGTGCTGTGGCAAAAGGGTCGCGTGTTTGTAAATCTGGTGGAACGCTGGGGGTTGAGTGCCATTGAAGTGGCAACTCAGCAGCCCGCGACGTCTGGCCAGTGGCATCATATTGTGATCACTTGTGACGGTTCGCGTTCGG
>Ga0105055_10000176_pt1 | contig 87304 bp, 78 predicted proteins | sample BON03_FD_78090 | JGI IMG/M metagenome (GOLD analysis project Ga0105055, IMG submission 78090) | Freshwater microbial communities from Lake Bonney liftoff mats and glacier meltwater in Antarctica - BON-03 | ecosystem: Environmental > Aquatic > Freshwater > Ice > Glacier meltwater | place: Lake... | reverse complement strand
TCTTGCCCTTTCCAACGCGCCCAGGTGGTGGAATTGGTAGACACGCGGGTCTCAGAAGCCCGTGCCGAAAGGTGTAAGGGTTCGAGTCCCTTCTTGGGCACCACGCTGAATAGCGTGAAGATTGAAGGGACGAGAACCCAGGGTTTGACGAAGCGATACCGCGTAGCGGAGAGCGGAGATGGGGTGGCGCGAAGCGACGATGCCGCATCGCGGGATTTCGCTTTGGCGAAACCAATCCCTTCCTGGGCACCATGCTTCGCTCGCAGAGCGAGCTTCCGCCTTCGCCGAGACTACGGCGGACAAGACGCATAGCTTGAAGATTAAAGGGACGAGAACCCAGGGTTTGACGAAGCGATACCGCGGAGCGGAGAGCGGAGATGGGGCGGCGCGAAGCGACGATGCCGCTTCGCGGGATTTCGCCTTGGCGAAACCAATCCCCTCTTGGGCACCATGCTTCGTCCATTCGACAAGCTCAGGACTTCGCATGGCACGGCCATGCTAAATGGCGGGTCTACGGGTCTACACCAAAAGATGGGGGAAATGGCCAAGAAGTCATATTTTAGGGTTTCGGTTGAAGGTTGAGGATTGGCCGCAGTGAGCGATGACACGGAGGCGGTAGTTGTTAAAATTACGGAATCCGTAGGCGCGACGTTGGATGAGTTTCATCTTTCGGTGATGCCGTTATTCACTTTACCCACTGGTCCAAGAACTCAGTGATTAACTTTGCGGTGGCTTCATGAGTCGCCCCAGATAGCGAACCAGATTCACGCGTGGTGAGTTGAGTTCCGTCATTATCAAGCAGGACAAAAACAGGCATCCCATACCTCAATGGGTTGCCATATCGTTTGATGACTGTCGCATGTCTCTTTTTGTCATTCCGAGTATTGGCATCGATGTAGACCAAAACGAATTCCTGATGGATTTTTTGAACGACCGTTGGAGCGGAGCTGAGTGCTTGGTGCAGTCGCCTACACCACGGACACCAATTGGCCCCAAATAGAATTAAGACACGTTTGTCCTCTCGCTCGGCCCGAACGAGTGCAGCATCAATCAGATTTCCGCCATCTGCCTTCGTATCGTAAATGTCAGCGCCCATGTGCGGATACTCGGGAGCAGCCCACAAAGGCATAGAGATTAAGGAGAGAAGAAGGAGGGCGGTCAGACGCATGTAATTCAATCAACTATGCCAATAAGGAGCGTTGTTTCAATGTGCTATCTGCTTCATGAGCGTCATGGCCCAAATCGCACTGACTTCTTTTTCTCAACAGGCAAATTCGCGGGACCGGGGTTAGGCCGGTGCGAACTTGCAGACATCTAGATTACCCATGGCCCACGTGTCGGCCTCAATCTCGTTTCTTTCCTTCTCACTCTCGTCTTTTGGAATGCCGTGCTTTAATTGGTGGTGTGCAATCTCGTGAAGCAGGATAAACGCATAGAGGAGCCTTTTGTTGTCGGAGACCGCGAATTTAATTGAAGGCTTAAGGTCACGCCCATTCAGCCTATTATAAGTCCCCATAAAAGCCTCCCGAGGCAGTGGATGGACCAAGAGCATTCTATAATCTGGCCCTCCGAGTATGTCGTCCACTTGTATGAGTAGACCATAAGTTTCTCCCGTGTAATCTTCCCATACTTTCTCGGGCACACCGTAATGATTCGCAACAGAGCGAAGTTCATCAAGGTCTCTGAAAAAAGACACTCTATCTTTAGAAATGGAATAGCCTTCTGTTGGCTGCATGAGTTCTTTCATAGAGTCGAGGATGCCTTCCTGCTCGGGAGTTTTGCGAGACGGGACCTCGCATACCTGTTCCCCGTCGAGCTCGTTCGGCGAAGGTTTATTGTCACCAAAAGTTACTGATACTATTGTCCAGTCTCCTAGTTTTTTTGGCAGAGAATTGTTCACACGTTCATATATAAACTTCGTCCCTTCTTCCGGTCGTTGTGCGAATAGTCTGTTTGGACCAATCTTGATTCCGTGATTCGGCGCGTCTTCAAGTGAAACGAGAATGTTTTTCCAAGGGTGATGTAACTTTAAGTCAGTCATGACTCTTATTATACCATGCCTTTTAAGTGCTCGGAAAATTCTGGTAGTATGTTCCTCTCAGCATTTATGAAACGCTTACTCCTGAGTTTTGCAGTGATGATTTTGGTCAGCTTGGTTCAAGCCGAGGAGACGCAGGAAATCGCAGAGCTGAGAGCGAAGGCCGAAACGGGTGATGCGATGTCGCAAACACTACTCGGTGGTAGATACGCCGAGGGCGATGATGTGCCGAAGAATGCGACCGAAGCAGCGATGTGGTATCGCAAGGCGGCCGAGCAGGGAGAAGGTTCGGCACAATTTTTACTCGGCGAGGCTTACCACGAAGGCGACGGCGTGCCAAAGAATGACAAAGAAGCTGTGAAGTGGTATCGTCTAATTGCTGAGACCGGTTTTCCAATCGCTCAAAATCGACTCGCTGTAATGTTCCAACAAGGCTTCGGCGTGCCAGAGGATGCGACCGAAGCGGTAAAGTGGTTTCGCAAGTCTGCCGAGCAGGGATGGGTCGCCGCGCAGCACAACCTTGGGGCGATGTATTATAATGGCGACGGTGTGATTAAGGACATGGTTGAAGCGCATGCATGGTTCAACGTCGCGAGTGCCCATGGAAATAAAGATGCCAAGAAAAATTTAGCCAAAGCCGAAGAGGAAATGACCAAAGACCAAATCGCCGAAGCGACCAAACTCGCTCGCGAATACTTTAAGAAATACGGGAAGAAGTAGGGAGCTTGTAATACGTATTGCCTAGGAAGGTCCAGTTAGGCAGAATAATACTGTTAGATAAGAAAATGAACCGTCCTGAAACCCCATGAGCACTAAAGATAATGCGGAGGCAAATAGCATCTGGGAGTTCCTGAATCGATTCAGGTATTCTCCGGAAGTTTGCCAATCGTATTGGAGAGCTCTTTCTCCAAAGGAGAAAATCGATTTTATGAATACGGCATCCGGTTTCCTTGTGAACAAAATTGTGACACTTGCCTCACAGGATGAAAACGAGTTTGTGCGGATGTTGGCTTATGCTAGTGGTAAGCTTGAAGGAGAGGTCAAGCATGTGGCTGAATCCGATGATAGTGAGCTCATTAAAGCAGCCTGCTATGCAGGACACTTTAACTTGTGGGATGTGTTGCCCAAGTTAACCCAGCCCCAAAGAAATTTGGTAATTGGTCTTCATTCCAAACCTAGTGGCGAAGTATTTCTAGACTTCATTAAGGACTCCTTAGCCAATCAAATAATACCACCAGAAGAAGCAGCGGAACTGGTCTGTTCGTATGTTCGGAATGAGAAGCTGATACGAGAGTTTACGAGTTTTGAACGCCAAAATACATTTCTATTGAGACCAGCGGATATAGTATTTTATGAATGGTGGATATACTGTGAGACGGCCCCCTTGCCAGTAATGAATGCAATTGCATGGGAGTTTCCTCTAGGTGATGATAAGAATTTTAGAATTCCAGCAGATGTTGTGAATGGCAAGGCGCAGGTGGCTCTTGTATGGCGAGGTTACAAACCTTTACTCTCAAGCATAGAGGCGTTTCCAGATGATTATTCTGATGAAATCAAAGCTGAAGTTGCAGCTTCTGAGAAGGAGCTTCCATAGCAATCTATACGCCATAGCATCTCAAACTAATGAAACTCGGGTTAAAGTATTGGTTTCCTACTCGGCTTCTGTTGAGCGGCTGCATAGCTTTTGCGATGAGCCTTTCAATACGTGCTGAAAGCATCACTGCGACTGATGACCAGTCAAAGGGAGTGACGGTTTTGGTAGCTAACAAGCCACTGACTGAGTTGTCCGTGATGCTACAGAAAGGGCAGATTCAAGAATCCAAAAAAGGGGCAGCGCTGTTGAACCTAGTTGGTGATGAGTTCGTTTCTGTCTTTAAGGAGATGGGCTTTCCATACCGCATTGATGACAACATGAAGTCCTGGAGGATTATTGAAGACGGAGGTAAATTCGTGTTATTTGGGGCAGTTTATGAGAGTGTAAATAACGCATACGGATTTGTCTGGGTCATGCGCTTTTCTGAGGAAAAACAGATGATTAGTGAATTCCTACAAATAGGTAGCAATACCGTCATAGGAAATAAGTATCCTCCCGGCATCGTTCCATATACGGGCTGGAGAAGGTTTTCTAAGCTCATGGATTCGATGGTTTCGGATGCTCTTGAATATGTGGCGTGGCTCTGGTATGTGGGATTGGCCGCCGTCTTAATGGGGCTGTTGAGCGGGTTCATAAAAAAATAAGCGATATGGACTTAACGATTCACGAAAGTAGGCATTCATGAACTTGGTTTGGCCTTTAATCCATTTTGTCCTACTGGTCATTGGTTTGCACCTCTTGCGAATCACCACGACATTTCCTCTTGCTGGATTATCAGCAGTCGCATTTCGCCACGCCCCAAGTCTCAAGAAATGGATACATTACATCCAAGGGGCGATGTCATCAGTGCTGGCGATATACCTTGGCTGGTTCTTGCTGCACATTTGGATTGAGTCATCCTACCCACTCCCAAGCAACATTGCCGCCACGATGGGTCTTTTGAATTTATTATCCCTTCTCTCAAGTCGGAATAAAATATCAAGAGAGACAGGAGTCTTTGCCGATTCTCTTGGCGGTTTGTTAGGTTCGTTGGCTATCTGGGCAACGGGAATCGAATTTCATTCCTTCTAATTCTATGAGACCAGAAGCTTTATCCTATCACATTAGCGAGAACGAAAATGCTATCGCAGAAATCAAAGGCTCACTAAAATTAGTGGAATCAAGAACTCGCAGCCGAAAGGGTTGAGTAATTGTAGAGGAACCAAATGACACGTAAGCCCCAGCATGAATCTTTAACAATCCTGACAATATCAGGTGCCTGAATCCATTATGTGCAAGAACTCACCTATTGATGAAGATGCGCTCTTAAAGGACATGGCTCTGGAACGCGGCCAAGCCAAAAGTCTTCAGCGACTTTCCCAAGAGGGTCTTGCTGCATGGCAGTCAGGATGGGGGAAGACTACGGTGAGGTGGTTGCTCGCCGAAAAGGAATGGGAGCGCAGAGCGATGGCTGAAAGCGCCAAATGGCAAAGATACTCTGCGCTTATGGGTATTCTTGGAGTTGTTATCGGTGCTATCTTTGGTTGGGCGATTGGAATTCTGCTCAATTCAGGCTAGATAGTTATCTCAATAGCTACGGCATGGCCAGAGACTTGGTGGAAGCGCATGCATGGTTCAACATTGCGAGTGCCCAAGGAAATAAAACTGGCAAGAGAAATTTATCGAAAATCGAAAAGGAGATGACCGAAGACCAACTCGCCGAGGCGACCAAACTCGCCCGGGAGTATTTTGAAAAATACGGGAAGAAGAAGTAGGCTAGGCAGTGGCTGCAATGTCTGCTGAAGCCGTAGACATTTATGAGCACGAAAACGGCTTGTTATAATCAGGTATGGCAAAAAACCTAAACTCTCCGCCACGACTCGCCGAACTCCACGACGAATTCGTTCCAAAACATTCTAAAAGTAAGAAGCCGCGCTGCTTTCTCTGTGGTGCCTCAAATCCAGCAACCAGAGACCATATTCCACCAAAAGGATTTTTCCCAGCCCCTAGGCCACAGGACTTAATCACTGTCTCATGTTGCAATACTTGCAATCAGAGCTACGCGATGGACGACGAAGCGTTTAGATTATTTGTATCTGTCGCTGAAGGCGTATCACCAGCCGGTAAATGGATTCGTGAGAACAAGACATTCGCTAGAACGTTGACCAACAGTCCCAAGTTGGTTGAGAACATCGCCAAATCAATGAGCACGCAACTGCGCGACGGAGAGGCGGTAGATGTCTTGTCTCTACCGATTGAGCGCGGACACAGGTTCTTAACCCGACTTACCAAGGGGGTTTTGGCATACTTTCACCCCTCAATTGATACAAGGGGTATGCAATTCACGGTCAGGCAAGTGAGCCTGAAGGAGGCTGAAGACCCCACGTTTATTCAGTTACGCGATTCTTCTATTTATGATAGCCGTGGTGAGCAGGTATTCCAGTTCCGGCGTCTCGTAAATGTGCAGGGCGGATTCGGAATCTGGATGTATGTTTTCTATGGAGCCTCGCTGTTCTTGGTTTCCCACAAATTGTGAAGGGGAATCTACTTCTCTGAATACCCGAAAGGGTGCCAAAGCCATTGTAAGAGTCTAGAAACTGCCATTTTTCCGTAACGCACCGAAGGGTGTCCAAGGATACTGCTTATCTGATCCATTTGGTTCGATCTGTGCTATCTTCCAAAACTTACATACGGTTTTGACCTCGGGTTCTAAAAACAAACTCCAGCTGAATGACGCAGAGCGGATAGCTAAATTAAGGTCGTCCACAATTGTGGTAACCAGATTTAGAACCTCAAGTTCATCCCCGTGTTTGAGGCCCAAAGGTTGAATGTTAAGCCGGAGATATTCAGACCCAGTTTTCCGGAGATCAGTATGGGCGATCAACGAATCGCGGATCGTTTTATATCCTGGGTATGCCGTCGAAATTAGCAGTTTTTCTGTATTTTCGCCTATCCGGTCTAATATTTTACGATATTCGATTTTCCACTCGTTCTCATCATCAAAGCCAGATCTCACAGCCATATATTTTTCTTCTAGGAGGTTTCTTAGGCTGGGGTCTTCGATGTCTTTTGTGAGTCTTCGAATCGAAGGCGTTCGATCACCCTTGTCATCGCAAATTTTGACGAGTTCATTTATGAAGTCCCAATACAAAATGTTTCGTAACTGTTGGAAGCCTTGCTGTCCTCCTTCCGCGTCCACACGTGAGATTAGGGTTTCATTGACCATCATCGGTCGCAAAAAGAGGAGCCGCGCATAGGCATTGATGAGCAAATATAGTAAGGTATCTGTATAGGCCTTAAGTTTTTCGAAGCCTTCTGTGTTCACGGGATGAGGATATTATGTCTGAGCTAATTGGAATAAATGTTTCTCGTAAACCTCGTTCCGAAGGTAGCCCTATCCGATCCAGCCAAGTGGGTTCTGGTGGAATCGTTTGGCGATGATTTCGAGGGGAAGGGTGACGACTTCGACTCCGGGTGCTGATCCCATTTGCATGATGACTTCGCCGGCGGGGCCGATGATGTAACTGCCGCCATTGAATCGTTTGGCGTGGTTCACGACGACGATGAATTGTTCGGTTTTGGCGGCGCGAGCTCGGGTGCTGAGTTTGTTGTCGGCTTGGTCGGCAGGGAGTTGATCTAAGCGATTCGTATCAACCGCGAGCGGGCAGAGCACGGAGCTCTGCGCCGAGCGCACGGCATCGCGAGGTCTCGGGGATCTCACGCCGGAATTGGGCTGCTGGGCACAGCCATAAAACAGCTAATTTTTCGCTTCGAAGACTTCCTGATCAAATTCGCCTTCGCTCTTGGAGACGATCACGGAGACTACGGCGTCACCAGTTACGTTGACCGCGGTGCGGGCCATATCGAGGAGGCGATCTACGCCGTAGATTACACCGATCGCGGCGACGGGAAGCCCCACTTGTTGGAAGACCATGGCGAGCATGATCAGGCCAACTCCGGGCACGCCGGCGGTGCCGATCGAAGCGAGCGTAGCGGTCACGACGACCATGAGGTAACCTGAGAGGCCAATATCCACGCCGAGTGCTTGGGCAATAAAGACCGTGGCGACGCCTTGCATGATGGCGGTGCCATCCATGTTGATGGTCGCGCCGAGCGGAATCGTGAATGAGGCGACGGCGGGTTTTACGCCGAGCCGGTGTTCAGCATTTTCCAAATTGATAGGGATCGTGGCGTTGCTGCTCGCGGTTGAGAAGGCGAAGAGCTGCACTTTGCGGAGATTCCGATAGAGCTGCCGCACACTCAGGCCGGTGAAGGTTTTGAAGATCAGGCCGTAGGTGACGAATGCGTGGACGGCCAACGCGGCGAGCACGAGAAAGAAGTATTGGCTGAGGGCGAGGATCGCGCTGAATCCTTCCTGAGCGAAGGTGCGCGCGACGAGCGCGAACACGCCGAACGGTGCGGCCATCAAAAGAAGCATCACGAGCTTCATCACGATCGCGTTAAGATCGTTGGCGAGGGCGATTACACGGCGACCGGGAGGTCCGGCTAAGGTAGCCGCGAGACCAAAGAGAATCGCGAATACGATGATTTGCAGCATGTTGCCCTCGGCCATGGCGGCGAAGGGGTTTTTCGGGAAGATGTTGAGAATGACATCCGTGAGTGGCGGGCTTTCGTTCGCGACGAAATTGGTTTCGTAATCGAGATTCATGCCGCTGCCGGGTTTGAAGATCACGGCCAGGCTGATGGCGATGGAGATCGCGATGGCGGTGGTCGCCATGTAGAAGGCGACCGTCTTGACGCCGATGCGGCCTAATCGGCGCACATCATCGAGAGCGGACGTGCCGCAGATCAGCGACAAGAGCACGAGTGGCACGACTAACAGCTGAAGTGTTCGCACGAAGATCGAGCCGACGAGTGGGAAGATGTCCTCCACCAATAAACTCAGCCCACTGGTATCAGGCCCGACGATGTTGATGATGATGCCCACGATCGCTCCGAGGGCCATGCCGATGAGAATGTTACGGGTCAGATTTTTGGAATTCATACTAAGTGGGGTGGCGTGCAGAGTCGCGGGCTGGGTTGGAGGAGTGTTGTCGGCGATGGAGGTGAGTCAATCTTGCGCGGCTCGGGATTTGCCAACGGCGAGAGGACAATGAACCCGGTGGGATCCCTTGCTGTCATGGCGAGGAGTGTAGTGACGTGGCCATCCACGTATTACTTGTCGGCTACTCTTAGTTATTCGTGGATTGCCGCAGTCGGCTACGCCCCCTTCGCAATGACAATCTATACCACTACTCGCTCTCCGGATTTGCCAATGGCTTGATCCGCGAAATGATGGCGGGGTGAATTCGTCGCTTACCTTCAGTGCAGTGTTATTGGCCGGTGGTCGCTCGGTGCGCATGGGCACCGACAAGGCATTGCTGAGTGTTGAGGGTCGCGCGCTGTGGGAACGGCAATGGGCGTTGCTGGATGAATTGAATGTGACGCAGAAATTTCTATCGGCGCGACCCGAACAGATGTGGGCTCCGACCAACATCGAGATCGTGCACGATAGCATCGCGGATGCGGGGCCACTAGCAGGGATCGCGGCGGCGATGGTGCGAGCGACGACTACGCATCTGATCGTGCTCGCGGTGGACTTGCCGCAAATGCAGGCCGAGTGGTTCGAAACGCTGCAGGACGGTTGCGCGTTAGATGTCGGGGCAGTGGGTAAGCGCGATGGATTTTATGAACCGCTCGCGGCGATTTATCCTTGCTCGTTGCGCGAGGCGGCTGAGCAAGCCCTGCGAAGTGAGGAGCGCTCCTTGCAGCGTTTTATCGCGCAAGCCGGTTCTGCCATGAAGTCGCGCGAGATCACCGCAGAACAGGCCGGCTTATTTGCGAATTGGAATCAGCCGAGCGACGCGTGATATATCACGTAGTATGTTACATGTGCCAACGGGAGTGGCTCGACTACGTCCGAAATGGGGGCCCCAAAAAGGCGGGATTTTAAAACCCCACTCTACAATCGAATGTCACTTAATAAGTGACATTCGAATTTGGTTAATGATTTCAATCTGGAGCAATCTCGAGACGAAAAAGGTGATCGAATGGCTTGGTCCTGGCCGATTCCTCCGCTATGATCGGTCTCTCTAATTGGCCTACCTACGGGCTTACTCATTTTGCAAACAGACCTCTTAATCGTTGGTGGCGGAATCAGCGGCCTAACCGCGGCCTGGCAGTTGCAGAATGCGGGGCTCAAGGTCTGCCTGATCGAGGCTCGGAATCGCGTGGGAGGGCGGATTTTGACCGAGGGGGAAGCTGCTTGCGATCTGGGCCCTTCTTGGTTTTGGCCCGGGCAGCCCTTGATCGCGAGTTTGCTCGATAAATTCGAGATTCCGTCTTTTGAGCAATTTTCAAAAGGCAAGGTGCTCTGGCAGGATGCGCAGGGTCACGTGCAGGACTATCCCATGGGTTCCCCCATGGCTGGCGCCCTGCGCATTCAGGGTGGTGCTGGGGCGCTTACCCAACGTATAGCGACTGAAATTTCAGCTGAAAATATCCTGCTGGGACATGTTTTGAAGGGTTTGCAGATTCATGAGGACGGGGTGCGCGCAGCGGTGCAGGGCCCTGAGGGTGAGCTGGAGATTTTGGCTCAGCAGGTCGCGCTCGCGATTCCACCGCGCTTGGCGGGCGCCTTGGCCTATCGTCCTGCGCTACCTGCTGGAACCCAACAGCTCTTGGAGTCGACCCCGACCTGGATGGCGGGTCATGCGAAATTCTTCGCGCTCTATGACGAACCGTTCTGGCGGGAGCGGGGCTTCTGCGGCACCGCGATGAGTCGGCAGGGGCCGTTGGCCGAGATTCATGATGCTTCGCCTCATGAGGGAGGAAGCTATAGTTTGTTTGGATTTGTCGGCTGGGATGCGAAGACGAGAGCTGAACTCGGTGAGGCTGCATTGATCGGGATGGCGACCGAGCAACTCGTGAGGCTCTATGGAGAGAAGGCCCGTCGATATCGAGAGGTGTTCATCAAGGATTGGTCGACCGAGAGCTTCACTGCTGGTCCGAGGGATCAAGAACCGCAGAGGCACCATCCGCACTATGGATTAAACCCTGACTTAGGTGAGTCGTGGGCCGGGCGGTTGAAGTTCATTTCGAGCGAAAGCTCGTTTACGAATGGCGGTCTAATTGAAGGCGCGCTGGAAGCGGGGCTGGGTTATGCCAAAGAGATGATTGGCGCCGAGGCGTTTTCTGTAGACGGGGAGCGAGTGCCCCATACCGCGAGCATGGATTGGGATTGGTTGTAGAGGGATGCGGCGCTCACTGGGGTAGGGCTGGTTTATTGGGGTTTCTTCTTTCCGAGGCATCCGCCATTTTAAGTGTAAACCATTATCCAGACAATATATTACATATTTATTCGGTTCATATCTGTCCGGATAGAGGTAATCTTTGCCAAAATTCGAACTGCTGGCTTGTCCCGCCAAGAAGATTTCTTTGGAATATAACCAATTGTCGCATCCAATCAGCGACACGTTCCTACTTAGCGAGAACATGATCAAGCTCACCCCCATGATCGTGCCTCAAGTTTGAAACCATTTTTCCACCTGCCTGTCATCGGCCCCTGAGCCCCCTAGGTGGCTCTATCAATTTCCACATTTTAATTCGAAAAAACTGATGTCATCGACACTTCCCTTAATCCAGTCGTCTCAACCACCCAAGCAGGGACTCTATGATCCTGCCCGCGAACATGACTCATGCGGGGTAGGTTTTCTCGTGAACATGAAGGGGATTCCATCGCGCGACATCGTTCAAGGCGCCCTCGAAATCTGCACCAAGCTCGATCACCGCGGGGGCTGTGGCTGTGACATCAATACGGGCGACGGAGCCGGTATGCTCATGCAGATGCCGCACAAATTTTTTGCGACTATCGCGCCAGAATTGGGCATCTCGCTCCCCGCCCCGGGACACTACGCGGTCGGCATTGTCTTTCTCTCCCCCGATGAAGCTGCCGCTGCGATCGAGCAGCAGATCATGGAAGAAGCGATCCGCGAATTCGGCCAAACCTTGCTCGGTTGGCGCGATCTTCCCGTCGACAACCACGATCTCGGCCAAGCCTCGGCTGACAGTGAACCGAGGATGAGGCAGGTCTTCATCGGCCGCTCGGCTGACCTCGCAGACGAAGCCGCCTTTGAACGCGCGCTCTACCTGATTCGTCGGGTATCGACCTCGCGGCTCCGTTATCTTCAGGGCGAAGCACCTCACTATTTTTATATCCTCACCCTTTCGAGCCGGGTGATCGGCTACAAGGGTATGCTGACCACCAATCAACTGCTGCACTATTTCCCAGACTTTCATCACCCGGACATGGAGACCTCGATGGCCCTGGTGCATTCCCGTTTCAGCACCAACACGTTTCCCAGTTGGCCGCGCGCCCAACCCTTTCGTTACACCTGCCATAATGGCGAAATCAATACGGTGCTCGGAAATGAGAACTGGATGCGGTCGCGGCAGACCCAGTTTACCAGCGACCTTTTCGGCAAGGACCTCAAGAAACTCATTCCCGTGATTGCCGGTGGCGGCTCGGACTCCCAACACTTCGACAACTGTCTGGAGTTTCTCATGATGACGGGGCGTTCCCTGCCTCATACCATGATGATGATGATCCCCGAGCCGTGGGAAAAACATCAATCGATGTCACCGGCCAAAAAGGCCTTCTACGAATACCACGCCTGTATGATGGAACCTTGGGACGGCCCAGCATCGATCGCGTTTCTTGACGGCACCCAAATCGGCGCCGTGCTTGACCGCAACGGTCTGCGCCCCTCCCGCTACTACGTGACTAGTGATGATCTGGTGATCATGGCGTCCGAGGTCGGCGTCCTCCCCTCCATCGATCCCGCCAAGGTGATCAAGAAAGGTCGACTCGAACCGGGTCGTATGTTCTTGGTGGATACCCGAGAAGGCCGCATTGTAGGCGACGATGAATTGAAGGAAAAGATCGCGACCGAAGAGCCTTACGGCGAATGGCTGTCGCAAAATCTGATCAACGAAGACGAACTTCCTGAGCCCACCCACCCGGTGAAGATGCTCAATATCGAGAGGCTCAAACTGCGTCAAAAATCATTTGGTTACACGCTCGAAGACCTCCGACTTCTGATCAAACCCAGCGTCGAAACCGGCAGCCAGCCACTGGGTTCCATGGGGAACGACACCCCTCTGGCCGTCCTGTCGGATCGTCCGCAACCGCTCTACAATTACTTCAAGCAGCTCTTCGCTCAGGTGACGAATCCCGCCATCGATCCGATTCGGGAGGAGTTGATCACCGCCACCACGACTTTCCTGGGTTCCGAGGCAGATCTAATCAATCCCGGCCCTGAAAACTGCCGCATGATCAAGTTGGAGAATCCGATCATCGACAATGATAAGCTCGCCCGCATTCGCGACTTTCGGGCGCCGGGATTCAAATCAGCCACCCTCCCTATCTTGTTCGATCCCACTACGGACTACGAAGGGCTGAGCTCCAGGCACCGAGCGATCGACGAACCTCTGTCCGCGCGAAAAGGCAAGGGGTTGGACGAATCGCTCGAGCTTCTTTTTGCCATGGCGGACGACGCCATCAGGGATGACGTCAATCTCATCATCCTCTCTGATCGGGGAGTGGCCCCTAATCGCGCGGGTATTCCGGCCCTGCTGGCCGTGTCTGGCTTGCATCATCACCTGATCCGGGCAGGCGTTCGCAGTAAGGTTTCGTTGATCCTCGAATCGGGTGAACCCCGTGAGGTGCAACACTTCGCCCTTCTCCTCGGCTACGGCTGCGACGCGATCAATCCCTTCCTCGCTCTCGAGTGTGTTGAACATCTGATCGTGGATGGCGAAATCGATTTGGATCCGGCCACCGCTCGGGCCAACTTCATCAAGGCCAACATCAAAGGTGTTACTAAAACAATGGCCAAGATGGGCATATCGACCGTGGCCAGTTACCGCGGCGCCCAAATCTTCGAGGCGATCGGATTAGATGAGGCGGTCATCGACCACTATTTCACCAATACTCCCTCTCGAGTAGGTGGGATTGGCCTGGGGACGATCTCCCACGAGGTCTACCGACGTCACCAGGACGCCTTTGGCGAACGGCAAGATGCCCAGGATAACCCTTTGGACTCCGGTGGAGTGTATCAATGGCGGTCCGGCGGCGAAAAGCATCTGTTCAGTCCCCTCGCGATCCATCAACTGCAGCGAGCGACTTGGTCGAGCGACTACGACCTCTTCAAGGTATACTCCAAAACGATCAACGATCAGACCCGCGATATGTTCACCCTGCGCGGTCTCATGGAATTCAAGTTCGACCCGGCGAAATCAATCCCGCTCGAAGAGGTCGAACCAGTGACCGCCATCGTGAAACGCTTTAAGACCGGCGCGATGTCCTACGGTTCGATCAGTAAAGAGGCCCACGAGGCGCTTGCGATCGCCATGAATCGGCTCGGCGGCAAGTCGAACACTGGCGAAGGTGGTGAAGATGCCGACCGCTTCACGCGTGATGCCAACGGCGATCTCCGCCGCTCCGCCATCAAGCAGGTCGCGTCAGGTCGCTTTGGCGTCACCAGTCACTATCTCGTTAACGCGGACGAACTTCAAATCAAGATCGTGCAGGGCGCAAAACCAGGCGAAGGCGGCGAATTGCCCGGGCACAAGGTGCTGCCCGCCATCGCCAAAACCCGCGGCACCACCCCTGGCGTTGGTTTGATCTCACCGCCACCGCATCACGATATCTACTCCATCGAGGATCTCCAGCAACTCATCCACGATCTGAAAAACGCCAACGTTCATGCGCGGATCAACGTGAAGTTGGTCTCGGAAGTGGGCGTGGGCACGATCGCCGCCGGCGTGGCAAAAGCCAAGGCGGACGTCATCCTGATCGCGGGTTATGATGGCGGCACCGGCGCTTCGCCCCGATCCAGTATTCAACATGCGGGCGCCCCGTGGGAACTCGGCATCGCTGAGACCAACCAAACCCTCTTGCTCAATGACCTTCGCAGCCGGGTCGTGCTCGAAGTCGATGGCCAATTAAAAACTGGTCGCGATGTCGCGATTGCCTGTTTGCTGGGTGGGGAAGAATTCGGTTTCGCCACCGCCCCGCTGGTCACCCTCGGTTGTCTCATGATGCGGGCTTGCCACAAAAATACGTGCCCTGTCGGGATCGCCACCCAGGATCCACGCCTGCGTGAAAAATTCAACGGCGCTCCCGATGCCGTGGTGAACTTCATGACCTACATCGCCGAAGAGGTTCGCGAGATCATGGCGCAGCTCGGTTATCGCACCGTCAACGAAATGGTGGGCAAAGTAAAACATCTCGAGATGCGCGATGCCATCGACCACTGGAAAGCCAAAGGCGTCGACTACTCTAAAATTCTCTACCGCCCCGACACCGGCCCAAATGTCGGCACCTACTGTTCCCAGACTCAGGATCACCGCTTGGAACTGGCGCTCGACAACACCCATTTGCTCGACGTCTGCCGACCCGCCATCGAGACAGGCGAAAAGGTCACCGGGGAATTCCCTATTACTAACACCGACCGCGTGGTGGGCACCATCGTCGGATCGGAGATCTCCCGCCGGCATGGTGGTGAGGGGCTGCCCGCGGACACCATTCAATTGAAATTCAATGGCTCGGCCGGTCAAAGTCTGGGCGCGTTCTGTCCACGAGGCATGACTCTGACAGTGGAAGGCGATACCAACGACTACTGCGGCAAGGGCCTCTCGGGCGGAATCATCGTGGTTTATCCACCCAAGACATCTCCATTTGTCGCCTGCGAAAATATCATCACTGGCAACACCGGTTTCTACGGCGCCACCGGCGGAGAGGCCTTTCTGGCCGGCATGGCGGGCGAACGTTTCTGTGTGCGCAACAGTGGGGCAAAAGCCGTCATCGAAGGGGTAGGCGACCACGGCTGTGAATACATGACCGGGGGCGAAGTCATCTGCATCGGATCCACCGGGCGCAACTTTGGAGCCGGCATGTCTGGCGGCACCGCCTACGTCCTTGATGAAGTAGGCGACTTCGTCAGTAAACGGCTCAACCCCGCCATGGTTCGAGTCTACCAACTCATCGAGTGTGAAGATGAAGAGATTGCCGCCGTCCGCGCCCGTCTCGAACGCCATGTCGAGTTAACCGGCAGTGTCAGAGGAACCACGATTCTTCACGATTGGAACGACTGGCTTCCTCGCTTCATCAAAGTGCTCCCGACCGATTACGAACGTGTCCTCAACGCCATCTCCCGCGCCGAAAGCAAGGGACTGAAAGGCGATGAAGCCATCCAAGCTGCCTTCGAAGAAAACGTGAAGGCCGGACACTGATCCCGCGCCCGTCTCTAACCGCCATTTTTCAACTCCCAACTTCTGACCACTATGGGCAAACCCACCGGATTTCTCGAATATCAACGCCAACCAATCCCCAATCGTCCCCCCCTCGAGCGGGTCAAAGATTGGAAGGAAGTGCATGCCGATCGGAATGACGACGACGTATCCACTCAAGCAGCACGCTGCATGGACTGCGGCACCCCATATTGTCACACGGGGATAAACATCAGCGGCATGGCCAGCGGCTGTCCCGTCAACAACTTGATTCCGGAGTGGAACGATTTGGTTTACCACGGCCGCTGGGAGGAAGCGCTGGAGCGCCTGCGCAAGACAAACAACTTCCCCGAATTTACTGGGCGCGTCTGCCCGGCCCCTTGCGAAGGATCATGTGTCCTCGGGGTCATCGAACCTGCCGTCACCATCAAAAACATCGAGTGTTCTATCATTGATCGAGGTTGGGAAGAAGGTTGGCTCCCTCCTCAGCCTCCTGAGCAACGAACCGGTAAAAAAGTGGCGGTGATCGGCTCCGGCCCCGCGGGTCTCTCCTGCGCCGACCAGCTCAACCAGGCCGGGCATGACGTCACCGTCTATGAACGGGAAGACCGGATCGGCGGGCTGCTCATGTATGGAATCCCCAACATGAAATTGGACAAGCGCGAGGTCGTCGAACGTCGCGTTAACCTCATGCGCGATGAAGGCATCACGTTCGTCACCAATGCCCATATCGGAGTTTCGCACGACATCGCGGACATCCGCCAGAAATCCGATGCCGTCGTGCTCTGTTGTGGTGCGACCAATCCACGCAATCTTCCCATCGAAGGGCGCGATCTCACCGGCGTTCACTTCGCCATGGAATTTCTCACGACCAACACCCGGTCCTTGCTCGATCACGACTTCGATGACACCAGACCGGCGATCGACGCCAAAGGGAAACACGTGGTCGTCATCGGCGGTGGCGACACCGGCACCGACTGTGTGGGCACATCGTTGCGCCACGGTTGCGCCAGCGTCGTGCAACTCGAGATCATGGCGCAGCCCCCCGGGGAACGCGCGCCCAACAATCCGTGGCCGGAATGGCCCCGCACTCTCAAGGTCGATTATGGTCAGGAAGAAGCCCAAGAGATTCAAGGCGATGATCCTCGTGAATACCTGGTCACCACCAAGCGTATGATCGGAGATGCCAGCGGCTCCGTCTGCGAACTTGAACTCAGCAACGTTGAATGGAAGCACCACGAAGTCACCATACGGATGGGCCCTCAAGACGTCGCCGGATCCCAACGCACGATCAAAGCCGATCTCGTGCTTCTCGCCATGGGTTTTCTCGGCCCTGAACAGACTCTGGTCGAAAAACTCGGGCTAAAAACAGACGGCCGCTCCAATGTGGACGCCCCTTTCGAAAAATACACCACCAGTGTGGAAGGGGTCTTCGCCGCCGGTGATATGCGGCGTGGTCAGAGCCTCGTGGTCTGGGCCATCAATGAAGGTCGTGGCGCCGCCCGCGAGTGTGATCGTTTCCTCATGAACCGGACCACGCTCCCCTAGAGAGCGATCAGAAATAATCAGGCGACCAAACCTAATTACCTACCAGATAACGGGTTTGGCCTGAACTCATAGCCCAGTGATGTTTCTCATTCTCAATCTCTTCTGCGCGGTGTCCTTTATTGGATACGGCGCGAGCTGTTTGACGACCGCACACATGGTCCGGGAGTTCGAACGATACGGACTTCCCCAATATCGAAAACTGACCGGAATACTGCAATTCTTGGCAGCGGCTGGTCTGCTCGTCGGCTTCTGGTTTCCGCTGATCGGGGCCGTCGCAGCGGGAGGCTTGGCCCTGCAAATGCTGGTGGGGTTCGGCGTCAGACTAAAAATTCGGGATCCCTTCCTGCTCTGTATTCCAGCCTTTGCCTACCTGTTGATCAGCGCCTGGCTCTGCGTCCAGTTTTTCAGGTAAAGATCAGGACAAGTGAGAGCGCCAGCACGATGGTGGCGGGCAAAGACTTCTTCGGCGAATCCTTCACTTTCAAGTGCATGACGAAGGCACCGGCCATGAGGCCAGCTATGACCATCGCGGCGGGTTTCACCAGTTCTGGGACGAATATTCCCACCAGCAACGCGAGCGCGGCTCCCACCTTGAGGATCCCCACGATAAAAAACATCCAGACCGGCAACCCGTAGGCGGTAAATTCTTCCTTCAAGCTGGAGGAAGCGCCACCGCGATAGGCCGTCTTCTTGCTCGATCGCAAAACCCAGACATTAAGAATGCCTAGGCCGATGAGCAACTGGCAGCCGATGTGAAAGATTGTGATGACTTCCATTCGTATTTAAACACGTCAATCCCGAGTCGGCTGTCAAGATGACTCGAAGGGCTGGCCCTCGGTGCCGACTCTTTCGCCTTGGCATGGGGTCGGTCTGAAATAACAGGGTTTGAAGCATCAGAAAAGGAATCAGGCCGCACTAATCTGTTCATTCCCTCCTGTCAGTTTGGTTCTCTGAAGATTGTGGGTCAGTCATTGATTCCTCGGTTGGGGAGGGCGTTTTGAATTTGATGACACTCTACCCAAAATTCGGGCGCGATTAGGGAAAGCAGGAAGCTGATCAGGCGGCGGGCAGACCGGGAAAATCGATGCCTAGCCAGCCGATAGCACTTCTCGCGCCAAGATCTTCATGCATCGCGCAGTGATTCAGTAAAAATTAAATATGCTTTAACACCCACAACTCCACTAGCTCATCATCACGCCAGCTTTGATCCCTACGGGTCTGATTCGAAGCCGCGTTAACTTTTGATTTTAAAAGACACTCTTTTTGAAAGCGGCCACCATTCTCGATTTCCTCTTCAATCGGATTAGTTTTTGTGAGGTGAGTCACCTGCGCTAAGTTTGAAAATAACAGCACAAGCTCCCCCCCGGGGGTTAAATGCTTAAACGCTTCCGCAAAAAACCGGGGGAATAAGCCTTCATCATAATACATGGCTTTATCAATGCCTTCATGGTCATTGGCTAGGGGTAACCAGGGAGGATTAAAAACGATTAAGTCGGTTTGAAGATCACAATTGGCAAATAGGTCGCCAAAAAACAGATCAACCTGCGAGGTGATGTTTTTCTTCCTGAGTGCATCCTCCATGCCATATACGGCATTGGGGTTTGAATCGGTTGCGTCGACCTTTTCAAAGCCATGATTAAGCAACTGATAGGTGATCACTCCGCTCCCCACTCCGACATCGATGGCAGAGGCTTTACTTCCTTCATATGTTTTGAGCCATTGATCGAAAAGCTGTAAATGTTCAAAACGAGTGGGAAAATAGGTCCCATAAAACGGAAATACTTTATCCCTTAAAACGGGGATCGAAACCCCGTTTAGAAACCATTGCCAGGCGCTGTTTAAGCCTTGGATTTGAGTAAAGGAGATTAGGAATTCATCAACCTCAGGATATAGTATTTTGAGCCAACCAATTTCGGGTGCTTTTCTGACCATCAGCCTGTGGTCTTTTACCCGCAGTAAAAGCCGATTTGAGAGATCCCGAAATACCGCTCTATTTGCTCTCTGCCCTTGATAGGATTTATCGGAATGACGATGCCTTACATCCTTCTTAAGTTCATTCAGAACAAGAAGCCCGCTGCTGTAAAAATCCCGGATCAAAACATAATTACCCGCCACGAGATCATCAATGGCAGTTTGAGGATCCATTCTTTTGGTGAATGGAATCACTTCAATTTCAGAGACGATTGGCTCTGGTCGATTTAATATCATATTTTGGTCCATCTAGATCATCCCTTGGCTCGAATAAAAATTGAATTCAGTCGTGATTAGGATCACGGACTACAAACAGAAAAGGAGTCGGCCCGCAAGATGACGGTTAATTCTTTGAGGCCACATTGGCTCTCTGAGGATCGTAGGCTAATCCCTGTTTCCTCCGACGGTAAGGGCTGTTTTGGTCGCTGAGGGTTACACATTTGCCGCCCGCTAAAATCGTCGCTTTCTGCTGGCTGGGCACATGTGAAGTGAGGGCACTAAAAAGGCGGGATCCGAAGATCCCGCCCAGTGTAAATGATGAGAGATCAGAATCAGGAAGGCTCGTTGATCACGGGATTGGTGAGCGTGCCGATATTTTCGATTTCGATGCACACGCTATCGCCAGCCTTGAGCCAGAGGGGATTGGGTTTGACCGCCATGCCGACGCCTTGAGGGGTGCCAGTCAGGATGACAGTGCCGGGGACGAGGGTGGTGCTGCCGCTGAGGTATTCGATGATCGCAGGGATATCGAAGATCATGTCGCTGGTGGTCCAATCCTGCACGCGTTCGCCGTTGAGGATCGTGGCAATCTTGAGGGCATTCGGATTAGGGATGTCTTCAGGAGTGACGAGGCAGGGACCGAGAGGCGCAAAGGTATCGAAGAACTTGCCACGGCACCATTGGCCGCCGCCGAGTTTGATCTGGTGATCGCGGGCGGAAACATCATTGGCACAGGTGTAGCCGAGCACGTAGTCGAGCGCATTTTCACGGCTGACGTTTTTGCAGGGTTTGCCGATCACGACCGCGAGTTCGCATTCGTAGTCCACTTCGTGGCTGGCGAGATGTGTAGGGATCTCGATGGGATCATCAGGATTCTGCGTGGTATTGATGCCCTTGACGAAAAGGATGGGACGCTCGGGAACTTTGGCTCCGGATTCGGCGGCGTGTTTGGCGTAGTTCAGGCCGATGCAGAGGATTTGCGCAGGCTCGATTGGGGCGAGCAGCTTGCCGGGTTCAACGACGTTCTCGGTGACCTGATGGACGCCGTAAATATCGCCGGTGATTTCGAGTGCGGAACCATCGGATTGGAGTGCGGCATAGGCCGGACCTTGAACAGTGAGGTGACGTATGATTTTCATGAAGCTCCCTTAGCTAGTCGTTTCTGTCTTGGGGGGGCAAGTCCCCGCCGTTTCTTTTTTCGAGCCAGGCTCGGGGCGGGTGACCGAAGCGGGCGCGGAATAGTCGGTAGAAATGCGACAGGTCGCCGTAACCGCTCGAAAAGGCGGCTCCGATGATCGAGTGGTGATGCTCTTCGAGTAACGTCGCGGCGTGGGTTAAGCGAAGTTCGGTGAGGTGTTCGAGAAAGGTGCGGCCGAGTTGAGCGCGGAACAGTTTGCTGAAATGCCGACGCGACATCCCCGCGCGAGCACAGGCCCGTTCCAGGCTCCAGGGTTCGTAAAACGTTTCCGCAACCTCACGTGCGACGTTGGAGACGCGATGGGTGGCCGCATCATCCGGCGGGTCGATGGGCAGGCGCGCGAGCGCGACGAGGATGTTTTCGGAAGCGGCTCGCAGAGCAACTTCTCGTCCGGGTTGGCCACCTGTTTGCTCCACGATTCCGGCTCGCCAGAGCGCTTCGAATCGTGAGCCCCACGATCCTCCGGGGCGGATGCCGGCCGGGCTCGATCCGGTGAGGCGCGACCACAATTTTTCCAGCTCCTGATCGCGCGCCAGAAAATCGCGGGTGAAGCAGAGCAGGAGCAGGGTAGGCGGTTCCGAATCGGTGAGTTGGTGGCGCACCCCGGCGTTCACGCACAGCGCGGAACCAGCAGTCGCGCGGAGCGGTTTATTCTGATCGGTTTCTGAAAACACGACGTCACCCTGCAGCACATAGATGATCTTGTGGAAAGAATCGGCCCTTTTTGCCATCCGAAATCGTGGCCCGTGGATGCTCTCCGCGAAAGCGATCCCTGACGAGGGAAGGGTGACGGCAATGGGTCGTGAAACAGGATTATTCATTAGGCGAGTGCCCGATCTGCCATAATTACCAAGCCCAAAGCGCCAAGACGTTCAACCCTTGTTTTGCTATTCTGTTTAGCCCGTTTACCCAACTCCTCTTATTTCCCTTTATTAACACCGCCTGCGTCTGCTGCCATTCGTGCTTAATTCGAAGCAATGAGTCACCTTCCCACCTACTTTGCCTATGACCCTCCTAGCAGATAAACTCGAGCGCTCGCAGAATTTTCTCATCGGGGCGGAATTGGTTTCCACCCGCGGGACGGTGGCAGAACCGCGCGCAGAGAAGACCGTCGCATTTGCTCATGAGCTCGCGGCCTCTTCCCAAATCGATTGGGTGTCGATTACTGATAATGCCGGTGGCAATCCCATGTTGGCCGCGGCGGCTTTAGCAGCTCCGTTTCGTGATTCTAAATGCGAGGTGATCATTCACCTGTCCTGTAAGGATTTTAATCGTAATGGCCTCGAGAGCCAGGCGTGGCATCTGGCGAGTGAAGGCCTCAACAACATCCTGGTGCTGACGGGAGACTATTCCGGAACAGGAGTGAGTGGCGGAGGTAAACCCGTTTTCGACATCGATTCGATCGGCTTGTTAGGGCTGCTCGATAAGATGAATGGCGGTCTCGATGTTACCCGGCCGAATGCGAAAAAGCCCGCGCATCTCGCCCCTACGGAGTTTTATCCAGGCGCAGTCGTGACTAATTTCAAACTGCATGAAAACGAAGTCATCCCTCAGCTCCTGAAGATGGAGAAGAAGCTCGAAGCGGGGGCTAAGTTTCTCATTAACCAGATCGGTTACGATTCGCGCAAGATTCACGAGTTACTCGTCTGGATGAAGCGTCGCGGTCACGGCGACGTGCCGTTGATTGGCAATGTCTACGTGCTCAGTCCGGGTGTGGCGAAGGTATTTAATGCGCAAAAGATTCCCGGTGTGGTGGTCTCAGAAGAACTCACGGTGATCTGCGAACAGCAACGCGCTAGTGCCGACAAAGGAAAAGAGTTTTTCCTCGAACTCGCGGCCAAGCAGGTCGCGATCTATCGCGGATTGGGCTATCGTGGAGCTTACCTCGGTGGGGTTCACACGATCGCGGATATCGAGCGCGTGCTGGAAATCGAAAAGAGCTTCGGCCCAGAAGATTGGAAACAGTTTGCCCGCGAGATTCGTTACTCCCGTCCCGGCGAGTTCTTTGTCTTTGATGAAGATAAGGAGACCGGGCTGGCCAATCCGGAAAAGCTGCATCCTGACTACGAAGGTTCGCTGCAGACGCGCCCCAAGACGCGCAATGTGAACCTCTCGTATCGCTTTTCTAAATTCACCCACGACCTGATGTTCACGCCCGGCAAAGGATTGTGGAAACTGGGCGCCAAGCTCTGCGGCAGTGCGAAGGATACGATGCAGGGACCTCCGGGCATGCACGCCTTGGAGCATGCCGGTAAAAGCATGATGTTTGGCTGCAAGGATTGCGGTGATTGTTCGCTGCCTGATATTGCTTTTCTGTGTCCCGAATCGGCCTGCGCCAAGAACCAGCGCAACGGTCCCTGTGGCGGCACTCGTGATGGTAAATGCGAGGTCGACGATTTCGAGTGCATCTGGTCGCGCGCTTACGACCGCCTCAAATACGAGGGCCGCGAGCAAGACCTACTGGCTCACGCACCTGTCGTGCAGGATCAAAATTTACGCGGCACCTCCAGCTGGGCTAACACATGGCTGGGCCGCGATCATCTTACGAAGAAACCGGCACCCCCATCTCGCAAGACCCCGCCGAAAACTTAACCGAGGAAGGGCAGGACCGCTGGGCCCGCCGTGCAAACGGACGGCACAGCGGTCCGTCCCTACCTTTCCAATCGACCCAAGTATTTAACACATCCGTCCTTAACAAATAGCCAATAACCGATAACCGATAACAAATTACATTATGAGCACCGAAAAACCACAGACCCTCGAAGCTAAGCTTCAACAATACTCCAGCCCCGTCGAAATGCTGCGCAACGCCCCCGTCGGCGGCTACCAGTTCCCCGATAAGCCTGAATTCAGCAACTGGCGTGATGAACAGACCGCTTGGACAAAGAGCGTCGTCTTCTTCGACCAATCCTTCCATATGAAGGACGTCTACTGTGAAGGCCCGGACGTGATGCGTCTGCTGTCTGATCTGGCAGTGAACACGTTGAAAAACTTCGGCCCCAACAAGGCCAAGCAGATCGTGACCTGTAACTACGACGGTTACGTCATCGGTGATGCGATCCTCTTCGGTCATGGCGAAAACAAGATCAGTGTGGTGGGTCGTCCCTCCGTCCAAAACTGGCTCGATTTCCATGCCAGCACTGGTGACTACGATGTGACGGTCACACGTGACGAGCGCACGGTCAGCAATGAGCGTGGCCGCATGATCTATCGTTTCCAGATTCAGGGCCCCAATGCCATCGACCTCATCAAGAGCGTTCACGAAGGCGAATTCCCGGAGATCAAGTTCTTCAACCTCGGCGATCTCCAGATCGCAGGCTGCAAGGTCCGCGCTCTCAATCACAACATGTCCCGCATGGGTGGACTCGAGTTACACGGTCCAGCCGCAGAAGGTGAAAAGGTTCGCAACGCGATTCTCGCGGCCGGTGCGAAATTCGGCTTGGTGCAGGGCGGTAGCCGATCCTACTCGACCGTCTCGCCAGAGAGCGGATGGATTCCTTCTCCAATGCCTGCCATTTGGGGCGATAAGATGAAGGCCTATCGTGAATGGCTGCCAGCCAATGGTTTCGAGGCCAACGCTTCTCTTGGAGGTAGTTTCACTTCAGACAACATCGAAGACTACTACCAGACTCCATGGGATCTCGGTTACGGTCGCCACGTGAAGTTCGACCACGAATTCATCGGCCGCGAGGCACTCGAAAAACTCGCCGACCAGCCCCATCGCCGCAAGGTCTGGCTGCGTTGGAACAACGATGACGTGATGAGGATCTACGCCAGCGAGCTGACGGACGGCGAGCCCTTCAAGCACTTGCAAATGCCCAACGCGTTTTACTCGATCCTGCCATTCGACACGATCCTCCAAGACGGCAAGATGGCTGGCCTCGCGACCTACACCGTTTACACGACCAACGTGCGCGGCTGGTTCTCTCTCGCAATGGTCGATGACCATGTGGCCGATGGTTCCGAAGTGAAAGTGGTTTGGGGTGAAGAAAAGGGTAGCCCTCGTCGTCCTTGTGTTGAGAGTCATATCCAAACTGAGGTTCGCGCCACAGTTTCCTACAAACGCTTGAATGAAGACTCCTGAACAGTCCCGCCTGAGGCTCATTGCCTCCTGTCCCGAACGCGTCGGAATCGTGGCCCGCGTGGCCACGTTTCTGGCCGAGCGGGGTGTCTCCATCACGGAGGCCAACCAGTATCAAGATGCGGTCACACAGACCTTCTTCATGCGTTCAGAATTCGGGATCGACGGCGGTGCTGAAGTTCTACCACGACTAGAAGAAGAGTTTAAACCCATCGCGGATGAACTGCAGATGGACTGGCGTTTGGTCGATGCGAATCGTCGGCCCCGCGTGGTGATGTTGGTGAGTAAGTTTGATCACTGCCTAGCTTACATGCTGCACCGCCGTAAGGTCGGCGATCTGAACCTCGACGTGCCTTGTGTGATTTCCAATCACGAGGATCTGCGCTCCTTGGTCGAATGGTATGGGATTCCCTACCATTACGTTCCGGTTCCCAAAGATCCTGACGGCAAACAAGCGGCCTTGAATAAGACAGCGGAACTCATTGATCAAGCGTCGCCCGATACGATTGTGTTGGCGCGCTACATGCAGATTTTTCCGCCTTGGTTGTGTGAACGCTATCTGCATCGCGTGATCAATATTCACCACAGTTTTCTGCCGTCATTTGTCGGGGCTAGGCCCTACCATCAGGCGGAAGAGCGCGGCGTGAAACTCATCGGCGCGACCTGTCACTACGTGACCTCAGAGCTCGATGGGGGGCCGATCATCGAACAGGATGTCGCCCGAATCGGACACAGCGATACGATCAAGGACATGATACGTTTGGGTAAGGATGTGGAAAACGCCGTGTTGTCTCGTGGACTGCGCTACCATCTCGAAGATCGTGTTCTGGTGAACAATAACAAAACGATTCTGTTCTCGAAATAGAACCCAACATCGCTGCTGGTTGGCGATGGGTGCTACTCTCCGATGGCGCGATGTGTGAAAACGCATCGCGCCATTTTTTTGTCACAATCGCGGACCAGACTGAGGCGTCCTCGACTTGGAGGATTATTTTGCCATAAAAGCGAAGTTCAACTTTGCCGTCTCGAGAACCCCAACCATTGATCGATCTTACCCTATGGGTCGATCTTACCCTATGAAATCTGTCCCCTCTGATATAGAAATTGCCCAACAATCCGCGATGCTGCCGATTAATCAGATCGCGACCCGGCTCAAAATACCGGATGACGACTTGGAGCATTACGGGAAATATAAGGCAAAGATCGGTTTAGATTTCTGCCAGAAGCAGGCAGCCAATCCTCCCGGAAAGTTAATCCTCGTCACTGCGATCACTCCCACGCCTGCGGGTGAAGGGAAGACGACGACGACCGTCGGTTTGGGAGATGGGATGAATCGAATCGGTAAGAACGCGGTCATCTGTCTGCGCGAACCTTCCCTGGGGCCGAGCTTCGGAATGAAGGGTGGCGCCGCCGGTGGTGGTTATGCGCAGGTCGTGCCGATGGAGGATATCAACCTCCACTTCACCGGAGATTTTCACGCGATCACTTCCGCGCACAATCTGCTCTCGGCGATGTTAGACAATCACATCAAGTATGGGAATGCCCTTGGTTTGGATCCTAACCGCGTCATCTGGCGGCGGGTGTTGGACATCAATGATCGCGCCTTGCGTGAGATTGTCGTGGGACTGGGCGGAGTCGCTAATGGGGCGTGTCGCGAATCAGGATTCGATATCACGGCGGCTTCCGAAGTCATGGCGATCTTCTGCTTGTCGTGCACGCTGTCAGAATTGAAAGAACGTCTAGGTCGCATTATTATCGGACACACTTTTGATCGGAAGCCGGTCACCGCTGCGGATCTCAAGGCCCACGGCGCGATGACGGTGCTGCTGCGCGATGCACTCAAGCCGAACTTGGTGCAGACCTTGGAGAACAATCCCGCATTTGTTCATGGTGGCCCCTTCGCGAATATCGCCCACGGCTGCAACAGCGTGCAGGCGACCAAGCTCGCGATGGGGCTCGTGGAGTATACGATCACGGAAGCGGGGTTCGGGGCCGATCTCGGTGCGCAGAAATTTCTCGATATTAAATGCCGTCAAGCAGGAGTGAAACCCGACGCCGTGGTGCTGGTGGCGACGATCCGTGCTTTGAAAATGCATGGTGGGGTAGCTCTCAAAGAGTTGAGTTCACCGAACACCGGAGCGGTAGAGCGCGGTATGGTTAATCTGGAAAAGCATCTGGAAAACATCTCGGGTTATGGCTTACCCGCCGTAGTCGCGGTTAATCGTTTCACGGCAGATACCGATGAGGAAATGGCGGTCGTGGTGAAGCATTGTGCGGCGCTCGGTGTGAAAGCAGTCGCGGCCACACATTGGACCCATGGTGGCGCGGGCACGGAAGACCTCGCACGTGCCGTGGTCGACGTTGCCGATTCGGGCACTGCCGACTTCAAGCTGCTCTATCCCGACGATATGCCGCTGTTGGAAAAGGTAAGAACGGTCGCGCAGAAGATTTACGGTGCGGATGATATTACCGCTAGTGCGGGAGTGCGGGCTAAATTCAAACAGTTCGAAAAGGCGGGCTTTGGGCATCTGCCGGTTTGTCTCGCCAAGACACAGTATTCTTTCTCCACCGACCCGGCCCTTCGTGGACGGCCGACGGGGTTTGAAGTCGAAATTCGCGATGCGAAAGTTTCCGCCGGTGCTGGATTCGTCGTCGTGCTGACCGGTGAGATCATGACGATGCTCGGTCTGCCTAAGGTGCCCGCCGCCGAGTCTATCGATATAGATGACTCCGGTCAGATCATCGGTTTGTTCTAAGGCATAAGGCTGATGACTCGGTGTCATCGTATCGTTTGTCATTGCGAGACGACAAACCAAGCTGTTCCGGCTCGCATGGAGAGGTCAATGAACTGGGGATGCCTCTGCTGTCATGGCGAGAAGCGTAGCGCCGTGGCCATCCACGCATTATATATCGGCTACACTTGCCTGTTCGTGGATTTCCGCGCCCTCCCTAGCAGGGCTCGCAATGACAAACCATCGGAGTTTATTGCGAGGTATTCAAGGCGCGGATGACGCGCTAATCTATCTGGGTGGATCGCCACATCCGTCCCCAGGGCGGGACGGACTCGCGATGACAAAGCACTTTATAGCCAACATGACTTTGGCGGGCTTTGACTTTGCAGATCGCCTCAGTATGCACAGATACGCGCTATGTCTGACTTTCTCGCTGCTCTGAAATCACAGTCGCTCCTCGTCGATGGAGCGATGGGTTCCTATTTGTTCAAACTGACGGGTCGCCTTTCGGAGACCAACCACGTTTACGAGGCGTTTAACAGCGAGCAACCGGAGTTGATCCGCAAGGTCCACACCGCCTACCTCGAAGCGGGCGCGCGCTGTTTGAAAACCAATACCTTTGGTGCGAATGCGCAGCAGTTGCGGGCGTTTGGTTTAGAGCAACAGGTCGCCGACCTTAACCGACATGGCGTGCGCTTGGCGCGCGAGGCGATCAGCGCCTTTGAGAAACAGCATCCGGATACGGGTCCCTTTTTCGTATTGGCCTCTGTGGGGCCGACCAGCGAACCGTTGACCACGGCATTTGCGGTCGCGGAATGTTATCACCAGCAACTGGACGCGCTGGCGGAAGCCGGAGCGGATGCGCTTTTGCTGGAGACGTTTGTTTCGTTGCCGCAGTTGGAGTTGTTGATTGCCTTGATTAAGACGCGACCGGGAATGCCACCAGTGATCGCGGAAGTGTCGATCCGAGGCATGGCGGACGATCCGGATCCTGTTGATTTTATAAACCGGATGGCGGCCTTGGGGGTGGCGGTAGCGGGCGTGAATTGCTGTGCGCCCTGGGATGCAAGCGCGTTTGTCGAAGCCGTTCAGGATGCCGAAGTCGTTCGCGAGGGAACGTTGCAGTTGGTGGTGATGCCCAATGCAGGTGGGTTTCAACGCGTTGGCAGTCGCTTCATGACGACGGTGAATCCCGAGGCGGCAGGGAAGCTTGCACGGAGTTTTTCCGATTGCGGGGTTCGTCTGTTGGGCGGGTGTTGCGAGATGCATCCGCCGCATATCGAGGAGATGAATAATTATCTCCAATCGCGAGCGGCAGAAACTCGCGCTGCGGCAGTGGCCGTGGTCTCACCTTTTTCTCCAGCCGGTGATGATGAGAAGAGGGCGAATGGGCCGTTTTCACGTAAGCTTAAATCGGGCGAATTTGTCGTATCCTTGGAGGCCGTGCCGCCTCGTGGGACGAACGACAAGATCACTCAACGTAAGATTGATCTAATCGCCAAGCTGGCGGAGAGCGGCCTGGTGGATGCGGTTGATATCACGGATGGCTCGCGGGGAATTCCGCTGTTTCCGCCGGGCGATTTCATTCACCTCGTGCGCGAACGTCTCGGTTGGACTACGACGACGGGAGATCAATTGGAACTCATCCCGCATTTCACGGGGCGCGACCTAAACGTGATGGGCATTCAAGGTCGGCTGGCCGGCTACCACGCTAACCGAATTCACAATGTGCTTTTTGTGACCGGTGATCCGCCGAAGATGTCGCCGAGCTATCCGCGATCCACGGCGGTGTTTGATTTGGATTCTGTGGCCATGATCCGGCTGACGCATTCGTGTCTGAATGCCGGAGTGGATTTCGGCGGTGTGAAACTCGGTCAACATGAAGACCCGCGCACGCATTTCACGATGGGGAGTGGAGTCGAATTGGAGGCGCAGGATATGACGCGCGAGCTGGCTCGTTTGCAGCTAAAGATTGATCACGGGGTGGACTACATCATGACGCAGCCGGCGTTCGGTCCCGAGCCGTTGATGTCGTTGGAGAAGTTTCGCGATCAGACCGCATGCATCATCGGCGTGATGGTGCTTTCTAACTACGAGCACGCTCAACGGATGGCGAATGTGCCCGGAGTGGTGATACCTGATTCGCTCCTGCAGCGCTTCGCCGCTTACCCGCAAGTTACCGATCAGGCTAAGCTGGGTCTGGAGTTTGCGGCCGAGCAGATTCGCGGATTGGTGAACGAAGGTTGGGCTGGGGTTTATTTGATGGGCACTGCGGCAGGCGACGGCGTGTTCGACGTGCTGCGTTCCGGGTTAGGGAAGTAAGGCCCAAGGAGCATCAGCAGGGATTCAATGCCAGTTGGATTAAGGCTGCACTCGAATATGAGCCACAGCGTGAGGGGCTTACATTTGACGAGTTTGATCCTGCGACTCTACTCAGGATTAAGCGATATTGGCTCTGCCTCGTTTGCATGCCGGGCTGTCCTTTCGTTTTGCGCTGGAAGTATATGAGACGTTTACAACTTCCTCTGTCACAAGACTACTTTGGTCTGCCGGTTTTCATTCCAGGTCTCTTTATTTTTCTAAAATCCAAGCTGCATGATCGACGTCGCATCAAACAGCAGCGCCATTCTGAAAACGCGGCTCGGTAACTGCTGCGGTTGGCCCAGCCGGTCTTCGACCCTAATTGGGCGATCAACTCTCAGCCTATTTCTCGACCTTGTAGTTCAGGTTGAGCTCGTCGGCGGCAACACCACGAATACCTCGTTGTGGCGGGGTGTTTCCGTGAGAGTGATTTCGAGATCGTTGCTTTGGGCTAATCCGCTTTCGGCGAATTTTGTGAAGAGCGCACGGATGAAATTCTTCTTGGTTTCTAACGTGCGGCCTTCGAATAAACTGACTTCGATGATCGTGTAGTTCTCCGAACGATCAGCGGGATGAATGAAGTTTTCGGCCTACAAAGGCATGAAACGGTGAAACCGTTTTCTCTTTAGGAAGCCCTAGCTTAGCTATCGCGAACGCGTGAATCGCATCTGAGATGGCGGTGCGATGAGCACTCAAATGTGCTAGGTGTCCGTAGATTTTTATCTGTGCCATGGTTTTGTGATCTTCATGTCATTAGTGGTGAATCAATCCTCACCGTAGGCCTCCATGCCGACGCAGGAGCAGACGAGGTTGCGGTCGCCGTAGACGTTATCCACGCGGCCGACTGCTGGCCAGAATTTGGAGGCGCGTGACCAGGCGTCGGGATAGACGGCCGTTTCGCGTGAATAGGGATGCGTCCATTCTGTGGCGGTGGCGACGGGGGCGGTGTGCGGTGCGTTTTTGAGGGGATTGTCTTTCGCGTCGATCTCGCCGTTGGCGACAGCAGACATTTCGCCGTGGATCGCGATGAGCGCATCGCAGAAGCGATCGAGCTCGGTCTTGGTTTCGCTTTCAGTGGGCTCGATCATGAGCGTGCCGGGCACTGGGAAAGACATGGTCGGCGCGTGGTAGCCGTAATCGATTAGCCGCTTGGCGACGTCTTCGACCTCAATGCCTTTCTGCTTCCAGGGACGGAATTCCAAGATGCATTCGTGGGCGACGAGGTTGCCAGCTCCTTGGTAGAGCACCGGGAAGAAATTCTCCAAACGCTTGGCGATGTAGTTGGCGTTGAGGATCGCGACTTGTGTGGCGCGGGTGAGTCCATCGGGGCCCATCATACGAATATACATCCATGAGATCACGAGGATGCTGGCGCTGCCGAATGGGGCCGCTGATACGGCTCCGATCGGTTCGGAGATGGAAGTTCGGAGATCGGAGTTCGTAGTGACGTGTCCGGGGAGGAAGGGCGCGAGGTGTTTTGCGACGCCGATTGGGCCCATGCCGGGGCCACCGCCACCGTGCGGAATGCAGAAGGTTTTGTGGAGATTGAGATGGCAAACGTCGGCGCCGATGTGACCGGGCGAGGTGAGGCCGACCTGCGCATTCATGTTGGCACCGTCCATGTAAACCTGGCCTCCGTGCTCGTGGATCGTGGCGCAGATGTCTTTGATCGACGTTTCGAAAACGCCGTGCGTGGACGGATAGGTGATCATCAACGCGGCGAGATTATCGCGGAGCTTCTCGGCCTTAGTTGTGAGATCGGTGACATCAATATTACCATTTTCATCGCAGGCCACGGGCACGACGGTGAGTCCGCACATAGTCGCGCTGGCGGGGTTGGTGCCGTGCGCGCTCGTGGGGATGAGGCAAACATTACGCTGCGTATCACCACGTGATTCGTGATACGCGCGAATGGCGAGGAGCCCCGCATATTCACCTTGGGAGCCGGCGTTGGGTTGCAGTGAGACGGCGGAGAAGCCAGTGATTTCACAGAGCCACGCTTCGAGATCGGTGAAGAGCTTTTGGTAACCGCGCGTCTGCTCGGTAGGAGCGAAGGGATGAAGCTTACTAAACTCAGGCCACGACACGGGAAACATCTCGCTGGTGGCGTTGAGCTTCATGGTGCACGAACCGAGTGAGATCATCGAATGGCAGAGCGAGAGATCCTTCGCCTCGAGCCGACGGATGTAGCGCAGCATCTCGTGTTCGGTGTGAAAACGGTTGAACGTTTCGTGAGTGAGGAATTTCGAGCTTCGCGCGAAATCGAATTTGGAGATTCGAGATGGGAGATCCTCCTTCGCCAAGGCTTCGGCGGACAAGTCGGAGTTCGGGGATGTAGCCGGGGTCGTTGACCCCGGTTCCGTTTCCCATGACAAGTCGAATTTTGGATCCAGAAGCGTGGCCGATTCGTTGAAGAAGCGGAGGAGGGTTTCGACCTCAGCTACCGTTGTCGTTTCGTCGAGTGATAGGCCGATGGTATGCGCGTCGATTGGGCGAAGGTTGATCTGTTTCGCGGCGGCGGCGGCGTGCACGCGACCCGCGGCGATGTTACCAATCGTGAGGGTGTCGAAAACTGGTTCCTGGTTCACGGTCGCGCCGAGCTTAGTGAGCGCTTGAGACAGGAGCTTAGTGAGCGTGTTGATGCGCTGCGCGATTTGCCTAAGGCCATCCGGGCCGTGATAAACGGCATACATCGAGGCCATCACGCCGAGGAGAACCTGCGCAGTGCAGATGTTCGACGTGGCCTTGTCGCGACGAATGTGTTGCTCACGGGTGCCAAGTGCGAGACGCAGGGCAGGGTTGCCATGAACGTCTTTGGAAACGCCGACGAGGCGACCGGGCATCTGGCGTTTGTGCGCATCCTTGGTGGCGAGAAAACCAGCGTGAGGTCCGCCAAATCCCATGGGCACGCCGAAACGTTGCGAGGAACCCACGGCCACATCCGCACCGAACTCACCCGGCGCGCGCAGCAAGGTGAGCGCAAGAAGATCGGTGGCGACGACCGTGAGCGCGTTGGCTTCATGGGCTTTGGCGAAGAACGATTCGAAGTCGTGGAGGCTGCCGGTCGTATCGGGATACTGCACGAGCACCCCGAATAGTTTGCCGTCGATACTCGTGAAATCGAACGCGAGGTGATCGCCCACGATGACGTTAATGCCGAGAGGCTGGGCGCGGGTCTTAACGATATCGATGGTTTGTGGATGGCATTTTCCGGAAACGAAAAACGATCCGGGGTCGGGGCGCGCGCCAATTTTTACGCGGTGGCACATCATCATGGCCTCGGCGGCAGCAGTGCCTTCATCGAGCATGGAGGCGTTGGCGATTTCGAGACCGGTCAGATCAGAGACGACGGTTTGAAAATTGAGCAGCGCTTCGAGTCGGCCTTGGGAGATCTCGGATTGGTAAGGTGTGTAGGCCGTATACCAGCCGGGATTTTCAAAGATGTTGCGCTGGATGACGCCCGGCACGGCGGTGCCGTAGTAACCCATGCCAATGAAGCTGCGGAAGACTTTGTTTTGCCCGGCGATGTCGCGAAGTTCAGCTAGCGCAGCGTTCTCACCAGCGGCGGCGGGGAGATTGAGTGGGCCGTCGAGGCGGATATGCGAAGGCACGGCGGCATCAGTGAGCGCGTCGATTGACGGGTAGCCGGTTACCCTAAGCATCTCCGTAACATCGGCGCCAGGAGAACCGGTATGGCGGCGTTCAAATGTGTCGAGTGGAGCGAGAGAGTCGCGTTGCAATACCATATGTATGAACGTAGTCGGGGCACGGGCGGGCGCAATCGTGATTTGAATTGGGAAGGGGGTAACCGCTTGTTTTGGCTAATCGGCGCTAATGTCGGAACGAATAGGGGGGCGCTGACCTGGGGGCGGGCCGCGCGTCCTTGATTAGTGTTCATTAGTGTGGATTAGTGCATTCTTCATGGATCGTTCGAAACCCATTTGCACGAAGCTCGAGCGGGCCGCCTTTATTGATCGGCGGTTGGCGGAAATGTATCCGGAGACGCCCGTGCCGCTCGATCATACCGATTCGTATTCGTTGTTGGTGGCGGTGTTGTTGTCGGCGCAGTGCACGGATAAGCGGGTGAATCTGGTCACACCGTATTTATGGGCGTTGGCCGATAATCCGGCGGACATGGCGAAAGTTCCTGTCGCGAAAATACAGGCCGTAATCCGGCCGTGCGGTTTGTCGCCGCAGAAAGCGAAAGCGATCTCAGGGCTCTCGAAATTGCTAATCGATAATCACGCTGGGGAAGTGCCGCAGACCTATCCTGAATTAGAAGCGTTGCCAGGTGTTGGCCACAAAACGGCCTCGGTCGTGATGGCGCAGGCGTTTGGCGAACCGTCGGTGCCGGTGGACACGCATATTCACCGGCTCGCGCAGCGGTGGAAGTTGACCTCGGGCAAAAATGTCGAACAGACCGAGAAGGATCTGAAACGACTCTTCCCGCGCGAGCATTGGAATGCGCTACACTTGCGGATCATCTTCTACGGTCGCGAACACTGCACCGCGCGAGGTTGCGATGGCACGGTTTGTGAGATTTGCCGCACCGTGGTGCCCGATCGAAAGCGCGGAATTAAGACGAAGAAGTGAGCGGCGAGACCACCGCTCATCGGTTATTGCTTATGGGCTATATGTTATTTGCGGAGTGCGGGCAACCGAATGTCGAATCGCTTGGGTCGTAGAGGCACAGGATCTACGGTTTTCGCTCCGAAAATAACCAATAACCAATATTCATTAACCCCTCAGCTCTTTCCGGCTTCTTCGTTGCTGACGGGTTTGAAGTCGGGGCGACCGTAGCGTTGGATGGGATCAGCGCCGGGAGGGTTGTGCTTGAACTCGTCTACCCCTCGGCAGAGGTAGGCTTTGAAGTTCGGGTTCACGGACAGGTCGTTCTTCACATTGGTGCCGGAGTAGCGGATCGTGAGACCGGCGCGGCGACGATTGGAGGGATTGGCCTGAGAACCGTGGATGGCGCGGTCGTCATGGAGAGAGCATTCGCCTGCCTTGAGCTTGAATTGCACGGCGCTGTCGGCATCGAAATCGGAACCGTCGGCGAGTTCGAGGGTGAGCACGGAATCGGTTTGCTCGGATTTGCGGTGCTTGATCACCCCACCCAGATGCGAACCGGGGATCAGTTTCATCGCGCCGTTTCCTTCGTCTACATCGTCAAACGCGAGCCAGACGGTCACGGAGTTGTTGGGCGACATGGGCCAGTAATAGGAGTCCTGATGCCAACCGACGGTGGACATGGTGTGAGCCTCTTTGATGAAGAAATTGCTGGCCCAGTAGTAGAAATTAGATCCGAGGATGTCTTCGACGAGATCGAGGATTTTGGGGTGCTGGCAGATGTCGTTGAGGTAGGTGCTAGTCTCGTGCCACTCACGAATATCTTTGGTGGATTCGCCATCCTTGAGGAGGGCGAGGAGGGCGGGCAGCTCGGAGTTGATCTTGTCCATTTCCTCCTTAGTGAAAATTGAAGGGAGGCCGAGGAGATAGCCGTTTTTGTGATAAAAGGCTTTTTGCTCTTCGCTGAGTTGATGAGTGGACATGAGTTTTTAGATTTAAGGATTTTAGAAAATTGAAGGGGTATCTTACGAAGAATTTCGCTGAAAGTCGTCCATCGGGTTTCGTCTATTCGTATAGAAAATTATACTCGAAAAAATTATGTGCACAGATAGATTCCCGAAGATCAAGTCATGCAAGTTCTTCGCGATCCCCAGATTATCAGTGGTTTTGTTTATGAGAATCCGGTGGATGATTTGCCGGAGCTCACGCATTGCGGCGAGGCGCTGTGCTGCGACGGGCATCATCTGAAAGCGCACAAGCACACGGGTTTCGAATTTCTTTACCTGTCGCGGGGATACGCAACATGGAGTGCAGCGGGCCAAACGACTGTGCAGCGGATGGGTGATCTCTATGTGGCTTATCCTGGAGAAAGCCACGGCAGCGGCGGCCAAGGTAATCCCGAAAGCCAGCATCTCTGGGTAGGCATCGAACTTGATCAATACGGACTTGCGGGGAAACGGCTGGCGAAGCGATTGCGCAAGTCGCGTCCGCAACTCGTGCCGGGCTGCGATGAGCTAGAGCCGGTTTTGCGTAGTTTTATGCGGCAGATTGTGTCGCCTCGCGCGCGCCGCACCGCAGCGATTCGCGCTTGTATAGCCATGTTTGTGACGCTGCTTGAACAACGTCTCGATACCCTCGAGGGTCGGGACCAAACACCGGCCAAGCCGCATCTACCGTATTCCTATGGTGTGCAAAAGGCCTTGTCGTTTCTGCGCCAGAATTTGCAGTCGCGTTTACCGCTAGCGGATTTGGCAGCGGTCGCCACGGCGCGAAGTGTGCCGCATTTTTGCACACAATTTCGACGCGAGGTCGGGGTGACCCCGGCGGCTTATCACCTCCAACTGCGATTAGAGGCCGCGCGCGAAGCTCTGCGTCAGCCCACTTACGATGTGACGACGATCGCGCTGACTTACGGTTTCAGTTCATCGCAACATTTCAGCACGCAGTTCAAACGCGCGTTCGATGTGACGCCGCGTGGATGGCGTATGTCGACTGGGGGATGAATATTTTTAATGCGGAAAGCTGGAAGGCTAGAAATACCCGACTGGCGAAATCGATGGATCGATTGTAGGGCGGGGTCACCGAACCCCGCCATCGAATATCCAAAGACTTATCATGCGGGGTTAGGAGACCTTCCCCGCAATTACCTCGGAATGTTCGGTAACCGAATTGTAACAATATACCGCTTGAGGTATATTCCATAATCGGAATATAAATTGCAGCGTGGAATTGATTTCGATTTATGAATGCCTTTGTGATCAGACTCGGTTGCGGCTTTTGAATCTACTGAATGTGCGGCCACTTTGCGTGTGTCACTTTCAGGAATTACTCGATGAGCCGCAGGTGAAGATTTCCAAGCACCTCGCGTATTTGCGTAAGCGTGGTCTAGTTGAAGCTGAGCGGGAGGGTAATTGGATGATCTACCGTTTGCCGAAGAAGTGTTCGCTGGAGCTCGATAAGAATCTGCGCTGTTTGCAGGACTGCGTGCAAGAGAATCGGCTTTTTAAGCAGGATATCGCCAAGTTGAAACGCTGTGCAAAGAGCATCGAAGCGAACAGTCCGTGCGGTTGTTAAGAGGGGTTGATCACATGAAAAAAACACGAATTGGTATTAATGGTTTTGGTCGCATCGGTCGCTTGTCGTTCCGCGCGGCGTGGGATTGGCCGGAGTTTGACTGGGCTCTGATTAACGAAGTGAAAGGCGGGGCGGCTTGTGCGGCTCATTTGCTCAACTTCGATTCATTACAAGGTCGTTGGTCACAGGAGGCGAGAGAGGTGGCGGATGGTATCGCGGTGGGCGATCACACGATGGCCTTTAGTGAAGCAACGAAACCGGGCGACGTGGCCTGGGACGATCATGGAGTCGAGATCGTGTTGGAATGCAGTGGGAAGTTTCGCACGCAGGAAGACTTACAGGGCTACTTTGATCGCGGAGTGAAGAAAGTGATCGTGGCCGCTCCGGTGAAAAAGGGTGCGCTTAACATCGTGATGGGCGTCAATGATCACCTCTATGATCCCGCGCAGCATCACCTGATCACGAATGCGTCGTGCACGACCAACTGCCTCGCGCCGATTGTGAAAGTGCTCCACGAAGGACTTGGGATTGCCAACGGGGTGATCACCACGATCCACGACGTGACAAATACGCAGAGCATGGTTGATCAACCGCACCAGGATCTGCGTCGAGCGCGCGCGGCGGGGCTTTCTTTGATTCCGACCACGACTGGTTCTGCGACGGCGATTGGGCTTATTTATCCGGAGCTTCAGGGTAAGCTCAACGGTCATGCAGTGCGCGTGCCGTTGCTCAATGCCTCGCTCACGGATTGTGTTTTCAATGTGCAACGTGAGACGACTGCAGAGGAGGTTAACGCGCTCCTTCAAGTGGCATCACAGGAAGGCCCACTCGCAGGGATTCTCGGTTACGAGGAACGTCCACTAGTCTCGATTGATTATCAGGGCGATCCGCGTTCGGCGATTATCGACGCGCTCTCGACCATGGTGGTCGATGGTAAGGTCGTGAAGATTTATGCCTGGTATGACAACGAATGGGGCTACTCCAATCGCATGGTTGAGCTCACTCGTAAGGTAACTGCTTCACTCTGAATTTACGCCCGTGAATATCCGCAACTACGTAGTCGTCACCGGAGCCTACTGGGCGTTTACGCTCGCGGATGGGGCGCTGCGACTGTTGGTGTTGCTGCACTTTTTCAAACTGGGCTATAGCCCGGTGCAGCTCGCGTTTCTGTTTTTGTTTTATGAGTTCTTTGGGATCGTCACGAATCTGCTCGGCGGCTGGATTGCGAGTCGAATGGGGCTACGCGTCACACTCCTTTCGGGGCTCATCCTGCAAGTGGCGGCGCTGGTGCTTCTGTCGCTGCTCAATCCCATGTGGCCAGAGTGGGGCTCGGTCGCTTTCGTGATGGCGGCGCAGGCGCTTGCGGGAATCGCGAAGGATCTCACAAAGATGAGCTCGAAGAGCGCCATCAAAGTGCTCGTGCCCGCCGATGCAAAAAGCACGCTCTTTAAATGGGTGGCGATTCTCACTGGCTCAAAAAATGCCCTCAAGGGCGTGGGCTTTTTCCTCGGCGGTTTCCTGCTCGGCACGATGGGGTTCGAAGGTTCGCTCTATTTGATGGCGGGCGTGCTGTTCGTGATCTGGGTGGGATCGTGGATCGCTTTGCCGGCCAACATGGGCCGCGCGAAAACTAAGGTGGGCTTCAATCAACTCTTCTCCAAGACGCGCGAGATCAACGTGCTCTCGGCGGCGCGACTCTTTCTCTTCGGCGCGCGTGATATCTGGTTTGTCGTTGGCGTGCCCGTATTTTTGGAAGGCACGCTCGGTTGGAGCTTTGCCCAGGTCGGCACGTTCATGGCGCTGTGGGTGATCGGCTACGGTATCCTGCAATCGATCACGCCGAATATTTTGCGAGGGAAACATCCTAGCGGCGCGACGGCTGCGGGTGCCGCGTTTGCGCTCGCGGTAGTCGCGGCGGCAGTGCCGTTGAGTTTTGGATTCGGCGCTCCACCAGCGATGGTGCTGGTGGTTGGGCTCGCCGTTTTTGGAACGGTCTTCGCTCTCAACTCGGCAGTGCATTCCTATCTGATTCTCGATTACACGGATGGCGATAAGGTCGCGCTCAACGTCGGCTTCTATTACATGGCCAACGCTGGTGGACGGCTCATCGGGTGTTTACTCTCGGGTATTCTCTACCAAGTCGCGGGTCTGCCGGGTTGCCTCTGGGGCGCATTTGTCTTTGCGCTGATCTCAGCGTTGATCGCGTTGGGATTGCCGAAGGCGGCGAAAGTTTAACCGCGAAAGGCACGAAACGGCAGCCAATGGGGTAATCGTGGATTGCCGCGTCTGCCCCGCATAGCCGGGGCTTTCTCGCAATGACTAGGCTAGTGGTGCAATTGCCCCTTCGGTTGATGAACGAGGTCGTTGAAGGATGACTGACCCTGCCTAAATCCGATGAGGCGGGAGAGAACTCAGTGCTTGTTTCGGCGCGCCCAGCGGTCACACCCTACTTGCTTACTCGAAAAGGCGGTTACCCTTCGGCTTCGCTTAGTTTGGTGGCGGCGGATTCCCAGTCTTTCGTGGCGGCGGCGAGTTGATCGACGACGACGGAGAGCTCGCGGTTCAGGTGTTGGGCCTGACCGTTTTGGTAAGTCTCAGGGCTTTCCAGCTGGGCGGTGAGCTCGGACTGGGTTTCCTCTAGTTCCGAAACGCGTTTTTCTAATTCGCCCACTTCGGAGCGGATTTTGCGGATCTGATTAGCGGTGAGAACCGCCGCAGAAGATTTGGGATCAGCGATTGCTGATTTTGGATTGGATTCGACGGGTGCGACCTGCTCGGGTCGGGCGTTGGTGAATCCGGCAGTCAACGCCTCGCGGGCATCGCCGGCGTTGGACTTATCGAGATAGTAATCGTAGTCGCCGGCGTATTTGGTGAGCCGACCGCTGTGCACGTGAAGCACGTGGGCTCCGAGGGTGCGGATGAAATGCACATCATGACTGATGAAAATGAAGGTGCCGGCGTAGTCCTTGAGCGCGGTGATCAGCGCGTCGATCGATTGGATGTCCAAGTGAGTCGTGGGCTCATCCATGAGGAGGAGATTCGGTGGATCGACGAGGAGGCGGGCGAGGGCGAGACGGGATTTCTCCCCACCGGAAAGCACGGATACTTTCTTGAACACGTCGTCCTTGCGGAAAAGGAATGCACCGAGAATGGCTCGCGCCTGCTGTTCGGTGAGTTGGTTTTCGACGGTGCGCAGCTCCATCACGTTTTCGAAAACGGTGGCGTTAAGCTTGAGATTGTCGGCCCGGTTTTGCGCGAAATACCCTGGGAGCACATTGCTGCCAAGAGTTCGCGTGCCGGCTTGAGTGGGGACGACGTCTGCGAGGATTTTTAGAAGGGTAGATTTGCCAGCGCCATTGGGGCCGACGAGCACGAGTTTCTGTCCACGTTCGGCGACAAAGTTAAGATCACGATAGACGACGTGTTCTCCATAAGCTTGATCGATGTTCTTGAGCTCAATGACTTTTAGGCCGGTGCGAAGAGGTTGTGGGAAGCGGAAATGAATTCGTTTTAGCGCCTCGCCGGGTTCTTCGATGGCGACATCCTTGAGGCGATCAATTTGTTTTTCCTTGGACTTGGCGCGGCTGGCCATCGAGGCCTTGGCACCGAAGCGCGACACGAACTTTTGGAGGTGAGCGATTTCCTTTTGCTGGCTCTTAAACTGGGCTTCGAGCTGCTCCTTACGTGCTTCCTTTTCGATGAGGAAATCGTCGTAGTTGCCGTGATAGCGATGAAGGGTGCTGGAGCGGAGTTCGAGGATGCCAGTGCAAAGCACGTTTAAGAACGCGCGATCATGCGAGACGACGAGGAGACCACCGGGATAACGGGTGAGGTAATCTTGAAACCAAATGAGCGCTTCGAGATCGAGGTGATTAGTCGGCTCATCGAGGATAAGGAGGGCGGGTTCGGAAACGAGGAGACGGGCGAGATGCGCGCGCATGATCCATCCACCGGAAAACGATTTGGCGGGGAGATCCATTTCAGCGTCTTTGAAACCGAGGCCTGAGAGGATCTTTCGCGCGCGGGGTTCGATGGTCCAATCGATGTCCCAGTCCTCATCGTCGTCATCGATCATATCGAGTTTCGCGCCGTCAGTGGCGATCCCGAGAACCGTCTCGTCGCCAACGGGGGCGCTTTCCTGCGGAAGAAAACCGAAATCCGCGCCGCGTTCCCATTCGATGGTGCCAGTATCGGAAGTCTCTTCGCCGAGGATGAGGTTGAAGAGAGTAGATTTGCCCGCGCCATTGGGGCCGACGAGACCGTAACGATCCGTCCTCGCGACGAACAGCGACACATCTCCGAAGAGTTGTCGGGTGCCGTAGGACTTGGAAACGTTGGCTATGGTCAGCATAAAGGATAAGCAAACCGGACAGAGGGGGCTCTCGTCAATACTAGCCCTGATATTTCACCCTCATGGATTGATTGCTTCCGCCTTCTCCAAGGTTAAGGCGGATAAGGTGGCTCTGCTCCTACAGATCCCCCCCAGTCTGTCATTGCGAGAGAGCCCCGACATGGCGGGATAACGCGGCAATCCACGAGTGGGTAGACGTGTAATTCGTGGATGGCTACGTCGCTACGCTCCTCGCCATTACAGCAAGGCTTGGCTTGTCGTCTCGCCATGACAATGGATCCCGCATTCTGAATTTGCGTAAAAGCCGCCTACTGCTAGCTATGCCTGCTGTGGCAGTGACCAACCATCGCCCGCGAATTGAAAGTAACCCCATAGGTTACTCAGGAGTGAGTGAGGATTGTCAGTGTGCGAGGGTGAGGCCGATCACACCGGCGACGGCGACGATTCCGCCGAGGAAGGAGCGCAGGGTTGGTCGATCGCCCTCAAGCCACCACGCAACGGGAATCGCGAGAAGCGGTGAGGTGGCGACGATGGGCAAAACGATTCCGCTAGGAGTGGTGGCGAGTGCCCATTGGTAGCAACTCACGCCGATCACGGGACCAGCGAGTCCATTGGCGAGCACCCAACCGTAGCGCGGATTGGGTGGGGCGGTGAAAAAGCGAGCGGCCCCATTTGCGCCCGCGCAAGAGGACGAACCAGAGCACGGTCAAAACTATGGCGCCGAGAATACGATGATAGGCGGCGTTGATTCCGTCGATTTGACCTTCACTCGCGGCGAACGCTAAGAGGCTACCTTTTCGGGTGATAATCGCGCCGATGCCCTGTCCAGCTGCGGCTAGAAACCCGAGCACGAATCCGCTCCAATGCAGTTTCACACGCACCGGATGTTTACAATCCGGCAGAAAGGCGACCGCCACTCCGGTCAGAACCACCCCGCCCATCGCGATTTGTGTCGCTGCCATGGTGGTGCCGAGCCACAGCCATTCGCAAATCGTGGCGATGGGTGCCGCGAGGCATTGCACGACGAGTAGGGTTAGTCGAGAGCCCAAACGAGGCAGCGCGAGAAAGAGAGCCAAGTCGCCCAATCCCATTCCGACTGCGCCACTGATTACCAGCCAGCCGGTGCTCACGCTACTCAGACCTGTGCCGATAGTGTGGGCATATAATCCCAGCACAACTACGGCGACAACGAGACGGCCAAGGTTGGCCCGCATCTGCCCGGCAGCAGTCAGGCTGCGTTGAGCAAATATGATGGAAAACGAAAAGAAGGCGGTAGTGAGGAGAGCCGCGAGCATAGTGATCTACGAAACGAGATGATGACGTTGTTCATAACGCGACGATTCTTGTAGCTGATAGACACTCGACATCGGACTGGACCTTTGAAGTTTAGCTCTCATGTCTGGTTCCTCTAAATTTATTGTCATCACCACGATCTATTCGCCCTCCATTGCGACCAAGCGCTTTTGTGGAATGAAGGGCTGGCAGGTTATCATCGTGGGCGACCGCAAGACCCCTCACGATGAATATCAAAATCTCGACTGCATCTATCTCCTCCCAGAGGAACAGGAGTTCAAGTATCCGGAACTGAGCGCGGCTATCGGTTGGAACACGATCCAACGTCGCAATATCGGTTTCGTGGAGGCTTACCGCCGGGGAGCGGAAGTCGTGGCCACCGTGGATGACGATAATATCCCCCTCGATGACTGGGGCACCGATCTTTATGTGGGGAAAGAGGTCGAGGCCGATCTCTTTGAACCTACCGATGATATTTTTGATCCGCTCTCAGTCACCAAAAACAACCACCTGTGGCATCGTGGATTTCCACTCGAATACCTCGCTCGTAAGAATGAGGTCGTGGCGTGCGGCACGACCAAACGGAAGGTTCTGATCCAGGCGGATCTTTGGAATGGGGACCCTGATGTCGACGCGATGGCCCGTCTCGTGCATCGTCCCGAGGTCACCTTCGATGAGATTACGCGACCCTATTGCTCGAACCGGATTTCCCCGTTTAACAGCCAAAACACGTTTCTCGCACGTGAAGTTATCCCCTTTTACGCGATGTTTCCTGACGTGGGGCGCATGGACGACATCTGGGCAAGCTACTTCGTTCAGACCCTATTCCCTGATTCCCTGATCTACAATCGCGCTTCCGTTTATCAGGACCGCAACGAGCAGGACCTCATCACCAATCTCGAAAACGAAATACTGGGTTATCGCCAGACCTTGCCACTCGTCCGTGCGTGGCAAAAGCAGACGACCGGGCTTTCCTCGCGACCGCTCGGTATCCCGGATAGGGCCCTTTGTTTCTGGGATGCCTACCGAGCCTGTTTCCCCGCTTCGGCCTGAGATTGAAAAGCCTATTTTCCTGCTCGAATTATGACGCTCACCATCATTATCCCCTCGTATAATCAGGGTCGGTTTATTCGCCGCACGCTCGATAGTATTTTGGGCCAAGCCGGCTACGCCGCACAGATTATCGTTTCCGATGGAGGCTCGACGGATGAAACCGTCGAGGTGCTCAAATCCTACGGCGACCGCATTATGTGGTGGTCAGAACGTGACGAGGGTTTCGCGGACGCGGTGAACAAGACTATCCCGCACATTACTGGTGAGGTCGTCGCGATTCAAAGCAGTGATGATTACTATCTGCCCGGGGCCTTTGCGGTGGTTGAAAAGGCGTTTCTAGAAACCGGAGCCACCGTTGTTTCCGGGAGCGATGTTAGTATTGATCTGGATCATCAGATAAAATGGGTGGAACGCCAACATGGCGTCGTAAAACCTTTCAGGTTGGCTAGGCATGGGCTGCCGCAACATGCGACGTTTATCAAAACCGAGGCTTTTCTTAAATTAGGCGGTGTGCGATGTGAGGTCGATATGTGTTCTGATTTCGATCTGTGGTATCGAGCGTGGCATCTCTATCCGATTCATGCATTTCGCGATATCATCGCGGTTTTACAACTCCACCCCGATCAAAGAACAGTCACTGGTAAGACCTGGCGAGAGAGTCTGATCGCCTCGATTGAGTATGCTGAATCGACCCCACCATTTAGAGGGAAGATCAGTTTGAGTGTTAGAGAAAAGGCGGAGTTGCTTGATCGCTGGGAGGTCTTTTGGGCTCGGAATACCGGAGATATACAGGCGAGTGAATACGCTTTCGCTAAGCTCGGTCGAATGCGTGGCTACAGTTATGAAACTCGGGCGATGATCGCTTCAACTGCATTGATGCACCGGCCCTTTGGATTCCGAAAGTTGATAGCCTATCTCAAGGGCGGAGAGATAGGACCATTTATCTGGAAACGTTTCGAGGTCATGAGGGCAGCTTGGGAAGTTCGTCGCGTCGCGAAACAAATCGATGTGCGGTGGACCGAACACGACGCCTAGCTTGGCGATGGTGGCTGGGTGAATACGTGTTTTTTGTCGCGACTAGGTGCGATGAACTGCTATTGGTCGAACTTACATGAAAGCAAAAAAAGCCAAGGTGAAGCCTGAGGATGTGAACGCGAAGCGCGCGGCTCGGAAGGGTCCGATCTCTAAATTTATCGCTCATAACTACCGTCATTTCAATGCGGCGGCGCTGATTGATACGGCGATGGGCTATGAGGATCATCTGAAGGCGGGCGGCAAGATGCTCGTGACGTTGGGCGGTGCGATGTCCACGGCGGAGTTAGGCATATCCCTCGCGGAAATGATCCGGAAAAACAAGGTGCACGGGATCGTCTGCACCGGCGCGAATCTCGAAGAGGATATTTTTAATCTGGTGGCGCACGATTACTACGAACGCGTGCCGAACTACCGTCATCTCACGGCGGAGGACGAAGTTAAGTTGCTCGATCGGCACATGAACCGCGTGACGGATACTTGCATCCCCGAAATGGAAGCGATGCGCCGGATCGAGAAAGTCGTCGCGGATGAATGGACGAAAGCGGACCAGGCCGGCGAGCGATATTTCCCGCATGAGTTTATGTATAAGATCATTCGTGGAGGTAAGCTGAAGAAGCACTACCAGATCGATCCGAAGAATTCGTGGATGATTGCGGCTTGCGAAAAGAACCTGCCGATCATCGTGCCAGGCTGGGAAGACGCGACCTTGGGTAACATGTTTGCGGGACGTTGCGTGACGGGTGAGATCAAGAACGTGCATACCGTGCGCACCGGGATCGAATACATGACATGGCTCGCCGAATGGTATACGAAGACCGCGAAGCCGTTGAAGAATGGTGAAGGATCGATCGGCTTTTTCCAAATCGGTGGCGGCATCTCCGGTGATTTCCCGATCTGCGTCGTGCCGATGCTGCATCAGGACTTGGAGCGCACAGATGTGCCGCTGTGGGGCTACTTCGCACAGATCAGCGATTCGACGACCAGCTATGGCAGCTATTCCGGCGCGGTGCCGAATGAGAAAATCACCTGGGGCAAGCTCGCGGGATCGACGCCCAAGTTTATCGTCGAAAGCGATGCGACTATCGTGGCCCCGTTGATATTTAATTGGGTGTTGGGTAACTGATCCTCGTCCAACATTCCGAATGTTAGGTTAGGGGCTGTAAAGTAGGGAGGGTCTCTCCGCCTTCGGAGTCGTTAGGCATTTGATGGTGGGTCGGAGACCCACCACTACAGCTTTAGTGAATAGCAGCTTTGCCTTGCTAGACGTGGAGCGAGGACGTGAGCTATTGGAATCTTTTCGATGATCTTACCCCATCATGCGCGACCCTTTTTCTAGTATACGCCGCGTGCTTTCTCCCGGTGCGGCCTCGGTCATTTTGTTGGCTTTGGTGAGCAGCATTTTGGTGTGGAGAATAAAACCAGCTGATCGCGATGGCATGTTGTTTTGGGTGTTTGCGAGCACCCATTATGAGACTTACCTGAATACGCTTCCGAAATGGAATCAGGACAATCCAGACAAGAAGGTGCAGATGCGCATCCTCAATGGGCAGGTGCTGGAGCGTCGGATGGTATCGGGATTTTTTCCGGCGCGCCGTTGGCAGATGTTTTTGAAATCGAGCGCGGACTTGCGTCTCGGGCGTTTACGGGACCGCTGAAGGATGTGGGGTTTCTCGACGTGACGGATCGTATGCGGGAGAGCGGGTTCTTCGAGCAGATCAACGAGCCTTCATTTAGCCCGTGGATGAGCCGTGGTCGAATTTTTGGAATTCCGCATGATGTGCATCCGGTGTTGCTGGCTTATCGCTCGGATTTGGTTGAAGAGGCGGGAATCGATGTTTCGCAGATCGAAACTTGGGATGATTTCTATCGGGTGCTTCGGCCGATGCAGAAGGATACGAATGGAGACGGCCGGGTGGACCGCTGGCTGCTGCATGCCTGGGATACGGATAACGAAGTAACTCAGATCCTTTTTTATCAGGCGGGTGGATCGTATTTTAACGACGAAGGAGAAGCGCAGTTAAATAACCCTGATCACGCGGCTTTTCTGGTTCGCTTGGTGACTTGGATTACGGGGCCCGAGCGCAGGGTCACGGATCTGGCGGTTAATCCAGTGATGAGTTTGAAGCAGCGTCTTGATGGCGTGGTCGTGGCGACGTTATTGGCGGATTGGGCCGCGGGGGCGTGGAAGTTAGCTATGCCGGGATTGGGAGGAAAAGTGAAGCTGATGCCGATGCCGGCGTGGGAAGCAGGAGGACGGCGCACATCGGTGCAAGGCGGCACGATGATTGCGATTAATCGTAATTCACCGCATACGGAAAAGGCCTGGGAATTTGCGAAGAACCTTTATTTGTCGGAAGAAAACACCGAGGCAATTTTCCGGAAGTCGTCCATCATCAGTCCGATTAAGACGATGTGGTCACTGCCTTTTTACGATGAGCCTGATCCTTATTTTTCAGGCCAGAGGATGGGGCGGATGTCTATCGAACAAGCGCCCCATGTGCCGCTGCGTCCTTCATCGCCCTACGCAAATATGGCGCAGGCATTCTTGGGGAATGCGCTGATGAGTTTGCGCGCTTATGCGGATGAAAATGAGCTTTTTGATCAGGAGCAGTTGGTGCCGGAAGCCCAACGACTGCTCGATAAGGCACAGGTGAGACTGCAGAGGGAAATGGGGCGTAATATGTTTTTAGCGAAGGGAGATGAATCGTGAGCATGAAGTCGCATCACACCCGGTGGAACTGGAGCCCGCTCTTTTTCGTGGGGCCTTTTTTGCTTCTATTCAGCGTGTTTGTGGTCTGGCCGCTGATCAGTTCTCTGATTCTGGCGTTTCAGCAAACCTATGGACCGGGAACGACTATCTGGGTGGGATTTCGAAATTTCTCCTATCTAATTTCTGATGTGCATTTTTGGACCGCGGTTTCAAATACGGCAATTTTTACGCTCGGATCATTGTTCATCCAGCTACCCGTTTCGCTGGGGCTGGCACTACTGCTCAATCATCCGAAACTGGTGGGCCGTTCGTGGCTGCGGCTGATCTTCTTTTCACCATCATTGGTCGGGCTGCCGTTTGTCGCTATTTTGTTTTCCCCGATTTTCGAAAAGCGGATCGGATTGCTGAATGTCGCCTTGCATGCCTTGACGGGGGGGGCTGGTGGGACCCCGAGTTTGCGTGGCTGCAGCACTACGTGATGCCGGCGTTGATTCTGGCCGCGCTCTGGATCTACGCGGGATTTAACATGATCTATTTTTTGGCCGCGTTGCAAAACGTGCCGAAGGAATTAACGGAAGCGGCGGAGATGGATGGCTGCAATGCATGGAGACGTTTCTGGCACGTCACGCTGCCGGAGATCCGGCCAGTGGCAGGCTTCGTGACGCTACTGTCGGTGATCGCTAGTTTCCAGATATTCGAACTCAGCCTGCTGCTGTTGAACAATATCGGCGGCGAATCTGATCGGGGTTTAACGATCGTGATGTATCTGTATCAAACCGGTTTTATCACGGGAGATTTGGGTTACGCGAGTGCGGTGGGCTGGGTGCTCGCGATGTTCTTGATGGCAATCACGCTACTGCATCGCAAAATATCCAAGGCTTTCGATGAGGACTAATCTATGACCGTGAAGCGATTACCATTAGTGGCGGTTTACGTGGTGTTGTTGACTTACGCGGCGATTACCTTGGTGCCCTTCTTGTATATGATTTTAGGGGCGCTGAAGACGAAGGTGGATTTTGGAGAAAGCTTATTTTTCCCTTCGGGTGAAGGGCTCTTCGGGGTCGCTTGGAATCGGCTGTCGTTTGATAATTTTAAACGACTCTTTCTCGAGTTCGATATCAGTCGGGCGTTGATCAATTCGATCTTCATCGCCTCGGTGCATGTCGTGGGTTCGACGCTGTTGAGCGCGATGGCAGGTTTCGGTTTAGCCAAGCTACGGTTTCCGGGACGGAGTCTGGTGCTTGGCTTGGTGCTGGCCGCGCTGATTATTCCCGGCCCGCTGTTACTGGCCCCGGGGTTCAAGCTACTTTATCAATTGGGACTGCTCGATACTTACGCTGGATTACTGATTCCGGGACTCGTGCCGGCGTTTGGCATTTTTCTGTTTAGGCAGGCGATGCTACGTGGTGTGCCCACGGAGATGGTCGAAGCGGCGAGGTTGGATGGGGCCGGAGATATCCGTATATTCTTCGAGATCGCCTTGCCGTTGGTGCGACCGATGGTCGGAGCGTTTTTGCTAATCAGCTTTTTGGGAGGATGGAATAATTTCGTGGGGCCGCAGATCGTTCTACAATCCCCCGAGCTTCATCCGCTTTCGGTGGCACTGAATAATCTTCGTGGCATCTATGGCGTTGATTACACCTTGATCCTTTCAGGCACAGTCATATCCATCGCGCCGGTGATGGCGCTGTTTTTGCTCCTGCAAAAGGAGTTTATTTCGGGGCTCACCAGCGGTGCGGTGAAGGGCTGAATTATTCCGCTCTGTCATTGCGAGTCTGGTTAAGTCGGACGTGGCGATTCACGAACAGGATGATGTGGCCGATGGGGGATCGTGGATTGCCACAGCTGCCCCGCTAGCCGGAACTCCTTCGCAATGACAAAGTAGATTTCCGCTCTGCTTTACGCGCTGCCAACATGTGTTAGCTTCCTAACATGTCTATGATCCGTCCTATCTTTTATACGAAAACCGGCTGTCCATGGTGCGCGGAAGCGCGCGAGGTGCTTGATCGCGAGAGCATCGCCTATGATGAGAAAGTGGTGACGGGGAATGACGAGTTGTTTGCCGAGATGGAAAAGCTTTCCGGTCAGACGAAAGCGCCCGTGCTTGATTGGTCGGGAGAAATACTCGCCGATTTCGGCGCCGCTGAACTCGTGCCTTTTCTGGCGCGAGTGAATGCGAAGTAAGGGGCGCTGATCCCGCCCTACAACTACTCTAGCTACTAATTGATTCGGCAGCGGCGTCGGCACAGCGCAGGCCGTCGAGAGCGGCGCTGACAATGCCGCCGGCGTAACCGGCTCCTTCTCCACAGGGGAAGAGCCCGTTGACTTCGGGATGTTGCAGCGTGGTGTCGCCGCGAGGGATGCGCACGGGCGAGCTGGTGCGGGTTTCGGAACCGATGAGTTGGGCGTCGTCACTCAGGTAGCCGGGCACCTGTTGTCCGAACAGTTTGAGGCCTTGTTTAATGCGCCACGAGATTGGGCCCGGGAGAAGTTTGTCGATTCGGAACGAATTCAATCCGGGGTGATAGCTGGTTGCGTTGAGCTCGGGCGAAAGCAGCCCTGCCATGAAATCAGTCACGCGTTGGGCAGGCGCGACCTGTCCACCACCGCCCGCGAGCTTGGTGGCTTGTTCGAGCGATTTCTGAAAAGCGACTCCGGCCAGCACACCGTGTTCTTCTTGAAACGCGGCGGTGTCTTCGGGCTCCACGGAAACGACAAGACCACTGTTGGCGAAGGGTGAATCGCGGCGGGAAAGGCTCATGCCGTTGACGACGACTTCATCATTTTCAGTGGCGGCGGGGACAATGAAACCTCCGGGGCACATGCAGAAAGAGTGGACGCCGCGATCGTTGATTTTAGTTGCGAGGCTATAGCTCGCAGCGGGAAGAAGATCAGGTCGAGTGTGGCCGTTGGGATAATGGTATTGGCGACTGTCGATAAACGCCTGCGGGTGCTCAATCCGCACGCCCATCGCGAAGGGCTTCTGTTCGAGTAAGATGCCTTCGTTGTGAAGTAGATGGTAGATGTCGCGCGCGCTGTGTCCGGTGGCGAGGATAGTCGCGTCGCCGAGGAACTCACGTTCGTCGGCGGTGGTGACGCCGAGGAGTTTTTGATCGCGTCGAATCAGACCGGTGACCTTCGCCCCAAAATGCACTTCGCCTCCCGCTGCGATGATGCTCGCGCGCATGGCTTTCACAACATTGGGCAAGAGATTTGAACCGATATGCGGATGCGAATCGATCAGGATGGCCTCAGGAGCACCATGGGCGACGAAGGTCTGATATACTTCAGCAACAGGGCCGCGTTTGGTTGCGCGGGTGTAGAGCTTGCCATCGGAAAAGGTGCCGGCACCGCCTTCGCCGAAACAGTAATTGGAATCTTCAATCACGCGGCCTTCACGCAAGAGTGGGGCGAGATCGAACCGTCGGGCGGAAGCATCTTTGCCGCGTTCGAGCACGATGGGTTTAAGGCCGCGTTCGATCAGGCGGAGTGCCGCGAAGAGACCCCCGGGGCCGGAACCGATGATGATTACTCGAGGGGCGTTGGCGGGAAGCGTCGGATAGTCGGGAGTGGGCAGTGATTCGACTGGGAGTGGACCATCAATGCCAACTTCGAGGCGGAGTTGGATCTTGATATGGCGCTTGCGGGCATCAATCGAATGTTTGCGCAGACGAATCTCCGAGATGCGCTCAAAAGGCACCTGCAATTTTCGGGCGATGGCTTTGAGTCGCGCGGTAGCATCCTCCGACGAAGCGAGGGGAAGGATGATATCAACGGTTTCAATGCGCGTGGCGGACATAAGGGAAGATGAAGATGACTTGCTCGATAAACATCAAGAGCCTGCCCATAAAAACGTAAGTTAACTTATGGATGACAATCTGGGTTGGTGAGTGAGGTGAAGCGGGGAAGTATTTGATTTTGTTAAAGATTGGGTGACGTTGGACGTATGCCGAATGCGCTCGCTGACGAGAAATCTCCCTACCTGCTGCAACACGCGGACAATCCCGTGCGCTGGTTGCCGTGGGGCGAGACGGCGTTTGCGAAGGCGCGCGAAGAGCAGAGGCCGATCTTTTTGAGTATCGGTTATTCGACCTGTCATTGGTGTCATGTGATGGCGCACGAATCGTTTGAAAACGCTGAGGTCGCGGCACTACTCAATGAGCATTTTGTGCCGATCAAAGTGGACCGCGAGGAGCGACCCGATGTGGATAAGGTCTACATGAACTACGTGCAGGCATTGACCGGGCACGGAGGTTGGCCATTGAGCGCGTGGCTGACCCCGGAGCTGAAACCGTTTTTTGGCGGCACCTATTTTCCACTTGAGGATCAGGGAGGTCGCGCGGGGTTTCCTTCCTTGTTGCGGGGAATCTCTAAGGGTTGGGCAGATGAGCGTGAAAAACTGCTGAGAGAAGCCGAGCGCGTGCTGGGTTCGCTGCGCGACTATCATGAAGGCCGAGCAGGTGCGGCCGATGGGGGCGAGGATCTCGCGGAGAAAGGTGGCGAGGCTTTTGAAAAATGCTTCCAATATTTCTTTGAGAGTTTCGATGAACAGAAAGGCGGCTTTGGAAGCGCGCCGAAGTTCCCCCGTGCTTCGAATCTGAATTTCTTGCATCGCTGCGCGGCAGTGCAGGGCGTGGAATCAGAGTTTGGGCAGCAAGCGCTCAAGCTGACCACGACGACGCTCGGGAAGATGGCTGCGGGTGGTATTCACGATCACGTGGGCGGTGGATTTCACCGCTACTCCGTGGATGACGGTTGGTTTGTGCCGCACTTTGAGAAGATGCTCTACGATCAGGCGCAGATCGCGGTGAATTTAATCGATGCGCATTTGGCGACGGGCGACGAGCGATTTACTTGGGTCGCGCGAGGGATTTTCGAATATGTGCAACGTGATCTCACGCATCCGGATGGGGGCTTCTACTCGGCGGAAGATGCGGATTCGTTACTTAATCACGAGGGCAAGGAACACGCGGAGGGCGCGTTCTATACTTGGTCGCGGGCTGAGGTTGAGGAGGCGCTAGGTGGAACCCATGTAGGCGACCGTGGTTCCAGCGATGATGTGGCGTTTTTCTGTGACCACTTTGGAATCAAGGAAGCAGGGAATGTGCCGAATAATTTGGATCCTCAGGGTGAGTTCATGCTGAAAAATATTTTGCACCAGCAGCAATCACTGGGCTTGACGGCCGAATCGTATGGATTGGAACCGGAAGCGGCGGCAAATAAATTGGCCGATCTGTTGGAAAAGTTACGTGAGGTTAGGGCGGAACGCCCGCGTCCGCATCTCGATGATAAAGTAATCACCGCGTGGAACGGATTGATGATTTCGGCATACGCACGAGGCGCGACCTCTTCAGCGGCGTGTTTGGCGGAAGAGCAGGACTCTTATCGTGCGGCGGCGGTGTGCGCGGCGGAGTTTGTGCAACGCGAGCTCTACGATGAATCGCGTGGCGTGCTTTATCGTAACTATCGAGAAGGGCGGGGAGCGAATGAAGGGTTTGCCGAGGACTATGCGTATTTCATCGCAGGACTGCTGGATCTCTATGAAGCGACTTTTGAGATTCGTTGGCTGCAGTGGGCGGATCGTTTGCAGGAGACGATGGATCGTCTTTTTCTCGATGAGAAGGTTGGAGGCTATTTCAACTCTGCTGTCGGTGATTCGAGTATCATCCTTCGCCTGAAGGAAGATTACGACGGGGCGGAACCGACGCCCAGCTCGGTAGCAGCGGCGAATTTGTTAAGACTGGCAGCGATCAATCACGATGAGGCGCGACGGGTCCGCGGACGTTGTGTGATTGTCGCTTCGCAAGCTGTCTGGTCGCAGACGCCGCATGCGTTGCCGGAGATGTTAAGTGCGCTGGAGCGCGTGCTCGAAGTGCCGCGACAAATCGTCATTGCCGGTGATCCGGCGACGAAAGATTTTCGAGACTTGGTCAAGGTTTGCCGTGAAAGCGAAGTGCCGCGCCGGAGTATTCTCGCTGCGGATGGTGCCGATGGGCAGGCGTGGTTGGCGACTCATGCACCGGCGATTGCGGAAATGAGACCGCTTGATGGAAAAGCGACCGCTTATGTTTGTGAGAATTATGCCTGCCAATCTCCAATAACTGAGTTATCAGATTTGCGGCAACTACTTAGATGAAGACACTGATTAAGTAATTTCCCCCGTTGCTCTCTAAAAAAACCAACCATGAATATAACGGAAATGAAGGTTCTCGCTGTTGAATACGATGCGGTAGCTCGCCGAGTGCTCAGCCAAGCGCTGAAACACCTGGGCTATGATGTAGCCACAGCGGTCGATGGTGAGGATGCTTGGAGGCAACTGCAGGAGGATCCGATGCGGATCGTGGTGAGCGATTGGATTATGCCCGATGTGGATGGGCTCGAACTTTGCCGCCGGATTCGAGCGCGAGAAAAAGAGAAATATGTCTATTTCGTATTGCTGACGGGTAAGGATGCGACGCAGGAGAATCAACGTGAAGCGGCGGATGCGGGTGTGGATGATTTTCTCACCAAGCCACTCAACGCGAATGAACTTTGGATGCGCCTGCGCGTGGCAGCCCGGATACTCAATTACACGCAGCAACTGCAGCAACTCGAGGAGATGATGCCGATTTGCTCTTACTGCAAAAAAATCCGTGACGATAAAAATTACTGGCAGCAGATCGAGGGTTATATCAACGAGCGCACGGGCAGTGAATTCAGCCACTCGATTTGCCCTGATTGTTACGACCGGGTGATTGTGCCGGAGCTAGCGGAGCTGAAGAAAAAATCCCATGAGTGATTCGTTGCAGCAACTTGAAGAAAAAATTGCGTATCTTGAGCGACATGTTGTCGAGCAGGACAAGGCGATGCTCGAGATGTCCGATCTTCTCGGGCGGATCAAAATCGAACTCGGCTCGATGCGCGAACGCATGGAAGACGCAGCCCCGGGCAGTAGCGACGAGACAATGCTCAACGACGAGCGGCCACCGCATTACTGATTACTTCACACCGCTGGTGAGAAGCGTTTCGAAGTGGGGTTCATTCGCCTCTCGGGCGACCACGTTGATTTCCACTTTGGTGAAACCGGCTTTTTTGAGGAAGCCATGCAGGGTGCTTTCCTTGAAACCGAGCCAGATATCGGCGTAGAGTTCGCGGGCTTTTTCAAAGGTATGTTCGTTGAGATCGAGCACGAGTAGTTGGCCGCCGGGTTTGATAATACGGTAGGCTTCGTTGACCGCAGTTTGCGGATGCTGCGCGTGATGGAGGGCTTGCGAAAGGATTGCGAGATCGACGGAGTTGTCTTTGAGCGGCACGTTTTCGATGTCGCCGAGTTTGTAACCGAGATTTTCGAGATTGTTCTTCTTCGCGAGCTCGGCACCGACTTCTACCATGCGAGGTGAGTTATCAATGCACCATATTTGCTTGGCCTGTCGCGCAAGGAGCTGGGAGATGAGGCCTTCTCCCGCACCGAGATCGGCGATTGTGATAGAAGGTGTGAGGCGCAATGCGAGGTGCCCGATGGCTTCCCAGGAACGACCGGGGCAATAGTTTTTCCCGAGGCGCCCAGCGATGAGGTTGAAGTATTGCTCCTGAGTGCGGCGGCGTTTTTGGAGAATGCGATCGAGGTTGTCCGCATCTTCCGCCATCGCAGGGAGACTGGCGACGGAATCGATGGCGGCCGCGAGCAGGTTGAGCTGCTCATCAGGTAAATCGGCGTGGAGAGAATAGTAGGCGCGCTTGCCTTCGCGCCGATCGGTGACGGCTCCTGCTTGGCGGAGTTGGGCGAGTTGCGATGAAATGCGTGACTGGCCCATGCCGAGAACTTCTTGGAGTTCGGCAACGGCAAGCTCTTCCCGTCGCAATAGAGCTAAGAGGCGCAGTCGGGTGGGATCGGCGAAAATCTTTAGATTGTCCCAGGAGGCATTCACGAGTTGGGAGGCTGTTGAAGGAATTACTGGAATGCAATTTCTCAGCGATTGCGATCGGAGCGCTTTGAACGGGAGGGCATTTGTGGATGGGCCAAATTTTCGACTCGCGGAGCGGGAATCAAGTTCGGAGAAATTCCACGATGTTAGACCGCTCAAGAGCGCAGAGGTGGTTCCATGCACGAGCGAGCTAGTAGCCTACGGTCCATAATTCGGCCGACACAAAAAAGCCCCGACCGCACGAGGCGATCGGGGCTGAAAGAGTGTTAGCGGCGCGCCTTAGACGCTATCAACGTAACGAGCGATACTGAGAATCGTGTAATCCTCTTCGTTGCCACCGGACTTAACCGTGACGGTTTCGCTGATCTGCTTACCAACGAGAGCTGAACCGAGAGGCGTCTTGTAAGAGATCGTGTTGTTCTCCGGATCGCTATCCCAGGCACCGAGGATGGTGTAGGTGATTGGTTTTTCGGAAGAGGCGCCCTTAACCTCAACGATGCTGCCAACACTGACTTGCTCGGTGGAGGCTTCGGTGAAGTCGGTGATGCGGGCTCGAGCGAGATCGCGTTCGAGCATCCCCTTGCGGGCCATGAGCATCGTCTGATCCTGCTTCGCCATTTTGTATTCGGAGTTTTCCTTGAGATCGCCGTGCTCACGTGCAGTGGCGATGGACTTAGAGTTCTCGGGAATCTTCTTCGAAACGATAGTTTCGTATTCTTCGCGGGCGCGATCGTGGCTGAGACGTGAAACAAGCAGTTGCTCTTCCTTGCCTTCGGCATCGCTGGCGACCAGCGATTGAATCTGCGGGAAGATTTTGATGAAGCGTGCGAGAAGGGACTTCTTGGTGAGTTCCTCAAAGCCCTGATTAAGCATCAGAGTATTCGCTAAATCCTTGGCTGTCTCAGGATCGGCGGTGGAGAGGAGATCGGCGATCAGATCTTTATCCTCGCTGAGAATATCGCCGAGAGGGATCCGGCGGGCAGTCGAGGCTTGCAGGGCTTCGTAGTCGATCGCGAAGAACACGGCGCTAAGAAGACGAGGCGTGATGAGCGCGTTAAGAAGCTTGGCGAATTTCTTCGAGTGGCGGTTCTTAACGATCCAGAGCAGGACAGGTGCACGGAGGTTTTGCTCGGTCTGCCAGCGGGTAAGCGCGGCGGCGAGTTCATCGGCGTGGTCATGCTCGATGAGAAAGTTGATGCATTCGGTGGTGAACTTGCCTTGGGAGACCTTGAGCAGGTTGAACACGATGTCGCGCGATTCGATCGGATGCGTCGCGTTGACGAGATCGAGGAAGCGGCGTTGGAAATGGACGGGGATGTCCTCAGCGATTTCGTGGAGGTCGCGCACTTCGGCGATAAGCGAAGCTTGGCTCGGCTCGCGCTCGCCTTCTTCGCCAAAGAGTTTCGCAACGTCGTCGCGAATGGCTGCACCGTAGAGGCGCTCGGAACTGTTGAGCTGATTACTATCGCGCACGGACTCAGTCACACCGTCGAGGATGGCGTGGAGTTCTGCTTTCACATCTTTCTTGCTGGCGGTGTCGAGGAGTTCAACGGCCAGAGCGATGCGACGTCGGGAGGAACGGGTGCTCTTAAATTGTTCGAGGATTTCGTCCTCTGCAGAGATGGGGGTTTCGCGGAGAATGTAACACTCGGTCTTCTTCTCGGGAATCGAGATGCGGGGGTCCTTAGCGATGGCCTTGCGGGCACCAGTCCACCATTTCTTAAATTTGTCCGCGCCGACGACTTGGGCAAAGATGATCTCGATCTCGATCTGAGTGGCGGCGTTATTTTCGTAGGACTCGAGGGCTTCAACGAGTAGCTGGGCGGGTTTTTCCGCGACGAGCTCAGCGATGACAGCAGGCTCGATTTCCTTGCGCACGAGTAGATGGTTGGCAGGCAACACATCCATGGTCGAAACGCAGAACGCGGGATCCATTTTGTGGCCAGGTTTATCGGCAAAGTCGATAATTAGCCGTTGTTCGGCTTCGTCGTAATCCTTGATTAGGCCAAATCCCCAACTGCGATGGATACAGTAGGAACCAGTTTCCATTGACTCAAGTTTCGCTTTGGCGGATTTGAGAGACGGGTTTTTTGCGATGATCGCGGAGACTGCTTCTGAATTCATGATTGCTTGTTTAAGTGCCTGAAAGGAAGAGTTCAGCGTATAATGATACGTAATGTCAAACAGTGTGTAGGATTTGCCCATGAGTGACCTCAATCAATCCCAATCGGAAGCGTGGCCTTTAGCGGCTAGAATCATAGCCCAATGGCTGGATCGACGTGAGCGCGTGGACACTTTGATGGATCCGATGCCGAAGGGGCTTTCGTCTTCGGATCGTGCTCGTTGTCAACATCTTATCTATGGCGTGGTGCGACATTACGGGCGCATTGAATCGGCTTTGGGTCGGTTGATTACCCATCCGCCTCGCTTCTCGACTCGAGCGGTTCTCTACATCGCTGGATATGAGTTGATAGAAGCTGCCTCTGAGACGCCAGAATCGGGGAAAGTGGCTAAAATTGTCCACCATGCGGTTGAACAAGCGAAAATTTTGTCGAGTGTAGCCGAGTCTCGGTTGGTTAATGCGGTGGTGCGGAAACTGGCTCCGTTGATGGCGGGAGAGGCACCGCCGAAGCTGGCGACATCAGATGTGCTGGCGGAATATTTCTCGCATCCCGAATGGCTCGTGAAGCGTTGGTTGCTACAGCTCGGAGCGGATAATACGCGGAAATTGCTCGAATGGAATCAATCGCCGGCGCGTGCTTATGTGCGGTGGCGCGATGCCAGCACACCCGCCCCAGATTTTCTCAAGCCTACCCAATGGGAGGGTTATTATGAAATCGGTGCTGGTCGTTGGAGTGATGTCGAACCGCTGTTGAAGGCCGGAAAGGTTTATATTCAGGATCCCTCGACGCGACTTTCAGTGGACTTGTTGAATTTGCAGGCAGGCGAGACGGTGCTCGATCTATGTGCGTCACCGGGCGGTAAGAGTTTGCTGATGGCGGACCTGATGCCCGCCGGTGATACTCCGGGAAAGATCGTGGCTTTGGATCTGCCGGGTGAACGCATTGAGCGTCTGAAAGAAAATCTCACGAAAATCGAAGTTCATGACGTGGCGCTGGTGCAGGCGGATTTACTCGAAGGAGTTAACCAGATTTTTCGCGACCACCAATTACCGACCCAATATGATGCGGTGCTACTCGATGCGCCGTGCACCAATACTGGGGTGATGCGCCATCGCGTGGACGTGAAGTGGCGTTTGCAGGAACGTGATTTTCGCAAACACGCCCAGCAGCAGCTCGCTTTGTTGCACGCGGCGATTCGCTTGGTCGCGCCGGGAGGCCGATTGGTGTATTCGACCTGCAGTCTTGATGCCGATGAGAATGGTCGTGTGCTTAAAGAATTTTTCGACAGCCGCGCGGGTGGGCCGTTTGAACTGGAGAAAGAAGTGCAGAGTTGCCCATGGGAAACAGGCCACGATGGTGCGGGTGCCTTTTTGCTGCGACGTAACGGCTAAGGCACGAGTTCGCTGACTGATAAGGTAATCGAGGATTCCTCGGTGCCTTGTAGCAGTGTGTAGCTGATCGCAGAAGTCTCGGCCAGAAGCACATCGTAGCGCGCCAGATTCCACTGCTCAACGGATTCGCCGTTGATGCGACTCACGAGGTCGCCGATTTGGAAGTCGGTAGCACTCGCGGGGGAACCCGGCACGATGTTTACGACGCGCCAGTAGGCTGGGGTTTTGCGGAAGTTCAGACCGCTGCCACGAAGCGCGGCCTGCACGATGGGTTTCCGCGAATCGCGATGAAAACTCACCCGACTGCGTGTCTGGTCGAAAGTGAGGGAAAAGTGTTTAAGAACCTCGCCGCCAATAGAGGTAAGTTCATCCGTGAGATGAACGATGGGAGAGGGAAAGGTTTGGCCAGCGAAAGTGAGGGATGGGGTAAGTCGCGTGACTTGCAGGGCTTGGTTTCCGGTGAGCGTGCCGACGAAGGCGATGGGCCGCGGGGGTTGGGTGTAGGGGATGTCGCCAAGACCGGGATGAAGATTGAGGGCCGCATCGCTTCCGCTGTCGATGAGGACGGAGAGCGTGTAATCGCCGATCTTAACGGGGATAATTGGGCTGCGATGCTTGGTGGTGTAGGAGATTGGCGTGCCGGGCACATTGGCCACGGAATCACTTGGTGCGAGCACGACTCGGGATTGTGGATAATCAAGAGTGAGGAGGGTGTGGCGAAATAGCGGAAACCCGAGGATGCCGTCGATCTTCACGCCGAGATGGGCCGAGAGCGCGGCGGTATCGTAAATCGCGACCCTGATATCCTCAAAGCTCACTCCACCCAACTTCAAAGCGGGCACCATCGCGTCGGGCAGAAAAACGCTATCGCCACGAGCCGACTTAACTCTAATCGACGTGAGTTGAGTGGCGGGTTTATCTTGATCAGCGATAGCCTGGGCGAGATCCGGTGAGATCAACGTAAGCGACGATCCGGTATCGATGAGAAAATGCCGGGGAGCACGCCTCCCGTCTGGCACTTCGACGATTAGATAACCACCAATAGTTTTCGCGGGTAAAATAACCAGCGGCGCGGAGAGTTTTGTGCGACCGGGCTGGGAAGCGGGTCGTTGTAATAGCGTGCAACCTCCCAGCAATGCGATCAGAAGGCCGATCGCCAGCCATGTGACGATGGCTCGCGCGTTCATTTGGAGGGCTTAGGGAGCGGGAATGTGAGCAGGCAGGGGATGAGCACGAGGAGTGCGCAGGCGAGGTAAGTCGCCGTGCCGCCAATCCACCAATAAAAGAAGCAAGCGGTGAGCGGCCCAATGGCTCGCGCAAGCGAACCGAGTGCGCGGAAAATACCGAGCATCCGTCCTTGTTGGGAAGCGGGACTGTAAAGTGAGACCAGAGCTGAGACGGCTGGATTAGTCAGACCCGATCCGAGACCAAGCGCGGCGAGTCCGGTATAAAGCAGGCTGGTAGAATTTGCGAAGCCGATGATGGCAGTGCCTAGAGAAACGAAACCTAATCCGGCGATGAGCACGGCTTTCTCGCCAAATTTGGGCACGGCGCGTCGCACGATGCCGCCCTGCGTGAGGATCAAGACCACGCCGAGGAAGACGAAGATCTTAAACATATCGGTAGGGGCGTAGCCGAAGCGCTCGGTCGCGAGAAAGGGGAGCGAAAACTCCATGCCGCTAAACGACAGAATGTAGATGAAGTAAAGCCAGTTGGTGCGCCGGGCTGGGCCGGCATCAGCCGCAATCAGTTCGCGCAACGGATGGCGAATACGCGAGGGGGCTTCATCAGGATCGCGCTTCTGCTGAGGGAGAGTTTCCTTAAACCGCGCCCAGATCCACACGAGATTGATCAGCGAAAACCCCAGTGAAAACAGAGCGGCCGCGGAGAATGGATTGATACCGAGGCCCGCGAGATTGGGACGATTGAGGCTGAGATCGAAATAGGACGCTGCGCTGCCGAGAGCCGGCCCAAAGAGAAATCCCAGACCGAAAGCGACGCCGACGATTCCCATGCCCTTGGCCCGATTTTCGCGACTAGTCACATCGGCGACGGCCGCAGTAGCCACCGAAAGATTGCCCGCAAAAGCTCCGCCAACCAGTCGCGCGAGAATGAAGAGGCCAAACGAACCGCTGAAAATCCATAACACGTAGCTAAGGGTTGTGCCGCTGACGGTGATGAGGAGCACATTGCGACGGCCGATGCGATCGGACAGTGAGCCCCAAATGGGCGCGAAAACGAATTGTAGAATCGCGTAGATTGAACCGAGAATTCCCCCGAAGAGCACGGGGCGATAGTTGTCCTGAGAACCAGCGAGTTCGGCGAATTGATCGATATGCCCGAGAATCCAACCGAGGATGCCGGTATTTCCATCCACCGTTAGGTAGTGATCAAGAATCGCGGGAAACAGCGGGAAGATGATCGTGAATCCGAGTAGATCGATGAAGATCGTCAGGAAGATCACCCCGAGTGATCGCGGTGCGGCAGGAGTCGTGGAGGCTGAGGAAGTGGTAGACACGGCTGGAATGGTCAGCAAAGCAGTTCCCACCTTCAGGCCAAGGCGTAAACACGCTTGCTCAGCAGAGGAGGGAAGCCTCTGCGCTTCAAGGCGCGAAACTTGTGCTTAGATACTGTAAGGAAGCGGGTGAGCACCGGTGAGCGCGAGCACGCGAGTCTTGGTTTCGGCGATGACAGCGTCTTGATTATCCGAACCGATCGCGATGAGCACATTGTCGATCAGCTCGGCAATGGTTACCATGTCTGTTTCGACGAAGCCGCGCGAAGTGATAGCGGGCGTGCCGAGGCGGATACCGGATCCTTGAAACGGTGAACGAGTCTCGAATGGAACCGTGTTTTTGTTACACGTGATGTTGGCTTGATCGAGAGTGTTTTGAGCTACTTTGCCGGTGAGCTCAGGAAACTTAGCCCGAAGATCGACCAGCAGCAGATGATTATCGGTGCCATCGGAAATGATTTTGTAGCCGTGCTCGATCATGGCACCGGCGAGAGCCTGGGCGTTCTTTACGACTTGGCCGGAGTATTCTTTAAACTCGGGCTTGAGGCATTCGCCGAAACAAACGGCTTTTGCCGCGATCACGTGTTCGAGGGGGCCGCCTTGGGCACCGGGGAAAACGGACGAATCGATGGTCTTAGCGTGTTCGGCTTTGCAGAGAATCAAACCACCGCGAGGACCGCGCAGAGTTTTGTGCGTGGTTGTGGTGACGAAGTCTGCGACGGGCACAGGGGATGGATGATGTCCGGAAGCGACGAGGCCGGCGATGTGAGCGATATCGGCAAACAGATAGGCGCCTACGCTTTTGGCGATCTCGCTCATGCGAGTAAAATCAATGACGCGCGAATAGGCGGAGGCCCCCACAGTGATCATCTTGGGCTTCTCACGTTCGGCGATAGCAGCGAGTTCGTCGTAATCGATCAAGCCGGTGTCTTCGCGGACGCCGTATTGCACAAATTCGTAGAGTTTGCCGGAAAAGTTGGCGGGATTACCGTGCGTGAGGTGACCGCCATGGTTGAGGTTCATGCCGAGGATTTTGTCACCGGGCTGAAGCACGGCGGTGTAAACGGCGAAGTTGGCCTGGGAACCGGAGTGGGGTTGCACATTGGCATGATCAGCTCCGAAGAGTTGCTTGGCGCGTGCGATGGCGAGGCGCTCGACGACATCGACATGTTCGCAACCGCCATACCAACGCTTGGAAGGGTAACCCTCGGCGTATTTATTCGTCAGCACACTGCCCTGAGCCTCCATCACGGCAGGGTAGGTGAAGTTTTCAGAGGCGATCAGCTCGATGTGGCTTTGTTGGCGACCGAGCTCAGCCGAAATGGCTGCGTAGATTTCAGGATCGAGGGTTTTTAGCGGCGCGTCGTTGAGCATGGTGCAGGTCTAAAAATCTCGCCGAAACCCGCTCGGAGGCAAAGTTTTTTTGCGAAACTCGTCTTCAGATAAGCGTCTTAATATGCGCTATGAGCGAAGGAACTGCTTCCACGAGCTCATCGCGGCAGATTTCATAGAGTTTAAGTGGGCCACCGTAGGGGTCGGGAACTTCTTTTTCTGCTGCTCGGGGCATGAACTCGCGGAAGAGGCGCAGTTCCTTGGGTGGGGGCTCGGCTTGCAACTGGATCATCGCACGGTGCGATTCGGTCATGCAGATTACGAGCAGGGATTCGTCGAGTAGCTTTTGAGTCACGGGTTGGCTGAGATGATCGGCCATATCGATCCCGACTTTTTTTAGCGAAATGACAGAATTTTCGGAGACCTCAATATTTTCACGAGCGGAGACACCGGCGGAGATCACCTTGAGTGATTTAAGCGGTTCGGCCTCGGCAGAGAGGGCGTGGCGCATGAGGCCCTCGCCCATGGGGCTGCGGCAAATATTGGCAGTGCAGACAATGAGGATGTGACCAAGATCAGACATGTTGAGAGATGACTATTGGGGAGCCTCCGTTAATTGCAAAGACGGAGTAGGTTTTAACGCGAACGCAATACCAGCCATCCGCGATGGATTTGCACGGCACGTAAGATCGCCTGATCGATCAGTTGTGGAGTGTCGGCATCGGCTCGAATCACGGCTTCTGGTTTCGCGACCACGATTTGGATTTTCGCCAGATTTTCTTCGATCATGGCGGTTTCGTCGTAGCGTTCTTTTTCGGTCGGAGGTAAGAGGAGCGAGTTGATGTCGGTTGTCTTCGGCAGAACGTCGTAAGCGCGTTTCTCTTCCTCGTGGGTCATATCCAACGCGATATCGGGTGCGAAATTCTCTGCGGCGATACCGATGGTGATGGAACCGGCGACATTCTTCGCGGACAGCCAGAGAGTTTCCTGCGTGGCCGTATTCGCGAGCACGAAGATGGGCGTTTGCGGTGCAGCATACGTGGTAAGCCACTCGCTAATATCGTCGCCACTCGCGTAGCGTAGATCGATCACGATGGCGGGTGTTTTCGAGCGCACTGGAAGGTCGTCGGGCACTTGGGTAATTCGCATGTAAACGAGGCCGCGACCGAGATCACGTTCGAGAGTCTTGGCGCCGACGAACGTCGGAAGAAGGACACCGATAAAGCCAATTAACCAGTAGCGTTTCATGAGCGATTCAACTGACGTGCCCCGATGTCGCGTCGGTAATATTTGGTCGCGCACTGGATCGCTTCGCATCCGGCGTAGGCGGCCTGCGCGGCTTCAACGAGAGTCGCGCCGCTCGCGGTCACGCCGAGCACGCGGCCGCCGTTGGTCACCAATTCGCCAGCCGTATTGCGTGCGGTGCCCGCGTGTATCACGGAAATATTGTCGGGAAGAGTGGGGATCGTGATGACGGCGCCTTTGCCGTAAGATTCAGGATAACCCTGCGCGGCGATGACGACGCACATCGTATAGTCGTCATTCACTTCCAAGTTGATCGAGCCCAGCTCGCCTTGAGCTGCGGCCCAGAGCAGCGCGAGCAGATCAGTCTTGAGTCGGGGCAGCACTACCTGTGTCTCGGGATCGCCGAATCGGGTGTTGTATTCGATCACGCTTGGACCTTCCGGCGTGAGCATGATGCCGATAAAAAGGGTGCCGCAAAATTCGATACCTTCATCCGCGATCGCATCCACAGAGGGTTTAACGATTAGGGATTCGATTTGTGCGAGAACCTCCGGAGTGACGACTTCGGCGGGCGAGTAGGTGCCCATGCCGCCGGTATTGGGCCCCGTGTCGCCGTCGCCGATGCGTTTGTGGTCCTGCGAAGTTGGCAGGATCACGTAGTCGCGTCCGGATACGATCACGAGAATGGAAGTCTCTTCACCGACCAAACAATCCTCGACGAGGATATGGCTGCTGCTTTCGCCAAACTTGCCACCCAACATGTCGCGCACGGCTGCTTCTGCTTCGGGCAGAGTTTGAGCAACGGTCACGCCTTTGCCTGCCGCGAGGCCATCGGCCTTTATCACGATGGGCGCGCCTCGTGATTGGAGGTAGGCGAGCGCGGGATCAACCGCATCGAAGATCCCGGCAGCAGCGGTGGGGATATTGTATTTGAGCAGGATTTGCTTCGTGAAAATCTTCGAGGCTTCGAGCATCGCGCCGTCGGCTTTGGGGCCAAAAACAGGGATGCCGGCGGCGATCAGTTGATCGGAGAGTCCGAGCGAAAGCGGCACTTCCGGACCCACGACTACGAAATCGACCTGCTCGGATTTCGCGAGAGCGACAAGCCCGGCGACATCATCAGCGGCGATGGGAAAACAGGTCGCATCGGCAGCGATCCCAGCATTGCCCGGTGCGCAGAGGAGGCGCGGCTTTTGCGGAGATCGCGCGATCGCCTGCACGAGTGAGTGTTCGCGCCCACCGGCACCAACCACGAGAACGGAAGAGGGAAAAGAAGAAGCCACGAACTTAAAAACTCAGAGCGTGGCTTCGCTGGCAAGGCTAGGGTGAGATTCCGAGCGCTACAGCACCTGCAATTTATCGCGGTAGAAGGCGATTACCTCGTCGGGGTCGTTGGTGAAGAGGATATAGTCTTTCATCCAGGCAGGAGCGCGTTTGTCGCTGATCATGGATTCGATTTGCTGGCGAAGGGGGCTCCAGAACTCAGCATTGAAAAACACGTAGGGCACGCGTGGGCGGATGCCGAGTTTCAGGTTGCAGAGTTCGATGCCGATTTCTTCGAGGGTGCCGACTCCGCCGACGTTGAAGATGCAGAAATCGGCGGCCTCAAACCATTTTTGGCGGAAGTGGCGGGCGTTTTCTTGAAAGGTATTAAAGAAATCGACGCCGAGCTCGGGCGGCTGTGCTTCGAGTTCGAGGAAGCACGCGCCGGTGAGTGCTCCTTTGTCACGGGCTTGCTCAGTCGCGAGTCGCATGACCCCACCACCGCCGCCGGTCAGCACCCCGAGATTTGACCCCATAAACGTAGTCAGTTTATCGACGAGCGAAGAGATGCGTTCGGTTTCGTTTTCATTCAGCCCTACGGCAGAACCATAAAATGCAAAGATGGTGGCTTCCTGAAACCGTCGGGCGTTTTCCTCGCGAACGAAATAGCCGTGGTCGCGTTTGTAGGTGTGCTGGTAGAGATCCTTGGTCATCTCATCATACCAATAAACATCCAGGCCGATCTGGTTTAGCGTATCGAGACGCGCGTGGGCATTGCTCGATAAAAAGTAGCCGTGGGTGCGGGAAGCGCGGCGAAAGATGATGCGGTTGAATTTCACGTCGCCGAACCGAGTGATGAGCTCCATGTGCTCCAGCAGGTCGGGCAGGTAATCGACGATCAGCGTATCGGCATTGGCGGGCGCCGCATCGAGCGCTTGAATCAAGGTGTGGTAGCCGACGGGGCAGGCTTTTCCTGTCAGGATGTCGCGCAGCTCGGCGCCGTTGGCCTTAACAAGAATGGCACGGTTTTCCATCGTGGCGCTTTGGCCACGCACGGTGATCTTGGATTTGGGATGGATGGCGCTGTCATCCAGTGCGGGACAGTCGTCGAGACACTTGAAAAGACCGGTGGAGGTCACGAGGAGCCGTTTGCGTTTGCGGGTGAGCGTTTTGATCTCAGGATCGGTGTAGCTGGGAGCGCGAAAAATCTCCACTGAGACCATCGGATTGACCACGGGTTGGTCGCCGGTGTTGTAGATTTCCAGCATGATGTTGGTGCCGAAGGTCTTGATGGGATCGAGCAGCACGGCACTGGTGTGGAGTCCGAAGTTGCCCTGACCTTGGTTGAGCACGACATAATGCTCTTTCAGATACATCGAACAACTGGTGAGAATGCCTGAGTGCGGCGGCACCGTGAGCGGGGTGGCGTCGTGCCGCACTTGCACTTTATCGAGGTATGATCTCCCGGCGTAGCCATTAAGCACGCGCTCGATTTCCATGCGTTGCAGCTGGGGGTTCAGGGTGTAGCGCACTTTATGCGGGGTGAGAAATACCTGACCCTGACGATCAATGCTGATCGTGTTGGGCAATTTAAGGCGGTTGTCCTGCACCGCTTGCCAGATTTCCCCACTGGTGAGTTTGGCTTTGGCGGGAGCGTAAAAAAGTCGGCCGACCGGTAGTCCGGGCCGAAGTAATTTTTTCCAGTATTCGGCGTGGGGAAAACTCTGATCGTAAAGAAAAGCATCGGCGGTGAGCACGATACGGTTGCGCTCCAGGCGAGGGGCGCTTTGCCGGATCATCTCGATGCCGGTGCGGGCGAGGGAGCTGCGTTCGCTGAATTTGAGTGCCTTGTGGTGAGCCTTTAAGAAGGCGAACTCGGTGGGGTTGCGCGGCCAGAAGGCGAGGGTAAGGGTGACGGTTTGGTCGTTCTTGGGTTTGATTCCCAAGATTTGACCGTCCTGGCTGGTCCAAAATGTTTCAGGGGTCATAGAAGGTGTTTTAACCTGTATGGCGCATGCATGCGCCGGAGACAAGTGGGGAGTAATTGTTTGCATTTGGCATTCTCGACTGGCACACCCGCAAATTCCACGGCACAAATTCCGTCGGTCAGTTTCCAACATTATCTCATAGTATGAATACCAAGTCACTCCTCCTCACAGGTCTTTTGGCCTTCACGGCTTCTTCCGCACTTCAAGCGCAAGAAGTGAAATTTAACGTCCCGGGCGCCTCCACGGAACCAGCGGCCGCTGCCGAAGCGGTTCCTGCGGCACTCGCACCCAAGGTCACCGAGGCCGAGATCATGGAGACCTTTGGTTGGTTCATGACGGCCCGTCTTGGTATCGCCGAACTGAAGTTTACCGATGCGCAGGTCGCGGCTTTCTTACGTGGTGTCGAGTTGGCATCCAAGGGGCTGGAGACTCCTCACGATTTGAAAACAGTGGGTCCGGTTATGGACGGCTTTATCTCTGAACGCCAGAATGCGGCGTTGGAGCGTTCACGTCAGACTAACTTGGTCGCGGGGGCACAGTTTTTCAGCGCGATAAAGAAGCGTCCTGGTATCATGAGCACCGAGAGCGGGCTTTGTTACGAGATCCTGCAAAAGAGCAATGGCCCCATGCCGACGATAGCTGATACGGTGATGATCAATTACACGGGCATGTTGCTCAATGGGCAGGTGTTCGATAGCTCCACGAAACAGGGTGGCTCGGTGATCTTGCAACTGTCAGCCGCGATGCCGGGTTGGTCAGAAGGCATCCAAAAGATTGGACAAGGTGGTAAGATCAAACTCTACATCCCGAATGATCTGGCTTTTGGCGATGAGTCTTCCGGTGAGATTCCTCCCGGTTCTTCGTTGATTTTTGAAATCGAGCTACTGGACATCAATCCGGTGGAAGAGGCCGCTGAGTAAGCCTCGCGCGATCCCGGTAAATTTTCGACCTCCGCTGGATTTCTGGCGGAGGTTTTTTATGCACCCACAGCTCCTAGAATATGCTAACTCCTAAATTACTCTGATTTATCCGAACACTCTGCGATTCCGCGCGACGCAGAAAGGCGGTGACGGCGAGTCGGGCAGAGCTCTTGTAAAGCCGCTCCTGCGCGCTTCAATTACAATGCTCCGGTGAGTTCGCGAGCTGCAGCGATCAGCTTATCGACCTCCTCGGGTGGGGTATTCCAACCACACATCAATCGATGGCCTTGAGGCCCGACAAAGGGGTAAAACTCCCAACCTTTTGCGGCCAAGCCAGTGGAGAGTTTTGGAGCCATTTCAATAAACACTCCATTGACCAGAGTGGGAAATTGCAGATGGCAACCGGGGAGATCAGCCAAGCCTGCGGACAAGCGTTGCGCCATGGCATTAGAGTGGGCGGCATAGCGCAGCCAGACGTCGCCTTCGAGCATGGCGGTCCACTGAGCCGCAGCGAAACGTTGTTTGGAGGCGAGTTGGCCGGATTGCTTGACGCGATAATCGAAGTCGCTCGCTAGTTCCCGATTAAAGAAGACGACGGCCTCGGTGGTGTGCATGCCATTTTTAGTGCCGCCGAAACTCAATACATCCACACCCGCTCGCCAGGTGGCATCGGCGGGCGAAATCTTCTCGTCCTGTTGGCGCAACGCGACCATGGCGTTGCCGAAGCGTGCCCCGTCCATGTGAAGTGCGAGAGAGTGGCGTTTCGCGACTTCGGCCAGAGCGTGAATCTCATCAAGGGTGTAAACGGTGCCGAGTTCGGTGGATTGCGTGAAGGTGATGGCACCGGGTTTGGGGTAGTGGATCCCGTGCCCTCGATGTGTGGCGGCTTCGATCGCTACCGGATCGAGTTTTCCATTTTCTCCGGGGAGTGAAATGACTTTAGATCCGCCGGTGAAAAACTCCGGAGCAGCACATTCGTCGGTATCGGCGTGGGCGTGCTCGTGGCAGAAAATACTTTGATGGCGTTGGCAGGCCGAACTGAGGGCGAGTGAATTGGCGGCGGTGCCGTTGAAGACAAAGAAAACCTCGCAGTCGGTTTCGAATAGGTCGCGCAATATGGACTTGGCTTGCGCGGTGCTAGGGTCGTCGCCATAGCTGGCGGCGTGGCCGGAATTGGCGGCGTTGAGAGCATTGAGGGCTTCGGGGCAGATGCCGGCCGAGTTATCACTGGCGAAGGTGTAGTTCATGCGGGGAGATGAGGGTTAGTTCCAGCAAGTCGGATTCGCTGCGTGAGTCCAAGGTGTTTTCATGTTTGGCAATCGGAGCGGTTGTCCGTTGGCTGTGCGGGTTGATGAATGCAACGGATGTAAATCTCTACTTGGTCGGTTTTATGGGCACGGGGAAGAGCACGATCGCGCGCCTAGCGTCGCGTAAGATCGGATTTCAGGTCATGGATAGCGATCACGAGATCGAGCATCAACAGGATCGGCCGATCCTGGAAATATTTGCGACGAAGGGGGAGGCGGCGTTTCGAAAAATGGAGGTGGAATTTATCGAGAAGGGGCATCCATCGACCCGCACGATTGTGGCCTGTGGTGGAGGTTTGGTCGTGCAACTGGGAATGCTTAATCGGCTACGGGGCAAGGGAGTCGTGATTTGTTTGCACGCCTCCATCGCGACGGTTCTCGAGCGCACGCAGCGCAGTCAGACGCGGCCTTTGCTGGACGTGGAAGACCCGCTCGACCGCATCAAGAAACTCTACTCTGAGCGGGAGCCGATTTACAAAAACGCCGGGTCGTTGATTCTCACCGATTCCCGTCCGATCAAGGATATCGTGGGGCACGTGGTGCGAACTTGGCGCCGTGAGGCCGCGGACTTTGCCCGCACGAATCACGTGGTGGGGTGATTATGGATGAGCAGCAGAATATCTTGCGCGAGCGTTTGGCTGGTCTTGGTTTTGATGCTGTGCGGATGGCGCGGCTGTGCGATCTGCCGGGAGATCATTTAAAGAAGTGGCTCGGAGAGGGGATGCATGGCGACATGGCATGGATGGAGCGCACGGCGGAAAAGCGATTGCAGCCGGACTTGGTGCTGCCTGGCGCGCAGTCGATTATCATGCTCGGGATCAATTACTGGCCGGGTGAAAAGCAACAGCGAGGTCCGCAGTGGGCACGTTATGCGATGAATGAGGATTACCATGACACGGTGAGACCTGCTTTGGAGAAAGCGGGTCAGGTGCTCGAGGAACTCTACGGGCTCACCAGAGAAGACTACCGTTATTACGTGGATTCGGGACCGGTGCTCGAACGGGGCTGGGCCGCGAAAGCGGGTCTCGGATTTGTGGGCAAAAATGCGATGCTCATTTCACGCGACTTTGGCAACTGGCTGATCCTTGCCTCGATTTTAGTGAAGACGAAATTGGTGCCGGATGAGCCGGTGCGAAAGCAGGTGTCCGATTTTGCCGATGTGGGTTTGTTGTGCGGGAAGTGTAGCCGGTGCCTTGATGCGTGCCCAACCAACGCATTTCCCGAACCCGGCGTGGTGGATGCTCGGCGCTGTATTTCGTATCAGACGATCGAGAACAAGGGGATCATCCCGCGTGAATTGCGGGAGGGGATCGGGCTGCATATTTTTGGCTGCGACATCTGTCTGGAGGTTTGCCCGTGGAATCGATTCGCGCAGCAGGGGCGTGAATTGTTGCTCACGGCGCGGCACGATTTGCCTGATCTCGGTTTGGATGAGTTGCTCGCGCTGACGCCGGAGCGTTTCGCAGAAGTCTTTCGACGCACGCCGATCAAGCGGCTGAAGTTGCGCGGCCTTTTGCGCAACGCCTGTGTCGTGGCGGGGAATAGCGGGGATCAGGCGGTGTTGCCGGCGTTGCTCGCGCTCGCGTCGCACGAATTGACGATGGTGCGGGTGCATGCGGTGTGGGCGATCCACCGCTTGGGAGCAGGTGCGAGCTTGTCTGAGGCACGAGCGAGCGAGACCGATGCGGATGTCCTGAGCGAATACGCGGCTTGGGTATAACGCTTGTCATTGCGAGCCCGTCCCGCTCGCGGGGCGAGTGTGGTAATCCACGAACATGGGCAACGTAAGCAACGGGTAGTCGTGGATTGCCGCAGTCGGCTCCGCCTCCTTCGCAATGACAGGTTGAGCTGAGCGAATATTCGGCTTGGGAGTAGGCAATCAGAAGGCGGCGAACAGTTCGTTCATCTTGCTCACGAACATTTCGGGAGGGCGCGTGGGTTGCCCGTTCATATCGATGAAGGCATGCGTGCTTTCACCGGTTACGAGTAGTTCTTCGCCTCGCCTAACCTCGTAGGAGAGTTTGATCCGTATCGTGGGTTTTTCCTTCATCGTGGTGATGATGGTGATCTCATCATCGTAAAGGGCAGGGCGCCGGTATTTGGCACTCACCTCAATCACGGGGATTCGGTAGCCGGCTTTTTCTAGGCTCAGATAGGAGAGGCCTTTTTCTTTGAGCAGGGTGGTGCGACCAATCTCAAACCACGGCAGATAGTTGGCATGGTAAACGATGCCCATCATGTCGGTTTCGGCGTAACGAACGGTCACTTGAGTGCGGGAAGTAATCATGATTGAGGGAATAGAATTTCGACAGAATCGCTCCATTGATTGCGTTGCGCCCAAGCGCGACCCGCGGTGCCGAGTTGCTCTCTCAAGGTGGGGTCAGCAATCAGGCGCGAAAAAGCGGCGGTAAGTTTTGCGGGTTGATCGGATGGAACGAGCAGGCCGGTTTTCCCATCATCAATTGCTTCACTTACTCCGCCGATATCGTGAGCGACGACGGGAAGCCCGTGCGCGGCTGCTTCGAGATAAACGAGGCCGAATCCTTCTATGCTTTTGCTGTGCTGAATGCTGGTGAGCGCAAAAATATCGGCTTGGTGGTAGAGTGCGCTGAGCTGCTTGTCGGGGATGTTGCCGAGGAATCGCACGGGAAGATCGGATTGGGCGGCTTGTTGTTGGAGCTTGGCGTCGTAGCCGTGTTTCGCCTCGGTGCCCGCGAGCCAATATTCGATTTGGCCGCGTTGCTTGGCAGGAAGTGACTGCAGGGCTCGAAGAGTGCGCATCTGTCCTTTCCGAGGATGCAGGCGACCGACCGTCAGAACGATTAGCTTTCCGGAATTGTATACACTCTGCGCTGGATCTTGTGAATCGAAGTTGCTCCGCGGGGCTCCCGGTGCGATCAGGACTTGGTCTTCATTGAAGGAAAACCGACGGCAAAACAGCTCTCGCGTGTAGCTTGTGAGGGTGCTCAGGCGATTGGCGCTTCGAAATAGTTTCCGAGCGAAAGGTCGGCAGAGAGGGTTGCGGTGAAACTTAAGTATCTCCGAACCGTGAAATGTGAGCACAAGGCGGGGAGGGCACAGGTTACCGAAAAGCTGCAACCACATCAGGGTAAGGATCGGCCCGGGCTCCGAGAGATAGACCGTGGCATTTCGGAGGGTTTTGCGATGGCGGATAAACTCGCGCGCAATGCTCAGCTGACAACGGATGCCGTGCGTGCCTTTAAGGGGCAGTCGTCGTAATCTAAAGGGCCAGTTGCCCTCGGTCGCCTTCGGAGGGAGCGCTTGGGCCCAAACTTCCACGTCGTGCCCAACCTGCACCGCAGCACGCGCGATTTCCTCCGTGTAAGTGGCGATCCCCCCGCGCCGAGGGTAAAACTCGTGAGTGACGATGATTATCTTAGAGGGGGATGTGACACTCATGTGGCTTCTTGGCGACGAACCGGATTCGCTGGGGTATTACTTGTGTATGCAATGAGGTCGGCGCAACAGTAAGAAAGCGGATGTTATCTAAACTCAATAATACCGGACTTTCGTCGTCAAGGGGGGGCGTTTATACGTAATTAGGCGTAGAGAAAGGAGTTTACATTCAAGTGCAGCGTAAATTACAAGAAACAGACAATGGCAGAAGCAGTTCAATCCAACACGGGCACAAATTCGCCTTTTCCTCAGGAAGCGAAGTCCTTCACGCCGGAGGATGAGGGCATCCTACGTGAATCGCTAAAGCGCTGCTCGCCTTCGACTTTTGAGGCTGCTGTCCAATTTCGAAAGACTGGAAATCCTGAGCATTTACCTGCTGTGATTATCGGTGTGATCGAGCGCTTCGTAGAACCGGATCTCCGCACTAAGCTTAAAGATGCCGATGATGATCTTCGTCTGATTGAAGATCTGGGGATCGATTCTCTTACGATGATGGAAATTGTCATCTTGGTCGAAGAGGTGCTTTCGATGTCCATCAACAATGACGAATTGCGCAATCTGCGCACCGTGGGCGACGTAAAGACGTTCATTGATTGTAAGGCGCGCGGGCTCCCGTTGCCTCAGCCTACGCGGTTTCTTCCGATCGAGCAGATCTCGGCGGTTATGCCGATCCAATCCCCTTTTCTTTTCCTCAATGAGGGTTCGGTGAGCTCCAGTGCGGCGAATGCCAAGTATAAGATCACGGGACAGGAATTCTTTTTGCAGGGTCACTTTAAGGACAATCCGGTGATGCCTGCCTCCATCATGTTAGAAGCACTTGGTCAATTGGCCGTGCTTTATCTCCTTGAAGGCATGGTGCCGGAAGCTGGTAAGGAAGTGAATCCGGCGACGATCTTTTTCACCGGATGTGAAGGCGTGCGCGCTCACCGTGTGTGCAGACCGGGCGATATTTTGACCCTCTCAATTAAGCCTCGTCGGACCAAGATGCCTCTCGCGACCTTTGCGGGTTCGATTCGCGTGGGACAAGAGAAGGCGGCGATTGCCGAAGAGATCACCCTGACGTTTGGCTATGCTGAACCCAAGGCGATCCCGACCGAGACAGCCAGTGATGCTCCTGCTCCCAAGCAGCAGGACTCCACGAAAGCCTGACCTTCGCTTTCAGAAGGGGGCCTCCCAACTTTGCGCCCTCTCTCGTTGACCCTGCGCGGGAAAGCCTTCCCACTGGCGGAAAGATTAAAAGCATGAACGTTTTGTTTATAGCGGTCATGTGTAATTTTCCCTGTCTCAAACATGCCCAAAGTATATATTACCGGCCTCGGCCTGATCACGAGTATTGGCAATGATATTGCAAGCGTGACGAAGAGTTTACGCGAATTGCGCCACGGTTTTCAGGTTTATCCGAGATTTCAGCATGACAATGTTCCGGTCAATGTGGCCGCTCCGGTTCGAGGTTTTGAAACCGATTCGCACGATCCTGAAGATTGGGTGATTCCTGATCCCTATCGGGTTAAACGCGAGGTTTTGCGGGGGATGGCTCCCCATGGCATATTTGCTTGGTGTGCGATGCAGCAGGCGATAGCTGATGCTGGGCTGGCTGAGGAGGATGTATCCAATGGCCACACCGGATTGTATGCAGCGTCGGGCGGGTCGCCGCAGCAAATGGGTTTCATGCTCAATCGGATGCATAAATCGGGAGTGATGCGGTGCTCCCCTCTCGGCATCGTTGCGTCGATCTCTGGCACGTTAAATTTCAATTTAGTCGCCCATTTCAAAATCAAAGGCTCATCGTGCGGATTCTCATCCGCGTGTGCTTCGTCGTCTCATGCGATGGGCTTTGCGTATGACGACTTGGTGATGGGCCGCCAAAAGCGGATGTTTGTCATCGGTGCCGAGGATGGAAACGTGGATAGCATTCTACCTTTTGCGGCGATGCGCGCCTTGTCTCTCCAAACCGATCCGGACAAAGCGTCGCGCCCATTTGATGTCGCGCGTGATGGTTTTGTGGGAACGGGAGGTGCGTCGGTGTTGGTTTTGGAAACGGAAGACGAAGTAGCCCGTCGAGGCAGCAAGGTCTACGGCGAGTTCGTTGGTTGGGGGCAGGCTTCAGATGGTCACAATGTGGCGATTTCTCATCCGTATGGCACCGGCCTGCAGGCCGCGATAACCAATACCTTGCGCGCGACCCAATTGGAGCCTGAAGCGGTAGATTATGTGAATGCTCACGCGACCTCGACCCCGATTGGAGATATTTCAGAAGTGCGGGCGTTGAAGAAAATTTTCACGAATGCGCCCGAGCGCCCGGCGATCAGCAGCACGAAGGCTTTGACCGGCCACGGGCTTTCACTAGCAGGGGCGATGGAAAGCGCGTTTTGCGCGATTGCAATGCGCGACGGGTTTATGCCGGGTTCGGCCCATATTTCTAATTTGGATCCCGAATGCGAAGGCTTGAATATCATTCGCAAGACGGTGGAGAAGGCTCCGGAAGTGGTGATGAATAACAGTAGCGGATTTGGCGGGGCTAACGTCAGTCTTGTGTTTCGTCGTGCCAGCTGACGTATTCGCCTCGCGCGTTAGCTCATAGGCATGTCCAAAGTTCGAATCTTAGTTCTCACATCCAGCACCGGCGGTGGCCATGATGCCCGCGCGGTGGCGTTTGCTGAATGGTGTTTTCAGCTCTACCGGCATGATGTGGATGTGCAGATCGAGCAGATGTTGGAGAAATCATCGGTCATCAATCGGAGTGGGGTAAACCTCTACAATTGGATCCAACGGCGATCTCCTTGGATGCATAAAGTTTTTTATACGGTTATCGAAGGGCTTAGTTTTTTGAACAGCCGTTCGGTGGTATTTGGCCGGGCATTTTACCTGCAAGTTCTGGAAGAGTATCGGCCGCATTTGGTTCTCAGCGTGCATGACTGTTTGAATCGCGGATACTTTCAGTTGGCGCGCAAGGTTCTCGGGGCGGATCAAGTGCGTTGTGCGACTTATTGCGGTGAGTTTTCTGGCGGTTGGGGTTATTCGCGTAACTGGATCGAACCGACTGTCGATATGCATTTTTCGCGCACCCCGACCGCAAGGGACTACGCGATTAAAAGCGGGGTTCCCGCAGAACGGGCTCACGTAAGAGGCTATTTAATGCGCCCACGGGCTCATCTTGAGCATTTCGCGGCCGACTCACGTTTGATCTATCGTGAGAAGGAATTGGGGCTGCGCCGCGATTTGTTCACAGTGTTTCTCGCGACGGGAACTAATGGAGCCAACAATCACCTGGCACTGCTGCCGACTTTGGTGGCGCATGCCGACAAATGTCAGGCTGTGATTGTTTGCGGGCGCGATCAGGATACCTACAATGATCTCATTCATTGGCGGGCGCATCACCCGGAGTTTAATTGCCACATCGAAGGCTATTCCGAAGTGATGCATTTATTGATGCAGGTCTGTGATGTCATCGTGACCCGAGGTGGCACGACGACTTGCGCCAAAGCTCTCAGTTTTGAGTGTCCGATTATCTTCAACGCTTTCGGAGGAATCATGCCGCAGGAGCGGTTAACATGGAAATTTTTCCGCAATGGGGCTGATTCACCGAAAATTGAGACAGTGGATGAGTTTCGCGCGATTATTGATCGTTGGATGACCGATCGGAAGAGTTACGCGCAAGCCAAGAAAGCTTTTCTCGAATTGCGCTACGTGGAGGATCCGACGCTGGTGATTGAGGAACTGGTGGGATTGGCTAACGAAGTGGCGGGGCAGAAACTACAGCGCCAGAAATTTCCGCCTGAAGAACCGTCCACGGCCCATCCCTTCTTCGAGATCTAGCCTCGAGCTGCATTCTTAAAATGTGGCGGAGACTTCTGATTGGCTGCTGGGATCAATGGTGATCTCGCCGAGATCGGTGCACTCGATCTCATCGTTTTTATAAAGTTTCACCTTCAACGGTGCGTCAGCATCGGATGTCTCCCACTGCCATTTACCGATGGAGACAAACTGTAGCGGCACGCCTTTGTCTTCACTGAGTCCAGCGCCGATTCCCCGGACGAACAGACGATTACCAATCCCGATGTAGGCCGAGACGAGCAAACGGGTCACTCCATCTGGTGAGATGCTGCGATCTGCTTTCGGAGTCGCAGGCTCATCGAGAGAAAGTGTCGCTGCGGCTTCTTCAGGTGTGTCGTCTTCTTTAGTAGTTTCTTCGGGAGGTGCTTTCGGAGTTTCATCCGAAGAGGGCTTTGAGGCGGTTTCGGAAGGTTCAGGCGCGTGTTTCGCAGGTTCCTTCTTAGGTGCGTCAGGCTTTGTTTCAGCAGCCGGTGTTTCGATTTCTGTTACCTCGTTTTTAGGAGAGAAAGGTTCGGCCTCTCCTTCGGGAATAGGTTCCTTGATCGAGATCACCGGCGCGTGCTCCGGATTGCTCTCAATTGATTTGGGTTTGGTGGCGCGTGCTTTCTTTGGAGCGGGAGGTGCGAGTTTTAGTTTATTGATTTCCTCAATGGCTTGCTGGAGTTTCTCGGTAAGCTCCGTGAGCTTTTTGTGCTCACTGCCTTGCAGTGTTTTGAGCTCTTTTTGCAGGTTCTTGTTTTCTGCGGTGAGGGATTCGTTCTGTTCGTTTTGCAGAGTCACGAGCTCTCCTTTGAATTTTTCGGGGAGAGCCTGAGCCTGTTCAACTAAGGCGCGCGCGAGTTTACTGAGTTCGTGAAGACCGCCGGTGGCGGCACTGATCTGTTCGGCATAACCGGCTACCCTGCGGGTCAGGGCATCAAGACTGCGTTGCCGATTATCGAGAGCTTCATCTTGTTGGGCAGCATAGTCTGCCAGAAAGGGGATGGCGCCGAGGATCGCGGCGAGGGCGACACATCCGGTGATGGCGAAAAGAAGTGCCGGAGAGAAAGGAGCCGGATTGCGCAAGGCAAGGGTCAAAGCGATACCGAGTAATGCGGCGTCACCAACTAAAAATGGCCATTTGGGTGGGCGCTGGGTATCAGAGGGGAGATTGCTCATAGTAGGGGCGCTGTCTGCCTCATTGTGTGGTCTGCTGGGAGGGTTTTCTCAAGGACAAAGCATCAGAAGAAAGTGTAGTTGTCATTAGCGAACCGATTTTGCAGGATAACGCTGTCGATGAGTTTGAATCATTTTTTACGGATCGAACGCGAAGAGAAAGCCGGTGCTAAGCACTATGTGGTGCATACGACGGATCCGCAATTTTCGCTGGAGCTATCGCCAGATCGAGAAGCACCCGACAAAATGGGAAGGGGCGTGCTCAAGCGGTTGAGCGTGCCCAACTCATGGACGGGCGATTACACAAAATACGGTAAGCTGATGGGGAAAGCGCAGGAGTTTTTTGCGCAAAGTCTCACTCCTGAAGAAAGAACAGGTAATCGCCTCACGGGCTAGTCTGGCCAATTATTCGGTGGCAAGGTGATCCCGGAAGAGCGCATAGTCGTTTCAACGAACTATGGGCTGCCGCGGGTTAGGAATCAGCGGTAGTGAGGAAGGAAGCGTCTTCTACGCTGAGATCTCTGTGGCCATCCTGGTTGATCTCAGTCCGGGAGAGCGTGCTTTCGGTCTCGAAATCGAGATCGATTTACAGGCCCTCTAGCTACTGTTTTCCGTTCGTGTGAGCAGCTTGGAAAAGTGCGAAGGCGTGCTAACCCCACTCTTCACGAGCGCGGTCGTAGTCTTGCAACTACACAGTTTTACCCGTTTCAAAGCCTTCTCCACGCATAAGCGCAGAGCGAAAAGAGCAGTCCGATACGAACAGCGCCTTCGAAGGTCAGGACGACGAGCACCCATTTCAAAGCACAGGCGCGACGGATGAGATACCCTGCTAGGCTGATCGCTAGCAGGAAAAGCCCATGCACGCGGTTAGATCTCTCGAAGAGCAGGAGGAACATCCACAACCAGTAAGTCGCTAGAATAGCAGTCCATAGAAACGCGACCCATTCACTGGGGCCAATGGAGCGTGGATCGCCGCGGCGTTCGATTTGTTTAATTCCCACATAACGCTCGCAGATCACGAGCTGACCGAGCTCGAAGATCAGAAATAACGGCGCGAGTAGAATCAGTATCTCCAAGATTTTTCAGAGCGCTAGTGGTGAACTATTTTCCGTCATACCAAAATGCGCGCCGCCAGCTATGCTGTTGTAATGCGGTGAGCAAAGCAGGGGACAAGTCAGGCAAATCGCTAACACCGCAGTTGGCCTCAGCTTGGGCGGGATTGCGGATTCCGGGGATGACGCTGGAGACTGCAGGATGCGCGAGGACGAACTTGAGCGCAGCCTGTGCCATGGTGTAGTCGCTATCGTTAAGTGTCTCGCGGATGGCTTCGGCTCGTTTGACCGTGCGGCTCAATCGATCGCCGGCGAAATAGTTGGCGCGAAAATCACCTTCGGGAAAAACGGTGTCTTGCTTAAATTTACCGGTGAGCGCGCCTTCGTCAAAGGCGACTCGCACGATCACTCCTACGCCGCATTCCTGCGCGACATGAAGCAACTCGGCGGCGGGTTCCTGTTCGAAAATATTATAAATGATTTGCACGCTATCGATCCACCCACCGCGCATCAGGTCGATCACGCTGTTCTGATCGTGCTCAGGCGAAGACACGCCGATGAGGCCGACTTTTCCTTCCTGTTGTAGTTGGCGGAGGACCTTAAAAGGCGTGGGATTGCGGTTCCATGCACGCGTCCAGGTGTGGAGTTGCCAGAGGTCGAGCTTATCGGTGCTCAAGCATTCGAGACGGGTGGCGAGGTGATCGCGCAGATAGGCTTCGCTAAAGCGATCTTCGGCCCGATCGTAGGGCGAAGGTGGCCAATCCCCATCAGAGGGCTGAGTTTTGGTCGCGACAAAGATCTGTTCATCTTTTCCGGCGGCGGCGCGCTCGCGCAGGACTTGAGCAATGAGGCGTTCGCTTTTGCCGTCTCCATAACCGGCGGCGGTGTCGATGAAGTTACAGCCTAAATCGAGGGCCCGGTTCAGTGCGGCGAGAGAATCGGTGTCATCTTGTTGACCCCACGCTCCGCCAATTGCCCAGGCCCCGAAGCCGATTTCGGAGCATTTCAGATCATGTTTTCCAAAGGAGCGGTATTTCATAAAGGGGGCGGTTTACCAGCGATGGGTATGAGGGCCAAAATCGGCTTCATAGTAGGAAGAAACGTGAGTGCCCGGTGGCACAATTTCATCCACAGCTTGGAGTTCATCGGCGGTGAGTTTGAGATCGAGGGCCTTCAGATTGTCGTCGAGTTGCTCGAGCGTGCGTGGCCCGATGATCGGGCTGGTGATTCCCGGTTGTTGCCTGGCCCAAGCTAGGGAGAATTGGGATAGGGATACTCCCCGAGCCTCGGTCAGCGGAATCAATTGCTCGACCACATCGAGAGAACCGTCGTGCCATTTTGGTGCGATGAAGGGGCTTTTGCTGGTGTCCGAAAAACGTGAACCTTCAGGTGCGGGTTGCCCGGCCCGGTATTTACCCGTGAGCATGCCGCTGGCCAGAGGGCTCCACGGAATTACCGCGAGTCCGTAGGTCTGACACATGGGGATCAGTTCGCGCTCGATTCGTCGATCGAGAATATTGTAAGGCGGTTGTTCGGATACGAATCGGTTCAGCTGGAGTTCCTTGGCGCACCACAGAGATTCCATGACTTGCCATGCCGCGAACGTCGAAGTGCCGACATAGCGCACTTTGCCGGCGCGGATCAGATCGTCGAAGGCCCGCAGGGCTTCATCAATAGGCACATCCGGCTGAGGGCGGTGAATCTGATACAGGTCGATGTGATCAGTCTGCAACCGTCGTAGGCTGGCTTCGCATTGTTCCACGATATGCCGACGAGTGTTACCTCTCATATTAGGATCTTCGGAATCCATGGCGCCGTGAACCTTGGTGCAAAGGAAGACTTTATCGCGTAGACCGTTACGTTTGAGGGCTTCTCCGGTGAACTCCTCGCTTTTCCCTCGCGAGTATACGTTGGCGGTATCGATGCAGTTCAATCCGCCTTCGAGAGCCCGATCAATGATCATGCAGGTGTCTTCAAGATTGGTTTTCCCACCAAACATCATGCATCCGAGTGTTAGTGGACTGACTTGGATGCCGGTGCGCCCGAATTGTTGGTAATCCATTTAGGAATGCTTAACGAAAGTCGCGAGTGATGGCAAATGTTCACCCGAGATTCAGGCTACTTAGTCATCAGGAATCAGCCGGATAATCTTACCAGGTCGATTGAGAGCAAGGTAGAGGTAGCCATCTGGTCCGGTGGCGACATCGCGCACGCGGCCGATATCTTGTAAGAGAACTTCCTGTTCAGTCACTTGCCCACCAACGATCACCACTCGCCGGAGGTGTTTGCCGGCGAGAGCGGTGACGAATAAGTTGCCCTTCCAACCTGGAAATTCTTTGCCGGTGTAAAATTCAATTCCGCAAACGGCGGGTGAAGGCGTCCAATACACCACCGGTTGTTCGAGCCCGTCTTTGGCCGTGAACTCGGTGATCGGTGTGCCGTTGTAGTTGATTCCGTAGGTGATGGTCGGCCATCCGTAATTACGCGCGCGGCGAATGAGATTGAGTTCATCGCCACCGCGAGGGCCGTGTTCGGTGGACCAGAGTTGTCCGGTGCTTGGCTCGAACGCGAGGCCCTGCGGATTGCGGTGGCCATAGCTCCAAATTGCGGGGAGGGGATCGGTGTGATTCACGAAGGGGTTATCTTTAGGGACCCGACCGTCGTCGTGCAGGCGGTAGATCTTGCCGTTAGGTAGAGCGAGATCTTGCGCCATCTCTTGTCGGCCACGTTCCCCTTGGGTGAAGAACAGATAATTGTCCTGATCGAATGCGATGCGACATCCGAAGTGCACGCGGCCCCGGAGGTAGGTCTCGCTCGGCGCCTGCCAGATCGTCTGTTCATCCACCCAACGATGATCACGAATTTTTCCACGCACGATTTTCGTCATGCTGGCGACTCGTCCCAATGCGTCTGTAGCGGGATCGCTGTAGGCCAGATAAAGCCAGCCATTCTTTGCGTAATTGGGATGCGGAGCAATTTCGAGGAGCCCTCCCTGGCCTTGGTTGAACACTTCCGGGATTCCTGAGATGGGTTCGGGATCGAGTTTACCGTCGCTGATTACACGCAGGGTGCCGTGCTTTTCGGTGACGAGCATTTGCCCATCAGGTAGCCAGCAAATTGACCAAGGTTCGTCCAGTCCTTCGACGACAGTTTCGATTCGAAATTGATGCTCGCGGGATTGATAAAGTGTGGAGTCGTGCGCACTCGCGCGAGCTGGTTGATGTCGCGCCTTGGCGTGAGTTTCGCGCAAATAAACGACGAGGGCGCGGGCTTCGGCTTTGTTGAGGGCAGCTTCGAATGGGGGCATTCCTTGTTCAATCCGTCCATCTAGGATGGTGTGGACGAGTGAGAGTTCATCAGTTGTTCGGAGTGTATCGGTGGCGAGCAGGCTAGGGGCAGAGCCTCCTTCGAGATTAGTGCCGTGGCAACTGGCGCACATCTCGGTGTAGAGCGTCGCGACATTCCGGGCCTGTCCGTTGACAGGAATGGACATGAGGACGCAAACAAGGGCCAACCGGATCATGGGCAGGAGATTGCGGATGGGGCGCGTGAGCAACAACCTCAATGTGAGGTGTTCACAAAAATGGCCACGCGTATAATTCCATGACCATGAAAGTGGGTGCGGTGTGGAGCAGCCTTACCGCTCAATCACGTAAAATGGAGTGTTGCCGGAACCGAGGATAAACCTGCCGGTGTTGAGATTCCCATCGCGATAAGGCTGAGAATTAGCAAGACCCTGACGCGATGAATCGTGATCAGGGATGATGGCTTCATCATTGGCGGAATCTGCGCTGCCAGCGCTGAGCGGTGTGCCCTCCAGTGGATCCAGCCACTCGGGTATCGCTTTCGCGGGGATGGCCTGAAATGCAGCAGTGGCATCACCCGTGGCTTGCACCTTGAGTTTGCCCTGATTGCTTCGCACCGTGAAACGTCCGCGACGACTTGAGAGCAGGATCTCAGGATCAAAATCAACGAGTCTCACCGGATCAATCGCGGCGAATATTTTAAGCAACTCGGTCAATGCTTCCACACTGAGAGATCCTAAATCGTGTTCTGCGAATTGCTTTCCGATTTCAGATAAGTCGTCTGAAATACCACGCAGTTTTACGAGATAAGTTGCGGGGTTTGGATTCGAGGACATGAAGCAATGGCCCCAATATAAAGATTGGTGAAGTCTTCCAGGAGTGAAGTGTGGTCAAGCCGGATCACATGCTACTCAGACTGGGTAGCGCGATAATAGCGGTAATATATTATTAGTAAGGTCGATGCCTCGCAGTGAGCGTTGTGTATAGAAACGAAAACGGCCACGACGGGTGAGTCGCGGCCGTTAAAAGGATGACGCGTCGAGGAGACGCGTCGGAGGTCTTGAGGCTTAATCTAAACCAATGAAATGACCGATCATCGGAGCGAAGCGCACGATAAGACCGGCAAATACCACCGAGACAATCGAGATCAGTTTGATCAGGATATTCAGTGATGGGCCGGAGGTATCCTTGAACGGATCTCCCACCGTATCACCGACGACTGTTGCTTTGTGATCATCAGAACCTTTACCGTAAACGATGGTCTCTGGTTTCCCGGCGGCGATCGCTTCATCGGCGCGAGCCTCAATGGCCGCACGAACTTCAACGGGGATCGCGTTACGCGTTTCCACCTGAGTCTTCACGTCATTGGCGGTGATTTTACCATAGGATTCGAGCAGCTTCTTGGCATTGTCCCAAGCGCCACCGGCATTGGCCATAAAGACCGCTACCGCGAAACCGGAAACAAGACCGCCCGCCAACATGCCGAGCACCCCAGCTACTCCCAGAATCAGACCGAGCGCAATCGGTGACACGATCGCGAGGATCGAGGGCACGACCATCTCGCGTTGGGCACCAGCAGTGGAAATCGACACGCAATTGGCGTAATCGGGATATTCCACGCCTTCATGGGTGACTTGCTTTGGCCAGGATTCGGGATTGGCGACATCGGCTTCTGACATACCTGAAGCGCGGAATGCTTCGCGCATCTTGGCAAACTGGCGACGACACTCCCCCATCATTTCATACGCCGCGCGACCCACTGCATTCATGGTCATCGCACAGAAGAGGAAGGTCAGCAGCACACCGATGAAGAGACCACAGATCACCTTGGGATTGGTGAGGGTCACATCATAGTAACGCATCATTTCGTCGATCGTCGCTTGACGGGAGGAAACGACATCAAAGGCCGTGCCGCCTTCAGTCCAGACGACTGAGTAGCGATTGGCTGAGAAGGCATCCGTGCCAGTGGCACTCACGGGTAGTTGCTCGCCGATGACGAGCGATTTGATCGTTTTGCGTGGCAGATCGTGTGAGGGGAGGAAGAACGCACCATCGTAGTAGGTGGCTCCATCTTCCAAGGAGTCTGGGAAGACCAGTGCGAACTTGCCATAACCTTGATACACGGCGGTCGCAGTGGTGACTTCGGCAGCCTGCGCTTTGCCGTAGTCGATTGCCTGCGTGGTGATCTGGGTTTGCACGATTTGCACGTAGGCGGCAAAGAGCGCGAGGGCGGTCAACGCAGCAGAGCCAATCGCGAAACCCTTGCCGGTCGCGGCGGTCGTATTACCGAGCGAATCGAGCATGTCGGTGCGTTGGCGCACGAGTGGTTCCTGGCCAGACATCTCGGCATTACCACCGGCATTATCGGCGATCGGGCCGTAAGCATCGGTCGCAAGTGTAATACCGAGAGTTGAGAGCATGCCGACAGCGGCGATGCCGACTCCATAGAGCCCCATCAGAAAGCTTTCAGTGCCACCGGCGAATAGAAACGCGCCCATGATGGCGACCGTGGTCGTGAGCAAGGAAGCCCACGTGGACTTCATTCCTTCGGCAACACCGGCTATGATTACGGTGGCAGGTCCTGTTAGCGCCTGATTGGCGATGCCTCTTGTGGGAGGTTTCTCATAGGAAGTGTAGTATTCCGTTGCGTAGGCAATCACCAGACCGGCGGCCAGACCAAAGATAATCGAGCCTCCTAGGTGCATCCAAGAGGTGCCGGCGGCTTCAAGAGTTGCGGCGGCATCACCGGAACCGAACAACGAGTGTAATACGAAAAACGCACCAGCCACGATCAGCGCAGACGCGATGTAAACACCAGAGTGGAGACTCTTCAGGAGTTGAGCGAAGGAAGCATTTTCCTTAGTTCGGACCGCAAAGATACCGATGATCGAGCAGAGGATACCCAGACCGGCTATGGCTATCGGTGCTGCGGCCAGCCTGCCGGCAAATGTAGCCGCTTCCGCGGTTACACCAAGCAGCGATATCGCCGCAGCAACACCGAGAGCGAGCGTGGCGAGAATTGAACCGTAGTAAGATTCGTAAAGATCGGCACCCATACCTGCGACGTCGCCGACATTATCACCGACGTTATCCGCGATGGTCGCGGGGTTACGTGCATCATCTTCAGGGATACCGGCTTCGACTTTGCCTACGAGGTCCGCGCCGACATCAGCGGCCTTGGTGTAAATACCACCACCCACGCGAGCGAACAGAGCTTGGGTCGAAGCACCCATACCGAAGGAGAGCATCACCGTAGTCATTTCCGCGAGCTGCTCGGCAGGTCCACCGGTGAGCCCGAAGAAATCACCGTGGCTGTTCAGCATGTAGAACCAGAACGAAATATCGAGGAGGGCGAAACCCACCACATTCAGGCCCATGACGGCACCGGAACGAAACGCGACGATGAGTCCCTCATTGAGTGATTTTTTCGCGGCGTGAGTGGTGCGGGCCGAGGCGTTGGTCGCCATTTTCATGCCAAACCAACCGGTGAGACCGGAGAGTAATCCGGCGAGCGGCACACCGAGCATGGTGAGTTTGGGTTGTAATCCCAACCAGGCGAGGAGCCCGAGAAACGCGATCAGGATGATGAAGACGCCAAAAACGACACGATATTGTCGCTTTAAATACGCGATCGCGCCAGCTCGGACCGCTTCCGCGATTCGCACCATTTCGGGATCGCCCTCGGAGCGTTTCATGACCGAGGCGCTAAACACGCGCGCCATCAGTAGGGCGATGATTCCAGCGACCGGAGCCAGCCAGAATAGTGAAGGGATATCAGACATAGTGGCCAAGGGCCACGCTACGGATACATTCATAGGGGGGGGATAAGGGTTTGAGAACTAAACGATTGAAGGTCGGAAGGCTAAAACTCCTTGTGAGGATGGCCAGTGGATTTTCCCAGAAGATAAATTCAGAAGGATAGGTTCAACCAGCGAGGTGTCGGAAGGTTGCGGCTAATATGTGTCATCAAGAGTTTAGGTGCGACGCGGTATTGCCACGGCCGAGATTTTCCACCCATCGTTGGCTACCCATGCATCACTTACGCTTTCGGCAGGTTCATCTCGATTTCCACACCAGTGGCCTGATTCCGGGTATCGGGGAGAAATTTAACAAACGCCAATTTCAGGAAGCGTTGAAGGTCGGGCACATCAATTCGATCACGTTGTTTTCGAAATGTCATCACGGTTACAGCTACCACTCCACCAAGGTGGGTCAGCAGCATCCCTTGCTGAAGACGGATCTGCTCGCGCGTCAGATTGATGCCTGTCGTGAGATCGATGTGCGCTGTCCGATCTATATCAGTGCCGGGCTCGATGAACTGGCGGCGTTTGCCAACCCTAACTGGGTCGTGAAAAAGAAGGATGGCACCACCTACCAACCGCTGGATGTGGGCTGGTTCGAGCGCCGGATGCGGTTTAATTCGCCTTATCTGGACTATCTTTGTGAGCAGACAAAAGAGGTGGTTGAGCGTTGGCCGGACAATGACGGCATCTTCTTCGATATCATCGCGACTCAACGTGACTACTGCGAAGATGCCCTTCAGGAAATGATTAAGCTCGGCTACGATCCCGAGGATGATGATCAGGTCGAAGCATACGCTGAGACCATCATGCTGCGCTACATGAAGGCGACCAACAAGGTCGTCCGCGCTCAACGCAAGGATGCGCCCGTCTTTCATAATGCCGGGCACATTCCGATCGGCGCGCGCAAGACGCTCGCTCACAATTCTCATTTGGAACTCGAATCACTGCCAACGGGCGGCTGGGGCTACGATCACTTTCCGATGTCGGCCCGCTACGCGATTACGCAGAAGCAGGACTTCCTTGGGATGACGGGGAAGTTTCATAATACGTGGGGCGAGTTTGGCGGGTTCAAGCGGCCCGAGGCCTTGCGTTATGAATGTGGCGCCATGCTGGCTTACGGAGCGAAATGCAGTGTGGGTGATCAACTGCATCC
>Ga0105055_10000174_pt1 | contig 87722 bp, 73 predicted proteins | sample BON03_FD_78090 | JGI IMG/M metagenome (GOLD analysis project Ga0105055, IMG submission 78090) | Freshwater microbial communities from Lake Bonney liftoff mats and glacier meltwater in Antarctica - BON-03 | ecosystem: Environmental > Aquatic > Freshwater > Ice > Glacier meltwater | place: Lake... | reverse complement strand
CAAAAATTCTAAAACTATTTATTGTAGAAAAAGAAATACATCGGCTATGTGCTCAAAAGCTAAGAGAGAAAAAAGGCGAAAAAAAATAGCTACACAAAGCAAGTAATTATGTCAAGTAAAGCGATAGGTTGGCTTTATCAAAAATAATGAATTCTTGCAGAGTAGTAGCAAAACTTAATCCAACAAAATCAGGTCTTATTGGGTATTTTTTGTGCTTTCTATCTGCAAGCACACAAATTTTAATATTTTGAGGGTTTATTTCTGCCAATTTTGTGAGTAAAAAAAACATCGATTTTCCCGTATTGAGAACATCATCTACTACTATAATGGGTAGATTTGGGTCAATTGCATTGCTATTTTTAACATCAATTTCATGTTCAGTCAAACCTTCAAAAACCTCAACCTTAAGACTCTTATTAAATTTTTTTATTAAATCTCTAAGTTCATTTGCCAAATAAAATCCTCGTTCATTAAGTCCTAAAAATTGAATTTTTTCAAAATCGGTATGTTGCTCTAATATCTGCGCTGCAAGTCGCATTAATTTTGCACCAATCGCTTTTTCATCTAAGATTATAATTTTTGCAGTTTCTTGCATTTTTGTTTATTTTTATTGTTTGCAAATATATAAATGTTTTTTAAAAACCATTAATATTCCATTAAATAAGCTTTAATAAAATCATCTATTTCACCATCCATCACACCCTGCACATCACTTGTTTCCTTGCCTGTGCGCACATCTTTCACCAATTTATAAGGATGAAAAACATAATTTCTAATTTGCGAACCCCATTCTATTTTCTTTTTACCAGCCTCTATAGCATCGCGCTCTTCATTTTGTTTTCTTAACTCTAACTCATACAATTGCGATTTAAGCAGCTGCATGGCAGTATTTCTATTTTCCAGCTGACTCCTAGATTTTTGACAAACAATTACAATACCTGTAGGCTTATGGGTTATTTGCACTTTGGTTTCCACTTTATTGACATTCTGTCCTCCTGCCCCGCCAGAGCGCGATGTTTGCAGTTCTATATCTGCATCGTTTATAACAATATCTATTTCGTTATCTATCATAGGATAAACATAAACACTTGCAAATGAAGTATGCCTTCTGGCATTGCTATCAAAAGGCGAAATGCGCACCAAACGATGGACGCCATTTTCTCCTTTTAAATAACCATAGGCTAAATTTCCACTAAATTCTAAGGCAACAGATTTTACGCCAGCTACATCACCTTGCTGTATATCTAACTCTGTGACTTTAAATCCATTTTTTTCGCCCCACATTATATACATACGCATAAGCATCTGCGCCCAATCGCAGCTTTCTGTGCCACCTGCTCCAGCATTAATAGTTAATATGGCATCAAATTTATCCTCAGCCCCGCTAAGCATATTTTTTAGTTCCAAATCGGCAATTTTGGTTTTTAGCAATTCAAAAGTAGATGTAATTTCAGCATCCACCAGCTCACCCTCTGCTTTGTAGTCAATTAATATGGCAAGTTCTTGCACAAGGGTATCACAATCTTGATACGCATTTGTCCAAAACTTTTTTTCATTAATTTTTTTTAAATGTGTTTCTGCAAGTTTTGGATCGTCCCAGAAACTAGGGTCTAATGAGTGTTGTTCTTCTAGCGCAATATGAGCTAACTTCTCATCAACGTCAAAGGTACCTCCTCAAAGCCCCAACCCTGGCTAACAAGTCTTTAAATTCTTCGTTGGTCATTTTATTTTACTTTTTAATACTGTTAATCTTAACCCTTTAATAATTTTGATAAATTTGCACCATTCATCATTTTCATCATTTTTCGCATATCTGTAAATTGTTTTAATAATTTATTTACTTCTTGTATATTGGTGCCGCTTCCTTTTGCAATTCTAGCTCTTCTGTTGCCGTTAATAATATCAGGATTTTGTCTTTCTTTAAGTGTCATAGCTTGAATAATGGCCTCTATTGCTTTAAAAGAATCATTATCCACATCAAGTTGTTTCAGTTTATTTCCAATGCCTGGAATCATACCCATTAAGTCTTTGATATTTCCCATTTTCTTAATTTGTTGCAATTGGCTTAAAAAATCATCAAAATCAAACTTGTTCTTGGCTATTTTTTTACGAATCTTATTTGCCTCATCTTCATCAAAATTAAGTTGAGCACGCTCCACAAGCGAAACAACATCGCCCATACCCAATATTCTGCTTGCCATCCTTTCGGGATAAAAAACATCAAGGGCATCCATTTTTTCTCCATTGCTTACAAATTTTATAGGCTTGTTTACAACATTTTTTATAGATAAGGCAGCACCGCCTCGCGTATCGCCATCTAACTTGCTTAATACCACACCAGTGATATTAAGTGTTTTATTAAAGTTTTCTGCAGTTATTACAGCGTCTTGCCCAGTCATTGCATCCACTACAAGCAATATTTCTGATGGATTGATGGCATTTTTGATTCCTGCAATTTCTTGCATCATTTGCTCATCTATACTCAGCCTGCCAGCGGTATCTATAATAACAATAGGCAAGCCCATTTTTTTCGCATATGCTACGGCATTTTCAGCTATTTTTATTGGGTTTTTATTTTCAAGTTCTGCAAACACCTCTACCCCTACTTGAGCTGCTAATGTTTGTAATTGATTAATTGCAGCTGGCCTATAAACATCGCATGCAGCTACAAGAGGTCTTTGTCCTTTAGATAAAAAATGCTTAGCCAATTTGCCTGTAAAGGTGGTTTTTCCGCTACCTTGCAAGCCTGCAATTAAAACAACAGATGGGTTACCTGTAAGATTTAATCCTTTTGACTCACCACCTAAAAGTGCGGTAAGTTCATCATTTACAATTTTAGTAAATAACTGACCTGGGCTAACGGATGTAAGCACATTTTGGCCTAATGCTTTTTCCTTTACAATATCTGTAAACTCTTTAGCTATTTTATAATTTACGTCAGCATCTAATAATGCTCGCCTAATTTCTTTTGTTGTTTCTGCAACATTTATTTCAGAAATTCTGCCTTGACCCTTAAGATTTTTAAAGGCTGACTCCAGTTTTTTACTTAAATCTTCAAACATGCTTAGATTTTCAGGGGTTATTAAAAAAGGTTTATTCTATGTTTAAAAAACTATTATAAGCGCATGTTATTTGCCCAATAATATCATCAAATCTGCTACCCTATTAGAATAACCTGACTCATTATCATACCAGCCAACTATTTTTACAGTATTACCAATAACTTGGGTAGAAAGGCTGTCAAAAATATTTGAATGCTCATTGCCAACAATATCTATAGAAACAATAGGATCTTCAGTATATTCTAAAATGCCTTTCATTGCACCTTGAGAAACTTCTTTAAACTTAGCATTAATTTCTGCAACAGTGGCAGGTTTTTTTAAATTTACTGTAAAATCTGTTACAGAACCATTGGGTATTGGCACTCTCATTGCATTTCCATTTAATTTTCCTTGCAAATGAGGCATTACTAATCCTACTGCTTTTGCTGCACCTGTTGAAGTAGGCACTATGCTATAGGCAGCAGCCCTTGCCCTGCGAAGATCTTTGTGCGGTGCATCCAATAAATTTTGGTCGGATGTGTAGGCATGTATTGTGGTCATAAATCCATTTTCAATACCCCAATTGTCATCCAAAATTTTAGCCATTGGTGCTAAACAATTTGTGGTACAAGAGGCGTTTGAAACTACTTGCTCCGAACCATCCAAAATACCTTCATTTACACCCAAAACAATCGTCTTTAAATCACCCGTTCCTGGCGCAGATATTACCACTTTTCTAGCCCCAGCAGTAATGTGCATCATGGCTTTATCCTTATCGGTAAACCTTCCTGTAGATTCTAATACCACATCAATACCCATGCTGCTCCATGGCAACTTTTCTGGATTTGGCTCTGCCAAAGCATGAATTTTTTTACCATTTACGATTAAAGAAGCGTCATCATAATCTACAGTTCCTTTAAATTTGCCATGCACAGAATCATATTTAAGAAGGTGGGCCAATGTCTTATTATCTGTTAAATCATTAATAGCTACTACATCTATTCCTTTTTCTAAAAGCACTTTAAAAGCTAGTCTTCCGATACGTCCAAATCCATTAATTGCTACTTTTGTCATATTATTTTAAGTTTATTTTTAAATATTAATTTAAGTGATGCAAAGGTAGTAAAAAATGGGTGAAATTTATTGCCCAAAGTATTTAAAGATAAATCAATTTTTAAAAATATCAAAATTACTTACATTTGCAGCCATTATTGAGATAATTTATGAGCGATATTTTTGAAAAAATAGAGAAAAACTTAGGACCAATTGGAATTTTTAGCAAAGTAGCACACGGTTACTACACCTTTCCAAAACTAGAGGGTGAAATAGGCCCAAGAATGTTGTTTATGGGCAGAGAAAAGTTAAACTGGAGTTTGAATAATTATTTAGGTTTAGCAAATCATCCAGAAGTGCGAAAAGCAGATATGGAGGCTGCCAGAGATTATGGATGTGCCTATCCGATGGGCGCAAGAATGATGAGCGGAAATAGCTCATATCATGAACAACTTGAGCAAGAATTAGCAGATTTTGTAAAAAAACCAGATTCAATCTTATTAAACTTTGGATATCAAGGAGTAGTATCTGCAATAGACGCCTTAGTAGATAGACATGATGTGATTGTATATGATGCTGAATCACATGCGTGCATTATAGATGGTGTTAGACTGCATTCTGGAAAAAGATATGTTTACAAACACAATGACATTGAAAGCCTAGAATTACAATTGCAAAGGGCGAGCAATTTAGTAGACCCAAGCTTGGGTGGTATTTTGGTAATAACTGAAGGTGTTTTTGGAATGAGCGGTTCTCAAGGAAAGTTAAAAGAAGTAATTGCACTTAAAGAAAAATACAACTTTAGATTGTTTGTAGATGATGCGCATGGTTTTGGCACCATGGGAGAAACGGGAGCAGGCACCGGAGAAGAACAAAATTGCCAAGATGGCATAGATGTTTATTTTTCTACATTTGCAAAAAGCATGGCGAGCATCGGTGCATTTATTGCAAGCACACCAGAGGTTATTAACTTTTTGAGGTACAACATGCGCTCTCAAATTTTCGCAAAATCATTGCCAATGATTCTTGTAAAAGGTGCATTAAAAAGATTAGAAATGTTGCGCGAAAATCCAGAACACAAAGCTAAATTATGGAGAATCGTAAATGCTTTGCAAAATGATTTAAAAAGTGCTGGTTTTAATATTGGCATTACTACTACTCCAGTTACACCAGTAATTTTAAACGCTTCTGTTCCAGAGGCTGCGAATCTTACTTACGACCTTAGAGAAAATTATAACATTTTTTGTTCTATTGTAATGTATCCGGTAATTCCAAAAGGCTTAATAATACTAAGGCTTATACCCACAGCTATGCATACATTGGATGATGTAAAAGAAACCATTAGTGCATTCAATGCAATAAAAGCAAAACTAGAAGCTGGAGAATATGCAGCAGAAAAAATTGCAAATGTAGCTGTTAGTTAATCTTTAGCTCGTAAAATAATGCGGCCAAAAAAAACCTCATTTAAATGGCAAAACTGGCTGTATTTTAACAATGCAGAAAAAAAAGCTACCTTAATTTTACTATTGCTTTGTATAATTTTATGTATTTTTCCTTTTTGTTATCAATGGCTTTTCAAACCAAACTTTAATCTAAAAATAGATCATGTATTGGTGAATCAATTGGCAAAAAACCCAATGCCTAGCCAAGTAGATGATGAAAGGCCTATTTATGAAGAAATATACAGCGGCAAAAAAATTGATATCAATGAAGCTACTTGGATAGATTTGACAAAAAGCGGAATAGATAAACGTATGGCTAGTAAAATTATTAATTATAGAAAAGCCATCGGAGGGTTTACAGATAGAAATCAAATCTTTAAAACTTATGGCATTACAGCTTCACAAATTTCTCAACTAGAAGCAAAATTTATTTTACCAGAAAAAGCAGTTACTCAAAATAGCGATCAAAAAAGCAAAGTAAAATCTTTAAAAGTTAAAGCGCTCATAGAAATAAACGATTCTGATAGTGCTGCATTAACCACAATAAAAGGTATTGGGCCTGCATTTGCAAGCAGAATTATAAGGTATAGAAACAATTTAGGAGGATATCAAAACATGGCTCAATTAAAAGAAATTTATGGCATGGCCGACTCTATTTATGATAAAATAAGCTCACAAATGAGCTGCAATGGAATTATAAAAAAAATAGAAATCAATAAATTACCTGCCGATTTTTACCTAAAACACCCCTATTTGCCAAGTAAAAAAGCATATTTATTAAAAAATTATCAAAAACAACACGCTGTAATACCAAATGCTGCATCATTTAAAATGGCTTGCATGCTAGATCAAGAAAGTTTAGACAAGCTTTTGCCCTATTTGGATTTTAATTATTAACAATTTAATAATTTTGAGTTTATTTTTACCTTAATTTGTTGTCGTCTTTTCGCAACATAATATTAACAAAAAAATAACATGTCAGAAAACACAGAAATTAAGTATAAAATATTAATAGTAGACGATGATGATGATATCCTAGATTTCATATCATACAATCTGCACAAAAACGGCTATCAAGTAGAAGAAGCTAGAAATGGATTGCAGGCTTGTGAAATGGCCAAAAAGTTTAAACCAAACCTTATATTAATGGATGTGATGATGCCAGAAATGGATGGAATTACAGCATGTAAAAGAATTAAAAGCGACCCAAAACTAAATAAAATTTCTATTGTATTTTTAACTGCCAGAGGCGAAGAAATTTCTGAACTTGAAGGTTTTGAAGCTGGTGCAGACGATTATATAGTAAAACCATTAAAACCAAAAATTTTATTGTCTAGAATAAAAGCTATTTTGAGCCGTGCAAATGGAAATGAAAAAGCGCAATCTATAGAAGTTAATGGATTAAAAATAGATAAAGAAACATACTTAGTTACATATCTAAATAAATCTCATGTTTTACCTAAAAAAGAATTTGAACTCCTATTTCTGCTTGCTGGTAAACCAGGCAAGGTATTTACAAGAGAAAATATACTTGCAGATGTTTGGGGAACCGATGTTTTTGTTGTAGATAGAACTATAGATGTGCATATTAGAAAAATTAGAGAAAAGCTTGGTGATAATATTATTGCAACCATAAAAGGTGTAGGGTATAAATTTGAAATATGACCAAAAATTTAACACCATTCCAAATATCAATATCATGGGCGCTAATATTTAGCAATATTTTGGCCATTTTATTGTTTTTTGGGGGTGCTAATTGGTTATTTATTATTTTTTCATCACTCATTTTTGCGCTTATCACGTTTATAATCACATTTATAACAATCCAAAATTTTATATATAATAAAATAAAACTAATTTATAAAAACATTCATCAATTTAAAATTAAAGGAAAGGATAAGCCAAAAGTGAATATTTTTTCGAGCATAGATCCTTTGATAAAAGTAAATGAAGATGTACAAAAATGGGCTATTGCACAAGATAATAGAATAACTATTTTACAAAATCAAGAAGCATTTAGAAAAGAATTTTTAGCTAATGTAAGCCATGAATTAAAAACCCCTATTTTTAGCATACAAGGCTATATTCATACGCTGCTAGATGGCGCATTAGAAGATTCAACAGTAAACAGAAAATTTTTAGAAAATGCAGCAAAAAATACAGATAGATTGCAAATACTAGTAGAGGGGCTTATGTCTATTAATAAATTGGAAACTGGCGATTTTGCTATTGACCCCATAAAATTTGATATCCACAACGTGTTTAAAGAAGTCTGCGAAAATTTAGAAATAATTATTGAACAAAAAAAGACCAAAATCAATTTTAAAGAAGGCAGTAATAAGACACAAATGGTACTTGCAGATAAAGAAGGTATAAGGCAAGTGCTTACTAATTTAATCACAAATAGTGTTAAGTATGGCAAATTTAAGGGCACTACTTCCATAGCATTTTATGAAATGGGTAATCAATTACTGACAGAAATTACTGACAATGGAGAGGGCATAAACCAAGAGGATATTCCTAGACTTTTTGAGCGATTTTATAGGGTAGAAAAAAGTAGAAGTAGAGAAATGGGAGGAACAGGATTAGGTCTTTCGATCGTTAAACACATTTTAGAAGCACACCATCAAACCATTAATGTGCGAAGCACAATTGGATTAGGAACCACCTTTGGGTTCACTTTGAGCAAGGGTTGATAAAATGGCTTTATTAACATTAGCTTAACATTAAAATAACATAAGTATAATTGCTTATTCTGCAAGGGAAAATATGCATATCCTACCTTTGCAGCAAATTATATTTAAAAATGAATACAATAGTAAAACTTAGTTTTCTTATTCTCAGTTTGTTAGTGTCCAATTTTTCTCATGCACAAATAGGTAAGGCAAACTTAGTAGGTTTTGTAAAAAGTAACCAAGACAACAGCCCCGTAATATTTGCAACAGTATATCTTTATAAAGAAAATGTAAAACTAAAAAGGGTAGAAACAGATTTAGAAGGCAAGTTTCAAATCTCCAATTTAGATTCTGGCCTTTACACTTTAAAAATTGCATATTTTAAACATGACACCTTAGAGATAGAAGTATTAGCTACTCCTCAGCTGTCAGAAGAATTAAAATTAACGTTAGACCCAACTTCATCTTCGATAGAAACTGTAACTTTAAAAGGTGGTGGAACCTCTGGCAGCGGAATGGGCAGCATTAGTGCGAGAAAAATAGGTGCAGGAATGATAGAAATAATGGGTGCAGAGTCCATTAAACAAACCCCAGCAAGTGGTGCAGGCGATGTGCTCAAAAAATTAAGTGGGGCTAGTATTCAAGATAATAAATTTGCAATTATAAGGGGATTAAATGACAGGTATAATTTTGCGTTGCTAAATGGTGCACCATTGCCAAGCTCAGAAGCAGACAGGAAAGCATTTTCGTTTGATCTTTTTCCTTCATCACAAATAGAGAGCATGTCTATTAACAAAACGGCTACACCAGATATGCCAAGTGAGTTTGCTGGTGGGGTAATAAGCATTGTAACAAGAGATATTCCTGCAAAAAAAGAAGTTAATATTGGTTTATCTTTAGGTTATCATAACCTAACCACTTTGAAACCATTTGCAACTTACAATGGAGGAAAAACTGACTTTTTAGGATTTGATGATGGTACTAGAGCTATTCCAAAAAACACCCCAGATGCAGAAACAATACAGAAAATTAATAATAAACAAGAACTTATACCAATAAGTAAAAACTTTAATGGTAATTTTGGTACAAAAACAATAAGCGCTGCATTGCCAAATTTAGGAATAAATTTTAGTTATGCATTGCCCTTTAAAATCGTTAACAGAGAGGCTGGAATAAATTTTAGCACTGTTTATAACAATGGTAGAAAATTTAACGAAAAATTGCTGCAAGATTTTGGTAGCACTGAAAAGATTTTTTCTTTTAGAGATGAAAGCTATACTGAAAGTGTATTTTTAGGAGGTTTATTAAACTTTTCTTTAAAATTGAACAAAGCAAATAAAATTGGATTAAAATCATTGTTAAATTTAAACTCAACAGATGAAACTATTTTAAGAACTGGTACAGATTTTCAATCTAATTTTGCAAATAAAACAATTGCAACTTTTTATCAACAAAATCTACTAGCTTCATCTCAATTAGTTGGTGAGCATGCATTTAAAAAAGGTCAACAAAATTTTGATTGGAATATTGGGTATAGCAAAGTGCAAAAAATAATTCCAGATTTTAAAAGAATAAGGTATTTAAAAAATGCCGATAGCATATCTACAGAAGTTCCATTTGTTGCATATATTCCGCCAAGTGCATCACCCAATGACGCTGGCAGGTTTTATAGCACATTGAACGAAAACATTGTTTCTGCAAACTATAACTATCAAATAAAAAACATCATTGACCATAAATTATTAGGCATTATTCATTTAAAAGTTGGTGGATTTCATCAAATAAGAAACAGAACATTTGATGCACGTGTGCTTGGATATACCGCTTATAAGCAGTCGTCATTGGACAGAGATTTATTGTTTCAAGAACCTGATAAAATTTTCAATAATAATAATATATCACCAACTGGATTTATAATTAATGATAATACTAATAAAAGTGATGCCTACACAGGAAATTCTAGCCTTAATGCTGGTTATCTTATGTTAGATGAAAACTTATTACAAAATAAGTTAAGATTGGTTTATGGTGCTAGAGTTGAATATTTTAACCAAAAATTAAACTCTTTCAAAGCAGGATCGACAGATGAAATAAATGTAAATTCAAAAAAACTTGATATTTTGCCTTCTATCAATATCAACTATGAATTAGCAGAGAGCACAAACCTTAGGTTAGGAGCTTCTAAAACGCTCTCAAGACCAGAATTCAGGGAACTTGCGCCTTTTAGTTTTTTTGATTTTGCGCGTTTTATAGAGGTAGTAGGAAATGATAAGTTAGAAAGAACATCCATTTTAAATTTTGATGCAAGATTAGAGCATTATTTCAAAGGAAATCAGTTTATATCTCTTTCTGCTTTTTACAAAGATTTTTCTAATCCAATAGAGCAAGTATTAGGATCTGATATAGGAGGGGGCACACTTTCAACAACGTATCAGAATGCAAAATCAGCCACTAACTTTGGTATTGAATTTGAGATTAGAAAAAACTTGGCATTTTTACTTAGAGACGAAAAAGCACAGTATAAAGATTATAAAAACTTCTTATACCTAGGTATGAATTTCGCTTACATCCAATCACAGGTTGATGTTTCTAACATAAATGGGGCATTAGGTAGACCGCTTCAAGGTCAAAGTCCTTATGTATTTAATGGCAGCATTACTTATGATAACCCTGCACAACCTATTTCGTTTGGAATCTCTGGCAATAGGGTAGGAAATAGAATTGTATTTGTGGGAACAGATATTTATCCTGATTTTTATGAAAAAGCAAGAACCGTGATTGATGGACAAATAACTTACAAAACTGGAAAAGACGACAGAATGAATATTAAACTTCAATTTTCTGACATATTGGGACAAGAATTTATTGTTTTTCAAAATAAAACAGAACATGGCAAGTTTATAGAAGGTAATTCACGCATTATGCGTTCTGTAAATCCAGGAAACACTGCAGCAATTGCTGTAAGTTATAGATTCTAAAGATTATTAAATTTTAAAGCAAAAAAAACCACCTTTATAAAAAGGTGGTTTTTTTATTTTTATAAATAATTAAATATGTGCTTGAATTTTTTGAGCAATTGCATGTTTTGGCAGCGCTCCAACTATCTTATCTACCATTTCACCATTTTTAAAAATGAGCAATGTAGGAATACTTCTTATGCCAAACTCTGCTGGAACTTGCTGATTTTCATCTACGTTCATTTTTCCTATTATTGCTTTACCATCTAATTCTAAAGCCAACTCGTCTACGATTGGTCCTACCATTCGGCAAGGGCCACACCATTCTGCCCAAAAATCTACCAATACTGGTTTATCTACAATACTTATCGTTTCTTTAAAATTTGCGTCTGTTATTTCTAATGCCATGCTGTTTATTTATTTTATTACTATTAATAATAGTTTCAAAAGTAATGCCTTTATTTTAAAATTACAAATTTGCGCCAAGCTGACAGTAAAAAAAACTAATTTTATGCAAATTATCTGTCAATAAGGCAATCTTTTTGAAATAATTGATGATACATTTAAAAACAAGTCTATTGGCTGAAACTTTCGCCAGTCCATATTATCTAAAGCACCACCCCACAGCCAAAATTCATCAATGTTGTATTCACTCATCTCTGATTTAACATGTTCTTCAAAATTCAATAACACCACCCAACCTTTATCATTTGCTTGCTCCCACTCTGCATAATATTCATCACTATCTCCAAAAAAATTTAGTATATTTTCTCCTATAATAATTAATTTATCAATATTCAAATCTACCAAGGGCTCGATAATTTTATTGTAAAAAATAGAAATGTCAGAAGAGATACAGTCATTCCACTCTCCTATCAATTCAATAATAGCAAAGCCCATATCGTATGAAACATATAACATTTTAAGAAACAGTGTTTCACTGCCAAAATTGTCCCACTGAGGATGAATAAGATGATTATAAATTTTATCTGTATAATAAAACTCGCTATAATCTTTGAGATAAAAAGGAGAATTATTGTCTTCAGCGGCATTATATAAATGCAACCAGTTGTAATATGGCTCAATATTGTGCATTTTTGCAGTGCAAATTTAAGGCATAAAAAATATGAAAAATAATAAAATTAAAATTATCGCAAACTTAATGTTTATGCTAGGTGCACAATTCTGTTTTGGGCAGGTTGAAATAAAAAATGTAAGTTCTATTAGAACAGGCACCAACGAGCCATCTATAGGCATAGACCCTTATGCAGGAAGAGTTATAATAGGCAGTAATGTGGATCTATTATTTTTGTCAAAGGATGGCGGTTTTTCATTTACTGAAAAAAAACTAACATCAAGCTATGGAGTATATGGTGATCCAGTAATATTTATTAATGAAAAAGGGACTTATTTTTATACCCATTTATCAAAAACACCGGGTAAAAAAGCTCCAGAAATGTGGGATAGGATCGTTGTTCAAAAATCAAATACCTTTGGCGACAGTTTTTTTAATGGCACAGCTGTAGGCTATGTAGAAGGCAAAATGCAAGATAAACCTTGGCTATCTGGCGATATGAATAAAAAAAGTCTATACTATGGACGCATGTACCTAGCTTGGACAGAATTTGACAAATACAAGAGTGCATCTAGCAACGATAGTTCAAGGATAAAATTTGCTTATAGCGACACTGAAGGAGATTCCTTTAGTGAGCCAGTAGTCATTTCTGATACGGCTGGCGATTGCTCTGATGGAGACAATACCGTAGAAGGTGTAAATATTACTCCAGGCAAAAATGGAGTTTTGTTTGCAACCTGGGCTGCTAGAGGCAATATTTACTTAGATATATCTAATGATGGCGGGAAAACATGGGGCCAAGACAGGGTAATATGTCAGCAAGTAGGTGGATGGGATCAGCAGGTTCCGTATTTAAGCAGGTGCAATAGTTTACCATTTTCTTTTTGCGACAAAAAAGGAAAGTTATTTGTGGTTTTTGGTGATAGAAGAAATAAAGATTTAGACGTTTTTATTAGCATGAGCAGTGACAATGGTTTAATTTTTACAAAACCCACAAGAATAAACAAGGATCCATTAGGCAATGGCAAGGATCAATTTATGCCAAATATAGCTTATGATAGGATAAAAGGGTGTTTTTACATTATTTACTATAGTAGGGAGCAGAGTATGCTCAATATTTTTACAGAAACAAGAATGGTGTATGGAAAAAAAATAGCTAAATTAAAAGAAATCACTTTGAGTAAAGCACCATTTTCTCCCAGCAACAAACAATTTTTTGGCGATTATTTAGATATTGATGCGCTAAATGGTGCAGTAGGAGCCACATGGACAGAGATTGATTATGAAACGAATATAATAACAATTAAGGCCGCAATAGGGCCATCAAAAGCATTTCATAAGCACATCAATAATTATGCAGGCAATGTGAACGAATTTCTGCTTGCAGATAGCAACATTCTCTATATACATTATCATATAGGAGAAAATGATGGTTTCAAAATAGAATTAGCGCGTTTTGGAAAAACAGTCTATTTGCGCAATCAAATAGAAGCTATCACTCCAGGCAATTATGAAGAAAAGCTAAAAATAGACATGCAACCAGGCACTTATGAAATAAAAATCACCTATAGGGGACGCACTTATAGCAAGAGTTACACTATCAAATAGCCAAAGATAGATTTAAATAAAAAAATAAGATTTGATTTTAGAAAAAAAAAGCGTTTTTTTGCAAATCGTTACAAAACTAAACATATAGTAGAAAAATAAATTATGGCAATATTAGGCACATTAAGAGAAAAAGGTGGAAAATGGGTAGCAATTTTTGTTGGATTGGCACTTTTATTATTTTTGGTTTCCTCCTTGTTTGGAGATCAAAATTTCAGCATGTTTGGTAATAGTAATACAAATCCGACTGTGATGGAAATTGGTGGCAAGAAAATAGATATGCAATCATTTGAAAGCCAAATGGCTGTGACACTAAAAACAAGAGAAATGAATGGCATGTCAGTAGATGAAGAAATGAGAACACAACTTAGACTGCAAGTAGCAAACCAATTATTTAATGATATTGCAATTTCCCCAATTTTAGATAAATTAGGATTAACAATTAGCGATAAAGAAATTGGCGAATTGCTTTTCGGCAATGACCCACACCCATTTGTAAAGCAGTATTTTGGACAACAATATTCTCCAGAAAGAGCTAAAAACTTTATAAAAAATGAATACACAAACGACTTAAAAGCAAAATTAGCATTTGATGAATATACAACAGCAATAAAAACACAAGTAAGAGCATCTAAATACAATAAACTTATTATCGCTGGCTTGAGGGCATCTAGTTTTGATGCAGATGTTAGTTCAGCAAAATCTGGCACAAAAGTATTTGGCAAAATTGTAGTAGCAAATTATTTATCTATTCCAGACTCTACCGTTAGTGTAAGTGATAGAGAAATAAAATCATTTATTAATAAAAATGCGGATGATTATAAAGGCGAACCAAGCAGAGACTTAGAATATGTGTCTTGGAATATTGCCCCAAGTAAGCAAGATAGTCTAGAAGCATTAGAAATGGCATCTTCACTAAAAATTAGTTTTGAAACAAATACTGATACTACCTTTGCTCAAAGCAATAGTGAAATAGAACAAAATCTTACCTTTAGAGATCATGGTAGTTTTAATAGTGCCGATGAAACAGCAATATTCAATACTGCGGTGGGCAGTATTGCTGGCCCTGTTGCAGCTGAAGGCGGATATGGACTTTATAAAATATTAAGTAAAACAAATGGGCCAACTACGTTTTATAACTTTAGCCAAATTGTATTAAACTTTACCCAAGACTCTGCGGGAGTATATAACCGTGCAAATCAAATTATTGGTGATCTAAAAACTGGTTCAAGTTTTTCTGATGCAGCAAAAAGAAATAGTGTAGACCCATCATCTGCCAATGGTGGCAACATGGGTTGGGTATCAGAAGCACCCTACATACCCGTTAGTGTAATTGATTATTTAAAGAAAAATGGTAAAGGCTCATTAGGAATGATTAAAGGTCAGCAAGGTCTTCATATAATACAAATAAATGAAAATGCAAGTAATGAGCAGGTAAAAGTAGAATCAGTAATTAAAAAAATCAATATTGGCAGAAACACAATGAACGAAATGTTTGGTCTTGCCAATAATTTTGCCAATGAAATTTCTGCTAAAGATGAATTAGATTTTACAAAAAAAGCAAGTGAAAAAGGATATACTGTAAAAAACGCAACAAGTGTCATAGAAGGAGCCACAGGATGGGCTGGTATGAATAATGCAAGAGAAATAATTAAATGGACTTATGAAGAGAATAGAAAAGTAGGCGAAATTTCACAACCTTTTAATGTTGATAATTTAATTATCGTGGCAAGGGTAAGAAAAATTGTAGAAGAAGGAACAAAATCTTTTGAGGAACTAAAAGATGAAGTAAAACTAAAGCTAATAAACAAGAAGAAAGGTGTAATTCTTGCCAAAAAGATGGAAGAAGCAATGAAAGAAGCAAAAGAACCAGTGGCCCTGGCAATTAAATTTAGCACTATAGCTCAACCGATAGAAAATGCAGAGTTTTATCAAAGCAATATGTTATATGTTGGAAGTGATTATAAAGTACAAGGTGCTATATTAGGAATGAAAAAAGGTGATAAAAGCAAACCTATAATTGGAGAACAAGGTGTATATGTGTTCTTTTGCGAAGATGTAAAAACAGAACCTCTGCAAGGAAATACAGCAGAAATTATTGCATCTATACAATCACAATATACTCAAAATGTTGAATCTATAGTAGATGACATATTAAGAAAAAAAGCTAAACTAAAAAACAATCTAGCCAAATATTATTAAATATTAGCTTGTAAGTTTATATAAATACTTTCTCCTATACCTTTTTGATGATTAGATAGCACTTTTATTAAATCAGTTTGTATTTTTATTGCTTCGATTTTTGTACACTCTTTTAATGCTTTTTTTATTCTATTAGGCGAAACGTCATCTTGTATCAATTCTGTTAAAACAGGTTTGTCTAAAATTAAATTTGGCAAGCTTATATATTTTACTTTAATCAAGCGCCTACCCAAAAAATAAGAAATCTTACTAGTGCTATAACAAACTATTTGAGGGCAACCAATTAATGCGCACTCTAAGGTTGCAGTGCCACTTGTAACAATTGCCTTTTCTGCTATTTTTAACAAATCCCATGTTTGGTTATATACTTTTGTTATGTTCATTTTGCCAATAAAATAATCATAAAATTGGGGTGAGATAGATTCTGTGCAAGCTAAAACAATGCGATATTGTGTAAAACTTTTGGCTACTTTAAGCATCATAGGTAGTAATGCTGCTATTTCTTGTTTTCTGCTACCAGGCAAGAGTGCCAAAATGCCCTGATTATTATTATCTAAATCAGTAATAGCTTTAAATTGATATTTATTAATGGCTGCGAAGGTTGGGTTGCCTACATAAAAGACTGAAGAAATATTTTTATTCCTAAAATAAGCCTCTTCGAAAGGCAAAATACAATAGAGATAATCAATTAATTTAGCCATTTTTTTTACACGCCACTCTCCCCAAGCCCATACTTTGGGTGCAATGTAATAATGGATCGGAATGCTTGTTTTATTCTTGATTTTTTTTGCTAATCTCATATTTAGCCCTGATGCATCTACCAAAATTATTGCGTTGGGATTAAGTAAAATGATGTGTGTGCTAATGCGATTGATTAATTTTTGCAAAACAAATGCCTTTTTTAATACTTCCCAAAAGCCCATTACTGCAAGTTTATCAAAACTCATGTATAAGCTAACATTAGCATCTAAAAGCGATTTGCCACCTACAGCTTCAAAATGTATATTGTTATTTAATGCCCTTAATTCTATAACAAGATTTGCGGCATGTTGATCTCCAGAAACCTCGGCAGCGACAATAAAAACTGTGGGCTTATTGTCCATTAAATGATAGCAAATTTAAGTAATAAAATGATAGCACCTATGATGAAAGTTGCTATTATCACACCTCTTGCAATGTACTCCCTATTTATTTGCAGCAATATCCAAAATGATGCTAAATTTATAATTGATGCTAATGTTATAAATAAACCTAACGTGTGTCCTTCGTATGCAAGGCTAATAAAATCAGCAAAGGGATAATATGGATAGCTGTATTTTTGCTTATTTATAATCCAAATAATCACCATAATAATAAAGGGACCAATAAAACCGATTAACATACCGATTAGGAGGCGTTTAAAAATATATTTTTTATCGTGCATTTGCTTTGTATAGGGTTCAAAAATATACAATTAAAAGAAAAAAGCAATAAAAGACTTTTACTAGACTAATTAAATGTCCAGCTATTGAGTAAAGAAATAGCAGTGTGCGCTGTTAAATCAAATTGAGTAGGAACAATACTTATATATCCTTCTTGTAGCGCATACTCATCTGTATCTTGCCCTTTATCTTTGTTCACAAACTCACCTTTCATCCAATAATACTTGCGTTTAAAAGGATCCTCGCGCTCTAGAAAGCTTTCGTTCCAATGCGCATTTGCTTGGCGGCATATTTTAATCCCTTTAATTCCCTTTTCAAAATTAGGGATATTTACATTTAATAAGACTCCACTAGGCAATCCATTATTTAAAGTTTGAATGGCAATATCTTTTATAAAGTCTAATGTGTGCGAGAAATCTGCATCATAAGCATAATCGCAAAGCGAAAAACCTATAGCAGGTATACCATCTATAGCAGCTTCTACTGCTGCAGACATTGTACCTGAATAAATAACATTGATGGCAGAATTGGAGCCATGATTTATACCTGATACCATAAGGTCTGGTTTTCTAGGCAAAAGTTTATCCAATGCTATTTTTACACAATCTACGGGAGTACCGCTAACTTGGTAAGCAGGAATAGTATCAAAAATATCTGATTTAGATACACGCAATGGATTATTTATTGTGATGGCATGCCCCATACCACTCTGAGGGCTATCTGGAGCTACCACAAACACATCGCCCAGTTGTTTCATTATTTGCACAAGATTTGCTATGCCTGTTGCAGTAATACCATCATCATTACTAATTAAAATTAAAGGCTTATTCATTCAGCAAAATTAACCTTAATTTTAGTGAAATTGCATTATAAAAGCAATAAAAATTCGATTTTATAACACGTAATAAAGTTGCCTGAATTAGACGTATATAATACAATGATAATGAAAGCCTTTTTTAGTTTATTTTTGACAAAAAATTGTTAAATAAAAATGACCAAAGACAAAAAAGTATTTATTTGCAGAAATTGTGGCACAAACTATGCAAAACATCAAGGAAAATGCTATAGCTGTGGTGAATGGAACACCCTTGATGAAGAAATAGTGAGGCAGGCATCTAAAATAAAACAAATATACACGCCTACCAAAAGGCAGGCAATGCCTATACAAGATGTTGAAATGAGTCAAGAAAGCAGATTTTATTTTAAAGACTTAGAGATTAATAGGGTATTGGGAGAAGGACTGGTAAAAGGATCTGTAGTGCTTTTGGGAGGAGAACCAGGCATTGGTAAATCAACTTTATTATTGCAATTGGCATTAAATAATGATTTTAGGATTTTATATATTAGTGGAGAGGAGAGTGAAGCACAAGTAAAAATGCGTGCAGAAAGATTAGGCATGACTAATAAAAATTGCTATGTGCTTACTGAAACTTTGTTAGAAAACATTATAGACCAATTTAATGAAATTAGTCCGCAAATAATGGTTATTGATTCTATACAAACACTTTATTCAAGCACCTTAGAAGCAACTCCTGGCAGTGTTTCGCAGGTTAGAGAGTGCACAGCTGCATTAATAAAAATTGCTAAAGATAGCCAAGTGCCCATTTTTATTGTAGGCCATATAACCAAAGATGGATTAATAGCTGGTCCAAAAGTACTAGAACATATGGTGGATACTGTGCTACATTTTGAAGGTGATAGACACCATACTTATAGAATGGTGCGCTCTGTAAAAAACAGATTTGGCGGAGCAAACGAGCTAGGCATCTACGAAATGCATGGAGCAGGACTAAGAGAAGTGAATAATCCAAGCGAAATTCTTATTTCTCAAAAAGATGATCATTTAGGAGGCATAGCCATTTGCGCTAGTATGGAGGGAATGCGTCCATTATTAATAGAAGTGCAAGCCCTAGTTAGCAGCGCAGTTTATGGCACACCTCAAAGAAACGGAACTGGCTATGATATGCGTAGGTTAAATATGTTATTGGCTGTTTTAGAAAAAAGATGTGGTTTTAGGCTTGCAGCACATGATGTTTTTATAAATATAGCTGGTGGTATAAGAACAGAAGATCCAGCGATTGACCTAGCCATTGTTTCTGCCATATTAAGTAGTTATCAATCTACTCCTTTGCCAGCAAAATCTGTTTTTGCAGGAGAGATAGGGCTTTCTGGAGAAATTAGGGCAGTGAGCAGAATCGCTCAACGAATTACAGAGGCCGAAAAATTAGGTTTTGAAGAAATCTATATTTCAAAATTTAATAAAATGAATGAACTTACAAAGAGTAAAATCAATGTCCTCACATTTGGTAAGATTGAAGATGTATTTGCACACTTATTTGGTTAGTCAATATATTTATAACTACATTTGTTATGCCTTATGAATCAAAATAAAATGCAGTTAAATGAATTTATCCATCAAAATAAACACTTAGATTTATTTACAAAAAAAGTAGTAGAAGGTTTTCTAACAGGCTTGCATAAAAGTCCATTTCATGGTTTTTCTGTAGAATTTGCTGAACACAGACAATACAATCAAGGCGAGGACATAAAACATATTGATTGGAAACTATTAAGCAGAACTGACAAACTTTTTATTAAAAAATATGAAGATGAAACCAACCTAAGGTGTCATATTATTATAGATCAATCTAGCAGCATGTTTTTTCCACAAAAAGAAGTGAGCAAATACCAATATTCTATAATAGCTGCTGCATGTTTATTGCAAATTATTAAAAAACAAAAAGATGCTTTTAGTGTCAGCTTTTTTAGTGATAAAATAGACCTTTCTACCGCAACAAAATCTACCGGAAGCCATTTTATAGAGTGTATAAATCTACTTCAAAATAAGCTAAACAAGACAGCAGATAATATAAAAACCAATACAGGTGAAGTACTGCATCATATTGCAGAAAAAATAAATAAAAGAGGATTAGTAGTTATTTTTACCGATTTGAATGAATATGCAAATAATCAAGCAGCATTGCTAAAAGGCTTGCAACATTTATACTTTAAGAAACATGATATTATTATTTTTAATGCAATTGACAGCAGCCTAGAGCTAGCACTTAATTTTGATGATGTACCCACAAAGTTTATTGATTCAGAAACCAGTGAATTTATAAAACTAAATCCGAAAGACGTTAGAGCCTCATATAGAGAAAGCGTTGCTGCTTATAGAAATACAATTTTAGAAAAATGTAGACAATATAAAATAGATATTTTTGAAGCTGATATCAATAAAGATTTAGAAAATATTATAGCAACATTTATCAGAAAAAGAAGCAAGTATAAGTAAAATATTTTTAATTTTATTCGTATTCAAGAAAATACATATCTATTTCTCCCTTATTACTTGCAGCTATTTTTCCGCGATGCCTAAATGGATGGTTATGCTTAACTATATCAAACGTAGATTTGCTAATATTTATTTTTCCAGGTTCAGAATTAGCCTCCATTCTGGCTGCAGTATTTACAGTATCACCCCAAATATCAAATACGTATTTTTTTACACCCACAATTCCTGCAACTACCGGACCAGAGTTAATTCCTATTCTAATTTCGAACTTACTATTTGCAGTATTAATGTATTTCAAAATATCTTTTGCAGCTAAAACGACATTTTCGGCATGCTTTTCATCTTTTATGGGCAATCCTCCAACTGCCAAATAGGCGTCTCCAATTGTTTTTATTTTTTCAATACCATACTTTTCCATAATGTTATCAAAAGCAGTAAAATGGCGGTGAATTTCTGCCACTAATTCAGTCGGTTCTAGTTTTTCGCTTACACCTGTAAAGTTTACAAAATCTGTAAAAAGAACTGTTACATTATCATATTGTTTGGCAGCAGCAGAGCCAGTTTCTTTCAATTCATCTGCAATTTGTGCTGGCAAAATATTTAATAAAAGTATATCGGTTTTCTCTTTTTCCATTCTTAGTTTTTCATTTGTAATATTTAAATTATTTAAAGCTGTGTTTTTCGCATTTTCAAATACGATAGCAATCCAAAATAAAATGAGTACTAAACCAATTTCTGTGGTTAAACCAAATGGTTTTCTAAAATTTTCTTGAATCTGATTTGGAAATTCAAAACCATCTATATAAAAATAAAAGAATATAATTTGAATAAGAATTACAAAAAGCAAAGATATAATACTTCCTCTTTTACTCCAAACCATTAATGCTACAATAGGCGTGGAGGCTAACCATGGAAAAACAACGCTGCTGAAACCTCCTGAATAAAATACTGTAATGGCTATTGAAATACTACAACTTACAAAATAAATAAAGTATAGTATTTTGATAGCGAAGTTAGCTCTATACCACCATAAACAAATTAAGGTAACGGTTAACAAAAAAAGTTGAGAATAAATACCGCCAGGGTAATTAATAAAATAAGAAATGCCTATGTAATTGATGTTGAAGTAAGCAATAATTAACATTACACCAACTGTGAGTTTGGCTTTTCTGTGTGTTTCTTCCTCATGCGTTAAGTCTATTGGAATAAAATAATTGAAGAGTTTACCAAATATATTCATTGTTTATAAGATGTAATATGATATAAAATAAGCTGCAAATATCCACAGTCCAAGCACAATTCCTAACAATATTATTTTAATGAAGTTTTTATTCATTATTTTTTGAAAGATAAAAGGAAGAGATGCTGCTATTAATCCTTCGCCAACAATAATATACAATGGTGTGTTAAACAACATTATTTTATAAGGATTGTAATACCACCAATCTGCATATAGGGCGCAAGTTTCAAATAGGGGGATAAAACATGCACCGATAGCAAATGCGATTAAAAAAGTTTTAAATTGAGATACTTTTTTAGAAAAGAGCCAAGAAAGATAACCCACCTGAACCAAAATAACAGCCCAAGCAAAAGGCATATAATTAGGCGAAGCCCAAATGTGTGTTTCTTCAATAGGATATACTAAAGAAGATATGCCATTTACTAACCAATTATCGGCTATCAGTTCCACAAAGCCGGCAACTAAGCCCAATAAAATCAGTTTTTGCAAGAATTTATCCTTATTGGCAAAGGCGAATAAACTAAGAATGCCAAACATTGAAAAAGCCAACCAAAAAGCCGATTCATATTTTAAATTATAAATAGCATCTATAATAGCAACCCCAAGCGTAATCAACATTGTGGCAATAATAAACACTTTTTCTTTTTTAGCACCAGGGTCTAATTCTCCTTTACCACTAACAAATGCTTTTAAAAGCGCACCAATAAAATACAAAACACCCATTACAACCGTTGCACCCTTTATCCAAAAAGGCACCTTAGCGCTCCATGGTAATCCTTTTTTATAACGCTGCTTGTCATGCCATTTCATTAAATCAAAACAATAGGGTTCTTCCAATTCCCAAATTTCGCATTGCTCTGCCGTACTACCAGATTTTTCTATAATACAATTTACAGCCCTTCTTGCAGCTTCATTAGCGCCTTCCATAGTGGCAATGTCTGTATTTGTTCTTACATAATCGCTCGCAAAAAATAAATTAGGAATATAGCAATCAGCTGTTGGTCTTAGCGGCCAAGTATTTATAGAGTTTACTAATAATGGTTCAATATCATCAAGCTGAGCATCATTTAATTCTGAAGTTGGTTTTTCTCTTATATCTCTGTCCAAATAAAAATCTACAATGATTTCATCTTTTAAAATTTCTTTTTCAAAATTTAAGCTCGCTTTTAATTGTGCCCTCACTTCTTTTTCTACCTCATCTCTTGTGCATTGATGGGCTGGCTTATTGGTAGTGTATTCACCATTGGTAAACCAATCGCTAATATCCACGCTCAATACGCCTTTTATATTTTTATCTCCTTTGGTTGTAATATCATAATCTTCCCAAAATTGCACCTGACTAATACAAGTTAAAGCCCACTCTGTATCACTACAAATTACATGGCCTTTATTAATTTCTATATTTTCAGATAAAAAATATTGTAAGCCACTCATCCAATTTACACTCGTAGATAGTTGTTTAATGCAATCTAATGTTTTATCTACTTTAATCATTTCATCCGAAATTAAATCAGCAGCCCTTTCTACTGGCATAGCCATTATATAATAATCGCCAGAAACTTCTTTAACTTCACCTTCAAAATTTGTTAATGAAACAGATTTTATCGTTTTATCATTATTCAAATTTATTTTACTGGCACTTATTCCCTGCTGAATGACTACATTTTTAGAAACCAAATAATCATTCCATGCATACAGCCATTTTTCGTTTGTGGGGCCATTTAATACTCGGTCGGTATTTACACTTGGGTCTGTTGAACAATATAATAATTGAAGAAAATATCGCCACCAGTTTTTGTGCTTGCCAATTCAGCCTTAGCGGCCACTAACGTTCTTGTTAATCCCTCCACTAATAAATGCTGATAATCTACAGAAAATCTATCTGCTTGCAAATACTCCCACCAGCCTAATCGTTCATAGTCATTTTCTCTTCTTGTTTTAGAACTTGTCATTAATTGCCAAACCCTTTCAGCAAAAAAATGAACCTCTTCAGAACTTAATCCGCTATCAACTCCATGTAGATCTTTAATAATAAGTTCTATATCTGCAAGAGTTTTGGGAAAAGAAGCAGGTGTAACTATTGGTGCCTTGCCGTATCTTGCCACCATAATTCTAGATGTAGAGGTAAGATTATTATAAACACTTTGCATTTTTCCATTTTTATCAAATGGAATGCGTTTCATTGTATCGGTAATATGCTTATAAAAACCAGGAAAAAATCTAAATCCATGCTCACCAGGCAAAGGGTTTTGATACTTATGCTCATGGTTATAATTAATACTTCGAGCCTTGCCACCTAAATAAGATGGGTTTCGTTCGTAAACTTCTACAGCAAAGCCTCTTTCAATCAGTTCGTGGGCTGCGCTGAGTCCTGCAACACCACCGCCAATAATGACAACTTTTTTCTTTAAATCTCCCATTATTTAATTAAAAATATTTGTCAAATATAACCATTATTCAAAATTATACACTATTGTGATAAATTTAATTAATTGGATTTACCATAACATTATTAGAATAAAAAAAAGAAATAACAATAGTATTGAAATTAATTATTTGCATTATTCCGTTTCAATAAAACAATTAAAATGAATACAATTATAAATTTATAGCAATATCCATAAAATAAACACCTTATAATTTAAACAAAATAGTTATTAAAAAATGGAACTGAAATTTAAATAATAATTGGGAAATTAGCGCAATTTAGGGCTATTTCAATTTAACTTTTTGATAAATAAAATTCCCAATACTATCACCCATTTTTCTTCCATTTGTAATCGCTGGCATAAAATGTATGCCTCCATAAAGCCTGCTAATACAAGCTTCAGACGCAGCAGACTTAAAGCTAGTGAAACTTCGTGGGGCATTGCCAAAAGGCAATTCTGTAGAATCTGTATAAGCAAAATTGTCTCCAAAGTGATAAGTGAGCAAAGTAGTTAAACAACCCGAAACTACACTATGACCGCTTGGATACTCTGGAAAAGGGGGTGTTTGCAAAATAGGATTCCAATTTTCATTAATATGTCTTCGTATGACTGTTTCTGGTCTAATGTAATTGCTTCTGTACTTTTCATCCCAGCAAGCAATAAATGCATCATGCATTCCAATTGATATCATCGTAAAAGCTTCAGCTTGGCTTTCTAAGGTTGCATTGGTTAACCTAAGTGCTGTGCGCGTTATACCCATCCAATGCCCGGCAGGCGAAGGTTTTTCTGTAGAATACATCATGTGGCCAATGTGGTGTGAAACATTTGGATTATCATCCCAAAATCGTGCAATAGCAATTTTTTCTGGAGTACTATCAGACACAGCTTGGTAAACAAATTTTGCTTCTTTCATAAATTGAGAATTAGCCGAAATATCAAATTTTGTTGGCCTATCGGTTTTAAAAGCATCTGCAGTTGGGATAACAAATGGACGTATTCTATGCCAATTTGGTTCAATAGCTCTGGCAAAATCTGGGGGGGTGCACTCCCAACAGTCTTCAGTTTTTAGCGGTTGGTATTGGTCAAAATTTCTGCTTTCTCTAAAAGTATCTCTACTAGCCCATTCTAAAATATCCGAGCCTACTTTTTCGCCAAAAGCTATAGAGGCTTCAAAACTATTTTTTGGCAATACCTGTTTGTAAAAATCTTTTTTTCTGATGTAAAAAGAATCTAACATAAACTCAGAATAAGTAACCTTTATTGCTACTTTAATAAATGCGGCCATAGCAGCCAAGTCAGCATTTACCAATGTAGTATCGCATTTTTCCGTTTCTGGCATATCATTTAGCTGTCCTGCCAAAGATTTATGATTTTTAAAAAAAGGAAGTAATGCTTGATATGCTGCAATATTAGAATATGCATAATTTCTAGCTGCAACTGGTGGGGAAAATTTATCCCTCATCATGGCTAATCGCAAGCTCTCATTACATTCTTGAAGAATGTCTTTATTTATAATTTTTTTGAATTCTTTTGAACCTTTATCTCCATTACAAGCAAGCAATATTATACAAGAAAACGCAAATCCAATTAAATATTTTTGCTTTTTCATAAATAACACCTATTGATCTTCTAGAATGATTCCTGATTCACCTTTATAAGGCGATTTTTGAGTCATTTTAGCATTATTGATAACCAAATTTTGCTTTCGAACTCTTGATCTAGTTTTTAATCTTCTTTCTTTTCTTTGTAAAACGGTTACTGTCATGATTAATAGTTTTTAAATTTTAGAGGTGCAAAAATAATTCTTTTTTATGGAATAAAAAATTATAGTTCATGTTTTAAAGAAATCTCTCCTGTTTCTATGATGTTGCTTTGGTTTAAACTTCGATCTATAAGGATAAATTTTAGTTTTATCTTTCGGTGAGAGAAAAAAGGGGTTGGCCTTGCTCTTACAAATGTTTGAATATTTCCTTTTAAAGATTTGTATTTCCCTTTAGGAGTTACATTTTCTATGCGTTGATATAAAAATAAGGAATCTTCACTACCTTCTATCCAATTATTACTCGCATCTTGATAACTTAATATTACCCTAAGATTAGAAAAATAGGGTTCACCAAACCTAAAAGGGCTTTGGGTATCGCTATTGCCTAATCCCAAATCGCCATCACCATCGGTAAAGCTTAAATTATATTTTATTACACTGTCTATGCCGAAACTATCTTTAAGTTGGCTTAATTCCAATAATTTTATTACTGGGGTTTTTGGCACATTGTATTCTACAGGTTTGCATTTGCTTAGTAATAAAAAAGTTAATACTGATGCTATTAATAAATAAATAGTATTTTTGTAACCAAAATTTTTCATGAATTTTACTCCTCTTTTAAAAGAATGCAATAACGGAAATTTTAATGAAATTTCAATGAGAATTTTTCATTTTCAGGCAAATAATTGTATTGTGCTAAAAAAATACCTCTGCTATTTGAATATCGATGTATCAAAAATAAAAAAAATTGAAGATATAGTATTTCTGCCAATATCATTTTTTAAAACCAATCAAATAAAAAGCATTGACAATACGGTGGAAACAACTTTTATGAGCAGTGGAACAGGCGGAAACAGGTCAAAACATGCGGTTTTTAGTTTAGGGTTATACGAATTTGCCTTTCTAAAATCGTTCGAAAACTTTTTTAGTTCACCAACGCATTATTGCCATTTGGCACTTTTACCTAATTATGTAGCCCAAGGCCATTCCAGTTTAGTGTATATGGTAAATAATTTTATTACCAAAAGCCCGTATGTCAATAGTCAATTTATACTTGATGATTTTGATGAATTAAAACGTGTTTTGATTTATAATAAACAAAATGCTATCCCTACAATACTATGGGGTGTAAGTTTTAGTTTATTAGATTTTATAGAAGAAAATACAATTGAATTTCCTAACCTTATTGTTATAGAAACTGGAGGTATGAAAGGAAAACGAAAAGAAATTATACGCAAAGAGCTTCATACTAAACTCAAAAATGGCTTTAAAGGGGCAACGATTTGTTCAGAATACGGCATGACAGAATTGTTATCTCAAAGCTATTTTATGCCCGAAAATGATTGTTTTAAACCGAGCCCTTTACAAAAAATATTGATAAGAGATATTAATGACCCTTTTAAAATTTTAGGCAGAAATAAGCATGGCGCTATAAATGTTATAGATCTTGCAAATTGGCAAAGTTGCAGTTTTATAGCAACAGAAGATCTCGGTATAAAAAAAGAAAATGGATTTGATATTTTAGGCAGAATGGATTTGGCAGAAAACCGTGGCTGCAATTTACTTTTTAGTTAGGCCTTTTGAGTGGTCATATTTTTTTTAATTGCCAGCAAGGATAAATCTGAATTATCTGCAACTATAAAATTAGTTAAAACACCCAATGCGTCAATTTCCATTGTTACTTCATCACCAGCTTGCAGCCATTGAGGGTTGTAATCGGGGTTATTAAGTAATCCTGTGCCATTTAGTTCTAAAAAACAACCTGTTCCCACCGTTCCGCTGCCAATAACATCTCCTGGCAAAATATCTACACCATAAGCACAGCGCTCAACAATTTCAGCAAATGTCCAGTCCATATCACCCATATTGCCACTGCTTACCTCTATTCCATTTACTTTGCAAGTCATTCTAAGATTGTATTGATTGCCTGTATGTCCTTTTTTAGTTTCTTTTAGGTATGGTTCCAATTCGTCTGGTGTTACTAAATATGGCCCAATAACTGTGCTAAAATCTTTTCCTTTTGCTGGACCAAGATTCAGTATCATTTCTTCCATTTGCAAAACCCTGGCGCTTATATCATTCATAATTAAATATCCTGCGATATAATTATCTGCCTGCGCTGCTGTTATATTTCTGCCTTTTTTGCCTATTACTATTGCTGCTTCCAATTCAAAATCTAATTTTTGAAAATGATCTTTCATACAAAGAACATCCCCTGGCCCTTGAATGGCATTATGATTGGTGAAATAAAATATTGGATATTGATCAAATTCAGGAATCATCTCCACTCCCCTATTGCGTCTAGAGGTAGATACATGTTGCCTAAAAGCATAGGCATCGCGGCACGAAGGGGGCAATGGAACAGGTGCCAATACTTTTTGAGCATCAAAAACCAATGTAGGTGTGTATTTTGAAATAGTTTTTTCTATCAATTTTGCCTTAACCATTGCCTGCTCTCCTTGCTGCAAAAATTCAAGCATATTGTTTGGCAAACTTTTATCTGCTTCAGGCAAATCATAAATTTGGTTATTTACTACAATACCAATGCTGATTATATTTTCTTTTTGATAGGTTACTAATTTCATAGTTTATTAATTTTTTGTTAAATAATTTTTAAGGTTGCTAATGTTCTCAACTTTCATATTGTCAGCTCCATTTTTTTGACTCAAAAATATGCTTAACCAATCTAAAATATGCACTACTTTAAATATTTCACTTAGCACATGCCCATCAAAAATAATTTCTATAAAATTTATATCATTTTTTAAAATTAAGTCTTTTAGGAACTCAAATCTGAGATTAACACGTTCATTTACTTGACAATTAAGTAAAACAATATTACTATTGAGTTTTTCATAGTATGTTTCTAAGGCATTATGATTATTCTCTGGCAATATTTGAACAAAACCTTCTAATTTTGCGTTTTCTTGAATTTGCTGCGTAAATCTTGTACCCAATGCAACAGATAGTCTGTCGCATACTATAACAAATTTATCTTTATACTGTGATTCAAAATAATCAAATATTCTCTTTGCCTCTAGTTTCCAATCATTGGCATTTTTAAAATCTGCTATTGCAAGTTTTAACTCGTCCTTAACATTTTTGATTCCAAATAACTCTGCAAGAATCAATAAATTATAAGTTAAAGAAAAACCAAGCGCCATGCGTGGTTGATAGCCTTTTGGAATAATATATAAACTTAATTTGTTCTCTTTCGCATAATTTGCTAATGCACCACCACTTGTCAAAACAACTATTTTACAGCCCAACGCCAAGCCTTCATCAAACAAAGAAAGGGTTTCTTCTGTCTCACCACTATAACTCGCCAAAATAAGCAGGGTGTTTTTATTGCAATAGGCTGGCAGATGATAATCTGAAATCACATCAATAGATTTATCAGCAATATCAAAATAAAAATTTTTGGCAAATTGAGCACCAATTCCTGAGCCACCTAAGCCGCCAAGCACGATGTTGTTTACTTCATTAGCATCAATGTGATGATTCTTATAAGCCTGAATTGAGTAAGCAATTTGTTCCCTAAAATCGTTAAGGGCAGTTTCGTGCGTTATTTCCATTATATATGCAAAGGTACAATTTTAGATGATAACATCAGTATTATATTAACTAAATTGATTATAAATTGATCTAATATTGCAGTTTCTATTAAAAAATTTCAATAGGATTTATGGCAAGTTAGTCAAAGAAATAGCCAATATTTGCAGGCATATTATTTCACAAATATTTTCATTGTACTTAGTTAAGTTTAGAATCTCCTATTTAAATGATATTGGCAAAGTGATATATCGAGTTCAAAATGCAACATTACAATACCCATCAATATGCATACCTTTGTAGATTCAAAAATAAAATGTCTATGACTAAAGCACCGCATACTTTTAATGAATTGGGGCTATCTCAATGGCTGATAGAAGCCATTGAGCATTTAGAATATGCTGCACCCTATCCTATTCAATATCAGGCAATACCACATATTATAAAAGGCAAGGATATTTTGGGAATCGCCAAAACAGGCTCTGGCAAAACTGCAAGTTATATTTTACCACTGCTACAAAGATTGGATTCAGAAAACTGGACATTACCAAATAGGCATATTGCTGCACTAATTTTAGTGCCCACACGCGAGCTAGCCTTGCAAATATATCAAGTCTGCGATATGCTTACTAAACATGCCAGAAAGCCTATAAAAACTATGGCAGTATATGGTGGCATTTCTATCAATCCACAAATGATAAAAATGCAAGGTGTGCAAGTATTGATAGCTACTCCTGGGCGTTTGATAGATTTAATAAATCAAAAGGCTTTAAGTCTTTCTGCACTTAAAATTTTGGTACTAGATGAGGCAGACAAAATGCTAAATCTTGGTTTTAAAGCAGAAATGGATGCTTTGCTAATACAAATGCCAGCAAAACGGCAAAATTTATTGTTTTCAGCAACATTAAGCAAATCTGTTGCAGATGTTAATGCAATGATTTTGAATAAGCCCGTGGTTATAAAAATAGAAAACGAAGAAATTCCAATTGAATTGATAAAACAACATGCTTTTCAAGTTTCTGAAGAAAGGAAAGGTCCGTTTTTGCGTTATTTAATAAAGAGTAGGGGCATCAAGCAAGCTTTGGTTTTCACTTCTAGTATTTATAAAGCCGACTTAGTGAGCGAAAAGCTTAGAAAAAATGGAATTTTTGCACTTGCAACTCATGGCAAAAAAAGCAATGAAGCTAGAATTAATGCCTTAAAAGATTTTAAAGAAGGAAAATTAAAAGTATTGGTTTCTACAGACCTTTTATCTAGAGGCATTGATATAGATTTTTTACCTTGCGTGATTAATTATGAATTGCCACGTTCACCAAAGGAATTTATCCATCGCATAGGCAGAACAGGAAGGGCGGAGCAAATGGGTGAAGCTTTTTCATTAATAGCTGAAGATGAAAAGCAACATTACAGTGTTATACAGAAAAAAATGAAACTTTGGATACCATTAGAAGAAACTGATGCCATAGATCTGCATGGATATTAATTACCATTTTAAAATAAGAAAATTAAAGATTTTTAAAAAAAGTTTAACTAAATTCCTTTAATGTTACTGATAGTTACTAAAAGTGATGCGTATCATCATTGTACCAAGTGTTTTGCAATTTCATAGTAGTTTCAATGAGCTCTCTTACGCAAGCCTCACCACCATTTCTACTGCTTATCCAAGTGCATACTTTTTTTACATCTGACACTGCATCTCTTGGGCAAGTAGGTATACCACAAATACTTAGCACAGGAATATCAGGCATATCATCTCCCATATAGGCCACCTCGCTAGGCAAAAGATTGTATTTTTTACAAAATGCTAAAAATGTAGCCTCTTTATGAGATTGGCTAAGGTAAATATCAATTACACCCAAGCTATTAAAACGGTGATAAATACTCTGACCGTTTCCACCAGAAAGAATCGCAAATGGGTAGCCTTGTTTCACAGCGTGCTGAACTGCATAACCATCTTTAATATTGAAATTTCTTAACCCTTCGCCTTTGGCATCTATAATTACTGTGCCATTGGTCATCACACCATCACAGTCAAAAACAAAGGCTTTAATATGCTGTAAAATATGCTCCATTAATTAAAAGTATATTGCAGTCTTAGTCCAAGATTTGTAAGTGCAGTAGGAAAAGATGTTTGCACTAATGGTTTATTTACCCTTCGTTCATAATAAAAATTAAGATTAATAGCGTTATTAATTTTGTATTGCAAGTTTGGTTTTATGGTAATAGCAGTTTGCCCACCTTGTGGTAAATTTATATTTGTCTCAATATCACGCACAATTATCATATTGGTGGCAATCATAATATCCAAATTAATATTAAAATCATTTGGCAAATAAATCCGCCTACCCCCACTTTTGAATGGCAATAAAACTCCCGTTTTTCTATAACCACCAGAAATTACAAATTCAGAAGTACGATTTTCATTTATGTTAAACCCTCTAGGATTGAGCAATATAGTTCTTGATTTATTATAATTTAGCCGCCCAGTAATACCGCTTTTGGTAGAAAAATTTACACCTATCAATGGTGCAAAACGCTCTGAAATAGATATTGCAGAAATTTGCAATGCAGGTTCAAAACTTTGACCAGGAGCAAAGGTATCTATTTTAAAAATTGCATTTATTCCATTATACCCTGCAATAGTGTAGCGCCCATTATAAGCATGAGATATGGCAATATTTGTAAATATTTTTTGGATAGATTTTATTTTAGACAATCCATTGTAATTAATATTCCAAGCAGGCAAGGGGATGTTCAAAAATGGTGAAAGCCTAACATTGTTTACATTTTTACCTGCGTAAGTGGCAAAGAAATTTACATAATACACATCTTGACTATTTTTACTATAACCCAATGGAAAACCAGATGAGGCTAAAGTATCATTTCCGGTTCCTTTTACCCTAGCATCTTGATTTTGTAATCGGCTCGCTATTGTAAATCTATTATTTCTAAAATCAGTAAATGCCTGACTTGCATATCCATTATTCTTGCTACTATTTTTTTCAAAAGCAGTGCTTATAAATATATAAGTGCTTGAAAAAGTTCCTGTTTGGATTGTACTAATGTCTCTAAATGCATTAAAATTTTCGCTAGTATCAAATTTAAATTGTCCAGAGATATTTTTACTATAGGTCTGTTCGAAGGTAAGGTCTATTCTAAAATCTTTTAAAGGCTCAATAGTAGAGCGCAAATTAATGGTATTATTGTTACTGATATTATAGGGATTAATAAAACGCAAATCATTTGTCAGGTTTCCTGCTTCTGCCATATCAAATCTAAAATTAGGGTCTTGACTACCAAAAGCAAAAGGTAATCCAGGTGCATTTCTATTCCAATTATTGCCTATATGATCTATAGTACGGGTAAATCCAGGCAATAGAGTTTGGTCTGTTTGAGTATAGGTAAAATTAATGTTTCTTACCATCATTATTCCGCGCAAAAGATGGTGAAAAGCATTCATTTTTTCTTCATTTTTTGGTGGGACATTTCCGCTATTAGGACTAACATTGCCGCCTGCTAGTTTCTTCTTCTCTTCTTCTTCTTCTTTTTTCTTAGGCTTTTTTATTGGCGCCTTATTCTGATTTATGCGCTGCAAGGCTTTTGATTTTCCATATAATTTAATCAAATTCAAGTTGCCCGACAATGATTTATTGGCACTGTTGCCAATTCTATTGCCTATAAATGAAGTAGCAGGTGGAGCTTGATCCCAAGAGAATGAGCTTCTATAAGAGAGATTGAGTGTTGTCCAGTCTAAAAATTTTATTTTTCTTGTAGGCACTTCATAGCTTAAATTTCCTGTTTGGTTGTATGCACTCATTGTTCCAAAATTATATAAGTTATTTCTTACAGTGTCTTTTTTGGCTTCGGTGTTTAATTCTCCAAAAGGCTCTTCTATCCTTGCATCCACTACCGCATTATAATCTAGTTTTAGCGAAGGCATTAAATTCCAGCCTACTGCATAAAATCTTCGCATGGTAAAATTTTTATCAAATAATCGAGGAGTCAAACTTTTAAACAAATCATTACTTCTATTCAATGTTTCTGCATAATCTCTGTTGGCGTCCAACCTTACAGTTACACTATTTGGCATGTAATCTAATGAAAAATCTTTAATTATATCTAACTTCTTTGATTTAATTATTTTCTTAAAAGGCTCAAACTTCTTAACTTTTGGATTAAATTGATATTGAATACTACCGTTATAGTTTTCTACCAAATGTTCTTCAATTTGTGGACTTCTATTAAACCCCCTATTAAAAGCATAATTTATTCTAAAATTTTCAATATCCCATGGTTGGGGATTACCTGCACCCATTCTTTGTTTTGAAACATTGGTAAAATTTATGCTATACCTTCTATTATAAGTTTGAGTTAAGTTTTTAATACTATCTCTAAGAGATTCTGGCAATGCTGAGTAGAGCTGTCTTAATTCTACATCTGGGTTGAAAGGATTGTATTTAGGTGTAACAAAAGTTTCTGTATAACCAATAAACATTGGGATAGAAACTCCAATTGATTGAGGAAAAAATTTACCTAATTCAAAATTTGATGAAACATCATATTGCCATGTTTCATCAAGTCTTCTTTGATTTAACCTTTGATCTACACCACCAAAACCAATTGTATAAGCACTTCCTGTGGCATTCACAGTGCCAAAATCGGCTAATTTTGCTTGCATACGTGCAATAGCAGCCCACCCATCTTGATTGTTGTGTCCACTAAGCCTTAATTCATTAAACCAAAGTTCGGGGCAAAGCGTTCTATCTGATTTGTTGCGTACCCCAAGCATAAGCACCCTAACATTACTTAAGTCTGGCAAACCTAAGAGTGTAACCGTGGCACCGGTAACAGGGTCAATTAAAAAATAGGGTTTATTGAGTGGGGAGCCTTCGGTTAGCCTTTTTTCTTTTGCCAAAAATAATTGTGCAAAAACAAGGTCTAAATTATTTTCATTAGGCCATACTTGTATTGGTTGCACGGCTCCTGCAGGGGTAATGGTTAAAGGTATTTCATACTCATAATAATTTCCTTGCAAATCTGTTCCCAATCTAATAAATGCTGTCAAATCGCCCGTGTTTATTCCTTCACCTTCAGCATGCACAAACATTTTTAACTCTTTATAGTTTCTCATGTCAAAATTAGTGGTTCTAAACACTGCTTTTGCATCACCTGGCCTTAGGCCACAAGTTAGCAAACTGAGCGATTGTTCATTTTGCTGCACAGCGCCTGGCTGGGTAGGGTCTATTTCTCTGCTCAATGTTGGGGGCAACACATAAGGCACAGGCTTTCTATTGCTATTATTTTCTATATTTACAGTGTTTACTAATACTACAGTTTTATCATTCGGATCTACAGGAATAATTGGGCCAGGCGTGTTTAAGCTAAAATCATAGATTCTCCAATCTGACCTTACTAATTGTATTGAAGCAAATCTGCAAACCACATCATCGTCAAAACCTTTTAAAAATAAACGCATAAACCTAATACTTTTAAAATCGTCAATATTACCCACTTTTCTATTATATTCCCTAACAGGGATTTTAAATTGATACCATTTTACAGATTCTGTTTTCCCATTTTGAAGTACCACTTGTTGGGTAACTAAATCTGTAATAAAATTTTGCCCAACATTCATATCTGCTGGGTTGAGGCTTACTTGGTATTGAAAATAATCTTCGGTTAAATTCATGGTAAAATCCCTATTAATATCTTCATCATCAGGTGTAATTGTTGCACCCATAGTGGTTCCATCACTTAGCGTAGCATTGGTGCTATTGCCTTGTTGCTTATTAAATCTTTTATACCTATTAAGTATACTAGCTTGATCAGAACTATAACTTGGATCGTTGTAATAGGTATAATTATCATTGCAAGGATCTTGTTGTGCTTGTTGAAAAAACACACTGTTAGGTCCAAAATTAGAAGCTATATTGTCAAGGTAATTTGTTTTCCAAAATTCACGTTCTTGTGCATCGGTCATCCCATCTAAACCTAGGTCTTGATTTGCTGTTGCCCCTGGAGCATTGTCAAAAAAGTTATTTAAGGTAGTTACAATTGGCACATTTGCCAATGCAGAGGGCTCAGTTCGAGCGGTATTATTGCCACTTGGGTCTAATCCATTTTCATAACTTTTTCTTCTATCGGGCAGCTGATCTTCCGAAATTTCTCCTAAATTGATATATAAATTACCTTTATTATTGGGGTTATAAATATACGGATCCATCATCCAAAACTCAATGTAAGCAATATTTGCAGCTTCAAAATCATTTGTTTCTATTCTGCGCATAATTCCACCCCAGCTTCGTGCGGGATTTAAAAAATTTCCATCACTGTTTAGGTCAGCACTATTTGCATTAAAATTATAGGACGAGCGCTCTTTGGGGTAAAAAGCCAAGTCTAGGGTGGGCAAAAGTTCTGGTGTACCTAATTGTAAATTTCTGTTAGGAAAAACCTCAGTAATACGCACAGTTCTTGAATAATGGTTAGATTTATCATCTACAGTTAGGTGTGTTGGGGTATTACGCTCTTGCCGCAAAAAAACTGGATCTAGTGAATAAAAAGAAAGATTGGCATTATAATTATGCCATCTAATTCGGTCTATGGCGCTGCTATTTGGAACCCATTCTGGAAATAAATCGGGTTGTTTTTGAGGCAAACTTGCATAACGCCAATTATTGAGTGCTTTTAAATCGTATTGGGTTTCACTGGCTTCAAAATCATCTACCAAACTCACGCCTCGCTCTGCTTTATTTCCATTTCTTTGGATGGATTTTGGCTCATGTGCTATTAGTTTTGCAAATTCTCCTTGAAATAGAAATGTACTTTTTTCTTTGGTTTCAATAAACGGAATTTTATCTACTAATTTTGTCAAGAATCTAGAATCTGTAGTATAGGCGCCATCAAAACCCAAGATGCTATTTAATAGGGGCTCATCGCCTATATTTGTTTTTGGTGTTAGTGGACGTTCATACATGTGCATTGCTGTGGCACCCATAATTAGTTTATTGTTAAACTTATAATCAAATCTGCCACCTAAAAGCGTTTTTTGTTGAATATTAAATAAAGAAGGATTTTCGGCAGAAACCCTAATTGTGGATCCACTAGAAAGGATGCCTTGATTAATGATGGTTACTTTTCCGATATTATAATCTACAATAAAATCAGTACCTTCGGTTAGTTTTAGCCCATTGGATGTTACCGTTACAGCACCCTTTGGTATATTGAATGCCCCAATCATAATTTCATTACTTGCTGCGCCTGTGTAGCTGCCACGCAAAAAGAATTTATTGTGTGTTACATCTTGTTGGGCAAGCCATTTGGTGCTATCATACAATGCTTGGTAAGAATATTTTGCTACTAAATTAGGATTGCCAATCTTTCTGGCCAAATGTGACCCAAAGGGCTCCACAACAGGAAAAATAATTAGCGCTTTTTGCTGATTAATGGTTACTCCTTCAAATAAATCAAATACACCATCTGGCTTAGCTTCATTTTGTCTGTTTAGTTTATCTAAATTAAATACAGTAATTAGAGGCAACCCGCTCACACCAGCAATATTATCTACTGGCAAATAATTCAAATCTGCTCCAGATGGATCGTCTGCATAAATTACATTTAGGTTAAAATCTTTTAAATTTAAGTTATAGGAATTTAATGAGTACACATTTTTCATCATCAAGTCCCACATGGGTAGCCTGGTTCTTATGGTTGTACCTTTTAGCATTTTAGTATAAAGCACCTCTGGTTTAGCGCTTCCTGTAGCGGGATCTATTGTTGCGCCAAATTGTCTAGAAAATTCGCCTACTTTATAAGTTCTTCCGCCAGCGGTATATTCATAAGCTACTGCAAGAATTTCTGTATTATTTAGTGCCCCATTTAAAGAGATGTAGCCCAAGGTAGGATGATAGGTAAATTCAGATTCAGATAATAAACGTGCATTGCCTAATAAATCCCAATCTATGCCTTGCTCTAAATTAGGATAATTATTTGCCATAGCATCTACAGTGGAAGAAGCATTTCTTACCTGCTTATCATTGTTCATAATGTCTGAAATAGTATTATTGCCATTGGTTGCAAATGGAATAGTGGATCCAGATGGCTTTTGAAGCGTTGGGTTAAAAGGCTTATCTTCGCCTAAATCCATAAAAGTAATAATATCTCTACTATTATTTACATTACCTTGTATATTGGTAACCCAAACCTCTATATAATTTATAAAAAAAGGAGAATTAACCAACGGCAAATTCTCTAATGCTACATCATAATTATCTCTAAAATTTTGCGATAAAAAATAATGCCTATTTTGGTCATAATTATCTGATTGAATGTTAAATCTACTAATTTGAGCACCACCAGAAACCTCAGATTCTGTGGTTTGACCTTTATTTTGAGTAAAAATCAGAGATGTAGTTAGTCTGCCAAATTGCATGGTTGTTTTTACACCAAAGAGACTCGTACCACCCCTTATCAAGCTACCGTTGAGGGGTAAACTCACATTACCCAATTCAATCGCTTTGATAATATCATCTTCTTTTCCTTGCCAATCTAATTTGGTTTGATTCTCAAATTCAAAGGTGGCTTCGGTATTATAATTAATACCCATATTAATATATTTTCCTACACTTCCCCTCACGTTCATTTGCAATTTTGGTAAAAAAACCAATTGGCCCGGTGGTTTTTGTTGCTGCGTAGGCAAATTTGGATTCTTAACGGTGTTCCAAGTGCCACCAATATTCATTTCTGCCATGCCACTGTATTGAATATCTATTAGCCCACCTCCAAAAAGTTTATTAAGTGCTTCGGGGGCATTTAATAAACTCGGCTTGTTACTGCCCCTTTTTCCAAAACCTCCTACATTGTCATCTGCTTGAGAGCGTTGCTGATAATATTCCTTTTTCGATTTTTCTTCTGTTAGTTTTAAATATTCACCAATACTGTAGGATTTTCCTGTAAACCTAGATTGATCACCTATTTTTTGATAAACATCATATCTACCTGTGGCAGAATTGAATTTAACCTCTTCGCCTACATTGCTAGGATTGTCTAATGTAAGGTTATTTTTAAAATTAGATTCATCTTTTTTTACTGGATATTTTAGCGGTACAGAACTGTCTTTATCAATAGAATCTGGAGGAGTAAGCAAAATAGTAGGCGATTTAAAAAAAAGTTTTGCTGCATAATTAGATCCTGATATTTCAGAAAAAAACAGCACAGCTATAGATAAAACGCAAAGGTAAAAGAATACCCGCTGTAAATTACTTTTTAGTTTTAAAGAAGTTAGGTTCAAAAAATGCTTTAGTTATTGTGGAGTAATATTTTTTTCTATAAGCTGGTTTTTATTTAATTAAGATGTGCAAAGTTATAATAGTTTTAGTGAATTTTTTATTAATTGTTCAATAGTGCTGTTGTCATTGCTAACAATGCTTATGCTTTTCTGTATTGCTTTTTCTGCTACTTGTTTATTAAAACCTAGTGATATCAAGGCTTGCAGCGCTTCTGAAGCATTGTTTCCAGCACCTAATTGACTGCCACCAAAGTCTGTCATATTTATTTTGCCTACTTTATCTTTTAGTTCTAAAATCATTCTTTGAGCTGTTTTTGGCCCAATGCCCTTAATAGAACTTATCAGTGGTGCATTTCCGTTTAATATTGCAGTAACTAAATCAGTTGTTTTTAATGACGAAAGAATCAGTCTTGCCGTGTTGGCTCCAATACCACTCACACTTATCAATTGTATAAATGTTTGTCGTTCATCTTCTGTAGCAAAACCAAATAGGCTGTGGCTATCTTCTTTTATGATTTGATGAGTAAATATTCTAACAGGATTCTTAGTTTTTATTAAATCAAATGTGGCGAGCGAAATATGAATATAATAACCCACCCCATTCGCATTAATAATAATAAATGCAGGTTTCACCTTTTCTACTTTTCCTTCTATAAATTCGTACATTCTTTTTAAATAGGGTGCTAAAATAGCAATAAAAATCAAATCACAAACAATTAATATTTACACAATGTTGCCTGCGAAATTAAAAAAAAATAAATTTTATTTAAAATTGTATCTTTGCAGAAGCAAAAGTCAAATAAAAATATGGTCAAAATTTATAAAATATGGTGTATTGTTTTTTGTTTCACATTCATTTATAGTTGCAAGGAAGATCCAAAAAAATACGGCTTCCAGCCAGACACAGCAGCATATTTTAAATTTAAAAATAACAGCAATTGGATTTATAAAAATATTGCAAATCCTACAATGCTAGACACCGTTTTTGGAAATGGAGCTGGTGAAGGATTTGCAAGTAGAGATGCAGGTTTAACAGAAATATCTAGCATAACACTAAACGGAAAATCTAGTCCCCAGGTAATTATTAGAGCAGAAGCTATTGCCACATCCAATATAGACAGAATTGCAATTCTTACAAAAATTAACAATATATTGTACCCAAGCCCTGTGATTATAAATATTAATGGCACAATGAATTCTGAGGACAGCACTAATTTGGTAAAACTTATTTCATTTGACTTAAGTGGCTCGCAGTATGAAGATGTATGGGAAATGACGCTAAAAAACCACCCCTATTTTTCTAAACTATATTTTGCAAAAAATTTAGGAATAATCAGAAAAACCCTTCGCACGGGTGAAACTTATGATTTAATTAACTATACCCCTGGAAACTAATTTAACTATTATTAAAGCCTTTTTTGCCTAAAATAGCAAAATGATTGCACAAGACAGCATAAGTAGAGTAATAGAAACAGCCCAAATAGAAGAAGTAGTAGGCGATTTTGTTTCATTAAAACGAAGGGGCGTAAATCATGTAGGCAACTGCCCTTTTCACGAAGAAAAAACTCCTTCTTTTAGTGTTTCGCCATCAAGAGGAATTTATAAATGTTTTGGTTGCGGCAAAGCTGGAAACAGTGTTTCGTTTATTATGGAGCATGAAAAACTCGGTTTTGCAGACAGTATAAGATACTTGGCCAGAAAATATCAATTGCCTTTAGAAGAAACACTAGATACTGCAAAAGAGCACGAACTATCTGCATTAAAAGAGAGTTATCAAATTGTGTTGGATTATGCCAATTCATATTACCAAAATTTATTGCAAACAGATGAGCTGGGCATTGCCATAGGACAAAGCTATTTTAAAGAAAGGGGCATTAAAAAAGAAAGTATTGCTAAATGGCAATTGGGTTTTAGTAAAACCGAGTGGCGAGCCTTGGCAGATGACGCTGAAAAAAGGGGGTATAAAAAAGAATACTTAGAAGCTACAGGGCTGATTAAAAAAACCGACCGAGAAGAGTGGTATGACATTTTTAGGGAACGCATTATCTTTCCCATACACAGTGTGCAAGGTAAGGTGATAGCGTTTGCAGGAAGAGTGTTAAAAAAAGATGATAAAACAGCAAAATACCTAAATAGTCCAGAAACCGACTTTTATAAAAAAAGCAAAGTGCTTTATGGCATGCATTTATCTAAAAATGCAATAAAAAAAGCTGACAAATGTTACTTGGTTGAAGGGTATTTAGATGTGATAACCATGCATCAAGAAGGCATAGAAAATGTGGTAGCAGCATCTGGCACAGCATTTACCGAAGAGCAATCCAAGTTAATTAAGCGTTTTTCTGAAAATGTTACAGTATTATTTGATGGTGATGCAGCAGGTGAAAAAGCAGCCGCAAGAAGCATTGATATTTTACTTGCTTTAGGATTAAATGTGCGTGTGGTGGCAATGCCAGAAGGAGAAGATCCAGACAGTATGTGCAAAAATATGGGAGGAGATAAATTCAGCCAATTTTTGAATGAGAAAGAGCAGGATTTTATCCTCTATAAATCAGAAAAAATGATGGAGGAATCTAACAATGATCCGATTAAAAAAACAGCTTTTGTGCAATCTATTCTTGCCACCATTGCACTTATCAATAATCCTATAAAAAGGGCTTTTTATTTAAAAGAGTGCGCTGTATTAATGCAGATGGACGAGGGTATATTAATAGATGAAATTCAAAAAAATCTTGGAAAATTTGCTCAAAAAAACTTTACAAAAAATGTAGATGCTTCCAAACTACCTGCTGATTTTGAAACATTAATTTATGAAGGACTGCAACTGTATGAAAAGGAACTTGTAAAAATGCTGGTTTTATTTGGTGAAAATCTTTTTACCCAAGAGCACACAGTTGCTCAATTTATTATAAATCAATTTAAGCTAGACGATATTATTTTTACACATGAATTGGCAAGGCAAATTTTTACTGCATACAGCCAAAGCTATGAGCAGCAAGCACCTTTTAACATCGAATATTTTAAGGAAGCACAAGAAATGGAGCTGCAGAGTTTTATTAATGATTTGTTGCAACAAAAAGAATTCTTAAGCGAGGGATGGGAAAAAAATGATATTTTTTTAGATAAAGATGCTATCAAATATCCATTATTAATATTTAGAACAATGCAATTTTATAAACATAAACGTGCTGTTTTGCTAGAAAAAGATATTACTGATGCATTACAAAATTGCACACCAGAGATTGAAGCAGATTTAATCCAAACTAAATTAGAAGTTCAAAAAATAAAGAAAGAAACAGCTGCACAAATCGGCAATGTGGTCAACTAAAATTATGCCCGTAATCTGCAGTAGCTTTTATCAATAAAAACCTAACTTATCATATTATTTAAACCCATTTTATAAATTTAAAAAACAGTTTCATAACATTTCTTAAATGTAGCGAAAATGAACCAAAAAAAATTATATTTGCAAACAAAATGAGTTTTTAAACAAACTAACATTAGGCAAAAGCACAACAAATAATAAAATAAATAAATATGACAGACGTTATTATTCCTTTACTTTCCTTAATTGCCCTTGAAGTAATACTTGGTATTGACAATATTATTTTTATTTCTATTCTAGCAGATAAATTGCCAGAAAACCAAAGGAACAAACTTCGCTTTTGGGGTATCGGATTGGCTGTGGTAATGAGGTTAGTTTTTCTAGCTTTTATTGCGTGGATTTTGAAACTAGACCAAACCCTTTTTATAATATTTGATATCAGCTTTTCTGGTAAAGGATTAATACTCATTTTAGGTGGACTATTTTTAATTTATAAAAGTACAAAAGAAATATATCATAAAACCGAAATTGCCAAGGACAACATACCAAAAGTACCAAATAACAGCAGTTTTAAAAGATTACTTTCTGAAGTTATAATATTGGATTTAGTTTTCTCTATTGATTCAATTATTACAGCAGTTGGAATGGTTGAACAACTTTGGATAATGTATACGGCTGTAATTGTTACGGTTATAATTATGTTATTGGCATCTAAACCAATAAGCGAATTTATAAGAAAACATCCATCTTTTAAAATTCTAGCCTTGTGCTTTTTAATGATGATTGGCGTATCACTCTTAGCAGAAGGATTTCATTTTGAAATACCTAAGGGATATATTTATTTTTCAATGGCATTTGCTTTTTTAGTTGATATTATTCAAATGAAAACTGCAAAGCAAAATTTGAATGGAATTATTGCCAGTAAAATAAAAGATGAGTAAATCAAGAAAAAATTGACCATCTAGAAAAGCCAATTTATAGGCTGATTATAGACAACCTACATCTTTTAAATGATGACTTTTGCTTCTGCAAAAAAACCATTTTTCAATAAAAAGTTTTTTAGATTTCGCAATCAATTTTGCGTAAATATTAATTGTTTGTGATTTAATTTTTATTGCTATATTAGCACCCATTTAAAAAAGTGTGCATGGACTATAAGAACTTCTAAGTTTGAAAAATATAAAAATATAAACGGCAAACGAAGAGGAAGCAAAAGAATAGCTAAAAAATAAATTAATATGAAGACTATAAAATTAATTCTAGCAATCTGTATACAGACATATGCCAACAAACCATTCTATTTCAACAACTTACGTAATTTCTTCGTCTGTAATTGGCGGACTAAATTTGTCTTTAAACACAATTAACGGAATGCAAATTTTTAAGGGAGCTAACAATAAGACTGTTCCGATATTGGGATTAATTGCAGGAGTAGGACAAATAACACTGGGTGCATGGAATTATCCTAAAGAACAGATGACTTGGAGCGGTGCTTATGTAAATCCAGCGCGAAGAAATTTGTCTTTAATAAACATTAGACTAGGAACGAGCACTTTGATATTAAGCAGTTGGAATTTAATAACGAACAGAAAACCAAAAGAAAAATCATTGTCTTGGAACATTTACAGTTTCCCGGCACAAGGTAACAATTTTGGACTTGGTTTCAGCTTGACTAAACGACTGTGAAGATAAAAACGAGCCATAACCGCACCTGCAAAAAATTGGCGGTTCAGTGCTTCAATGAAACTCCCGCTAAGGCGAGACAGGTAGTGCTTCGTATCAATCCCAATAGCTATCTGAATGGTAAAAATCGCCAACTTCTTGTAGCTGCAAACCGTCAAACTGTCTAATTACTCAAATCAAGGCTTTGAGAATTGCATGGTTGGAAAATTTTAAAGATAAGTATCCGATTGTTTGTTTATGTTTGTGGAGTATTTAGACAGACTGCCGTTATCGGCAACCCTAAAAACAACACAACATGAAAAAAGTAGCATTATTAATTTTGACAGTATTCTCATTTCACTCTTTGACTTTTGGACAAGAGGAAGCAACGACTGAGACTGGCAAAAAAGTATTACTGTGGGAAGATGGCACTTGGGTTTATGCTGATAGTATTCCTATTTACAATATAAAAGCGACTGCTCTATCAAAACTCGAAATTCCAAAGACCATTCCAAAGGACATAATAATCACTCATACAGGTTACACTCTACTATATAATGAAACTCATGAGCAATCTAGTTGGATAGCTTACGAACTGACTAAGGAAGAAACAAATAAAATGTACGAGAGGACAGATAAATTTATTCCTGACCCAAAAGTGAAAACAGGCACAGCAACAGATAAAGATTATGCAGGTTTTGGATATGACCGTGGACATTTAGCACCTGCATCTGACATGGGTTGGTCGTTGACTGCGATGGCTGAAAGTTTTTATTACAGTAATATGAGCCCACAAACGCCAAGTTTTAATCGCGGAGTTTGGAAAAGGTTAGAAGAACTTGCAAGAACATGGGCAATTGAAAACAACTCGATATATATCGTGACTGGTCCCGTTTTGACAACTGGTTTGAATACTATCGGTTCAAATAAAGTATCAGTGCCAAATTATTTTTATAAGGTAATACTTGATTATAGTGAGCCAAGTATAAAAGGCATTGGTTTTATTATCCCAAATACTGGTTCAAGTGAGTCATTACAACAGTTTGCCGTTTCCATTGACAGCGTTGAAAAGTTTACAGGAATAGACTTTTTTCCGCTATTAGCCGATGAACAAGAAGATTTAATAGAAAAAACACTTTGCATTAAATGTTGGTCATGGAAAAGTGTAAAAACAACTTCTGAAAAAGAAGAAAATAAAACTTCTTCTTCAGTTCAATGTAATGGCATAAATAAAGCAGGAGAAAGGTGTAACAACAAAACGCTAAATGCAAATGGTTACTGTTATCTGCACGAAGCTCAACAAGGCAATCAAATAAAGACGGAAACACAACCGACAAAAAAGGAAACAAGGTCATCATCTGTCCAATGTTCAGGGACTACTAAAGCAGGGAGCAGGTGTAAGCGTATGACATTAAGTTCAAACGGAAAATGTTATCAGCATTGAGGAAATTAGAATTATAAATAACGATAAATATAAAATGGACTTTAAAGATTTAATCAAACAACTTGGTGAAAGAGTAACAAAACTTAAAGACCAAATCCACACAGAAGAAGCAACAAAGAATGCTTTTATTATGCCTTTTTTACAAGCATTAGGGTATGACGTTTTTAATCCGACCGAAGTTGTTCCCGAGTTTATTTCAGACATCGGACTTAAAAAAGGTGAGAAAATAGATTATGCGATTTTTAAAGATGATCACCCAACTATTTTGGTTGAGTGTAAACATTGGAAAGAAAATTTAAGTATTCACGATGGCCAGTTATTAAGATACTTCCACGTTTCTAAAGCAAAATTTGGACTATTAACCAACGGTATAACATATCGTTTTTATTCTGACTTGGTTGACGCAAATAAAATGGATGAAAAACCATTTTTAGAATTCAATATCGCAGAAATTAAAGACAATCAAATTGAAGAGCTTAAAAAATTCCACAAAACTGTTTTTGATGCAGAAAGTATTGCAAACACTGCAAGTGAATTAAAATACACCAATGAACTTAAACATTTGTTGCAGCAAGAATTAATAAATCCAAGCCCTGACTTTGTTAAATACTTCGCAAGACAAGTTTATCCAAGTATAGTAACAGCGAAAGTTTTGGAGCAGTTTACTAATTTGACAAAAAAATCAATTCAGCAACATATTAGCGAGCTTATAACTGAAAGACTAAAGACAGCATTAACAAAAGAAGACGAGGCAACGAAACAACAAGAAGCGATTCAAGCAGAAGAACAAGCTAAATTAGAAGAAGTAAAAGTGATTACAACTCCTGAAGAACTTGAAGCCTTTATGATAGTTAAAACAATTCTTAGACAAAAAATTAGCGCTACAAGAATAACATATCGTGACGCACAATCATACTTTGCAATCTTACTTGACGACAATAACCGAAAGACAATTTGCAGACTTTATTTAAGTGGAGCAAAAAAGTTTTTCGTAACACTTGACGACCAAAAGAAAGAAGTAAAAAATGAAATTAATTCAATAGACGACATCTTTAAACATTCAGAAACACTTTTCAAAATCGTTGACAACTACGATAAATCGATAAATATGAACTAACTGATCAAGATTTAAATAGTTTACACATTTTATGGGATTGTGCCATTTTTAAATTTACGTTGGTCAGAATGCTATAACTACTGCCTTCAGGCCAACTTCACTTTTCAAGTTTTTGACTTCCTACTTGAAATTGTTTGGGGTCAATAATTGGTAAGATTGCTGCATGTAAAAATGTTCCTTTAAAAGTGGAAAACATTACACCTCATGTAGTCGAAATAGAAATCATGTTGAGGGTTTCAATCAAACGTTGAGGAATATCAAGTTTTCCATTTTCTTCAATTTTAATTATTTCATCAAAATTGACAATTTCAAATATACAACTTACAGACAATGCACCTAAGACAATTGAGTGATCATCATTTTTTATTTCAATGTGGACAATAGCAAAAACAAGTTTGTTAGAAGCATCAGCTTTGCATTCAATGCTAATATTGAAGTTAAAAGTTGTGACTAAAGTCTTGGGTTCTGCTGTTAATTGCAACGACCCATTTAATAGTTCGATTGATCTAAAATACAAACTTGACTATTAAAAAAGCACAAACCCCATAACAGGCATAGCTATTGCACACCCATCTCCAAAATCACAAAAGCTCAATTTTAAGTCAAAAAACGGCTTCATTAGAGGCGTTTTTTGAAATATCATTAGGTTACCTTATTTAGACATTAAATGGCTTGCATAAAACTGGTTTAAATTGCCAAATACTGTTAAAAAAAAATCATCAACACAGTTTAAAAACTCACCGCATTTGCAAATCTTTATCTTTCCTAAAATCATCAATTATGTAATTTATAAACCTAATTATGTAACTTTTGGGTAACTTATTGATTCATCTTTGCAGTGCAATTAGGATTTTCTTGTTGTATAAAAAATGATAAATTCATGAAAACAAACGCAGAATTACAAAAAGACGTGCAGGATGCCATAAGATGGGAGCCTGCTATGCATGCTGCAGAGATTGGTGTTACAGCAAAAGATGGGGTTGTTACTTTATCGGGTACCGTAGACTCATATTCCAAAAAAATTAATGCAGAACTCGCGACAAAAAATGTTACTGGTGTGAGGGCTGTGGCAGAAAATATTTCTATCGATTATGGATTCACTACAAAAAAGAATGATACAGAAATTGCCCAAGACGTACTAAATGCTTGGAAACATAATTGGGAAGTGCCAGACAATCAAATTAAAGTGAAAGTAGAAGACGGCTGGGTGAAACTAGAGGGTGAGGTAAATTGGAAATATCAAGATGAGGCAGCCAAGGATGCCATAAAAAATCTTTCTGGAGTAAAAGGAGTTCTAAATTTGATTACTGTTAAATCTCCAGCAATCAATGCAGTAGAAAAGAAAGATTTGGAGTATGCATTGAAACGAAATTGGTCTATTAACGCCAATGATGTAAAAATAGAAGTTAATCAAAATAAGGTTAAACTTACAGGATTGGTTCACTCAATGTATCAAAAAGATGAAGCGGGTCGTTTGGCGTGGAACACACCTGGCGTATCTTCAGTTGAAAATGAATTGGCAGTAATTTATTAATTTTGAAAAAACGAATAAAGTCAATTTAAAGATTAATTAAATAGGCTTTATTTGTTTTTTATGTTGCAGTCAATTCTAAAGATTAAAAAATAATATTCATAACGAAATCATCAAAAAACAAAGAAAATGAAATCAAAAAAAATATTTGCCAAACTTTGCCTCTTAGCAGCTATTGTTTTGAGCAGCTGCAGCATTCACAAAAATACATACTCCAACTTTGATGAAAGTGTAGATTTTACTAAATACAAAACGTATGCATGGCTAAACTCTAATAAATCAACCCCCTATTTTAATGATGTTATCGAGAATAATGCTAAAAGTTATGTTGATCAGGAATTTAAAAATAGAGGCTATTTAGTTGACACCTTTAAACCTGATGTTTTACTTGAGCTGGTTTTGGAAAGTGAAATGAAAAAAAATGCTACTCAGAACTACAACCCTTATAACTATTCAAATTTTACTTATTTTAATTCTCCTTATAATAGCCAATACAATAATAATTTTTATTATGGCAATCCCTATTTCAACCATTATCCTAATTATAATTATGGCACTCCTTATTCTTATTACCCAGGTTACACTATTACAACCAATCAATATACTAAGAGTACCATCACCCTAAATGTAATTGAAATGGTTTCAAATAAACTTGTTTGGACAGGCTCTGCAGAAAAGGATATTTATGACCCCTCATGTCTTAAAAAGGAAATCCACCCTGCTGTAATTAATATTTTGAAGCTATATCCTACCAAACCTATTAAAAAAACTAAAAACTAAAAATGAAAAATTATATATTTATGCTACCATTAGCATTATTATTCAGCGGATGCTCAAATACTATTGATCCAAAAATATTTGAGGACAACAACAGCGATACTTTAATTGCAGTTGCTAATATAATGGCAAAAAACAAGAGCAATGTTAATGGAACAATTACTTTTACAGAAATTGATGGCAAGGTTAAAATGACTGTCGATATATCAGGTTTAACCCCTGGAGACCACGGTATTCATATACATGCTATCGGAGATTGTGTTGCAGCAGATGGCAGCTCCGCAGGAGGACATTGGAATCCAACAAACGTAGGCCATGGCAAGTGGGGTATTGCCCCTTTTCACAAGGGTGATATTGGCAATATATTGGCGGATTCAAATGGTATAGGGAAGCTAATTTTAGAAACCGATTTATGGTGTATCAACTGTGATGATGAAACTAAAAATATTATAGGAAAGGCTATCATTATTCATGAAGGTGTAGATGATTACTCTTCTCAACCTGCTGGTGCTGCTGGTGATAGAATCGGTTGTGGAAAAATCATGCTTGAATAAAAATTATAATTACAATTTCTTTTTTTTGGCAAATATTACATTCATGGTGCATATAGGCATAAAAAGTAATTAAAATTAAACAGCCTTTTAAAAGAAATATAACAGAATTTGAAAATTAGAGAATCATCAAAAAATTAGGTTTGAAAAACCATTTGAATTCCGTGAATCAGCATCCAAAAAAACCAAAAAAAGTTATTTATTATATCATTTTTGTAGCGGTGGCTGCAATAGCTATTTTTCATTCTAGTTCTTTTTAATAATACCAAGCAATGGCTTAGGTGCTATTGATTCTAATTTTTTAAATTCTTGTCCTTAACTAGCTTAAGTCTTTTTTCAAAAAAAAAAGCATTAAGGAAGTAGGAATAGTGCAACGAATTAACAAAAATATGTAACACTTAGCCTATTAAAACACTCATCTTTGCTAAATAATAATTCAATAGTATAGCAGCAAAAATATGCGTTAACCTAAAAAATATGAAAAAAATATTTAGTATAGTTCTTCTTATAATGATGGCTGCAAACACATTTGCATTTCGCCTAACTTCTGGTAAGAATATTGTAATTTCTCAACCAATTTTTGAAGATTTGTATATCTCAGGTGGTACAATTACCATAAATGCCCCTATATATGGTGATTTGATTTGTGTAGGTGGCACAATTATTATCAATGACACTGTGATGAATGATATATTGATTGTTGGTGGCAAAGTTACTTTCAATGGTTTTGTAGGCGATGATATTCGCTGTGCCGGAGGAGAATTAGTTTTACAAAAAAATATTGTTGGCGACCTTATCATAACTGGAGGAAAAATAACCATAAACACAGACGTTGTCATAAATGAATTGCTTGCAAGTGGTAGCGAAATTACACTTAATGGAAGAGTAAAAAACAACTTAAAAGTGGCAGCAGGAAATTTAATATTTAATGGCATTGCAGAAAAAGATATTGATATTCGTGGTGGAAAGTTAACATTGAATGGAATGGTCAAGGGCTCTTCGATCATTGCAGGGAATAAAATTATTATTGGCAAAAATGCCTCGTTCAATAACAATGTCAGTTATTGGAATAAAAAAGGTTATATTGATTTTAAAAGTTCCATAAAATCTGGCAATGCAATATTTGACCCTGCATTAAAAATGCGAGAAGGCCGTTGGTATTTTCTTGGGGCCGTATTTTTATATGTTTGTATGGCTTTACTTTTTATTGGTGTTATACAATATTTATTTAGCCAAATCATGAAAAAAGCTGGCAATACAATTTTAAATAAAAGCTTAAAATCGTTTGGGTATGGGTTAATGTTTTTTATTGCTGTTCCAATTATATCAGCTGCTGCTTTTATCACAATAATTGGCGCACCTTTTGGTTTGTTTTTGCTATTTAATTACATTATTTTAGCCATACTAGCCTCTATCATAAGTTCTGTAGTTATTTCTAACTGGATAAACAATCGCTTTTATTTTAACTGGAAATACTGGAAATTAGTATTTGCCGCCATAGGAATTTTTATAGTGTTAAGTGCTTTTTCTTTAACTCCGTTTTTGGGAGGGTTTACAATGCTAATTTTAGTTTTTATTTCTTTTGGAGCAATACTGTTAAACATTAATTGGAAGCGAAAAAAGAATTTAGTAACAAATGTTTCACGCCATTAAATAATAAAATTTATATGTTTAAAAACCCGAATATCCGTTTGCAAAAAAGCCATCAAATAAAGCTTAATAAACAATGGCATCTTATAAACCCGATGCCAAATAAACCAACATTAGATCAACGAATAACTTGGCATTTAGAACATGCTACAAATTGTTCTTGCATAAAATTACCTAAAAAACTCAAATTTGCCACAGGCAGGATGTTACAAAGCCGTTAGAAAAAAAAATATACGCTTTAAATTAAAAATGAACTTTGAAGAAACAGTAATTTACCGAAGATCTATTAGACAATACATGGTTATTCCAATTGATTCAGAAAAGGTAAAGCATTGCTTAGAATTAGCGTCATTAGCGCCCAACAGTTCCAATATGCAACTGTGGGAGTTTTATCATATTACCGATTCTGAAATTTTGAAAACCATCTCTGTTGCTTGCTTAAATCAGCAAGCTGCGAGTACCGCCCAACAAATAGTTGTTTTTGTAACCAGGCAAGATTTGTATCTAAAAAGAGTAAAAAAAATGATGGCGTTGGAAGCCCAAAATATACTTAAAAACAGTCCAGAAATGAAACAAGAGAAAAGAATCAAACAACAGAAATTATATTATGGAATGTTGATGCCGTTTTTATACTCCCGTTTTTTAGGCATTTTAGGTGGTGTTAGAAAATTAATGGTAATTATAATCGGACTTTTTAGACCAATTATCTACCAAGTATCTGAATGCGACATGAGGGTAGTTGTTCATAAATCCTGCGCTTTGGCAGCACAAACCTTTATGCTGGCAATGGCTAGTAAAAAGTATGACACCTGCCCGATGGAAGGTTTTGACAGTACAAAAATAAAACATATTTTGGATTTGCCTTTTGGATCAGAAATAAATATGATTATTTCTTGCGGCATTAGGAAACAAGAAGGAGTTTGGGGCGATAGAATGAGAATACCTTTTAACGAAATTTATAAAAAAATTTGAATCACAAAAATAGAAATGAGCAGTTCTTTTACTTTAATTCTTTGATTGCATGTGCCTTGATAAAATTGAAGAAGCTTAAGATGTTTTGAGATTAAAAGCAATACTTATAATACAAAAAACCATGAAAATATATTTGAAAGGCCAAGCAACTATTCACCTAAAATTTTGTTTATCAAATATAGAAAAAAAATACGCTTAATAATGAAATTAAATAGAACAATACTATTAATCAAGAAAATGAATTTAACCTCAATCTTTAATCTAAAAACCAAACAATGTTTTGGAGTTTTGCTATCAGTGCTATCATTTTGTTCAAATAGCGCATTTTCTCAGTCACCTGCATTATTTGAAGACAAGGTGTTAATTAACAATATTGCCACTCCATGGGGCTTTACATTTATTAATAGCAATGAGGTGCTATTTACTGAAAAGCAAGGAAAAGTTTACCGATTTGTTATTTCAACCGATTCTCTTACTGAGATAACTGGTATACCAGCGATTTCGCAAAATGGCCAAGGAGGATTATTAGATATTGCCCTACATCCTGATTTTAGCAGCAACAATTTTGTTTACCTTACCTATGCAGTTTCAGCAACAGGCGGGCAAACAACAGCCTTGGGCAGAGGAAGGCTAGTTGGCAATCAGCTCCAAAATTTTACAGAATTATTCAGGGCATTGCCTGTTCGCAATTCTGGACAACACTTTGGAAGTCGCATAGTTTTCGATAGAAATAAGTTTCTCTATATGTCGGTTGGCGATCGCGGTGTGCCAGACAGTGCACAAAAATTGAATAACCATTTTGGCAAAGTATTGCGATTTAATGATGATGGAACTGTGCCGACAAGCAATCCATTGGTTGGAAATATCAATGCAAAACCCGAGATTTTCTGTTGGGGAAATCGAAATATTCAAGGCATTGCAATGAATCCTGCAACAGGCGAAATATACGCTCACGAACATGGTCCTAGAGGAGGTGACGAACTTAATTTGATAAAGCCAAATACCAATTATGGTTGGCCTGCTGTAACTTTTGGCATCGATTATAATGGCAGTATCATTTCTAGTGATACTACGCTACCAGGAATGGAACTCCCGCTAACTTATTGGGTGCCATCTATTGCTCCTAGTGGAATGACTTTTATACAAAATGGTCAACCAAATAATGAAGCAGATATATTAATTGGTGCATTAGCGGGCACTCATATTCATTGGCTAAAAATGAAAGACAATAAAAAGGTATCTTCAACAAGAAGCATGAATGGATATGCGCGTTTTCGCGATGTAAGACAAGCCCCTGACGGCAAAATTTATGCAATGACAGAAACTCCGAATAGATTTGTGTTATTGCGCTCTAATGTTTCTGTTTTTACTTCTTCAATAGAAAATGCAATGACATCAACTGAAAAGGATAATTTATATCCAAATCCCAATGCTGGAGATTGCAAATTGTCATTTTTTGTGCCAAAAAGCCAACTTGTTTCAGTGCGCATTTTTAACTCAAATGGTACTTTTATAAAAGAATCAATAGCTAACACATATTCTGCCGGTTCACATACAGTATCATTAAATTCTGAGAATTTACCACAAGGAATTTATTCCATAGAAATCAATAAAGGTGGCTCAAAAACCTTTTTGAAATGGGTAAAAATGTAATCGCATATTGAAAAAAAATAGTTGGCTGCAAAAAACTCCTCTTAAGCTTTGTACTTATATGACAGCGCCCTATTTTAATATCGCTGAAATCATTTAAAAGCTAAATTATAAAACCGACAATATACTTCACAATTAATTCACTTTCCATTTTATTGATCAAATGAGGTTGTAAAGGCAATATTTCTACTTTTGCGTTTTTAATAAAACTGCCATATTGCTTTGTCTCTTGTTGACTTACCATTTTATCGATTTCACCTACCATTAACAATACGGGAGAATTAATGTTTGACAATACTTTTTCATTTAAATAATTGTGAGCAATAGAAGCAATAATTTGCGTTGTGATAAGCAAAAGCAAGTCTAAACCAACAACATGCATTGCAATTAACCTTTCTTTTATTGGCAATAAATTTTCAAGACTTAACTTTTTGCTTTCAAAAAGTATTGCATCATTATCCCAAGTAAATTTTGTAGCCAATGTTATTACTTTTAATAGATAATCCGGATTTTTAGCTGCCAACCATAAAGCTACATACCCGCCTAAACTATAGCCAATTAATATACACTTTTGCAATTGTTTGGTTTCAATATACTGCTCAACAGTATTGGCTAAAGTTTCAATAGAATAATTACCTAATATTGTTTCGTTATTGCCATGTTGCGGGAAATTTATGCAATGAATATTAAAAGTGTTTGGCAATAATTTACAAATATCTTCCCATTGTGCATTGCTGCCTAATGCCCCATGTAAAAAAATTAAATTCATAATCTTAGTTTTAATATTTAAAGTGTGTTGGTCAAAAAAAGTAATTTCATAACATAAAACAGATTTTAAGAATTTTTATTTTACTAAAAGTTTTTTACTCCCTAGATTGGTTTTTATGAGATACAAACCTGCTGGCAAGGCTATTTGAGAATGATAACTAAGCAGCAATTGTTTTAGTAGATTTGTTGAATGAATTAAGCTACCTTCTGAATTATAAATCTCAACAAAATTGATAAAATAGTGGTTTGATTTTAAACTAAAATAACCGTCATCACTCGGATTTGGGTTAAGGCTAAATCTGTAGCATAAAGGCGCATCAATACTTTTTTCAATAAGCAATTCATTTCCATTAATACTTTTTGCATAGAGTTTTAAAAAAATGTAATGCACATTGGTAAGCACTATATCATATCTTGAAAATCCATTTTGCGTAAACTGTATATTACTTTTATCAATGAGTACCGTTTTTCTATTTCCAAAGGCATCTTCTAATACTGCAATAAATTCATTCGCTGCATTGCCTTTGGCAAAAAAAGACAAAAGCATCTTATCGCAAGTGGGCAAAGATATTTGTACAGAAGCACTATTAAAAGGTAAAACGCAGGCGATAGAGTGCAAGAGAGTATCTCTGTTAATACAACCACTGATATTATCTGTTTGCGCCATGATTATTTGATAATCTCCAACAGCATTATAAGACAAAACATGAGGCCCTTTTTGCCCTATTCCTGCCGCAGAATTAGGTATGGCAGACTGAAAAGCCCAAGAAAAAGTATATCCTAAGCCCAAACCAATGGTGCTAGACCCAATAGATATTGTGTCGCCACAACCTGCTATGTATATTGGAAAAACTATGGTATCTATAGCGGTGGGTAATAAACTAAGGTTTATGGTATCTCTGCGTAAACATCGGCTATTGGTATCTATCACATTTAGAATAAAACTTTGGGTAGAAGTGCTCTGCCATGTGGGTCTGCTTAAGGCAGAATCATTTAACAGCCTGCCAGGTTGCCAAAAGAGAATAACCCTGCTAGGATAAACTTGATTTACCCCAAATTGTACTGGATAATTTAAACATACTTGTGAATCTGCACCAGCATTTACCAGAGGTATGTAAAAACGAATAGAATCAAAAGCTGCTGCACTTAAATTATAATACATTCCACTGCAATTATTTTCTCTGCGAATTGCACGAAGCATGTAGGTATTGTTTCCAGAAAGTGGAAAAGAATCTGTAAAAAAAGTATCACTTAGCACCCTAAAATAATCAACAAAAGTGCTATCAATAGTGCGACTTCGCTGAAGAACATAAACTTCAAATGCAGTATCTAATGACCGATTCCAACTAAGTTTAAATCTGTTGTTGCAACTATCTTGCCTAACCACAAAATTACTTGGTGAAGAATAAGGATTCAATTTTAAACTTACATCACCATGAAAACTAGGGTGTACAAGTCCGTAACCATATCCTGCATCACTATATACAGGATACGAACCATTCCAAATATTTTGCGATGCCAAAACACTCAACAAGATTGGATTTCCTGTACCCATTTGATGAAAAGCCCATTTTGGCCTGCCGCTCCATACTGCTGTTAAAATATCTCCTTGACTTGCCAAAGCAGACCTTAGTAATGCTGCACTAGTATCAAAATCGCCAAAATAACTACCAAACAAACTAGTAAATACCGTCCTGTAAGTGTTGCTGGCAAAATCTGAAATGTTTACCACACCCGAACAACTGCTGTATGTGCCAAACCCAAAACCATGCGCAAATTGATATTGATTAGTTAGCAAAGTTGCCCAAGGTAATTTATTGACGCTATCCCCATAAAGTGGGTTAATGGTTTGAAAACTACCTCCTCCAAAAGGCTCGCCTGTTAATAAACCCAAATTATCTGTTTGCAATAATCTTTTTCTATAGGCAGATTTACCTGCTCTATAATTATGATTTTTTGTCAAATATCGCACCAATAAAAGGGTGTCGTTCAACGCAAAATGTGGCAAATCTGTCAAATCTATTCTGCCCACTGCCAATTCTATTGCCGAAGGCATAACTGTTTGATCGAATTTTAGGTCCCCAATAATATTGTTATTTTTTGTCCTAGCACCAAGATTGTTGGTTACTACATTATCTGTCCACAATGTTTCTAAGCTCATATCCCCATAATATAAATCACTAGGCCAGGCACCTTCGTGGCTTGGTGGGGAAAATAAAGTAGTATGTCCGTCTGGTGGAAAAAAGAAACCAACGCCATCTCTATAGTTGCCAATGTAGGGTATGGGTATTTTTCCTAAAAGTAATACCCCAACCAATGGTGCAGGATTTACAGCAAAATAGGCATTTCTTATATGCTGCTTAATATTTCTGACTGTATTAAATCTGCTCACGAACTGAAATTGAGGAATAAAACCATCGCTAGCCAAATCATGCTTATAACGCAATAAAACAGAATCTAATGCATTTAAGTAAACACTGTCTATCAAAACCAATATTCTACCTTGTTGCAAAAATGCAGAAACTTTTCTGCCAGCAAGTATATAACCAAACTTTGGCAATACATTTCCAGCTACAGCTGCTGTATCTTTTCTAATGATATATTCGCGCTCTAAACCTGTGGCAATGGTATCATTAAAAAAAGTATCTGTTAGCGTTATATTTATTGCTGCTGACCAAAATAAATTATTCTTTGCCTTAAACCTATAGTTCTGCACTAATGCTGAGGTTGGGCTATTTTTCCAAAAAATAGTTATTACTGTTCTTGTGGTATCCGATGCCAATAATTTAGTTTTTGCACACACATTTAAAGTCATATCTTCTGGCAACTGAGTATGAGCCACTATATATATAAGAAGCAACCCAATAAGTAATATAGATTTTTTAATTGACTGCAAAATCATTCTACAATATTAATGTTTTATTTTAATTATATAAAAATAAACGAATAAGAGTGGCAAACAGTTGTATAGATTGTTTTTTTTATTATGATAATTTAAAATGATCCAACATTACTCTCTTAAAAACCATTGCTTTCATCGGCATTATGCCATTGGCAATATTATTTTTTGCGATATAGCCTTGAATAAGCGTATGTTTTATCATTAAACGTAAACTATTCATAAAACCTGTTTTTTCTTGATCATATATAATTGTGGGCTCAGAGGCTGCCCCATTTAATTCAATAATTTTAAAATCACCCGCTTCAAAATTATCTAAATCTGCTACTTTAATATCAAATCTACCATAATAAAAACCATCTATACTATTACATAAATCTGCTATCTTTTGAACAAATTGATCTGTAATTAAATGATTGCAATTGGTAAACTTTGTTCCCAATCTGTGGTTTAAAATATGCTCAATCACCAATATTTTATCTGCTTCTAGCACAAAATCTAATTTTAAATCTGTTTTTTTTAGCCTAACTAATTGTGATTTATACCTGCAATCATTTGCCAAAAGTGTTTCAACATCAGATTTTCCATCACCAATCACTTGCATTGGCAACTTGCCAGTAACACCTAAAATACTCCAAGGCTTATCTGGCAGCTTTGCTACAAATAAACCAAACTCTAACTTATAATCACAATAATCTTGAACTATTATTGGGTATTGATGCACATTTTTAAGATATTTTTTGGCCATCTCTAAGTTAAATATAATGGCTACTCCAATACCACGCTCCCCCATTTCTGGTTTAAAAACTAGCGGGAAAGAATATGCTTTACTTATCAATTGTTTTTCTAATTGCTTTATTTCATCTCCATTATTTATCAGTATACACTCGTTTAATAAAAAAGATTTAGGTATATTACCAAGCATCTTCTTTTTAGAATCTGCAAAAAAACCGCCCGAATTGCCTAAGCCTGGATTAAGTGATGTGTAATAAAATAATGATTTGCACTTAATTGCGTTCCAAATATGAAAAGGCAATAACAATGTATGCCAAAAATACCATGGATAGTATTCATAATTTATTAGTTTATGAAAAAAACATTTCATCTAAAATATGCATTCTAATTCAGATGCAAAATTAGTAATAAAATCAATATGATGCATCTTATGATTATTTGTATATTCTACTCCCGATAAACTGAGCGTTTTTGTAATGCCTTTTCTATCAATGCGTAAACCAAACTCCTTATTATCTGCGTTGGTATGGCTATGAAAATCTACAAGTTTGCTAAATTCTGAATCTTGGCTCTTTTCTAAAAAATCTTCAAACCATTCTGCCCTAAGCTTGCTTGTTGCCTCATCATACAGCGTTGTAGATGAGTGAATATGGGGCTTATCATTTGCCAGCTCACTAATTTCCATAGATTCATCTTCAGAGTAAACCCACTTATATAATGCATTAGGTTGATGCTGCACAATAAATAAGGTAAATGGTTCAATCCCTTTAATATCGATGGTATTTTCTGGACTAATTTCTCCTTTTAGTAGCCCAATTAGTATTTCTAAAAGCACTAATCCCCTGCTTTTTTTATAAAATGATTTTTTTTCATGCTTTGCTTTTCCCCCATTTAGCAAACAGAGTGTATAATATTGTGAAGTGGCTATCCATGTTCCTTTGCCATGCGGATCTTGAGGAAAATAAATACAAAAATTATCCTTTAAATAAAGCGATGGTATCAATGCCGCAAGTCTTGAAGTGCTTTCATCTCTATTGGTGGCCATTATAAATCCGTTATTAGCTAAAGGAATATAGGTAAATGTGCACACGGCAATTAATTTTTTTTGTTATGATTGTTGGATACTTTGCTGATAACTTAGTGTGCTATGAGCAACACCAAGGGTTTCTGAAACATTCACGCCTTCAAAAGCTGCATGAATTGCCAATTTTAAGATTGCAAGGTGATGCACACAATGCTCTATACAAAAAATCAATTCTCTTGCTGAGGAGCTTACGCTGCTAATAGTATGATTATCATACTCATATTCAACGACTACAGGTTTGCTGTCGGCATTGGACATTAATGAAAGCTGATTTTTTAATTCAACAATCATTTGCATGGCATAATTTATGTCATTTTCTATTCTTATATCTCTGTTTCTTTTATCATAATTAATGGCACCATTTGGCAAACCATTAATTAAACTTTGATAAAACTCAATGATGTGCCTGTAATGCTTTCCAACACTTGCACCAAATAAAATTTTAGGTGTGGCGATATAAAAAACATCGCCAAGATTTTTGGCTAATTCCTCCATTTCTTGAAGGTGATATTTAGCAATTTCTGATAAGTTCAACGCTTAATTAGTTTCTACAAATATAGTAATATTTACGACATCTGAAAGTGTTATTGAAGAAGAACCCACTTTATAGTCCAATCGATTGATAGAAAATGTACCTTTAAGTGAGGTATTAGACCCGCTTTTGGTAACATAAATTGGCATTACAATATCTTTTGCAACTCCTTTTATCGTCAATTTAAAATATCCAATTACATTGCCTCCTTTTGCCCTTAAAAATTTAGTAGATTTTAATTTAATGGTGGGATGTGTATTGGCATCAAAATAGTCTTTTCCTCTCAAATGCTCATCTCTCTTATTTATTCCAGTATTAATTGTTTTTACTGCTACAGTTGCTATAATCTCGCATTGGGCTAAACTGTCTTCGTCAAAATTAAATACCGATGTTTGCAGCCCGCCCAATGTTCCATTAGTTACAATTCCTAAATTTTTGATACCAAAGGCAACTTTTGAACTTTTTATTGTATTGCTTTTTATAGTTATAAAAGAAAATGATGCTAGTATAAATACTGCAAGCAAATTTATTATTATCGTTTTTTTTGTGATATTTTTCATATTTAATTTTTAGCATTTACTTTTGCTAATTTTAATTATCTACTGCAATGATTATTCCAAAACATCATTTTAGAAGTAATAACTTACTCCCAAAACCCCCTGCAATGCCTTATTTCTAAACCGATTATTATTTGCAGCTCCCAAATTTTTGTGAGCGGTATATTCACTAAATAAAAATCCAGCACCCGCTCTTAACCCAATTTTATCACTTATTTTATAGTTAGCTGTAAAAGAACTATTTAATGTACCAAAATCTCTATCACCAACTAACAAAATATTTAGCCCTGTGGGTTTCGAAGCATGAGTAGTATTGTTTGGCAAACCTGCTTTTTGAGAATTTTCGCCCAACAAAAAAGTTCCATTTTGTTTTCCTCCAAAACTTAGCCCAATTGCGTCTATGCTGAACTGCAAGGAAAGCTTTTTATTTATCTGAAAACCTAAATTAATAAAAATATTTGTAGCAATAATATTAGAGCTTGGCATTAAAAAGGTATCAACATTTGAAGGAGTAGCTGTAATTGTTGCAGGTGCACTGATGTATCTTAAATTATTGCCAAATAGCATTGTGCCCCTTAGACCTGTGCCTATAATAAATTTTTTCTTAGCCCCTAAGGTGTAATTTATACCATAATTTAAGTCTACATAAAATGGATTACCTATCCCTAAATTCAAACCCAAAGACGGGGTATAGTTTTTTGCGCTAACGGAAAATAATAGCCCTGAAAGAAGTAGTCCAAAGATTGATTTTTTTAACATATTTTTAAATTAATTTATAATGCAAATAAAAGACAAATAATTATTGCGAACAAACAATCGTTTTTTTTATGAGATTCAAATGAGAAAAGACTATTAATCAATAATAATCAATATTTTATGCAAACATTTTGTTGCTCAGTAAAAAAATTCATTGCATTAAAACCACCTTCTCTACCGACCCCACTGGCTTTCATGCCTCCAAAAGGTGTTCTTAAATCCCGAAGCAACCAACAATTTATCCAAACAATACCACAGTGTATTTTTGCAGCAACACGGTGTGCTCTATCTAAATCTTGTGTCCATAAAGTAGCGGCCAACCCGTAAATAGAGTCATTAGCTAATGCTATTACCTCGTCATCACTTTCAAAAGGAATAAGACTTACCACAGGCCCAAAAATTTCTTCTTGAATACAGATGCTATTGTGCGACAAGCCCTCTATTACTGTTGGCAGAATATACCAACCTTTTTCTAATCCTGCTGGATAAAAAGGCACTCCACCGCATAATATTGTTGCCTTTTCTGATTTGGCTACATCTATGTAACTCAATATTTTTTCGAAATGAGATTTAGATGCAATTGCACCAATATTTGTATCCTTTTGCATAGGATCTCCTACAATCATCGTAGCAATTTTTTTCAAAAAGCTACTTTTAAACTGGTCATAAATTTTTTTGTGTACGTAAATTCTTGCACCGCACAAACATATTTCGCCTTGATTGAGAAAAGAGGTATTGATGCTGGTTTCAATGGCTTTATCTAAGTTGGCATCTTCAAAAATAATATTCGGATTTTTACCTCCTAACTCTAACGATAATTTTTTAAATAAAGGTGCAGCAATAGAAGCGATGCGACTGCCAGTGCTTGTGCCGCCTGTAAAAGAAATAGCCTTTATTTTTGGATGACTAGAAATATAATCACCAATGCTTGCTCCAGTGCCATGTATAATATTGAGCACTCCAGGCGGCAATCCACAATCAATGCAAATTTGCGAAAAGAGATAGGCAGTTGCAGGTGTAATTTCGCTTGGCTTAGCAATAACACAATTACCTGTAGCAAGGGCGGGCGCTATTTTCCAAGTAAAAAGATAAAGAGGCAGATTCCAAGGACTAATGCATGCTACTATGCCCAAAGGATGCCTTTGGGTATAATTAACAGCAAAGCCAGGCATAATATGGCTTTCTGAAGCATAATGCATGCAAGCAGTAGCAAAAAACCTTATATTTTGTGCAGCCCTAGTAATCTCTGTTTTTGCCAACCACAAAGGTTTTCCTTGGTCTATGCTTTCTGCAATTGCAAGTTTCTCATTATTGGTATCTATTGCTTCTGCAATCTTATTTAATATTTTAAACCTTGCTTCTGCTGGCATAAATTGCCAATCATGCTTTGCGTTTTCTGCTGCATTTATTGCTAAGTTTAGGTCGTTAATATTACTATTGGGTATGTTTCCATAATGCGCTCCGTTGCTAGGGTTATAATTTTCTATATAATTATTGTCTACAGGCGCATTTAGGGTTCCATCAATATAGTTTTGAATCTTTAACATCGAAAGAAATTTTAGATTACTTCAAGAAAAAATCAAAACTATCTCCCCTTAAGCCTAACCTGAGCGTTTCTAATGCAATCAATTCATTTGGTGCAATATTGCCAAGATTTATATTGGCTCCATACAATTTTATAAACCAAACTTGCTGAGCCTTTAAAGGTGCCTCCCAGATTATTTTATCTAAAGGAATTTTTCTGATAATCTCTGCTACCAATCCACTCCGCACTTCGCCAGTACCTCTAAAAATACCTACTGTCCCGCTTTCTCTAGCCTCTGCTATTACTTTCCACACCCCTGCTTGCAACTCTGCTTCCATCATCTCTATCCATTCATAGGGTGGTATTATTTTTTCAGCATCTTTAGATCCTACCTCGCTAATTACGGTAACATACTTAGATAATTTGTGGATATAATCGCACTTTTCAGCCTGTGAAATTTCTATACTGCCATCTGAAACTTCTGCCAAATCTATCCCTAAATCCTCTAATAGCCTTACATAATCTTCAAATTGGTTTCTGATTACAAAAGCTTCAAAAAGTGTTCCTCCAAGATATACTTTTAGCCCTGCATTTTGATACTTTTTTATCTTTTCTTTTAATCTTGGCGTTGCTATAGATGTACCAAACCCTAGTTTGAGCAAATCTGCATAATCACTGCAATTTTCAATAAAATCTTCAGCTTCTCTAACACTCAAACCCTTATCCATTACCATAGTGATGCCTTCTTCTCGTGGCTTAATAGTTCTATTTGGCAACTGATTGATTGAAAAATTATATTTCATACTATTTTTTTATATTGATTAATTATTTTTTTTATGTTTTTATCTTTTTTGCACTTTGGCTCAAAAATAAACATCAAATTATGATCCATAAAATTTTTTTGAAGTGCATCTTCCAAATATACAATGCCTTCTGTTGTTCGCTCTAATTTTATTAAAATGGCTGCAATTCTATATTTAATTTGATGATTATTTGGCAAATAACTCAATGCACTTTCTAAAATTTCTAGGGCCTTTTCATTTTTAGATTGCGTTGATAGGCAGGTAGAATAATCCAGCCAAACCTCATATTCATCAAAGTAAAATAATTTAAGCTGCTCATATATCTCCACAGCTTTTTCAGATTTATTTAATGCCAAATAAGTTGCTGCCAATGATAATCCAAATATGCTTTCCTCATTTCCTGAAATAAAATGAGCTTTTTTTAAAAAATGCAAGGCCATATTGTATGAAGACTCGGCCATAAGTGTTGCCCCAATGCCATACCAAGCTTGTGCATTATCTGAATTTTCTGCTAAGCTATTTCTATAATAAATTCTTGATTGTTCATATTTTTTAAGCTTTTCATAGCAGTATCCTAGGCTAAAATAAATTTCTGCATCAGCAAAATTATTGGCCAATAAATCTTCATATAGGGTTACTGCAAACTCTATTTCTCCTTTTTCTTGATATGCATTTGCCAATCCTATTTTACCAAAAGTGCTTTCATCATTTATGGCCAAAACCATTTCTTGAGCCCATATCGCTTCTTTATATTCCTCTAATCCCAAATGTGCATTACCTAAGTTATACCAAATATCTTCGCTATATGGATTCAAATCTGTGAGTTTTTTAAAAATTTTTACTGCTTCGTCAAACCATTCTTCTTCAAATAATATCTCAGCTAAATGGTCTATTGCAAAATCATTGTAAGGATTAAGCAATGCTATATTTTTATATAATAACATGGCTGCTCTTGTTTTATTTAAGCATTGATAACAAGAGGCCATTTGGAAAAATATAGACTCCGGCTCTCCACCATTGTTATAGGCGATTTTTAATGCGGCAAGAGCTTTCTCATATTTGCCAAAATGAGAAAATATTTCTGACTCTACCACAAAAATATCAGAATCATTGGGGTTTATAATTTTTGCTTGAGCAAATAATTGATTGGAAAGTACAAAATTTTTGCTAAAAGCCTCCTTAGCCGCTTTTTTTAAGAGAAAAAATAAATTGTTCGGATGCTGTTTATTGGCTTCATCAATAATAAAATCAATTTTTTTGATTTGATCTACCTCACAATCATAAGAAATTTTATAAAAAATATCTTCCCAATCATCTGATTCATAGTAATGGTGTTTGCCATTATAAAAAAACAAATCAAATTTTTGCATCGTAGCTTCATTGGGTGTGCTAAACTCTTCTTGGTCCTCTGAATTAAAAAATGTCATTTTTAAATTATTTAATTTGTTCAAAATTAATGGAAATTTTATCCCATTTAATATAAGATATAACAATTTTATTCACTTATTTTGCCCCAATGAAAAAAATTCTTGTTTTTATCTTATTATTTTATATTTCTACAATATACGCTCAAATAAAAAACCAAGCCAATTGGCAACAAAATGTAGACTATAAAATACAAGTATCATTAAATGATGAAACACATTTTTTAGATGCTTTTCTAACATTAAAATATACCAACAATTCGCCCGATGTGTTAAGTGAAATTTGGTTTCACCTTTGGCCAAATGGTTATAAAAATACCACTACAGCATTTGCATTGCAACAACTTAATGTTGCAAACAATACAAGTTTTTTTTATTCAAAAGAAAAAAACAGGGGTTATATTGATTCTTTAGACTTTAGTGTTAATGGAGTTAAAACAAATCTCACCTATCATCAAACTTGGATAGATGTAGCAAAAATAGATTTAAATAGCGCATTAAACCCGGGTGATAGTATTATAATTACAACCCCTTTTAGGGTAAAAATACCTGGCAGTTACTCTAGGATGGGGCGTGTAAAAAATAGTTACCAAATTACTCAGTGGTATCCTAAACCAGCTGTTTACGACATTAATGGCTGGAATACAATGCCTTATTTAGACCAAGGTGAATTTTATAGCGAATTTGGCTCTTTTAATGTATCTATAACCACTCCTCAAAATTATGTAATAGCTGCCACAGGAGAATTGCAAGACAGTATTGAAAAAGAATGGTTAAAAGACAGAATTTTATACTACAATGGAGCAAGTAGCAGAGAAGAGCAAACGGCAAGCAGTGCTTTACTAAAAACAATCACATTTAAGCAAGATAGTATTCATGATTTTGCATGGTTTGCTGATAAAGATTTTTATGTTTTTGAAGGAGAACAAATGCTAAAAGATTCTAGCAAAAAAATAAAAACATACCTCTATTCCAAAAACTCTTATGATAAAACAGGAGTTGAATATGTAAATAAAGGGGTTTTATTCTATTCTGATAAAGTTGGAAAATACCCTTACAGTTCTGCAAGTGCAGTTATTGGGCCTTTAAAAGCAGGTGGCGGTATGGAATATCCAATGATTACGGTAGTAAGTTATCTTGATGAGCAAACCATTATTCATGAAATTGGGCACAATTGGTTTTATGGTATTCTTGGCAGTGATGAGCGCACTTATCCCTGGATGGACGAAAGTATTAACACCTATTATGAAAACAGGCTAGATAATGATTTGGCAAAGAAAAGTAATGGAAATAGTTTTATAAAAAATTACAGTAAAAAAAATAGCTATTCGGGTATTGGAGATGGGTTGAAAATTGCTTATCAATATGCAATGCTGCGCAACACAGACCAAGCAGTAAATCTTCCTTCAACAGATTTTACATCCTCTAATTATGGTGGTATTGTTTACGGAAAAGGGGCGTATATTTTTGGGCTATTGCAATCATATCTAGGCGATACACTATTTGACAAGGCAATGAAAAACTACTATGAGCAATGGAAATTTAAACACCCTTTGCCCGATGATTTTAGATTAAGTATTGAAAAAAGTACAGCAAAAAACCTCGATTGGTTTTTTAATGATTTGTTAGCAACTACCAAAACGTATGATTATAAAATCATGGCAATAAAGTTTAAACAAAAAAAAGATTCAAAAGTGCTAGCAGACAGTAACAATTTTAAAATATTAGTAAAAAATACGGGCAACGTTTCTGCACCTTTTCAATTGACAACACTAAAAAAAGGAGAGAAAGAAAAAGACGCGTGGGTGCAAGGCTTTAAGGGTAAAAAATGGATACCTCTGCCTGGCACAGAACGCATCAGAAATTTAGATGACAGCTCTCTTTTACTTAAAGAGGCAAAGCGTGTAAATAAGCGAATGGATGGTATAACAGAAGTTATTATTAATGCAGACAATGTGTTGCCAGAAATAAATGTGCACAATAACAGAATTAAAACGAAAGGAATTCTTAAAACGACAGAAAAAATAGCGATAGGCGGCTCTAATCATCAAGGCAGGAGAACAACACCAAATATTTTTCCATTAGTGAATTATAATTATTACGATAAATGGATGTACGGTTTTATGATTGGCAATTTAGCACATTGGGAAAGACGATTTACCTACTATGCTGCAATTTTGGGAGGAAATAATTTGGCACCGTTAAAGTATGAAGTTTCTGCAAAACAAGCTTTTATTGTTTCAAATGCCCTATTTACCAAGGTAGATATTTTTGCCAAAGCAAACTCATTTGGTCATAATCAAAGTATATTTTTTAATAGCAGGGAAAACTATACTACTTACACACGATTTAACGGAGGTGTAGATTTTTTCATTAAAAATAAAATTTCAAGTGCAAGGACAAGTCAAAAACTTTCATTAAATTTTATTACCTTAATGGACAAGCAAGCCATATCAGATACCTTGTCTGTAGGCGCTATAGCTAAATTTATAAATTTAAAATATGTTTATAACGCCAATAAAAAAATAAACAATTTTAATTTTAAAATTGAAACCGAACACATCCATACACCTAAACATATTTTTTTTGCAGCTGGAAACACACTCAAAATCAATGCCTTAATGAACAAGACATTTAATTTTGAGCATTTAAAAAGCGCACTTGATATGCAATTTTTTATCGGTGGATTATTGGGTGCAACCACAACAAATTTTCTTTATAGGGTAGCAGGAAACAATGGAAAAATGGACTACAGATACGAAAACAACCTCTTTGCTAGAAGCGAAAATATAAACTCCAGAATACTTGGTGCTAGGGTGCTTAATGACAATTATGGAGGACTTAGAGCGCCTGCATTAATACTGTCACAAAACATAATGAGTTCGTTCTCTTTTAATTATAGTTTTCACCGTAAAATTCCTTTCAGGCCATATTTAGACATTGGATTTAGTGATATTAAATTTTCAAACAGTTTCATTTCTTATGTTGGGGGCATTAATTTTACACTAATAAAAGATTTTATAGAAATAAATTTACCCATTATATACAGCGAAAATATTCGCAATTATATTGACCAAAGCGGTATAAAAGCCAGCAAAACCAATAATCCAAATTACAACATGTTTAAAGATTGGCATAGGTTATTGGTGTTTAAAGTTAATTTAACCTTTGACCAAGATCAGATTACAAATAAACTAGGATTTTAAACATGCTTAATTTAATCATCAAACACAGAGCGCAATTGATAGAATCTGTACTTTGTGTTATTATATTTTTTATATTAAAATCGGTTATTAGATATTTGATCAGACAGACGGTCATAAAATCTAAGTATAAAGAAAAAGAAGAAAAAGAAATTATTGGCATACTAAACATGCTGTTATTATTACTTTCTGCTATCGTTTTTACAGCTATTTGGGGCGTAAAACAAAGTGATATCCTTTTGTTTGTGAGCACAATTTTTACTGTTTTAGGGGTCGCACTTTTTGCTGAAATGTCAATTTTGTCTAACATTACTGCTTGTGTAGTTTTATTTTTTTGCCATCCTATAAAAATAGGGCACAATATAGAAGCCTGGGTTGAAGAAAAAGAAATAAAAGGAGAAATAGAAAATATTACATATTTCTTTGTTTTTATTAAAACAGCAGAGGGCACCGTAACCGTCCCCAATTCTCTTTTTCTTAAATCTGCTTTCACCATAAGCAACCTTGGGTAACCTAAAAAAATTATACCATCACATTAGTTTATTATATTGACAATAAGTTAATTGTAAATTAACAGTTTATTTATGAACGGATTGGATATTTGCCTCAACTAGAAAAAAAAAGGCAAATTATGGTAAATAAAATTAAAATCATTATTCAGAATTTTTGTATTGGTCTTTTTTTTACTTCCTTTTATGGTTTTTTTAAATCTAAGGAAGTAAATTAGAATGGCTAAAAGAAAAGTTGATATCGTTGTTATATCAGATGTTCACCTTGGCACCTATGGCTGTCACCCTAAAGAGCTTATTCTATATCTAAAAAGTATAAAACCAAATATGCTTGTGCTCAATGGTGACATTATTGATATTTGGCAGTTTAGTAAGCATTACTGGCCTAATGCCCACATGCAGGTCATAAAGCAGCTCACCAGCATGATGAGCAAAGGGGTAGAAATATGCTACATTACTGGAAATCACGATGAAATGTTAAGAAAATTTGAAGGTTTTGAACTTGGAAATCTTAAAATAGAAAACAAACTAATATTAGAGCGAGATGGAAAAAAAATGTGGTTTTTTCATGGCGATGTATTTGATGTAACGATGCAAAATGCCAAATGGCTGACAAAACTTGGTGCAAAAGGATATGATTTGCTTATTTTAATTAATAGAATTGTAAATTATTGCCTTACAAAAATTGGAAGAAAAAAAATTTCTTTATCAAAAAAGATAAAAGAAAAGGTTAAAGGAGCAGTTAGCTTCATCAATAATTTTGAACTAATTGCTGCAGAAATTGCCATAAGAGAAGGTTATGATTATGTTATTTGTGGGCATATTCATCAGCCAGAAATTAAAGAAATAAAAACAGAAAATGGAAATGTAACTTATTTAAACAGTGGCGATTGGGTAGAAAACTTAACTGCATTAGAGTATGACAATAATAGTTGGCAATTATACCGTTATCAACAAAATATAGATTTTGCAAAAGATGATGACGAAAAAAGCGATTATATACTTGGCAGTACAAAACTTTTTGAATTGCTATTGATTGATTTTAACATTAGCCATAAAGAAAATTAAATAATTGTGGAAGAAAAAAAACCAAAAATACTATATGCTATTCAAGGAACTGGCAACGGTCATATTAGCAGGGCATTAGAGTTATTACCTCATTTTGCTAAGTTATGTGATGTTTCTGTACTAATTAGTGGAGCGAGCTATAACCTCAAGTTGCCAATTGATGTAGATTTTAAATGCAATGGATTATCTTTTGTTTTTGGAAAAAAAGGGGGTATTGACTTTTGGCGTTCCTATTTAAAATTAAACACAAAAAGACTATATAAAGATATTAAAAATTTACCAATCAAAGATTTTGACTTTGTTATATCTGATTTTGAACCAATAGCTAGCTGGGCAGCTAAAAGAAATAAAGTTGTGTGCATTGGCCTTAGCAATCAATTAGCCTGCTTGAGCAAGCAAATAATAAAACCTAAAAAAAACGACTCTTTTGGAAAATTTATTTTAAAAAAATATGCACCCTGCAATGTTGAATACAGTATATTTTATGAACAATTAGAAGAAAATATGTTTACTCCAATCATAAGAAAAAAAATAAGAAATACAACGATTAGTAATGAGCAGCATATATTGGTGTATTTGCCATCCTTTAGCAAGGCTAAAATATTTAAAAAATTAGAAAAGTTTAATGAATATAATTTCAATATTTTTAATAAAGAAACTAAAATAGTGCAAACCATAAAAAACTGTACTTTTTTTCCAATCCAAGATAGCCTTTTTATAGAAAAACTTAGTGCTTGCAATGGAGTTATAACCAATGCAGGGTTTGGAACTACAACTGAAAGTTTATTTCTTAATAAAAAATTATTGGCAGTGCCAATGAAAAATCAATATGAACAACAATGCAATGCTGCTACCTTAAAAAGTATGGGTGTAACTGTGCTGCCAAACCTAAAAAACAAACAAATGGACAAACTAAGCCAGTGGCTAAAAGATGGCAAATCAATAGCGGTTGATTATCCAGACAATGCAGAAAACTTGGTAAAAATAATATTAAATCAAAACTATTTCTCAAAACCCTGATAATGGACAATAACAAAACAGAGGATGAATTTTATTGGGGGTTAGCAACAAGCGCTTATCAAATAGAAGGCGGAAAAACAAGTGGCGGAAAAAGACCTTCCATTTGGGATACATTTACGGCTAAAAAAGGAAAAATAAAGAATAATGAAAATGCGAATTTAAGCTGTAATTTTTTTGAAAAATATGAAGAAGATATACGCTTACTAAAAAAACTTGGTATACCTAATTTTAGATTTTCAATCTCTTGGAGCAGAATTTTTTCTCATGAAACAAAAGCAATTTTACCAGAAGGAATAGCTTTTTATAATAATATTATTAATCTCTGCATCGATTTAGAAATTACGCCTTGGATAACAATTTATCATTGGGATTTACCACAATTTTTAGAAGATAAAGGAGGTTGGGCAAATAGAAACATTATTGATGATTTTATAGATTATATTAATATTTGTATTTCTTTTTTTGGCGATAGGGTAAAAAAATGGATGGTTTTGAATGAACCATTAGTTTTTACTGGAGCTGGCTATTTTTTGGGCATTCATGCCCCAGGAAAAAAGGGGTTAAAAAATTTTTTACCTGCCTTGCACCATACGATGATATGTCAGGGGGTTGGAATAAAACTTATTCAGCAAAAAATTAGGAATGCAAGTGTTGGTTCCACTTTTTCATTTTCTGATATTAAAGCATATTCTGACAAAAGAAGAGATCTAAATGCTGCTAAATCTGTTGATGTCTTAATTAACAAATTGACATTAGAGCCCTTGCTTGGCATGGGATATCCTAAAATAAATGCCTCTTTTGATAAAAAACTTAAAAAATATATCCTGCCCGGAGATATGCATTTAATAGCAGCAAAGCCAGATTTTATAGGTATTCAATGTTATACCTGTGAGGTAGTAAAGTGGACTTTTTTTAATCCATATCTTAAAGCAAAAATAGTTTCTGCAAAAAAGAGAAACAAGCCAACAACACTTATGAATTGGGAGATAAACCCAGAATCAATTTATAATGTTTTACACAAAATTAAACAATATCCACAAATACCATCCCTTATAGTAACTGAAAATGGAGCAGCTTTTCGCGATGAAGTAGAAAACTATAAAGTTACAGATTTTCAAAGAACTTCATTTATCAAAAATCATATTGAAAAGGTATTGCAAGCAAAAAGCGAGGGAGTAAAAGTAAATGGATACTTTGTATGGTCATTTCTTGATAATTTTGAGTGGGCAGAAGGTTTTGAACCCCGTTTTGGAGTTGTTCATGTAGATTTTAAAACTTTAAAAAGAACGGTAAAAATGTCTGGATTCTATTTTAGTAATTTAATAAAATCGCATCGTTTTAACAAGGCTAATGCCGAAAAAAAATCTCCTTTAAACTGACTACTTTCCAAAACCTTTTTTATCATTGCATGACATGCAAGCTGCACAAATATGATGGATTAAGCAAATTATTAAAATTGGCAAAATTACTTGCCGATTTTAATAAAAAAGGTGTTCTTTTGCATTTTATTATTAAATATGAAAATTAAACACATCATTGTGATTGCTTTGGCAGCATTTTTATGCTTGCCAGCATCAGCACAAAAAAAGAAAAGGCAAAAAAAAAATACCACAGTTTCGGCAGCTATACCAGCTTTGTCTAATGCGCCAAAAACTATAGCAGCAGCTACCAAAAACTGCAAAAAACACAAAGGATATATAACATTTTATCAAGATACTATTTTAGGTACCAGTTATTTAGAGCTAGACAGTGCATCGCTTAACAAGCAAATAATATATTTTACTTACAGTGAAAATGGACTTGTAACTATTGGACTTTTTAAAGGATCATATAGAGAAACCTCGGTAATAAAATTTGATAAAGTTTTTGATAAAATAAATGTGTCAAAAATAAATACAGGTTTTTATTTTGATAGTGCAAGCCCACTAAGTAAATCAAAGAATACAAATATTTCTGATGCTTTAGTAGCAAGTGAAAAAATATTGGCTTCCGACAAAAATGGAAATATATTAATAAATGCAGACAATTTCTTGAGTAATGAAACCATGCATCAACTAACTTTTAGCGCCCCAATGGGTATTTCTTTTCCATATAGATTAGGCAGAATAAACCCTGCAAAAACATACGCAAAAAGTATCCGCAGTTATCCAGAAAACAGCGATATTATATATACATATACATTTGATAACGGATCGGGGAATTTTGCAGCCGATGGCAATACTGCAGATAGCAGATATGTGACAGTAGAGCTGCAACATAGTTTTATCAAAATGCCTGACGAAAATTTTAAACCAAGATATGACGACCCAAGAATAGGCTATTTTACCCATCAAGTAAATGACATGACAACTGTAGCAAGTCCAAATTATAAAGATTTGATTCATAGATGGCGTTTAGAGAAAAAGGATCCTCAAGCAGCTATATCAGACCCTATTAAACCTATTACTTGGTGGATAGAAAACACAACTCCACTGCAATATCGTGAAACTATTAAAAAAGCCGCTTTAACATGGAATGTAGCTTTTGAACCAATTGGATTTAAAAATGCAATAGAAGTAAAAATTCAACCCGATGATGCCACTTGGGATGCAGGAGATATAAGATACAATGTTTTAAGATGGACCTCATCACCCAATCCGCCATTTGGTGGATATGGCCCCAGTTTTGTAAATCCCCTAACTGGCGAAATATTAGGCGCTGATATTATGTTAGAATGGATTTTTTTAACCAATAGAATGTTTTCGGAGGATATTTTTGAACCAACACCCAATGCAATAGAAAACTTAAATGTTTGCAGTGCAGGACATCACCTTCATGGCCAATGCCTTATGGGAAAGGAAGTCATAAAAGCACGGGGTGGAAACAATAATGATATGAGCACTTTAATTGAAGAATCACTTTTTTACTTAATTTTGCATGAAATGGGGCATACTTTTGGATTAAATCACAATATGCGCGCTTCTCAGCTACATAAACCTGATGTTTTAAACAATAAAGCACTAACCACACGCATTGGCCTTACAGGCTCTGTAATGGACTATCCAGCTATTAATTTTGCACCTTCAAATAAAATACAAGGGCAATATGTAACTACAACCCCTGGCCCTTACGATTTGTGGGCGATAGATTTTGGATATTCAATTTCAGCAGAAAATGCTCCAGATGAAAAAAACAGACTTCAAAAATTATTGAGCAAATCAAATCAGCCAGAATTGGCTTTTGGCAATGATGCAGATGATATGCGCTCACCTGGCAAAGGAATAGACCCACGCGTGATGATTGGCGACTTATCTGGCGATGCAATAGCGTATGCAGAAGAAAGAATGAAATTGTGCCAAGAATTAATCAATAAAGGGTTTAAGATATATTCAGATTCTGGCGAAAGCTTGCACAATTTAAGAAAAAAAATTATACTTTTGGCAAACGAATATAATATTCAAGCAGGTGTAGTTTCTAGGTTTATTGGGGGAGTATATGTAGAAAGAAGTTTTTTTGGAGAAGGAAATAGCAACGAAAAACCATACACCCCAGTGGCACTTGCCGATCAAAAAAGAGCAATGAATTTATTGACAAAAAACGTGTTTGGTCCAGTACCTATTTACTTTTCTGACACATTGCTTTCGTTTATGCAACCACAGCGCAGAGGCTTTGGTTTTTATGCCCAAGGAGAAGACCCAAAAATGCACAATCTTATACTTGGTATGCAATCAAATGTTTTAGATCATCTTTTGAGCAATTCTGTGCTTACAAGATTGGTGGATGCAAGCCTATATGGAAATCAGTATGATATTACAAATATGATGTCCGATTTAACCAATGCTATTTTTAAAGATGATATAACAAAAAATGTTAACAGCTATCGCCAAAATCTACAAATAGAATATATAAACAGATTGATAAATATTGCTGGAGTAGGTGCTTTTCCATCATTCTCAATGCGCTACAATCACATCGCTTCTGCTAGGGCATTTGCTGCACTAGAAAATATCAAAAAAATGCTGGAAATAGGAAAAAACTTGGGTGATGAAAGCAGCAAGCAACACAAAAGCTACCTAATAGGATTAATCAATAAGGCAATGCAAAAATAATAGTTACAAAAATTCTCCCTTAATTTCTGTATTAAGTACAATTTCAATAAGTGTTTTTTTGAGTATATCAGACTTATTCTGTGCTAAATTAATTTAGGTTAAAATTATAACCTGTTTTGCCTAAAGTATTCAAAACATGAATATCAATTATGAGTTGCACCAGAATAATAAAAATACCAACATTTATGACCTAAAATAAAATACCCTCTACTTTTTGGGTAGAGGGTATTACTTTGTTATAGTTAGCTCAAAATTAAATTTTTAAAATAAGGTGAAAAATGTGCATTGATTTAGTTTAAGCCTATACAATTTTTTAACAAGGAATTTGGGTTAGTATCTCTCCTTTTTACGCTTTTATTTATTTCATCGATTCTTTAATTTCTTTAACTACATCAATGAAATGTTGCGGATTGTTCAGTTTAATTACATTTTCAGGAAATTTTAAATCGCTTCGATTGGTAATTTGACTACCCGTAATAAAAATCTTGTTTTTAGGCCAGATTTTAGAAATTGCAGACAAGTATATTTGTGTTGGAAGTTGTGAATTTAAGCTTGTTAATGCAGTAAAGATATATTCTGGTTGGTGCACTTTAAATATGTTATTCAAATCTTCTATTGGTAAACCTGTTCCTAAATAAAAAACCTCCATTCCATTAGACCTTAATATATAGTTAGCAAATAATAACCCTATATCGTGAGGTTCGCCAACAGGAACAAATAATAAAAATTTCTTGGCATTTAGCGCTTGATAAGCACTTAGATTATCTATTGCTACAAAAAGTCTTTGTCTAATTAAGTTAGTAATAAAATGCTCATGTGCTGGATGTATACTACCTGCACTCCACAAAATACCAATATGGCTAAGAAATGGAAAAATGATTAACACCATTGTTTGATCCATACCTAGCTTTAATATATTGATAGACATAATTTTATTAAATTCTTTTTCATTAAATGCTAGCATTGCTGATGTCAATGCATTGATCTGTGCATCAAATTCGGGCCTAGTTTCTGATACTGTAAGACACTTTGAAGCTATTTCTGCCCTGCTAAGTTTAGCAAGCTTAGAAATTTTAAACCCATTTTTATTTAAAATAGCCAAATTCAACATAAATTTCATATCTCCCTCTTCGTAATAGCGCACTGAGGTATCTGTTCTTTTTGGCACTAAAATATTATACCTTGCCTCCCATATTCTGATGGTATGAGCCTTAATGCCAGTAATATTTTCTATATCCTTAATAAAAAACTTATCCTTAACATGATGCTTTGTAACATGGCTGCTATCTTGTAATAATTCTTTTTTTGTTTTAACTTTTATCATTTTTATTTGTTCTATTTGTAATATGAATGTGTTGCTTACAGGAGCTAGTGGTTTAATCGCTCAAAGTCTTTATAAAAAACTGATTGAAAACAATCACCAAGTCCATTTGCTGAGTGCAAAGTTAAACAAAAAATTAGAACATCCATATTATTCTTGGAATTTTAAACAAAATTTCATCGAAAAAAACGCCTTGTTAAACGTAGATGTCATCGTTCATTTAGCAGGAGCGGGCATTGCGGATGAAAAATGGACCTCAGAAAGAAAAAAATTACTTTTAGATAGTCGTGTTGAAACTGCCAAACTTTTAGCACAAAAAGTTGAAAACTCAGCTATTAAACCAAAAAAGTATATTAGTGCTGGAGCAATTGGCATTTTTGCCGAAAATATTTTTAATGCAGATGAAAAAGCAAAAAAGGGAGATGACTTTATGGCTGATTTATGCAACGAATGGGAAGAAAGTATAGTTTTGTTTAAAAATATGGGTATGCAAACTGCATTGTTTAGAACAGGCATCGTTTTAGACCCAAATGGCGGATTTTATCAGCAAATTGCCAAGCTTGCTAAATTTTTTGCAGCTGCAGTGCCTGGAAGCGGAAAACAACATTTTAGTTGGATAAGTTTACATGACATTGTTGATATGTATTACCAAGCAATTATTGATGATTCTATACAAGGCACTTACAATGCCACAGCCCCAATACCGAGTACATTACAGCAGGCGATAAAGGAAATATGTAAGAAAGAAAAAAGACCATTGCTGCTGCCAAATATTCCTCCTTTTATCCTCAAATTAATTTATGGCGAAATGGCGCAGGTTATTTTGTCTAGCAAACATGTAGTGCCAAAAAAATGGCTAGACGAGGGCCGCACTTTTAAGCATCATTCTTTGGCAGAATATTTCAATGATTGATAAATGCAAAAAATATCGCTATTTTGGTTTAGACGTGATTTAAGAATTAATGACAATGCAGGATTGTATCATGCATTAAAAAATAATGAACATCAGGTGTTGCCTATATTTATTTTTGACCAAAATATATTGCAAAAATTAGAAAACAAAGCAGATGCAAGGGTAAATTTTATTCATCAAACTATATGTTTATTAAAAAAAGAACTTGCAGAAATAAACGGAAATCTTTTAGCATATTTTGGCGACCCGCTTGCTATATTTAAAATTTTAAACAAAACCTACAGCATTGCTAATATTTATACCAATGAAGATTATGAACCTTATGCCAAAGCCAGAGATAAAAATATTGCAGATTTTTGCAATCACAACCAAATAAAGTTTTATTTATTTAAAGATCAATGTATTTTTGACTACAACGAAGTTTTAAAAGATGATGGAAAACCTTATACCGTATTTACCCCATATAGCCGAAAGTGGAAAGAAAAATTTAAAAATCAATATTTTAGCAAACCCTATCCTAATGCCAAATATTTTAAAAACTTTTTCCCCTTAATACCTAATGCAGAAATACCTACACTTGCTGAAATGGGTTTTTCAAGCAATGATTTTAATTTTCCAAATAGACAAACAAACCTGAGTGTCATAAAAAATTATAAAACCAATAGAAATTTTCCAAGTGTTAAAGGCACTAGCAAATTGAGTCTTCATTTCAGGTTTGGAACCATCAGTATTAGAGAAAAAGCTAATAAAGCTGCATTAGCAAGCGAAACATGGCTTAATGAGTTGATCTGGCGCGATTTTTATATGATGATATTGGCTCACTTTCCACATGCAGCTAGCGAATCGTTTAAGCCTATATATAACAAAATAGCTTGGCGCAATGATGAAAAAGAATTTAAGGCCTGGTGTGATGGACAAACAGGTTATCCGATAGTGGATGCAGGAATGAGAGAATTAAATTCGACTGGATTTATGCACAATAGGGTGCGAATGATTGTAGCCAGTTTTCTTACCAAACATTTACTCATAGACTGGCGTTGGGGAGAGGCCTATTTTGCAGCCACCCTTTTAGACTTTGACCTTTCTGCAAATAATGGAGGGTGGCAGTGGGCAGCTGGCTCTGGCTGCGATGCAGCCCCATATTTCAGGATTTTTAACCCTACTTTACAAACTCAAAAATTTGACCCTCAATTGCACTACGTTAAAAAATGGGTTACAGAGATTGACACCACTAAATACCCTAAACCGATTGTTGAGCATGCTTTTGCAAGAAAAAGATGCTTAGCAGTTTATAAAAATGCATTAGCAAAAACTTAATCTTGTCAATAAAAAAAAATGTCCCAAAATTGTTGTGTGTTAAGCCCTTACTTGACAGCAATTCTGGGACACTCATTATTTTATTTAGTTATTAAACCCTGTCTTCTTCTATTGGTTTTGAAACCATACTTAATTTTACCCAAAATTTGGCTCCCCAAATTAGGGCGATAACTGCAAGCACTAAAAGAGGTAGAAGCAAAAAAGTTGGCTTATTTTTTGGCAAACCAAACGGAAAAAGTTCTTCTTCTTCTTCTTCATACTGTGGAATATCTATTTGCTGTATTTTTCCTGAACCCAATTCAACATAAAAAGGATAAGATTTTGCCATTCTGCCGCTAAGTGCCTGCATTTCTTGCAACTCTAATAAACGCCTATTTTTTAAATCTTTTAGGTACCCAAGCCCTTTTTCACAATCAAATTCTCCATTAGCTGCATTGGTAATAATCTGTCTTACTTGATACTGTGTCTGATTTGGTGTTTCGATAAACGTTAAATCTGCCGGAAAATTTTCCCTATCATATCTTAAATGCAAACGGGTAAAAAAAACATTGTTATTAGGATTAACGCCAAAGTTTTGATTTGGGGTTAACCAATTTATCCCAGAGTTTATTAAATCATCAACCACCGGAGGGTTGCCCACACATGGATCGCATTTTATGCCCCAATTAGGCGACACATTCCATGCATACTCTAAAAACACTGCGTTTCTGCCTTCAAATTTATACTTTCTATCAAATGTTTCTTTATAAAAATTATTAAAGTCTGCTTTTAAAAATGTTGGAATTTTTCTTGCAGTCGGCATTTCTATAGTTCTGTAATTGGCACTCTCTACCCGACCATTTTTTGTAAATGCATAAATAATTAAATCTTGTGCGGTATTTTTTTCAGCATTTGCCATTCCTAATCTTATTGGCAACATAAATTTCTTGCTTTCAAAACTAATCTGTATTGGCCTTAAATATCCATCGGCAAGCTGTTTTGCTTTTTCCAAATTTACTTTTACAGCAAAAAACTTCATATTGTCTTTAATATATGGTGTTAAAACTTCTTTTGCATTCTGTGGTACACTGTATCCATTGTCGTTTAGCCATGCTTCTAAACCACCGCTTTCTTTGGCAGACAAAATAATAATTTCGTATTCATCAATGCTGTATTGAGCTTCTATCACCACCTTATATTTTTTGGCTAAAGGAGATGCTTTAGCCAATTCATTAATAGGCATATTTTGAAGCATTATCATATCTTTTTTATCACTGTATACATAATTTTGGCATGGATTATTATCAAAATATTCTACTAATCTAGGGGCAGAATACGCATCTAAATTATTAAATAAACTATTCTCTTTTATTTGAATATCTGTTCTTTTAAGCACTACTGGCACTGGCACTACCATCGCAAATCGGCTTAGCTTACCTTTAAAATCATTGCGCATGGTAATTGTGGTTTTTATTCCATCTCGCACCAAAATTACCTCAGATTTGTTATTGAAAACATTTGCTCCAGCTTTAGCCACATAAAACCCGCAAAATCCACTGCTGTATTGAAAAGCGGATAAAAAGAGCATTGCTGAAATAACACCAATTTTTAACATTTTTTTTGTTTGATTTTTCATATTTATATATTATTTATTTTTGAGCTAATTTTAGTTTTTTATTCCTACTCCCTATTTGCCAATCAAATTTACTGGCTATAAATGCCTTATCAAAAAATGGTGTAAAAGGACTAAGTATAAAAAGTGCATAAATAGGTGCAGCATAAAGTTGCATTTTGTATCCTAAGATAAAGGTAATTAAGGCTAGAATAATTGACCAAATAATTCTAGCGTTCTTGTGATTGGGAGTTGTTTTGGGGTCTGTAATCATAAAAAGTGCATATACTAAAATAGAGCCATTGCTTATTCGATGCAACCAAAAATCAATAGGCCAGCCCAAGTAAACGTATTGTCGTAAAAACTCTAAAAGCATAAGCACACCAAAGAAAATAAAGCCCGTTTCTAATCTATCTACTTTTGATAAAATAATCAATCCTGCTAACATTATAGCAAATGGAAAATAGTTACTACTACCCCATTGTCCGGGAGATATCCAAGCCTGATTGCTAAGCAAAACTATCAATACAATGCCTAAATTTGCAGGATTAAAAACATGCTTGCCATTAAACCTTAAAATACTTTTAGAAATAATTGCTATAAATGCTGCCAAAGCGGCCACCCATAATTGTTGAGAGTGCAATAATAAGCCCAGTCCTAAAGATGTTATTAATGCACTTTTTAGGGCATGAAAAGATTCTTTTCTTAAATAGCAAATTAGCATTTGTGTTGTTAAACAAACTGCCATATAAGTTGCTACCCTTTGCCATTCTGTTTCCCATCCCAAAATAAGTATTCCAAAAAATAAAAATGATCCTTGAAAACCAATTTGATAATACCTTGGGTCCTTACTAATGTCTTTAGCTATTTTCAACATTTTTATTTGTTTTAGAACTTTATACCGCAATAAGAGAAGAAGTAAACGGCTTTATAATAAATAAATTTGCCACTATCCTGCTTTGAAGTAATTTTGTAAAAAAAAATGCCTTTAAAAAATAAGCTAGGGAAATGAAATGAACCAAAAATAACCAAATACGTTCTTATTATTACTAACAAACCCTATATTTGCAAACAGAAAAAAATGAATACAATAAACCTAGATATCGCCTCACTAAAAGCAGCCAATCAAGGCAAAGACAGATATGTACAACCAGATTTTTATGGCATAGACGACCTTTTAACAGAAGAGCATAAGCTAATCAGAGAAAGCGTAAAAGATTGGGTAAAAAAAGAGGTATCACCCATCATAGAAGCATACTCTCAGGCGGCAGTTTTTCCTCAACATTTGGTAAAAGAAATGGCAAGTATTGGTGCATTTGGACCCCAATTGCCTGCGGAATATGGCTGTGGAGGCTTAGATTATATTGCTTATGGATTAATTATGCAAGAAATAGAGCGTTGCGACTCAGGAATGCGCAGCACGGCATCTGTGCAAGGCAGCTTAGTAATGTACCCTATATTTAAATTTGGAACTGAAGAACAAAAAAGAAAATTTTTACCAAAGCTAGCAAGTGGCGAAATGCTAGGCTGTTTTGGGCTAACAGAGCCAGACCATGGAAGCAATCCAAGCGGAATGACAACAAATTTTAAAGAGGATGGAGATTTTTTAATTCTAAATGGCGCAAAAATGTGGATTAGCAATGCACCATTTGCAGATATTGCAGTGGTATGGGCCAAAAATGAAGAAGGAAAAATTAGGGGATTGATTGTTGAAAGAGGCATGGAAGGATTTTCTACTCCAGAAACGCATAATAAATGGAGTTTAAGAGCTAGTTGCACAGGAGAATTGGTTTTTGATAATGTAAAAGTGCCAAAAGCCAACCTTTTTCCAGAAATATCAGGGTTAAAAGGTCCTTTAACATGCTTAAACAGTGCGCGATATGGTATCAGTTGGGGTGCCCTTGGTGCAGCAATGGATTGTTACGATACGGCATTGAGATATGCAAAACAAAGAGAACAATTTGGTAGGCCAATTGCTGGTTTTCAACTACAGCAAAAAAAACTTGCAGAAATGATAACAGAAATTACCAAAGCCCAACTATTGGTTTGGCGTTTAGGCAATTTAATGAACGAAGGAAAAGCTACTCCTGCACAAATATCTATGGCAAAGCGCAATAATGTCGAGATAGCAATGAATATAGCTAGAGAAGCGCGTCAAATATTAGGCGGAATGGGTATAACAGGTGAATTTTCCATTATGCGTCACATGGCCAATCTAGAATCTGTGGTTACCTATGAAGGTACACACGATATTCATTTGTTAATTTTAGGAAATGAAATAACAGGTGAAAGTGCATTTTTTTAAACAACATATATTAAAAAAAGTGCTCTGTATTTCTTTACTGTTTCTAGTAAAGACAAATATGTTTGGCTACATTGATAAGGCTGTTCTTTTACATATTAGAATATCTAATCAACATGACACCATTGGTTTTAATCTTGCGCAAGATTTACCTAATTTTATTTACGAACAATTAAAAAATAATAAATTAACGCTATGGGATTCCCCAAAAAAGAAAACAAAAATTAATTTTTTGGCATTACAGCAGATAGAAAAATCTTCAACTGCTAATTTTATAAATTGTTCAGATATATTTATTCATGAATTTTGGACTTGTAATAAAAAAACGCTTAGCTTTGTTATTGCAGGTTTCTCATTTGCCTTTAAAAGCGAACAAAATTTTGCGCTATTTGGTTTTATTGATGCCCAAGAAGCTTTTGCATTTCTTTCCAAAAATAATATACCTGTAAATGCAAATGCACCCGCAGATATTAGCTATTGGGAGGCAATAAATAGTAAACGTTTTTTGTTTACAATAGTGCAATTTGGCAAAAAAACATTGAATAAGACCGATACACAAGCAGCACAATTAAAGCAAAAAATATTTAATAGAAAAAGAACTATCATACCCTCAACTCCATGGGAACAAAGTAAAAATATTGGCTATGAATTGATTGATAATTTGAGCATAGATAAAGATTGGTCTATAGACTTGAAGAAAGGATTAGAAGAATTTATTAATAAAGACCGTTTTTGGGTAAATGAGCATGGTGGTAAAAACTTATCTGACACTAATAATTATAGAACTTATCTGGCACTAACAGGGCTACAAATTTATGAAACATGGCAAAAAAGAGGCAATATTGTTTTTTATAACATTGATAGCATTATTTTATATGTAAATAATCAAAAACTCAGCACCTTTAATAACGAAGATATCGAAAAGTTTAACCTAACAGTTAGGTTTAAAACTATTGCAGATGTACTAAAAGAGAAAGAATTTCAGTTAAATATTATTACCATCAATCAAATACCTATCCCCCCCAATGAGAGAGCTGCATATAAAAAAGCTTTAGAAAATTATAAATGGACTCAAATAACCTTATATGTTAAATACACAAACAACTAAAATGGAATATCAAATAAAATTTGGAACAGATGGATGGAGAGAAATCATTGGCGATAATTTTACAGTGGCCAATGTAGAAAAAATAAGCCAAGCTGTATCAAAATGGTTATTAAAATCAAATAAAAAAGAATGGTCTATTGTTATAGGATTTGATTGCAGATTTGGAGGAAAAATGTTTGCAAATAAGGCTGCTGAAGTTTTTATTAGCTATGGCATTGATGTGTTTTTATCAGATGATTTTGTAAGCACACCGATGGTATCTTTATACACCAAACATATTAATGCAGATTTGGGAATAGTGATTACCGCAAGCCACAATCCCCCAAGTTATAGTGGATATAAAATCAAAGGTTCATTTGGCGGCCCCGCCTTTCCTAAACATATTGCAGAAATTGAGCAGTTAATTGAAAATGATGCACTATTTAATAAAAATACAAAAGGTAAAATAAGCATTGCTCCTATAGAAGAGCTTTACATAGAAACTTTAAAAAAAACGTTTAACATTCCAGCCATCCAAAAATTAAATTTTGCTTATGATGCCATGTTTGGCGCAGGGCAGAATGTTATCAGAAAAATTTTTTCTAATGCACATTTATTACATTGTAGTTTTAACCCCAGTTTTGAAGGTAGAGCGCCAGAACCCATTGCTAAAAATCTACCTGAACTGTCTGATTTAATAAAAAATAATAAAGAAATAACAAGTGGACTTGCCACAGATGGAGATGCTGATAGAATAGGCTTTTTTGACGAAAATGGCAATTTCGTAGACTCGCATCACCTCATTTTAATTATTATAAATTATTTAGTGAAATACAAAAATTTAACTGGTACAGTTGTAAAAAGTTTTAGTGTTTCTAATAAAATAGGAAAAATGTGTGCCTATTTTAATTTGCCCGAAATTACAACTAAAATTGGGTTTAAATATATTTGTGAGCACATGGTAAATGACGATGTACTTATTGGCGCTGAAGAAAGTGGCGGTATTGCAATAAAAGGACATATCCCTGAAAGAGATGGAATATGGATGGCTATGGTAATATGGGAATATATGGCAAATACAGGGTTAACAGTAAGCCAACTAATTGCCAAATGTTATGAAATCACAGGAGCTTTTGCAGTAGAAAGGTACGATTTGCATGTATCTGATGAGTTAAAAAATAATGTAATAAAAAAATGCAGCACTCAAAAAATTGATGCCATTGGAAAGTACGAAATCATTTTATTTGAAAACCTAGACGGATTTAAATTTCACACTAAATCAGGCGAGTGGGTTATGATAAGAGCAAGTGGCACTGAACCTGTTTTGCGTATCTATGCTGAGGCAGAAAACAGTGCCAAATCTTTTGAATTTTTAGAAGAAACATGCAGGTATTTTGGGCTTAAATAAATTTTTACTTGTTTTTTCACTTTATACTTTAGTAAATTATAATCTTTCAGCTAAAGATACTGCATTTTCTAAACCACAAAAATTATACATAATCACTGCTTCAACAGCTGTTGTGGCAGGACATACTTCGTTATATTTTTTATGGTATGCCAATTATCCTAAGAGCAATTTTCATTTTATAAACGATAATAAAGAATGGAAACAAATGGATAAATTTGGCCACGCATTTTCAGCATACAATATCAGCAACGCTGCATATCAAACGTGCAAAAAAATTGGATTTAATAAAAAAAAATCTTTGATTTATGGCGGTTTATTAGGATTAATTTTTCAAACCCCTATTGAAGTATTTGATGGCATTTCTGCAGCATGGGGAGCATCTGCGGGAGATATTATTGCCAATACAGCTGGTTGGGGATTATTTTATGGACAGCAAATATTTTTTGATAAACAAATCGCTTGCTTTAAATGGAGTTTTAAAAATTCTGGTTATGCAACTTTAAGACCTAATACTCTTGGAGGAAATTTTAGTGAACGTATACTAAAAGATTATAATGGACAAACTTATTGGCTAAGCTTTAACCTAAAGGATATTTCGGGATTAAAAAAAATGCCAGCATGGATTAATATTGCACTTGGATATGGCGCAAAAGGAATGATTGGTGGCAATAGCAATTTAATCTATGACAATAATGGTATACTAAAAAATGACTATTCAAATATTCCTAGATACCGAACCTATAGTGCTAGTTTAGATATAGATTTGAGCCGTATTAAAACTAATCGCAGGCTGTTGACTGGAATTTTTAGGTACTTTAATTGGATAAAAATCCCGTTCCCATCAGTAGGGTATAATAGAATCAATGGTCTACATGGCAATTGGATTGGTTTTTAAATAGTTGCTAAAGATTTTTATTTATTTCTTAAAAATTAATGAGCCTACTCAGCATTCCCCTTTGGGGTCTTCGCCCCAAGGTAGCCCCAAACACTATATCGTTGCAAAACCCTAAAAAAACTTTATCCTTAAACACATAAAAAATCTCCCTAAAAATTGTTATTTTTGACCAATAAATAAAATTTATAAATGCACTTTGACCATAAATGCACAAGTGCTAGAAATGCTTTTTATTACACTCCATTTGGCAGCGAGATGAAAGGCAGCGCATACAGCAGTGGGTCTTATAAATTTGGATTTAACACCCAAGAAAAGGAGAATGAACCGAAACGAAGTGGAGCTCGTGAAGACCATTTAAGAACCAAAACTACTGAACAAATTTATGGAGAAGAAAACAGTACCACAGCTGAGCAGTAGAAAAAGTTAAAGTAATCACTAGTTTAGGTGAACCATTTTTAAAGTTTGGTGTTCCGCCACCACCCTTAGCAGTGTTTATTTCTTTTAACAACCTTTTGGCTGCTAAATTTTAGAGTTCTATTTTTTTAGCTTACTTTCATAAATCTGTATCCACTCTGCAACAGTCATTTTTTGCATAAGTTTCCCAATAAGATTGTAGGGTATGTCATCCAATTTTTTAAAGCGGATACAACTTTTTCCCATGTCTAATTTTTGATTGGTGTGCTTAGCATATTCAGCCACAAACCAGTCTAGTAATTTGGGATTAGCATATATTCCCATGTGATAAAAATTAATAGAATTTTTTTGTGAAGCTATTCCAGCAAATGGAAGTGGCTCACTTGGTTTGCAATGATAACCCGCAGGATAAAGTTTATGCGATACCACATAACCCAATCCGCCATAACTAATGGCTGCTTCAAACCCTTTGGGTAAATTTTTTACAATGGTTTCGTGTAATTTGTTAAAAGGTTCTGCCCTGTCTGTGGGCAAGCTTATTAGAATTTCATCAACTGTTTTTCCTACTGCTTGCATATTGTGTTTTGAGTTTTTGGATATCAAAATTTAAAAAAATCAGTCATTTTTTTCTTTGCAAAATAGTCTAATCTATTATCCAAAATGGTGACGTAAAGTTTTTGATTTTCATTTAATAACTTTGTAATTTCCTTGTTTCCTTTATCAACACTACAAACCAATTCGTTACCCATAAATTCTTTTGCTTTCAGTTTTCCAACAACTGTTTTGGTTCCATTAAGAAAATAAAATACTTCAAATTTGCTGTCATCCGCAAGCCATCCTTTTTTAAAAGAAATTTGCATGTGTTCTCCATTTTTAACAATAATAGTTTCCGCAATTCCTTTTTTACTTTTTGCCTCTATGGCATCTATAGATAGTTCAACAGGCAATGCATAATTTACAATGTCCGGAAAATAGGAAGCCACGGCAGCTCTACAGAAACTTATAGCAACAGCTGCACTTTGGTTTCTGTGATACGAGGAATAGTCCATAGGAGGTAAATATATACCCTTTTCTTTTTTTACATCTAACATATCAAACATCATTGCAACGTATCCTCTATTACCTGTTTCAGTTTTTTGATTCCTATCAACAGTCACTTCAAATTTAGAAGCAACGCTAACTATATCTGCAACTATAAAGTAATCAATGTTATGCGGGTTGTTTGCTTTTAAGGCTGATTTATTGTTTTGCAATACTTTAAAATATCGCTTATTACTATCTGCTAATAAGGTATCAGCATCAAAAACGGTAAATCTAGTTAAGTCTGAAAATGCTTTCTTTAGTTTATCTTTCATAAATGCTATATCCTGTGCTGACGCAGCTGAGTTGGATGAAAGAGTATAAATGGCAATATTAAAATGAGGCACGGAATCAGATTGTGCACTTATAATTGAATAGGAGGCAGACAATATAATCAATAAAATTTTTTTGATAGTTTTCATTCAGCAATTATAACAATAATTATCAATATTGTATTTATAATTTATTTCCTCAAAGTTGGTGTTCTGCCACCTACCTTGGCAGTATCTATTCCCTCATTAGCTTTTGGCTTCGAGGTGAGAAACACCAGACAGGGAAATCTATAATATTCTAATGTCATCAAGTTTAAGGAAAAATTTATTTCTGCAATCGCTAAGAATTTTAATAACTTTCCTCAAAATAAATTCTGGCGGCTGACTTAATTGTGAAATGATTTGTTCTATTTCATAGCTTTCCTTAATATTTTGTAATGGAT